>Ga0102832_1000155_pt1 | contig 177441 bp, 155 predicted proteins | sample EBPBio282013_DNA_FD_88942 | JGI IMG/M metagenome (GOLD analysis project Ga0102832, IMG submission 88942) | Wastewater treatment Type I Accumulibacter community from EBPR Bioreactor in Madison, WI, USA - Reactor 2_5/28/2013_ DNA (Illumina Assembly) | ecosystem: Engineered > Bioreactor > EBPR >... | reverse complement strand
TCGAGGGCCTCGGCGAAGGTCGCCGCGCCGATCGGGGCGATCATGAACTCCTGGATGTCGACGTTGGAGTCGGCGTGCGACCCACCGTTGAGGATGTTCATCATCGGCACCGGGAGCAGGTTCGCGGTCGGGCCGCCGATGTAGCGGTACAGCGGGAGGCCGGCGGACTCGGCGGCCGCGTGCGCCACCGCGAGGGAGACGCCCAGGATCGCGTTCGCGCCCAGCTTGCCCTTGTTGTCGGTGCCGTCCAGCTCGATCATGGCCTGGTCGAGCAGGCGCTGCTCGTCGGCGGCCATGCCGATGACCTCGGGCGCGATCTGCTCGATCACGTTCTCCACGGCCTTCAGCACACCCTTGCCGCCGTAGTGCGCGGCATCGCCGTCGCGCAGCTCGACGGCCTCGAACGCACCGGTGGAAGCACCGGACGGGACGGCAGCGCGACCCTCTGCGCCGTCATCGAGCACGACCTGGACCTCCACGGTCGGGTTGCCGCGGGAGTCGAGGATCTGTCGAGCGTCTACGAATTCGATACTTGCCACTATTCATGCCTTTCAGGACGGTGTGGTCATCGGTCCCAACCCTAGCGGCCACGGCCCGCGGTGGCAGCAGCGGGCGTCAGCGTGGAAGCCCCCGTCCCGCAGCGTGGACGGGGCACCCCGACGAAAGAGGGGACGGTTCCTGTCTCGGTCCGGGACCGAGATAGGAACCGTCCCCACTTCGGTCGGCCGGCCCCGGCGGTTTCGGTCAGCCGGCCTCGGCGGTGCGCACCCTGGCCTCGAGGACGCGCAGGGCGGCTCGTGCCTCCTGCTCGGGGTCGAGTCCGAGCTCCTCGGCGCGCGCGACCAGGCGGAGGAACTCCGCTCCCAGCTCGTCGGCGGCGAGCCCGGACGCCTCCACGCCGAGCGCCGCCGGCTCCAACCCGTGGCTGCGCGCACGAACGATGACCTTGTGCGCCCGGGTCAGCGCGGACAGCCGCTCCGGAATCCCGTCCAGCGCCGACGAGCGGGCCTTCTCGGCGGCTTTCGCCCGCTCCCACGACCCGATCAGGTCGGACGGCACCTCGGCGTCGGAGAACACGTACGGGTGCCGGGCGACCAGCTTGTCGGCGATCCGGCGCGCCACGTCCTCGATGTCGAAGCGTCCGGTCTCGGCCGCGATCTCGGCGTGGAACACCACCTGGAGCAGCAGGTCGCCGAGCTCCTCGGCCAGGTGGTCGTCGTCCGCGGTCTCGATGGCCTCGACGACCTCGAGCGTCTCCTCCACGAGGTAGCGCACCAGCGTGGCGTGGGTCTGTTCGGCGTCCCACGGGCAGCCCGAACGGAGGCGGTGCATCACCGCCACCAGTCGTTCGAGTTCGCTCACTCCTGCCTGATCGGCGCGACCTCGGAGATCGAACCGGTGCTGCCGTCGGCGATCGCGAACTTCTGGGAGTCCCAGGTGCCGAACCGCGGGTTGAGCCGGACGGTGGTCTCCTCCGCGAGCGCGAGGTAGGCGGCCCGGCCGGCGTCGGTGGACACGATCGCCTGCGCGTCGACCCAGTCGCCGACGAAGTCGGCCAGCTCCGGGTCCTTCGCGAGTTCGGACAGCGACGCGTCCGCGGCCATGACCTGCTGGCGCTCGGCGTCGGTGACCGGGAGCTTGGTGGCCAGCGCGATCTTGCTGCTGATCAGGATCTGCACCACCGCGGTGTTGAAGGTGGACGCGGAGTCGCTGGTGTCGGAGGTGAACGCGGCCACCTGGTTCGACAGGTGCGTGACCTGGTCGAGGCTGATCGGCGTCGGCCCGACGTACGCGGCGTTCTGCGGGCTTCCGGTCGCACAGCCGGTCAGGGCCAGTGCGGCCGTGGTGGCCAGCGCCGCGAGCTTCACCGATTTCATGTTCCGTCCCATCCGTGGTCCAACGCTGGGGATACTACCGGGTGCCGGCTCCGACGAAGACGTCGGCCATCACCTTGGCCGCCCACGCGAGCAGCGCCGCGTCGGTGATCGGCTGGCCGCCGATCGGACGGGTCATCGGCCGCGGCACCAGGATCGTGCTCTGCGCCTTGCGGACCTGCGAGCCCGGGTACAGCCGGTTCAGCCGCAGCTGGGCCGAATCGGGCAGGTCGGCCGGGGCGAACCGGATCATCGTGCCCTGAGCCACGACCTCATGGACGCCGTACCGGCGCGCCTCCAGCCGGAACCCGGCCACCGCCAGCAGCGCCTCCGCCGGGGCCGGCGGCGGGCCGTACCGGTCGACGAGCTCGTCGCGGACCGCCGCGATGTCGGCGTCGGAGGTGACCGCGGCCAGCCGCTTGTACATCTCCAGCCGCAGCCGCTCGGACTCGACGTACTCCGCCGGCAGGTGCGCGTCGACCGGCAGCTCGATCTTCATCTCCGGCTCCGGCTCGGCGTCCTCGCCGCGGAAGTCGGCGACCGCCTCCCCCACCAGCCGGATGTACAGGTCGAAACCGACGTCGGCGATGTGGCCGGACTGCTCGCCGCCGAGCAGGTTGCCCGCGCCGCGGATCTCGAGGTCCTTCATCGCGATCGCCATGCCCGCGCCCAGGTCGGTGTGCGCGGCCATCGTGGCGAGCCGGTCGTGCGCGGTCTCGGTGAGCGGCTTCTCCGGCGGGTACAGGAAGTAGGCGTAGCCGCGCTCGCGGCTGCGTCCGACCCGTCCCCGCAACTGGTGCAGCTGGGACAGCCCCAGCAGGTCGGCCCGCTCGATCATCAGGGTGTTGGCCGTCGAGATGTCCAGGCCGGCCTCGACGATCGTGGTGCAGACCAGCACGTCGGAGCGCCGCTCCCAGAAGTCGACCATCACCTGCTCGAGCGTGTGCTCGTTCATCTGGCCGTGCGCGACCGCGACCCGCGCCTCCGGGACGAGTTCGGCGATCTGCTGGGCGGTCTTCTCGATCGTCTGCACCCGGTTGTGGATGAAGAACGCCTGGCCCTCTCGGGCCAGTTCGCGCCGGATCGCCGCCCGCACCTGGTTCGCGTCGTACGGCCCGGCGAACGTCAGGACGGGGTGCCGCTCCTCCGGCGGGGTGGCGATGACGCTCATCTCGCGGATGCCGGTGATGGCCATCTCCAGCGTCCGCGGGATCGGGGTGGCGCTCATCGCCAGAACGTCCACGTTCAGCCGCAGCTTCTTCAGCTGCTCCTTGTGCTCGACGCCGAACCGTTGCTCCTCGTCGATGATCACCAGGCCGAGGTCGGAGAACGTCACGTCGTTGGCGAGCAGCCCGTGGGTGCCGACGACGACGTCCACCGAGCCGTCGGCCAGGCCGGCGACGACCTTCTTCTTGTCGGCGGGGCTGGAGAACCGGCTGAGCGCGGCGACCGTCACCGGGAAGCCCGCGTACCGGTCGGCGAACGTGGCGTGGTGCTGCTGCACCAGCAGCGTGGTGGGCACCAGCACCGCCACCTGCTTGCCGTCCATCACCGCCTTGAACGCCGCCCGGACGGCGATCTCGGTCTTGCCGTAGCCGACGTCGCCGCAGATCAGGCGGTCCATCGGGACGACCTGCTCCATGTCCTGCTTGACCTCGGTGATCGCCGCCAGCTGGTCGGGGGTCTCGACGTAGGCGAACGCGTCCTCCAGCTCGTTCTGCCAGACGGTGTCGGGGCCGAACGCGTGGCCGCGGGACGCCTGCCGGGCCGCGTACAGCTTGATCAGCTCCGACGCGATCTCGCGGACGGCCTTGCGGGCGCGGGACTTGCGCTTGTTCCAGTCGCCGCCGCCCAGCTTGTCGAGCGTGGGGCTCTCCCCGCCGACGTAGCGGGTGACCAGGTGCAGCTGGTCCATCGGCACGAACAGCCGGTCGGCCGGCTGGCCACGCTTGGAGGACGCGTAGTCGAGCACCAGGTACTCGCGGGTGGCGCCGGCGACCGTCCGCTGCACCATCTCGACATAGCGGCCCACGCCGTGGGTCTCGTGGACGACGGCGTCGCCGCCCTTGAGCTCGAGCGGGTCGATCTGGTTCTTGCGCCGTGCCGGCATCTTCCGGGATGCCTTGTCGGCGTCCCGCTGGCCGGAGAGGTCGCCGGCGGTGAACACGTCCAGCCCGATCGCGGGCAGGCTGAACCCGTGCCGCAGCTCGGCGCGCAGGACGCTGACCAGACCGGACGGCGGCGCCGCGGTGAGCTCATCGGGACGCGCGGCCGGGATGTCGGCGCCCTTCAGGACCTCGACCATGCGGGCGGCCAGACCGCTGGAGTCGGCCACCAGCACCGTGCGGTGACCCCCGGCCACCGAGGCCCGGATCGTGGCGACCGCCGCTTCGGTGTCGCCGCGCCAGACCGGGGCCTCCTGGGCCTCGACCGTGCGGCTGGCGACGGCGGAGACGTCGGCGGCGGTGTAACCACTGGCCGCCGGCGTTCCGAACTCCTCGGGGGCCGTTTCGTCGAGGTCGCCGGCACTGAACGGGGACAGGCTCCACCAGGCCTGGCCGCGGGCCAGCGCGTGGGCGCGGACGTCGGCGAGGCTGCGGTAGGCGGACGCGCCGAGGTCGATCGGCGCCTGCCCGCCTTCGGCGGCGGCCGCCCAGGAGGCGCTGAGGAACTCCTCGCTGGTCACCACCAGCTCGTGCGCGCGGGCGCGGATGCGTTCGGGGTCGGACAGCAGGACCTGGGTGTCGGCGGGCAGCACGTCGACGAGCAGTTCGAGCCCGTCGACCAGCACCGGGGCCAGCGACTCCATGCCGTCGACCGCGTGGCCGTTGGCGATGCGCTCGAACAACTCGCCGAGGTTGCCGGGCGCGTTTAGGTGGACGGCGGCCAGCGCGGCCGCGCGCGCCTTCACGTCCTCGGTGATCAGGAGTTCGCGGCACGGGGACGCGACGACCTCGGGCAGCGTGGTGTCGAACGAGCGCTGGTCGGCGACGGCGAAGGGACGGATCTCCTCGACGGTGTCGCCGAAGAAGTCGATGCGCACCGGGTGCTCAAGGGTGGGCGGGAACAGGTCGATGATGCCGCCGCGGACGCAGAACTCGCCGCGCCGCTCGACCAGGTCGACCCGGATGTAGGCGGCGTCCACCAGCCCGCGGGCGACTTCGTCCAGGTCGTAGTCCTCGCCGGCGACCAGCGTGACCGGCAGCAGGTCGCCCAGGCCCTTCACCTGCGGCTGGAGCACCGAGCGCACCGGCGCGACCACCACCCGGGGCATCGGCAGCGGGTCGTTGCCGACCAGCCGGCGCAGCACGGCGAGCCGGCGTCCGACGGTGTCGGAGCGCGGGCTGAGGCGCTCGTGCGGCAGGGTCTCCCAGGCCGGGTAGTAGGCCACCTCGTCGTCGCCCAGCAGCGAGGCGAGCGCGGCGGTGACGGCCTCGGCCTCGCGGAACGTGGAGGTGACCAGCAGCAGCGGGCGCTGCACCTGCCCGGCGAGCGCGGCGACGAACAGGGGCCGGACGGCCTCGGGCATGGTGAGGTCGAGGGCGGGCAGGCGTCCGGTGCGGGAATCCGCGATGGCCTCGGCCAGGACCGGCTCGCTGCCGACGAGATCCACCAGGCCGTTCAGCATCACCGCATCACCTTACCCAGCACGACCGACACCCGGGACGGGTGCAACGGCGGGACGGAATCCTCCGTCCGACCGGGACGGCGCGGGTGCCTGCGGGTGCCTGCGCAGGGTCAGGAGTTGAACCGGCTCTGGGTCGCGTCCAGCCCCACGGTGAGCAGCGACTCGACCGCGTCCGCGCAGCGTCCGACCTCGACGGCCACGTCCTCGGACAGGGCGGACGGGAACGGGCTGAGCACGTAGTCGGCCGGGTCCTGGCGGCCCTGGGGGCGTCCGACGCCGTAGCGGGCGCGGAAGTAGTCGCCCGTCCCGAGGCTGCGACGGATCGACTTCAAGCCGTTGTGGCCGTTGTCGCCGCCCCCGAACTTGAGGCGCAGCTGGCCGAACTCCAGGTCGAGCTCGTCGTGGACCACCACCAGGTACTCGGGGGTGATCCGGTAGTAACCGAGCGCCTTGGACACAGCAGCGCCGGAGTCGTTCATGTACGTCCGCGACTTCAGCAGGACGATCTTCTCGGCCTCGGCACCGACCCCACCGATGCCGCCGGCCGCGGTCAGCCGGGTCTGCGCCACCTCGGCGCGCAGCTGGCCGGCACCGGAGAAGGTGACGCCGGCCCGCCGGGCGAGCTCGTCGACCACCAGATAGCCGACGTTGTGCCGGTGAGACGCGTAGGTCGGGCCCGGATTACCGAGCCCGACCACCAGCCAGGTCGACATGTCGGAGGCTCAGGCCTCTTCCTCGGCCTCGACGGCCTCATCGGCGGCGCCCTCTCCGGCCAACTCGGCGTCCAGCGACGCCTGGGTCGGGGTGGCGGCGATCGAGAGGATCAGGTCGTCGGCCTCGCCCGGGAACACCGCGCCGGTGGGGAGCTTCAGGTCCCCGGCGGTGATGGTCTCGCCGATCTCGAGCCCGGCGATGTCGATCTCGACGCCGGCCGGGATGTGGGTGGCCTCGACCTCGAGGCTGATCGTCTGCTGGTCCATCACGATCATGCGGTCGCTCGGGTGGTCGCCCACGACGACGAGCGGAACCTCGACGGTGACCTTCTCGCCCTTGCGGACGATGACCAGGTCGAGGTGCTCGATGCTCCCGCGGATGGGGTTTCGCTGCACCTGCTTGGCCAGGGCCAGCTGGGTCTTCGCGCCGTCGACGGAGATCTCGAGCACCGCGTTGGCCACGCGCAGGGCCAGCAGCAGCTCGTGCCCCGGCAGCGACAGGTGGACCGGATCGGTCCCGTGGCCGTACAGGACGGCCGGCACCAGACCGGCCCGACGGGTACGGCGGGCCGCGCCCTTGCCGAATTCGGTGCGGGAAACCGCTGCGATCTTGCTCTCAGACACTTTGCTCTAACTCCTCAACCTCGTACAGATTCACGGCTCGACGAGGGAGGACCGGCGGCGCTCAGCGCTCCGCCTTGTCGATCACGGGCCGTTTTCGGCCCCTCGCCGAGGCAACCCGCCCAGTCTATCGCCGGACGCCGCCGCGGACGAATCGGCCGCGGGAAAGGGGATTGGCCCCCGTCCCGCCAGACCGGCGGTCGGAGCGGACCAAAAGGGGACAGTCCCCTTTTGGTCCGGAGTCAGTGCGCGCCGTTGAACAGGGATGCGACCGAGCCCTCCTCGAAGACGGCCTGGATCGCCTGGGCGAGCAGCGGCGCCATCGAGAGCACAGTCAGCTTCGGGATGTTGATCCCGTCGGGGATCGGCAGGGTGTTGGTGACGATGACCTCTTCGAAGTCGGACTCGTTCAGCCGCTGCGGCGCCGGCCCGGACAGGATCGGGTGGGTGGCGGCCGCGATCACCCGCTTGGCACCGTGCGCCTTCAGCGCGGCCGCGGCCTGGCAGATCGTGCCGGCGGTGTCGATCATGTCGTCGACCAGCAGGCAGACCCGGCCCTCGACGTCGCCGACGACCTCGCCGACGGCCACCTCGTTGGCCTTGTTCGGGTCGCGCCGCTTGTGGATGATCGCCAGCGGCGTCCCCAACCGGTCGGAGTACTCATCAGCCAGCCGGACGCGGCCCGCGTCCGGGGAGACCACGGTCATCTCCGAGGTGTTGTAGGACGACTTGATGTAGTCCACCAGCACCGGCAGCGCCATCAGGTGGTCGACCGGGCCGTCGAAGAACCCCTGGATCTGCGCGGCGTGCAGGTCGACCGACATCAGGCGGTTCGCCCCAGCCACCTTGTACAGGTCGGCGACCAGCCGGGCCGAGATCGGTTCGCGTCCGGCGTGCTTCTTGTCCTGGCGACCGTACGGGTAGAACGGCGAGACCACCGTGATGCGCCGGGCGGACGCGCGCTTCAGCGCGTCGATCATGATCAGCTGCTCCATCAGCCACTCGTTGACCGGGGCCGGGTGCGCCTGGATGACGAAGCAGTCCGCGCCGCGTACGGACTCCTCGAACCGCACGTAGATCTCGGAGTTCGCGTACGTCAGCAACCGGGTCGGGATCAGGTCCACGCCGAGCAGCTCGGCGACCTCCTCGGCGAGTTCGGGGAACGCGCGTCCCGTGCAGACCATCAGGTGCTTCTCGGTCGGACGCTTGATCCCGCTCACTCGCCGGACTCCGTTCCTTCAGCCGCGTGCTCGCGGGGCTCGGTGGGTGCCAGGGCCGCCTCGGCGGCCGCGGCGGTCGCGGTCCCGGGACGCTTGCGCGCGACCCAGCCGCGGATGTTTCGTTGCTGCCCGCGGGACACCGCCAACTCCCCCGGACCGACGTCGGCGGTGATCGTGGAACCGGCCGCCACGTAGGCCCCGTCCGCGATGTGCACCGGCGCCACCAGCACCGAATCGCTGCCGACGAACGAGTGCGCGCCGACGGTCGAGGTGTACTTCCCGAGCCCGTCGTAGTTGGCGAAGATCGTGCCGGCCCCGATGTTGCTGCCCTCCCCCACCACCGCGTCGCCGCAGTAGGTGAGGTGCGGCACCTTCGCGCCGTCCCCGATCACGGCCTTCTTGGTCTCGACGAACGCGCCGATGTGGGCCCGGGTGCCGATCTCGGTGCCGGGACGCAGGAAGCTGAACGGCCCGACGGTGGCGTCGTCGCCGATCACCGCCAGCTCGGCATGGGTGCGCAGCACGCGCGCATTCTCGCCCACCTCGACGTCGATCAGGGTGGTGTCCGGCCCGATGGTTGCCCCCCTGCCGACCGACGTGGCACCCTCCAGCGACGTGCCGGGCAGGAGCGTGACGTCCTCGGCGAGGTCGACACCGGCCTGCACCCAGGTCGTGGCCGGGTCGAGCACGGTGACGCCCTCGGCCATCCAGTGGGCGAGGATGCGCCGGTTGAGTTCGGCCCCCCGCTCGGCAAGCTGCAGGCGGTCGTTGACGCCCTCCGTCTGCAGGTAGTCGGCCAGGACGCGGGCGCCGACCCGGCGTCCGGCGTCGTGGGCGTGGGAGATGACATCGGTGAGGTACAGCTCGCCCTGGGCGTTGGCGGCCTGGAGCGCGGCCAGGCCCTCGCCGAGGGTGGCCGCGTCGAAGACGTAGATGCCGGAGTTGATCTCGACGATCGCGAGCTCCTCGGCGGTCGCGTCCGACTGCTCGACGATCCGGGCGACCTCCTCGCCGTCGCGGACGATGCGTCCGTAGCCGGTCGGGTCGGGCACCACCGCGCTGAGCACGGTGACGGCGTTGCCGCCCTCGCGATGGGCGGCGACCAGGTCGATCAGGGTCTCGGCCTCGAGCAGCGGGACGTCCCCGGAGGTGACGACGATCTCGCCGACCACACCAGGCAGCGCGGCCAGGCCGGCGCGGACGGCGTCCCCGGTGCCCAGCGGACGCTCCTGGATCGCGATGGTCACGTGGGGGGCGATCTCGGCGAGGTGCTCGGTGACCAGCTCGCGCTGGTGGCCGACCACGACGACGAGGCGGTCGGGCGACAACGCGTCCGCGGTGTCGATGGCCAGCGCGACCATGGACTTGCCCGCGACCCGGTGCAGCACCTTCGGGACGGCCGATTTCATGCGGGTTCCGGCTCCGGCCGCCATGATGACGACGGCTGCCACTCGGTTGTCTGCGTCCTGCTCGGCCACGGGCACTCCCAGCGTTCGGTGGTCTCGGCTCTCCCGGTACCGCACCAGCGTCGACGGTGCGGGTGAGGCGGCGAACCCGGGGAGACCGGCTCATCCTAGCCGCGCCGGGGCGCTGGTTTTCCTGCTGTTGAGACACCCGTCCGCCAAATCGCGGCGGGTTCTGGCCGGTGAGCCCACGGCGTCCCGCGCGGCAGCGGCGGCGGCTGCAACGAACCCGCGCTCTGCGGCGTGTAGTGGTCGAGATTCACTGACTCGCGCGGAGGCGACATGGACCGACGGAACCTGTTCCTGGCAACGGCAGCACTCGCGCTCGGCGCGGCGCTGCCCGGCTGCGCGTCCCCGGTGCGGACGGCTGCGCCGGCGGCATCGCCGTCGTCGTCGCCGTCCCCGTCGGGAGCCGGCGACGCCCCGGCGAAGAACAGTGTCGACGCCCTCGACCGGATCGCCCGCAAGCTGATGGGACGGCTCGCCCCGGCCCCGGCGAACGTCGTGTTCTCGCCCTGGTCGATCGCGATGGTGCTGTCGATGGTGCGCGAAGGCGCGCTGGGCACGACCGCGTCCGAGCTGGACGCGCTGCTGGGAGCGCCGGCGCCGACCTTCGGCGACCTGCTCGCCACGCAGGAGCGGGCGCTGGAGTCCGCGGCGGACCGGCTCCGGTTCGGCAACGCCCTGTGGGGGCAGCGGGACCTGACCTGGAAGGCGCCGTTCCTGGCCCGGCTCGCCTCGACCTACCGGGCGCCCCTGCACCCGTCCGACTTCCTGGCCGATCCGGACGCGGCCCGGCGCGAGATCAACGGCTGGGTAGACACCCAGACGGCAGGCAAGATCCCGGAACTGCTCACGCCCGGGCTGGTGACGTCGGACACCCGCCTCGTGCTGGTCAACGCCGTCCACTTCAAGGCCCCGTGGGAGACGCCGCTGGTCGAGGTGGGGACGCGGCCGTTCACCACCGCGGACGGCCGGCAGGTCGCCGTCCCCACGCTCGCGGACTCCGAGGTGCGGCCGTGGTACGACCGCGGTGGCCGTCGGGGCACCGCGCTTTTCTGTGAGAACCGGGACTTCGCGCTGGTGCTGGTGCAGTCGAAGGCGTCCGACGCCGCGGTGCCGCTCGCGGTGTTCCGGGACGTGCTCCTCGCCGAGGTGGCGCCGGTGTCGGTCCAGCTGCCGGCGTGGAAGCTGCGGCTGCGGACGATGCTCACCGAGGTGCTGCAGGACCTCGGCGTCCGCACTGCGTTCGAGGGCGAGCGCGCCGACTTCAGCGGCATGACCGACGACCAGCGGCTCTGGCTCGACTTCGTGGTGCACGAGGCGACCATCGAGGTGAACGCCAAGGGCATCGAGGCCGCCGCGGCGACGGCCGCCGGCATGCGGGCGGCCGGGGCACCGGTGGATCCGAAGGAACTGGTGCTCGACCGGCCGTTCCACTACGCGCTGGTGCACGTGCCCAGCAGCACCTGCCTGTTCCTGGGCCAGGTCGCCGACCCCAGCCAGGAGTCCGTGGGCTGAGGCGCCACCGCGCTCCCCGGGTAGGAGTCGAACCTACGTCGCTTGTCCTGATTCAAAGTTCCCACGGGGAGTCGCATCTCACCCTATCTGGCACTGTTCCCTCGCTCATACGTTGCACTCGGCCCAGTTTCGTCTCGCTTCGTCTCGCCCAGTTTGTCCCCAGTTTGTCCCCAACGCTCAGGGCTCATCGCGGAACAACTCGCGGTACGCCCTGTCCGGAAGAGCGGCGAAGGTCACGCCGACCAGCACCAGCCAATCACCCGCTACTGCGGGCATCGGTGGCCTACCCGGACCCGTCAGCAGAGCGAGCCCGTCCGGGTGCAGCACAGCCGTACCGCCGTTCGCACGGACCCAGGCGGCGACCTCGGGGCGGTTCGAGCGCGTCAACCGGACAGCCTCGCCCTCAGCCGGGCAGGTGCGGTACCTCGCGGGGCGTGGGATGTCAGCTTCCTTGCCGTCGCCCTGCTCCTTGCACTCCTGCCAGGTTGCGGTCGCCACTGCTACGCCGCCTTTTCACGGTAGGCACGGGCGATGCGGTGGGCGGTTGACACGGACACCTCGACGCCCGAGAAGGCCGAGAGAACCGGACCCTGAAGACGGGCCGGAAGCGAGAGCATTCCCAGCGGTGGTGGTGATACCCAGGATCGCGATGCCCGGCACCAGGCGTCCCCCTCCAGCGGGGAGTCCGGGGTGGTGAGATGCAGCACGGGTGCGCTCCGCCCGCGGCTGGTCGGCGTCCGCAGGTAGATCGCCCGAGCGCGACCGGCGAGGACCAACCGGCGCGCTGCCGCGCGGCGGTTGTTCGCGTCTGTGGAGGTCGCGCCGGGTGGGACGACCCGGACAACACCAAGAGGCCCTACGCGGTCCAGGGCGCGCAGGATGGCTCGCTGACGGTAGCCGGGGCCTCGGGACATGTGACCAGTCTGCCCGGGCGTGAGCGGGCCAGGCGCGGGCATGTCGGTGTGAGGCGGAACAATCAAGACGAGACGGAGGACGGCATGAGCGAACAGGAACAGAGCAGCGCAGCGGCAAGGGCGTTCCGCTTCGCGCCGCCATGCGCCGAGTGCGGGCAGGAGGGCGCGACGCTAGAAGTCATCGCACCCGGAGGGCTGCCGGAGCGGTGGGCGGACTGGAGTGAGCAGGACCGTGCGCTGCACCTTCAGCACACGGACCCGACCTGCTGGCGTCGGCTGTACCGGGGGATCGTCGGCGGCAGCGGGGCGGTCGGTGACCCCATCACCGAGGGAGGTGTTGTGCGGCTGCTGGAGATGCTGGAGCCCTTCGACCTGTTCGCCGTTCAGCGGCGGTTCTACGACCACCTCGGCTTCTGTATCCCGTGCCGCAAGCCCTACTGCCTGACCTGCTGGACGGTCTCGAACGGCAACGGTTGGTGTCCCCGAGGGCATGACGACGTTCTCGACCCTTGGTGACCAGGGCATTCGGTCACTAGACGCCAGGCCACAGCAGGTCCCATCGCAGCGCGTGCTCCGGTTCGTCGGTGAACCAGGCGAACGTGCCGGTGCCCAAGTCCTTGAGTCGCCGCTTGGCTGGACTCGCTCCTCGGGACTCGAACGCTGTGAGGAACCGGCAGTTGCCAGGCTCAATGCCCTGTCGCTCCGCCCAATCGAGCAGTGCTTGACGGCGGCTGTCGGTGATCGGGCCGTCGCTCGCGACTGCCTCGATCACCCAGAACTGAACGGGCGTCACTCCAACGTCTGCGATCAGTGCGTCCGGCAGGATGTTGTTCACGTCGAGCTTTAGCCCGATGGCCGTGAGTGTCCGCTGATCGCCAACGAACAGCTTCTGGCCCGGCTCGCTGATTGTCAGCACGACGGGTTGGGCTAGAGCCTTCGGTGCCCAGACCTCCACCACGTTCTTGATGATGAGGGACGACAGGCCGGGTTCGAGGTTGCGAGAGGTTCCATCCGGGAGGCTTACCTGTACCGCCTGACTGGCCTTGTCCAGGTCACGAGCTTGGAGGGCCTTCAGGCGCTGCCCGGGCTCCATGTAGCTCCTGATCCACGTGTCAACCGCGACGTCCAGAGCGTCGTCCACCAAGTCGGGGTCAAACAGGTCCGCGAAGTGGGGTTCGAGGGCCCAAGTCGGCTTGCTGGAGGCGGTCGGTACGCCAGACAGCCGTCGCAGTGCGCCAAGCTCGTTCCACCTCTTGAAGGTCTCGTCACGCAATGTCTCACGGCTCGTATCCCGGTAGGCGGCCTTGTGCTGCTCCCCCCAGCTGTCCAGGAGAGCTTGGACCTGTGCCTGTCCGCGTGCTGCGGCCTTCCGCCAGGCAACGCGCTCCTCATCCGTCGTGTGCCCAGTGAGGACGGCTTCCTGCTGCCACAGGACGGTGGTGGGACGAGCCCAGACAGTCGGGTCCTCGTCGTCCACGACCGCGCCCACGTAGATCATCGCCGCGACAGCCCATCCCGCCTGAGCACTGGAGAGCACCGTGTCGAAGGAGTTGCGCGGAAAGACCAGGCAGAGCCGTCGCTCGGCTTCGAGCGGGTCGATGAGCGCCCTCATCGCGAGGCTCCCCGGTAGGTTTCTGCCACCGCTCGCTCCAGTTCCTGACCGTTGAGCGCTTCCCACCGGGCCAGCACCTCGGCGGCTGGCAGAGGCAGGGATTCAAGCTCGAACGCCGAGAGTGCGACGGAACCTGAGATGCACCGTGCAACTGCATCGAGGGTCTTCATCGCGAGCAGATCGGCTAGAAGGCGCTGCGATACCAGCGGACTGCCTACCGGGCGCAGGATGTTGACGTGGTTCTCCACCACGATCTCCCCACCCCAGGTAGCGAGCGTCGCGGAGTCCAGGTCGGCCGCAACGAGTCGGCGCTGCTGCTCTGGCGCGGTGGTCCGCTGAACGAGCACCGCGGACTCTTTCAGGATCATGGTGCGCCGGTCAGAATCGGAGTGAAGGTGGATGGTGCGCAGGCTCTTGCGAAGCTCGGTCTGCCTGACCTTGCCGTCCACAAGGTCCGAGCCCCACACGATCGGGGTTCCTCCTGCTGGAGCGATGTCCTCCTTGCGCCGGTTCCAGACCAGCGGGCCGGTGGACGCGCTCCAGCCAGCGTCTCGAAGAGTCAGCGGCATCGCCCGGGCGGTGACTGCGATGGCGGCCAGGTCCGAGCGACGCGGCACGAGCCACGGCTTCGATCCCAGCGGCGTGTCAACCGTTGCGATCTCGGTCAGGGTCTCTCCCATGCTGGCGACCACCGTGCGGCGGGTGCGCTTCCGGCCGAAGACCGCCAGACAGGTCTCCTGTAGAACGGACGTGAACACCCCGGAACGCTCCTCCACGAACGTCACCGACTGGAGACGTACCCGCGATGAGAGCCGATCTCGCAGCGGCGCGAAGTACCGCCCGGCAGTGAACGAAGTGGGCACCAGCGCGCCGAGAACGCCGTCCTTGGACAGCTGCTCCTCAGCCGCGGCCATGAACAGCCCGTAGAGGTTGGCGTGGCCGTAGAGCACATCGCTGAACCGCTCGCGGTCCGACTCGCTCAGCCGCACCCGGCCATATGGCGGGTTCATCACGACCGCGAGCGCGGGAGCATCCTGCGGCGCGAGCCCATCCCCGACATGCGCAAGGGCGGGCAGCAGCCTCCGGTGCGCCTCCGGCACCTTCGCCAGGAACGGGAGCAGTTCGGCAGCCATCACGACGTTGGCGACCCACACTGCCGCGGGGTCGGTGTCCACCCCCTCGATGACGCTCGGCAGGCCCGCTAGGACCAGCCGCGGGTCAACGCCATGGCTGGCGTGCAGGTGCTCGCGGAGGGCTGGCAGGAGCAGCGCACCGGCACCACAGGCCGGGTCCCGAACGAGCCCACTCAGGGCCTGCTGCGACCGTCCGTGACCCAGCGCGGCACGCGTCATCCCCCACAGCTGGTCTGCCAGGTGCCACGGCGTGTAGTGCCGCCCGTGGCGGGCCCGCGTCGCCGGTGCCAGCGCCGAGACGTACGCCTGACCGACCTCTTCCGCGGTCAGCGGTCCCCACTTCTCCTCCAGTGGAGGCAGCGACGGGATCGGGGCCGGCGGCAGGGAGTCGATCGCCTCGGCCACGTCCAGCCACTTCCCGCTCAGTCCGTACTGGCTCGCCCGTGCGGACCACCACGCAGGAATAGCCGCGATGACGGCGGCCGCGGTCGGAGTCAGTTCAGCTGCCGGATCAGCGGAGGCCACCTCGCGACGCGACCCGCGGGGGCCTAGCTCCCGGGCATGGATCGGATCGACAGCGGGGGCCATGCCCCGAACATAGCCCGTTGGTCTGTCAGGCAGGTGGAGGCTCGACCGATGGCCCGCAATGTAACCGTGGGGTCTGTGTCAACCGGGGGCAGGCAGGCAGGAGCCGGTCACGCGCTCAGGGCTTCGTTGCCCCACACCGCCCAGCCGAGACGGCAGCGGGAGCAGGTGCAGTCCGCGAGGCCGGAACACCGAGCGAAGAGTTCGAGGTAAGGGCCGGGGCTGGCACGCATCACCAGTTCTTGGAACTCCGCGGGCTTGGCTGAGTGGCGTCCGCGCGGGGCGGTGAAGTGGGTCGGCAGAGAGCGGTCGCGGGTGCGCATGCCGCCACGGACACCGAAGAGGGCAAGCTCGGTCGTGGAGCGGAAGTAGTTGCCGAGACCCAGCTGCGGCTTGACCCAGGTGATCACGGCTCGGTACTCGAAGCCCCACGCTGCCAGCACCTGAAGACCGTCCGGGAGGAGGGCACTCGGCACCCAGAGGTAGGCGTGCGCCTTGTCAGCGGCGTGCTGGGCAACGTCCAACCCGGCGATCTCCTCCAGGGTCATCGTCGGGTAGTGGCGCTGTGCTGCGGCCCGAGTGGCGGTGTTGGTGAATGTCCACGGCGGGTCAGCGACGATTGTCGCAAACCTGCCCGCCGGGATTGGCCCGGGGTCGGCCCCAGCGTCCGGGGCGATGGCCAGAGCGGCCACCACCTCGCGCCAGGAGCCGAACTCGCTAACGGCGTGAGCCAGTTCCTGCTCTGTGGGGTACCGTGCCGCGAACCGTGCCCGGTGCCCGAGTTCCGCACGGCTCTTGCCGGTGCGAACCACAAGCTCGGCCAGGAAGCCGTTCGGCAGCCGACCGGCCCCGTCACGAGCCGCGAGCATCGCCCTGCCGAACTCCCAGCGTCCCCGCAACCCGGCGCGGTCCGCGGCGTCGATCCGGGTGTCGATGAGGACCAGGGCCTCGATGTCGCTGCTCACGCGGTCACGCTCCTCCGCCGGGTGAACCCGTGTCAACCGCCGATCCGTGCAGCAGGCATCTGGCATCCGCGACGGCCTCGAAGCGGCAGCGTGAGCCGTGCGAGTTGGTCGCCGTGCAACGCACCTCGTCCGGCGGCGCTGGCCGTTCCTGTCGTGTCTTCGGGGCTGGCCTGACCTTCGGCTTCTTCCGGCGCTGCACGGCCTTCTGGGGCCTCCTGCGGGCCTTGGTGACTCTTGGCTTGGGCCGGGCAGGTTCAGGGTCCGCGGCGACCGTCTCGGACTGCTGGAGGGCTCCGGCTGGCTCGCCCTCCAACCGCAGCCCAGAACCGGACATCGCGAGCGCACCGTCCACGAGAATCCTGACGGCCTCGGCCCTCGCGTCCCGAGCCCACCGCGGCGCATCGGGCATGCCCTCGACGCGCGTCTCGATCTCGGCCACCACCTCCGGCCTGTCCCCGGGTCTCGGTGGTCCGAGCACCATCTCTCCGCGCTCCAGCGCCTCCCTGCGGGCTGCGCGTGCCGCAGCCAGGTCCCGCTGGCGGCGGGTGGCGAAGTCGGGGTGCTTGCGTCGGTGTTCGGCCTCTGCCCGCTCCTTGGCGTCGGCCTCCAGCCAAGCCTGCACCTCCGGGGTCAACCAGGGTGCCGGGAACGGAAGTTCGTCGTCATTCTCGGCCATTGCTGGCTCCTCGCTTGGGGCTCGCTGATACCACGAGGGCGGATCGGTCGCCGCTCTGTCCATCGAATCGCAGACCTCGCAGAACCTCCAGGACGGCGGCGAGCATCGCGTTGGCTTGCATCACAGCTCGCGTGACGGGCTCGGCTGGAACCTCGTCCAGCCGTCCTCGCGCCGAACCTCGTCTCCTAACCTCGTCCCTATAGGGACGGACGAGGTTAGAACTGCGTCCAGACGAGGTTGGACGAGGTTGGACGAAGTTCATGCGATACCGCCTTCGGACACGGCCGAGACCACCATGTATGCGAACCCGCCGCCCTTGCCGGAGCGCTTGGCTCTGATGACTTGGCCGGTCCCGACGAGTGAACGAAGCGCTACCCGGATGTCTGCCGAGTTGGCCGAGATGGCCTCCTCGATGGCGTTGCCGGACGCGCCCGGGTTGGCCTCCAGGTAGTCCAGGACCTGTGTGCGCAGGATCATCAGAGTGTGGGTCTTGCCAGCCGTGGAACGGTTGCCCTGCCCGGTCAAGGTGAGGCGGCGGGTCTCGGGTTCGAACGCCAGTTGGTCCTCTTCGACATCCACGTCTCGGCCCTCGGCACGGAAGTACCGCAGGCCCGCGGCGTCCTTGGTCAGGTACCACTTGGCGTCGGGCCAGTCCTCCAGGGCGCTGGAGCCTCGGGACCGCTCGCCGTTCCATCCGCTGTGAACCACCAGCACGAGGTCGAGGGCTCCGACGCCATCCCGGGCGAAGGAGTCCAGCCGGTTGAGCCAAGGCTGGACGTCCCGGGCACTGTTCTGGTCCTGTCCGCCGATGCCTCGCCCGAACGGGTCCACAATCAGGGTCTCGATGTTGTAGGGGCGCAGCAGGTCCGCCAGCGCCGAGGTGCTAGTGCTGGTGCTCAGCGGGTTGCGTGCGCCGCGAAGGTTCACGATCACCAGGCGGTCCCCCGGGATGCCGACTTCAGCGGCCCACCTCGCAAGCTGAGCCCCGGACACCTCGTAGTTCAGGATCGCCACCCGAGCATCGGGGTCGATGGGCTGGACCTCGAAGCGTCCGAGGAAGGGCTCACCGGTAATCAGGCTCCGGGTCAGGTTCAGGACGAACGTCGTCTTGCCGACCTTGTTCTGGGCTACGACCGTGACCGATGCGTCCCACGGCATCAGTCCTTGGATGCGGTCTGCCGATGGTGCCGGACGCTGGAGCAGTTCGGCCAGCGTGGCGATGTCCGGGGCAGGGAGTCCAGCGGTCCGGCTGTTCTCGTCCTCTTCACGTGCCAGCCGCTGGGCCTTCAGCTTCGCCAACTCGACTACGAACATCTCATCGGCTCGGAGGTCGGCGTACTGAGCCTTCTCCTTGCGCCACCGAGCGCGCTTGGCCTCGCGGTCCTCGTCCACGTCGTGACCGGCGGCGTACTGCCAGCCATGCCCGGGGTCTGTGGTGTCGTCTGCGGCTCCGGGCTCGGGTGGGGTATCGGTGGTCTCGTCCTCGGTGATGATTCGCAGCCACTCGTCCCACTCGGCGGGGGTCAGGTCGGTGGTTGGGGGTAGGGCCATCGGCCCCACCGCGGTGTAGGCCGCCGCGAGGTCGAACTCACCGACCTCATCCGAGCCGTCCATTTGCGTACTCCTGACATAAGAAAGCCCCGCGGGAGAGTTGGGAGTCCGAGTACCAACTCACCCTGCGGGGCTAGCTACATGGTAGTTCGATTCGGATTCGGACTCCGAACTACTGCATCAATCTTCCCGCCTGTTGAGGTAACCGCGCGCGTCATGGCGAGAACTGGGGAAAACATCATGGACTCGGTTAGTTGGCATATCCGTGTTTCTTCGTGTCGCCTGCTATTCATTACTTCTAGAGCGCCACGTCAAGGCCGGTCTCCCGGCGGATGCAGTCAGGACAGAGACTCCCGAGCAGCCAGGTCGTCCACTGCCCAGGCCAGCCCGGCAAGCGACCGACGAGGACGTGGGCGACGAACACCGCCTTCGGCTCACCACAGACGTTGCACGGCGCACCGCACCAACTGGTGTCCTCGTAGCGGGAACAGTCCTCGCAGATGATGCGGTGTCTGGTCATCGGTATTGCCCAGATTGCGCTGGCTGGAGACATGCGGGCATAGGTCCCACTTCGCCAGGGCGGCGAGCATACTTCTATTCAGCAGTTCGGCAAGTCGTTGTGACAGTTTGTCCTCAATGACTTGCGTGACAATGGCTCCGTTGAGGAGGCGCGTTCCTACGTGAAAACCGGCCCTCACAACCTCTTCGGTGGGATATGATTGGATTACCTCCGAAGGTGTTGGGCTGCCGCCGAGGTTGGTCCTCCCGGGCGCGTACTCCCGGGAGGACCAGTCCGTTTCTGTCATTCCTGCGGCCCCACCTCTACGGCCAATGCGTACGAGTCACCGACTCGCCGGGCATAGCCTTCGCTGACCAGGACCTCCAGTACGATCCGCTCGCCGTCGCTTTCGGGCGTGATCGCGTACTCGACGGCCAGCCGGTCCAACATGGCGGCGCGGACGTCCTCTGGCTCGCGCTGGGACTCACGCCGCAACTGCTCGCGGGTCATCTCCACCCAGCGGCGCGGGTCTTCGGCGCCGGGCCGACGCCACCGACCTCCGCACACTACAACCACCTTCGGCGGCTGGGCTGGGTGGCGGACCAGGACCGCCGGTTGCCCATCCACCATGCCGACAAGGCGGTGCGAACCATCGGTCAGTCCCGCAGCACCCACCACCAGCACGGTTGCAGCCTCCGGTTCAGGAGTGAAGCCATCGACCTTGGCGTTCAGGACCCAGACCCGCGTGCTGACTTTGGCAACTGGCTGGTTGCGGGCACCGGTCAGCTTCTCGGCCTTGCCGATCGGGCGGGCCTTGCCCTTCCGACCCAGAGACTCAGCAGCGGCCCGGCGCTTCGCGGTCGTGCCGTGGTCCTGCGGCGGGATCGTCTCGGGCACGACGTAGTAGTGGCACAGGTCAGCCCACAACTCAGCTTCCAGTCGGGTCGCCTCCTCCGCTGCCCGGGCCTCCTCCAGGGCTCGCGTCGAGGACGCTTGCCAGCCAGCGAGGTCGAAGTCGTCCGCTCGCGCCGCGGGCACTACCTCGTAGGGCTCGGCGGGGTGCAGAGTGCGCGCTTTGCCGGAGCGCCGGAGGACGACCGGCAACCGCTGGCCGTCCGCCTGCACCTCCCATCCGACCAAGTCGTGCAACTGCTGGCGTCCCGGGCCACTGGGGCAGTCCAGAGCAGCGATGAGATCACCGCTCGTCTCAGGCAGGAAGGTGGACATCGGTGACTCCTTCGTAGTGGTGAGGGCATCGGTCGATAGGTGGTTGACACGGGACACCGGTCAGCCCTCCTGCTGCTGAATGAACTCCGCGATCGCGGACTCTCGAATGCGAAGCATCCGACCGACCCTGAACGCTCGGAGCTTCCCGTCTGCCACCAGTCGGTAGACCTGTCCCTCCGAGCAGCGCAGGTGCACGGCGACTTCGGGCACCCTCAGCGCCCGATCCGCCGCAAGCGTGTCAACCATCGTTCCTCCTCTTGGTCTGTGATGGCCTCTCGTTGCTTCCAGACTCTCCTCTTGTGTACAAACTCGCAAACGGATAGTTTGTACTCATGGCACCCAGGTATCGAAACTGGAAAGTCCGCGGCTACAAGCGCACCGAGCGCGACGCGGATGGCACCGCCGTGGTTGGCGATGTGGTGGAGATCACCGAGCCGGGCGGATGGCAGTGGCACCTCGTGGTGAAGGACGGCCAGGTGCTGGACTACCGGATGCTTCACACCGGCCACCGACTGGTTGACACGGACGCGCTGAAGCACGCACCGCTGGCCGATCTCGCGCGCATGGCGATGGCCTTTCACGAGCGGGTGCTAGCGGAGTTCATGGAGGGCACCGACCTGTCCGACGCTCTCGACATCGCGGAGATTGAGCCCGGCGAGGTGCGCCTGAGCGATGACTCGCCCGCCCCCGAGGAGTTCGCCCGTGCATGGCTCGCGATACCAGGGCGGACCGTTGACGGAACACCTCGGAGGGAGGCACTGGCCGAGCGGTTCGGGGTCACCGTCTGGGCGATCGACAAGTGGGCGCGCGGCGCTCGCGAACGGGGTCTGATCCCCCGAGCGCGGACAGGGCGACCTCGCGGGCGCGCCAACCAGAAGAAGAACTAACGCGTGAGCGGAACGGAGAACAGCAAATGTGGATTGTGAGCGAACACGGCTTCCTCAGCATCGTGGAGGACAAGGACGACAGTGGGGAGCTTCAGGTCCGAGGGCGCGACGCCGCGGACATTCGGGCGCACTTCCCGGACGCGGAGATCATCACCATGACTGGTGCCGACTACAGGTATCGGGCTCGTATCGCTCGCGAGACAGTTGCGGAGACGCTGGCGCAGACGATCCGCGGCATCAGCTATCAGAGCCACTTCAAAGACGTGGCTCTGGAGCGCAGCCCAGCCAACGCCGAGCGCTACAGCGCCTACTACGGCACGTGGTCAGCGATGGCACGGATGCAGGACTACCCGCCCTACAGCACCACCCCCAGGCCCGAACAGCCGCGGTGGTGGGAGGAGGACCAGTGAGCACCGGCAACCGCAAGGCGCTGCCTGACAACGCCATGAAGGCGTGCGCCTCGTGCGGCGCGGCCAGGGGGACCAAGACCAAGGGCTGGGCCAACGTCACCCGCGCCGGAGCCGTAGTTGGCTTCACGTGCCCTGAGTGCCCCACGGACGAAGAGCCCATCCGGCTGGAGGCATCCGGACGGTTCCTCGTAGAGACGTGGGTGCGTCGCCAGGACGGGACGCGCAAGAAGTACAAGGGACGGTTCGCGGAACTCTCGGACGCCCGTGAGTGGGTGGTGGAGGTCCGAGAGGACGCCGCCAAGGTGACCGCCTACGACAACGACCCCCGAAAGCTCACCGTGCGCCAACTGGCGGACCGGTGGCTGGCCAAGCGGGAAGCCGAAGTCGGAACGCCGGGCGGCATCCGGGCATGCTCGCTGAACGGATATCGGTCCTCGCTGTCCTCGCTGCTGGACCTGCTGGGCGACCGGCGTGCCCGCGAGGTCACACCGGACGACGTTGAGGCGGCGTTGCTCACGCTGGCGTCCGTGGGCGGCAAGCGGGGCCGGAAGCTCTCGCACCGCTCGCTCGTTTACGCGCTCGGCGCACTCCGCCAGGTGTTCGCCTACGGCCTGCGGTCGAAGTGGCTGAAGTCGAGTCCGGCAGCTGAGGCCAAAGCACCGGGGCAGTCGCACGCGAACTCGACCGCCGCCAACGTCAAGGCGCTGAAGCGCTGGACACCTGCGCAACTCATGGCGTTCCGGGCCTACGTGGACACCCTGCCGTTGGCCGCGGAGCCGTGGCTCCGGGTCGGCATGCGGTTGACCCTCTGCGGGCTGCGGAGGAGCGAGGTGCTGGGGCTGGACTGGTCCAACGTGGACATGAAGACCGGTGCCGTCCGTATCGTCGCGAGCCGCACGAAAGACGGGCGCTCGAACACCTCGACAATCAACGAGCCGAAGACCGAGAACAGCCGCCGGACCGTGCAGGCCGAGACCATCCATCCGGGCACCGCTGCCGCCCTGAGGACACTCTGGCTCGCCCAGGGCCGTCCGGAGGCCGGTCTGGTGATTCGGGACGCGGCTGAGGACCCGGTGCAGCCGGACGCGTACAGCAGGCGCTTCGTCACCCTCTGCGAGGCGGCCGGTGTCCCAGCCCTGACCCGAATCCACAACACCCGCCACAGCCTCGCGAGCGCCCTGAAGGAAGCTGGGGTGCCGGACAACCAGGCTGCGGCACTGCTGGGACACGATGTGGCCACCTACACGCGCTTCTACCTAGTCGTTGACGACGACGGAGCCGCCGTTGCCGCGCAGGTCGCCGGACGGCTCTTCGCGGTCGTCTGAGGCCCGATTTTGACGGTTTGTCCCCAGAGTTTGTCCCCAGCGAGAGCGGAGGCCGGTAGGTGAAGCAAGCACCTACCGGCCTCCGGCCTTGTCAGGAGCCGGTTTCCCAGCCCTCGCGCTCCCCGGGCAGGAGTCGAACCTGCGTCGCTTGTCCTGATTCAAAGTCAGGCGGGCCCTGCCGGCAGACCAACCGGGGAACGGCCGTCCGAGGACGGCCGGGGACCACTTTACGGGGGCGGACGGCCGCCTGCATCTGCCGAGCCGGACGCGGTCGCGCGCCGACACCAGACCCGCGAATACGCGGAACCGTTTCGCAAACGCGCCCGTCGAGGGCCAGACTGTGGCCATGCCCACCGCCCCGATCAACGCGCGCGCGCGACGCAGCCGCGTCCGTCTGACGCGCAGTGAGCGCCGTGAGCAGCTGATCGACGTCGCCCGGGCGCTGTTCGCCGAGCGTGGGCTCGAAGGCACCTCCGTGGAGGAGATCGCCGCCCACGCCGGAGTGAGCAAGCCGGTCGTCTACGAGCACTTCGGCGGCAAGGAAGGGCTGTACGCGGTGGTCGTCGACCGCGAGGTCCGGACGCTGCACGACGCCATCCGGACGGCCATCACCACGCCGCGCGCGAACCCCCGGGCGCTGATCGAGTTGGGGACGCTGGCGCTGCTCGACTACATCGACGACAACCCCAACGGTTTCCGGATCATCAGCCGTGACTCCTCCGCCACCTCGGGCGAGGGATCGTTCGCCACGATCCTGTCCGACATCGCCTCCCGGGTGGAGGACCTGCTCGCCAACGAGTTCGCCAAGCGCGATCTCGACGCAGCCACCGCTCCGTTGTACGCGCAGATGCTCGTCGGCCTCGTCGCGCTGGCCGGCCAGTGGTGGATGAACACCCGCGAGGAGCAGGCCCTGCCCAAGCCGGTGGTCGCCGCGCACCTGGTGAACCTCGCCTGGAACGGCATGCGCAACCTCGACCCGTCCCCCGCCCTGCGGATCCAGCCGTAGCCCGCTCCTAGCGCACCGTTCGGCGTCGCGATTCGTCCAGCCATGGCCGCCGCTGTGACGCGTGTGCCCGTTGAGCTGCCGTACCTGGCCAGATCGCGACAACGGGTGAGAGACCCCGGGGCCGTTGTCCGTTGGAAGCGCTCTCGGCATAGAGTTGCCCGGTGATCTCCCTGGACTCCCCGAAGGCCGCTGCCGGCGTCGTCCTGTTGTTCGGCTACAACGGGCTCGTCATCGGCGCCTACGGTGCCTCCATCCCCACGCTGCAGGCGAAGTTCCAGCTCGCCCCGTGGCAGCTGTCCGTCTTCTTCATCGTCATGGGCCTCGCCGGCATCGCGTCCATGCAGATCGCCGGACGCCTGGCCGACCGCCACGGCGCCCGGCGGGTCAGCCTCGCGATCCTGCCGATCCTGGTCGTGGCGATCCTCGGCATCGGCCTGGCGCCCACCCTGCCGCTGCTGTACGCCGCCGCCGTCGTCCTCGGCATCGGCAACGGCGGCATCGACGTGGCCATGAACGCGATCGGCGTCCAGGTGGAGAAGCACCGTCCCCGTCCGATCATGAGCTTCTTCCACGGCATGTGGTCGGTCGGCAGCTTGACCGGCGCGGCCACGCTCGTGCTGCTGGCGCCCCTGTTCGGCCGCGACCCCGAGCAAACCATGCTCGCCACGACCTGCATCGTCGCCGCCCTCGGCCTGGTCGCGATCGCCGTCGCGCTGCGCATCATCCCGGAGACCGAGGTCGTCGGGCACCACGACGAGAGCGGCGTGAAGACCCCGATCCCGAAGTCGGCCTACCTGCTCGGCCTGATGGCCATCGCGTTCGGCCTCGGCGAGGGCACCGCGAACGACTGGTCGGGCTACCACGTCACCCAGGTCGCCGGCGTCGACCCGACCACCGGCGCGCTCGGCTTCACCTGCGTGGCCGCGTTCATGGTCGTCATCCGGCTGCTCGGCGACTTCCTCGTCGGTCGGTTCGGACGCCGTGCGGTCACCACCTTCGGCGGCGCCTGCTCGGCCCTCGGCTACCTGATCGCCGCCCTAGGCAGCTCGCTGCCGGTGCTGCTCATCGGCTGGTCGCTCGTCGGCCTGGGCATCGGCATGATCGCCCCGCAGGTGTACGCCGTCGCCGGCCACACCGCGGGCGGACGCGGCCTCGCCGTGGTGGTCACGTTCGGCTACGCCACGTTCCTGATCGCCCCGGCCCTGATCGGCGGGCTGGTCGGCAGCATCGGCATCCAGCCCACGATGTTCGTGCCCGCGATCCTGCTCTCCGGCCTGATCTTCCTGGCCCGGGTGCTTCCCGGACGCGAGGGCGTGTCGGTCGCCGATGCGGAGCAGACCTCGGCCTGACTCCTCCTCAGACCACGAGGCGCGCGCCGGGGACGGGTCCGCTGACCCGCTTCACCGCGCGGCACATGCCCTCGCTGGACAGGCGCACCGACAGGTCGACCGCCGCCGGCTCGTTGGCGGCGAGGAACGCCACCGTCGGCCCCGACCCCGACACCACGGACGCGACGGCGCCCAACTCGGCGCCCGCCTCCAGCACCGACGCGAGGTGCGGACGCAGCGCCAGCGCGGCCGGCTCGAGGTCGTTGGTGAGCGTGCGTCCGAGGGCCAGCACGTCGCCGCTGACCAGCGCGTTCAGCATCCCGTCCGGCACCCCGAGGGTGTCGGTGCCCAGGCCGAGCTCGTCGAACTTGCCGAACACCGCCGGCGTCGACAGCTCGCCCTCGCTGAACGCCAGCACCCAGTGGTAGCTGCCGCGGCTCAGCACCGGCGTCAGTTCGTCGCCCCGGTTCGTGCCCAGCGCGGTGCCACCGGCCAGGCAGAACGGCACATCGGCCCCGAGCTGGGCACCGAGCGCGCGGAGCTCGTCGGGCGACACGTCGAGGTCCCACAGCACCGCGCAGGCCAGCAGCGCGCCGGCCGCGTCCGCCGAACCGCCGGCCATGCCGCCGCCCACCGGGATCGACTTGCGGATCACCAGGTCGGCGCCGAGCGGCAGGTTCACGCCCCAGGTGGTGGCCAGCAGCCGGGCCGCGCGCACCGCCAGGTTCGTGTCCCCGGTCGGCACCTGGGCGGCCTGCTCCCCCACGACCCGCACCGTGAACTGGCCGGGCCGCGCCCACGCGGCGTCCACCTCGTCGAACAGCGAGACCGCCTGGAACACGGTGGCGAGCGAGTGGTAGCCGTCCGGACGCCGGCGGCCGCTGCGCAGGGCGAGATTCACCTTGCCGGCCACCCGGACGCGGACGACCTCAGCCTCGGTCACCGGTGATGCCATGGACGCGAGGCTATCCCACCGTGCCCGGGACGACCTCGGCGATGCGGACGAAGTCGGCGACCGTCAGCACCTCGCCACGGGCCTGCGGGTCGACCCCGGCCCGCTCCAGCGCCTCCGACGCCGCCGCCCCCGAGCCGAACACCCCGGACAGCGCCGAGCGCAGCATCTTGCGCCGTTGGGAGAACGCGGCGTCGACCACCGCGAACACCTGCTGCCGGGACGCGGTGGTCGCCGGCGGCTCGCGCCGCACCAGCTCCACCAGACCCGATTCGACGTTGGGCACCGGCCAGAACACCGTCGGCGGCACGCTGCCGACCCGCCGCGCCGCGCTGTACCAGGCGAGCTTCACCGACGGCACGCCGTACGTCCGCGACCCCGGCCCGGCGACCAGCCGGTCGGCCACCTCGGCCTGCACCATCACCAGCCCCGCCCGGATGCTCGGGAAGCGGGCGAGCACGTGCAGCAGCACCGGCACGCTCACGTTGTAGGGCAGGTTGGCCACCACCAGCGTCGGCTGCGGGTCCGGGAGCGTGTCGACCGTCAGGGCGTCCGCCTCCACCACGGTGAGGCGGTCGGCCACCTCCGGCATGCGCTCGGCCACCGTGCGCGGCAGCCGCTCGGCCAGGCTGTGCTCGATCTCGATCGCGGCGACCCCCGCCGCGCGTTCGAGCAGGCCGAGGGTGAGCGAGCCGAGGCCGGGGCCGATCTCGAGCACGACGTCGTCCTCCCGGACGCCCGCCGCGGCCACGATCCGGCGGACGGTGTTCGCGTCGTGCACGAAGTTCTGGCCGCGCTGCTTGGTCGGACGCAGGTCGAGCTCGGCGGCCAGCTGCCGGATCGTGCGGGGGTCGAGGAGGCTCATGATCACCACTCCCCGAACAGGGCGGACGCGTTGGCGGCGAGCTGGGCACAGAGCTCGGCGAGGTCGACCCCGCGGCGCTCGGCGACGAACCGGACGGTGTGCGGCAGCAGGTAGCTGGAGTTGGGCCGGCCGCGCCGCGGCACCGGGGTGAGGTAGGGCGCGTCGGTCTCCACCAGCAGACGGTCGGCCGGGGTCAGGTCGAGGGCTTCGCGCAGCGCCTCGTTCGCCGGGAAGGTCACGGTTCCCGGGAAAGAGAGCCAGTAGCCGCGGTCGAGGCACTTCCGGGCGAAGGCGGCGTCGCCGGAGAAGCAGTGCAGCTGCACGCGGTCGGGCGCGCCCTCGGCGTCCAGCACGGCGAGGACGTCGTCGTGGGCGTCCCGGTCGTGGATGACCAGCGCGAGGTCGTGCTGCGTTGCCCACGCGATGTGCGCGGCGAACGCCGTCCGCTGGCGCGCCCGGCCCTCGGCGTCCGTGGTGCGGAAGTGGTCGAGCCCGGTCTCCCCCACCGCGCGGACGCGGGGCGACGACCCGACCAGGGCGGCCAGCTCGTCGAGCCCGGCGGCCAGGCCGTCGCCCAGCCGGGCGGCGTCGTTGGGGTGGATCGCCACCGCCGCCACCACGGACGGCTGTGCCTCGGCGAGCGCGACCGCGGCGGCCGAGGACGCCACGTCGGTGCCGACCTCGACGGACCGGGTGACGTTCACGGCCGCGGCCAGTTCGATCGCCGCCGCCACCCCCAGGCCGCTGTACTCGTGCACGCTCAGCGCGTGGGTGTGGGCGTCGGTGGTGGCCGCCGGCAGCGGCTCGGGCAGCGGCGGCAGCCCGTCCGGCACCTCGGCCACGCCACGCCCGATCAGGCCTCGCTCGGTCACGACCGCTCCTTCCGGGCGGCCAGCGCGGCCGCGTACAACGCCTTGCGGGCCACCCCGGCGTCCGCGGCGACGGCGGCCACGGCGGCGGAGAACGGCTCGCCGGCACCCACCCGCTCGAGCACCAGCGGCACCGCGTCGTCCACCGACAGGGCGGACGCGGCGGCTCCCGCGACCACGACCGTGATCTCCCCACGGACGCCGCCGGCAGCCCAGTCGGCCAGTTCGGCGAGCGTGCCGCGGCGGGTCTCCTCGAAGGTCTTGGTGAGCTCGCGGCTCACCGAGGCCCGGCGCGCGTCACCGAAGGCCGTCCGGGCGTCGGCGAGGAACTCGTCCAGCCGGTGCGGGGCCTCGAAGAACACCATCGTGCGCGGCTCGCCGGCCAGGTCGGCCAGCCGGCGGCGCCGCTCGCCGCCCTTGCGCGGCAGGAAGCCCTCGAAGCAGAAGCGGTCGGTCGGCAGCCCCGACAGTGCCAGCGCCACCAGCACCGCGGACGGGCCGGGCACCACCCGCACGGGCAGACCGGCCTCGACCGCCGCGGCCACCACCCGGTAGCCGGGGTCGGAAACGGTCGGCATGCCCGCGTCGGAGACCACCACCACCGTCCGGCCCTCGTCGAGCGCGGCCAGCAGCGCGCCCACCCGGGACGCCTCGTTGCCGTCGAAGTACGACACGACACGCGCGCCGGTGGTGATGCCCAGCCTGCCCAGCAGCCCCTGCAGGCGCCGGGTGTCCTCGGCGGCGATCACGTCGGCGGTGGCGAGGGCCTCGCGCAGCGCGGGCGAGGCGTCCTCGACGTTGCCGATGGGCGTGCCGGCCAGCACCAGCCGTCCGCCGTCCCGCCCGTTCTCCACCTGTGCAGTATTCCCGATCGGGGCGTTGCCGGCCGAGCCTGCCCGCCGTCCACCTAGGATGTCGGCGTGACCGAAGCGGACTGGGGGCCTGAGGGCGGGGTCGCGTCCGCGGAGGGCGAGGTGCCCGAGTGGGACGAGCCGGACCCGTCCTCGCGGGCCTCGACGGGCGTGACGCCCTGGCGTCGGCTGCGGCGCGCGGTCTACCGCGACGAGCTGAGCACGGTCGAGCGGCTGCGGGACGGCCAGGCGGCGCTGCGCGACCGCCTCACCGGCTGGGTGGTGACGCTCAGCATCACCGCGCTGGCGTTCGTGATCCGGATCGTCAACCTCGGCTACCCCAACAAGCTGGTCTTCGACGAGACGTACTACCCCAAGGACGCCTGGACGCTGTGGAAGTTCGGCTACGAGCGGGACTGGCCGTCCGGCTCGGACGCCAAGATCGCCGCCGGCGACGTGAACGTGTACGGCGAGACCGCCGAGTTCGTCGTGCACCCGCCGCTGGGCAAGTGGCTGATCGGGGTCGGTGAGCAACTGTTCGGCATGAACTCGTTCGGCTGGCGGTTCATGCCGCTGGTGTTCGGCACCTTGCTGGTGTTCATGACGATCCGGATGGCGCGCCGGTTGTCGCGCTCGACGCTGATCGGCGGCATCGCCGGCGTCCTGATCACCTTCGACGGGCTGTCGTTCGTGATGTCGCGGATCGCCCTGCTCGACATCTTCCAGGCGTTCTTCCTGGTGGCCGCCGTCGCGTGCGTGGTCGCCGACCGGGACTGGTACCGGGGCAAACTGGCCGACGCGCTCGACGACCTCGGGCAGGCCGACTTCGGCGGCCGGTTCGGGCCGATCGTGTGGTGGCGACCGTGGCGCCTCGCCGCCGGCGTGATGTTCGGCCTGGCGTTGGCGACGAAGTGGAACTCGATCTTCGTACTGGCCTCGATGGGCATCCTCAGCGTGGTGTGGGACGTGGGCGCCCGCCGGCTGGCCGGCGCCGACTGGCGGGCCTGGCAGGCGCTGCTGATCGACGGGATCCCGGCGTTCATCCGGCTGGTCGTGGTGTCCGGCGTGATCTACGTGGTGTCGTGGACCGGCTGGCTGGTCACCTCCGGCGGCTACGACCGGAGTTGGGGCTCCGACCATCCGGACAGCCCGTGGACGATCCACCTGGGCGAGATGTGGGCGTCGTTCCTGAAGTACCACCAGGACATCTACAACTTCCACACCGGCGACTACATCCGCAACCAGACCCACCCCTACGACGCGCACCCGATCGGCTGGCTGATCATGGCGCGCCCGATCGGCATCGACGCCGTCAACGACATCAAGCCCGGTGTGGACGGGTGCACCGCCACCGGCGACAACACCTGCATCCGGGTCATCTCGGCGATGGGCACGCCGATCCTGTGGTGGCTGGCGTTCATCGCGCTGTTCGTGGCCGTCATCTGGTGGATCGGCGGACGCGACTGGCGCTTCGGCGTCCCGTTCATCGCCGCGATGTCGACCTACCTGCCGTGGTTCCCGAACGCCGACCGCCCGGTGTTCTTCTTCTACGCGATCTGCATCGTCCCGTTCACGGTGACGATCCTGGCGATGGTGCTGGGGCTGGTGCTGGGGCCGCCGGACGGGCCGCACCGGCGGCGGGGCGCGATCATCGTCGGGGTGCTGGTGGCGCTGGTGGTGCTGAACTTCGCCTACATCTACCCGGTGCTGACCGACCAGCTGATGCTGTACAAGGACTGGCTCGCCCGGATGTGGCTGAGGTCCTGGATCTGAGCGATCCGGAACAGAGGAAACACCGCCTCAGAAACTAGTCCAACGGCGGTGTGCGAAGCGGGGATCTCACCAGAAATTCCCGGCCGCCGCGTCCGTCCGCACCGCCGTTAGAGTGCGCACGGCGTACGGCTCGCGAAGGGATTCTCATGGCTCTGTGGACTCTGCACGGTAACGGCACGATCGAACCGGGGGCGGTCGTCCTGCCGGACGAGCGGCTCGGCTGGGGGAAGATGCTGGGCCTCGGTGCCCAGCACGTGGTGGCCATGTTCGGCGCCACTTTCCTGGTGCCGCTGATCACCGGTTTCCCGATCCCGGCCACGCTGTTCTTCAGCGGCCTGGGCACGATCCTGTTCCTGCTCATCACCGGCAACCGGCTGCCGAGCTACCTGGGTTCGTCGTTCGCGTTCATCTCGCCGGTCCTGGCGTCCAAGGCCGGCGGCGACATCGGCAAGGCGCTGTTCGGCATCATGCTCACCGGCCTCCTGCTGGCGATCGTCGGCGCGGTCGTGCACCTGGCCGGCTCGCACTGGATCGACGCCCTGATGCCGCCGGTGATGACCGGCACGATCGTGATGCTGATCGGCTTCAACCTGGCCGGCGCGGCCTGGGGCGAGGCGAACAAGTCCGGCTTCTGGGCGGCGCCGCTGACCGGCTGGATCACGTTGATCTCGATCGTGCTGATCACCGTCCTCTTCCACGGCCTGATCGGCCGGCTGTCGATCCTGCTGGGCGTGGTCGTCGGCTACATCGCGGCGCTGCTCCAGGGCCAGGTGGACTTCGCGGCGGTCGGCTCGGCCGACTGGATCGGGCTGCCGCACTTCACCCTACCGACCGTCGACTTCAGCGTCACGGCACTGTTCCTGCCGGTGGTGCTGGTGCTGATCGCCGAGAACGTCGGCCACGTGAAGTCGGTGTCGCTGATGACCGGCAAGAACTACGACAAGACCATGGGACGCGCCCTGCTGGCCGACGGCGTCGCGACCACCCTCGCCGGCTTCGGCGGCGGTTCGGGCACCACCACCTACGCGGAGAACATCGGCGTCATGGCGGCCACCAAGGTGTACTCGACCGCGCTGTACTGGATCGCCGGCACGATCGCGATCCTGCTGTCGTTCATCCCGAAGTTCGGCCAGGCGATCGCGACCATCCCCGCCGGCGTCATCGGCGCGGCCGGGACGGTGCTGTACGGCATGATCGGCCTGCTCGGCGCTCGCATCTGGATCGAGAACAAGGTCAACTTCACCAACCCGGTGAACCTGATCCCTGCGGCCATCGGCCTGATCATGGGCATCGCGAACTTCAACTTCACCATCGGCGGCACCGTGGTCGACGGCGCGACCGTGGGCGGCATGACCTTCGGCGGCGTCACCGTCGGCACGATCACCGCGCTCGCGCTGTACCACCTGATGAAGGCTGTCGGGAAGGCCCGGGGCACCGACCTCGGCGACGACAGCACCGCGATCGTGGCCGAGTTCGAGCCCTCCCACGAGGACGACGCCCGCTAGCGCCGGCCCCGAGCCTCCACAACTCGCAAAGTGGACCGGAACCGTCGTCATCGACGGATTCGGTCCACTTTGCGGTGGGGAGAAGGGCGTGGCGGACCGAAAGGGGACTGTCCCCTTTTGGTCCGGTTTCGGGTCAGCGGTCGGTCAGGGCACGGACGGACGCGGGGACGGCGATGCCGGGCCGCAGGTCGGGGTTCGGGAGCGCGGCGTCGAAGCCGGTGCGCAGCGGCACCACCCCGGCCCAGGCGTCGTCGGCGCGGTCGTCGTCGGGGTCCTCGGGGAAGCCGTCGGACGACTTCAGCGACCACTGGTCGATCGGGAACGCCAGCACCATCGTCGCCGCCAGCTCCCGGGCGGTGCTCGGACGGATCTCACGGCTTCGTCCGGGCAACAGGCGGTCGGTGAATAGCACCAGCGCGGCGGACGCCTCGTCGGCGGGCAGCGGCGCGCAGCGTCCGAACAGGCAGGCGCTGCGGTATCGCATGCCCGACTCGAACGCCGACCGGGCCACCTTGAGCGCGTCCAGGCTGGTCACGGTGACGCAGGCGTCCGCGCCACCGGCGAGCACCCGCAGCCACCGGGAGCCGGTGGAGCCGTGCAGCAGCAGCCGGTCACCGTCCCTGGCGAAGCCGATCGGCAGCACCAGCGGACCCTCCGGGAGCGTGAGCCCGACGTGCGCGACCAGCACCTCGTCGAGCAGGGCGTCCAGCGCCGCCCGGTCGTGCTCGGCCCGCTCGGCCAACCGGGTCGGCACCAGCCGGCGCACCGTCGTCTCGTCCATGCGCCCGACCGTAGCCCTGCGTCGCTCCCCGCGGGCTCACCGGGACGCCGGAATCTCATCGCGGGCCGCTGAGATTCCCGGGAGCCGCGAGCGCCGAGTGCGTTAGCTTGACGCGGTGCGCCTGCCGACCTTCACCCCCGCCGTCCGGATGGGCTTGTCCATCGCGGCCGCGGTGGGCGTCTACGGGGTGTCCTTCGGTGCGCTGTCCGTCGCCGCCGGCCTGAACGTCTGGCAGACCTGCGCGCTCAGTGCGCTGATGTTCACCGGCGGCTCCCAGTTCGCGTTCATCGGGGTCATCGGTGGCGCCGGGACGGGGGGCGCGGCGTGGGCGGCCGCCACCCTGCTCGGCGTCCGCAACGGCGTCTACGGCATGCAGCTGAAGGCGCTGATCCGTCCGCCGCGGCGCCTGATCCCGCTGATGGCGCAGTTCACGATCGACGAGTCGACGGCTACCGCCACCGCGCAGGAGGACCACGACGAGCGCGTCCGCGGGTTCTGGACGGCGGGGCTGGGCGTCTACGTGCTGTGGAACACGTTCACCCTCGTCGGCGCCCTGGCCGGCAATGCCATCGGCGACCCCGGCCAGTGGGGCCTGGACGGTGCCGCGGTGGCGGCGTTCCTCGGCCTGCTCTGGCCACGCCTCACCGGACGCGACCCGGCGGCGATCGCGGTGCTGGCGGCGCTGGCCACGATCGTCACGCTGCCGCTGGTGCCGCCCGGCATCCCGGTGCTGATCGCCGCGGTCGTCACCGCCGGCTGGTGGGCCTGGCGGCGGCGCCACGTCCCGGCGTTGCCCGGGGACGGGGGTGCCGAATGAGCCTCTGGGCCTGGGTGATCGGCGCGTGCGTGGCGGCCTACCTGATCAAGCTGGCCGGCTACCTGCTGCCGCAGTCGGTGCTCGACCGTCCGGTGTTCCACGAACTCGCGGGCGCGCTCACCGTCGGCCTGCTGACCTCGCTGACCGTGATGAACACCGTCGGCAAGGGCCAGGCCATCCAGCTCGACGCCCGCCTGCTCGCCCTCGCCGCGGGCGCGGTCGCGCTCAAGCTGAAGGCTCCCTACATCGTCGTGGTGATCGCCGGCGGCCTCGCCGCAGCCCTGGGCCGCCGCTACCTCGGCCTCCCCTGACCACACGCTGTGAGTGGGGTCGCGATGTCGCCGCCTACGTCACAGCCTGCGAGTCGGTGGCGGCGTCCTCGACCTCAGCGACGGGACGCGGGCGGTGGCGGAGCAGCAGGACGCCGCCCAGCACCAGGAGCACCACCGACACCGCATCGACGGCGAGCATGGTCCACAGCCGCGCCTCGAGCCGGCCGATCAGGGCCGGGTCGCCGGCGCCGAGGCCGGCGGTGCCGAACACGTCGAACCGACGGTCGATCAGCCACCAGCCCCAGTGCAGCACCATCCCCAGGATCACGGACGCGACGCCGCGCGCCCACAAGGGACGATGCAGCCAGGTACCGACCGCGAGACCGCCGAGCACCAGCACGCCGAGCGCGATCTCCACCCAGCCGAGAACGAGCAGCGTGGTGAGGATGCCCGGCGCGATCTCCTCGTCACCGGCGAGTACCAGGTTCGCCACCCAGACCACGACGATGATGAGTCCGTGGGCGATCGCGGCGAGCGCCACCACCAGGTGCAGGGTCGGCCACCAGCCGAACCGCGCCGTGGACTCCATGGACCCAATAGTGCTCCACCGCGCCGGGGTTGGCGAAATGCGCTCACTCAGTCTGCGAGGAACGCAGCACCCAGCCAGCCCTCGGGGATGCCCAGTCCCTCCACGACCTCCAGGGCCTGCGGACGCAGCTCCCCGCACAGCGCGTCGATCTGCGCGTCCACCGCCTTCGCGCGACCGGTAGAGATGCGGTTGTGCTCGAGGAACCAGGCGGCGTCGGTGGAGATGCTGTCCAGCGCGAAAAGGCTGCACAGCCGCTCCAGCACGCGCCGGGCGTCCGGGCCCTCGCAGGCCTCGATGCCGGCGATGAACGCCTCCAGCGTCACCCGCTCCAGGTGGGCGCGCGCGACGAACAGCATGTGGGCGCCGAGCCGGTTGACGGCCTCGAAGTCGCGTCCGTTAGCGCCCCGCATGCGCCGGGCGAGCGACTCCAGCGAGTGCCGCTCCCGCTCCTCGAAGAGGTAGGCGTGCCAGCCGCGGTCGACCAGCGTCAGTTCCTCCGGACGCCGCTTGGCGGCGCCGACGAGGCGGTCGATCAGCAGGTTGGCCGCGGTGCGCTCCAGCACCGTGTCGCCGACCATCCTGGCCGTGGCCTGCACCATCCCGGCACGGTCCATGTCGCCCCAGACCTGCTTGTAGTCGGTGAGCAGCGCCTTGGCGACGAGCTGGAGCAGCACCGTGTTGTCGCCCTCGAAGGTGGCGAACACGTCGGCGTCCGCGCGGAGCCCGACCAGCCGGTTCTCGGCCATGAACCCGGCCCCGCCGCAGGCCTCGCGGCACTCCTGCAGGGTGTCGTTGGCGAACCGGGTGGCCATCGCCTTCAGCCCGGCCGCGCGCGTCTCGAGCTGGCGCTGTTCGCGCTCGGTGTGCTCGCCGCCGCCCTGGATGTGCGCGAGCGCCTCGGTGAGCTCGTTCTGCGCGAACCCGATCGCGTACGCCCGGGCGATCGCCGGGATCAACCGCCGCTGGTGGGTGAGGTAGTCGAGCAGCAGGACGCCGCCGGGCCGGTCGGGCGCGGTGAACTGGTGCCGCTTCAGCGCGTACCGGGTGGCGATCGACAGCCCGCGCCGGGCCGCGATGCCGCCGCCGGCCGCGATGCAGACCCGGCCGCGGACCAGCGTCCCCAGCATCGTGAAGAAGCGCCGGTTCGCGTTGTCGATGGACGAGGCGTAGCGGCCGGTGTCGTCGACGCCGCCGTAGCGGTTCAGCAGCATCTGCCGTGGCACGCGGACGCGGGCGAAGGTCAACCGGCCGTTGTCGATGCCCTGGAGCCCACCCTTCCCACCATGGTCGGACGTGCTGACGCCCGGCAGGTCGGCGCCGTTCTCGTCGCGGATCGGCACCAGGACGGCGTGCACCCCCTGGTTCTTGCCGTGCACCAGCAGCTGGCCGAACACGACCGCCATCGAGCCGTCCCGGGCGGCGTTGCCGATGTAGGCCTTGGTCGCGTCCGGGGTCTGGGAGTGCACCTCGTACTCGTCGGTCTCGGGGATGTAGGTGATGGTGGTCTCCAGCCCGGCGACGTCCGAGCCGTGGCCGAGCTCGGTCATCGCGTAGCAGCCGAGCAGCTCGGCGCTGGTGATCGTGGGCAGGAACGTGTCGTGGTGCCAGCGGGTGCCCAGGTTGGCGACGGCGCCGCCGAACAGCCCGAACTGCACGCCCGACTTGATCAGCGTCGACAGGTCGCCGTGCGCGAGCAGCTCGAAGGCGATGACCGCGGCCGCCGGGTCGGCGGTGTCGTCGGCGTTGCGCGGGACGCCGGCCGCGCCGAAGCCCGCGTCCACGAGCTCGCGGAGCCGGACCAGCACCCAGTCGCGCGCCTCCGGATAGGACAGGTCCGGGTCACGCAGCAGGTTGGCCGACGGGAACGTCGCCCTGGCCTGTGCACGCCGCTCGGCCCACTGGCCGTCCAAGGCGTGCCGCAGGGCCGCGCCCAGGTCGGTGAGCTGCTCCCCGGGGACTTCCGGGTGGTTGCTGGTGCGGGTGGCGGGATCCATCACCTGGGTCATCACTGCTCCTGTCGTTGCGGGACGGCGGCCAGCCCGGTGGCCAGCGCGGGGGTGAAGAACGTGTCGACGTGGGCGAGCACCTCGGTGCGGGACGGACGGGGCTCGGTGGCCATCCAGCTGTCGGCCGCGGCACGGATGAAGCCGACCAGGCCGTGGCCCCAGGTGGTGGCACAGGCGGGGTCCTGGCCCTGCCGCGCGAGGTGGGCGGCGATGGCCGCGCTGACCTGCCCGCCGATCAGCTCGGGCAGGCCGCCGTAGGGGTCGATGGACGCCGCGTCGCTCGCCGGCGGGCTGAGCACGAACCGGTAGATCTCGGGGTCGCGCTCTACGAGCGCGAAGTAGGCGTCGGCGAGGTCGTGGGCCAGCCGGGACAGGTCGGCGGCGTCGGTGAGCTCGAGGGCGACGCGGAGGTCGGCGTGGATGAAGTCGTGGACGCTGGCGACCACCGCGGCATAGAGGCCGGCACGGTCACCGAAGTGCCGGTAGATGACGGTCTTGGAGGTGCCCGCCTGCGCGGCGATCTCGTCCATTCCGACGCCGGCGCCGTGCTTGCGGACGGCGCGCAGCGTGTCCTCGACGAGCTCGCGCCGCCGGGTCTGCCGGTGCTCCGCCCAGCGGGTGTCGCGTCCGTCGGTCTGCATGTCTCCACAGTACCCAGTACTTTTCGTATCTGCTACCGTCGGTATCGCGTAAATCCCTGAGGAGGACCGATGCAGCTTCCCCGTACCCCGGTGGTCGTCGGCGGCAACCGGACGCCGTTCGCCAAGACCGGCGGCGCCTACGCGTCCGCGAGCAACCAGGACATGCTGACCGCCGCCCTCGACGGCCTCGCCGCCCGGTTCGGGCTGGCCGGCCGGCAACTCGACGAGGTGGCGGCGGGCGCGGTCCTCAAGCACGCGCGCGACTTCAACCTCACCCGCGAGGCGGTGCTGTCCTCCGCCCTGGCGCCGACCACGCCAGCGGTCGACCTGCAACAGGCCTGTGGCACCGGCCTGGAGGCGGTGATCTACATCGCCAACAAGATCGCGCTCGGCCAGGCCGACGTGGGTGTCGGCGGTGGCGTCGACTCGGCCTCGGACGCGCCGATCGCGGTCAGCGAGGGCTTCCGGCGGGCCTTGCTCGCCGCGAACCGGGCGCGGACGCTGCCCGACCGGCTGAAGGCGTTCGCGTCGCTGCGGCCGAGCGACCTGGCTCCGGTGGCGCCCCAGGTGGTGGAGCCGCGGACGGGGCTGTCGATGGGCCAGCACCAGGCGCGCACGACGGCCACCTGGGGCATCACCCGCGAGGCGCAGGACGAACTCGCCGCCGCGTCGCACCGCAACCTGGCCGCCGCGTGGTCGGCGGGGTTCTTCGATGACCTCGTCACGCCCTACCTCGGCCTGACGAAGGACAACGTACTACGCCCCGACACGTCGGTGGAGAAGCTGGCCGCGCTGAAGCCGGTTTTCGGCGACACCATGACGGCCGGCAACTCGACCGCCCTCACCGACGGCGCCGCCGTCGTGCTGCTGGCCGAACAGGCCTGGGCGCAGGAGCAGGGCCTGCCGGTGCTGGCGCGGGTGGTGGACGCCCAGGTCGCGGCCGTCGACCACACCAGCGGCGACGACCTGCTGCTCGCCCCCGCCCACGCGGTGGCCCGGCTGCTCGCCCGCCAGGGCATGGGGCTGGGCGACTTCGCGCTCTACGAGCTGCACGAGGCGTTCGCGTCCACCGTGCTGGCGACGATGGCCGCGTGGGAGTCGGACGCCTGGTGCCGGGAGCGGCTCGGACGCGACGGCGCGCTCGGCAGCATCGACCGTGACCGGCTGAACGTGACCGGCTCCTCGCTGGCGACCGGGCACCCGTTCGCCGCCACCGGCGGACGCATCGTGGCCACGCTGGCCAAGCTGCTGCACGAACGCGGCGCCGGCGCCCGCGGCCTGGTGTCGGTGTGCGCGGCGGGCGGCCAGGGCGTGGTGGCGATCCTCGAGGCGGTGTGATGGCCGGGCTGCTCGAACGCGTCTTCTACTCCGCTCCGGGCAAGGCGGTCGCCGGTGGCCTCGGCCTCGCCGAACCGCCGGTGCTGCGCCGCGGACGCACCGCTCCCGACGGGCCGGTGGCGCTCGCCAGTCTCGCGGGCTCCGAGCTCGTCGCCGAGACCCTGCGCTACCTGGGAGTGACCACCGTGGGCGCCGTGAGCGACGACGGCTCCGAGGCCACCTACCCGCAGCGGATCGGCGCGCTGGTGGTCGACGCCCGGGGGCTGCGCCGCATCGACGAGCTCGAGCGGGTGCGGGCAGTGCTACGTCCGGCGATGAAGGCGCTGAACGGCTCCGGCCGGGTGATCCTGGTCGCCGAGGCCGAGGTGGACGGCGTCGAGGCCCAGGCCGTCAGGCAGGCACTCGACGGCATCATGCGCACGGTCGGAAAGGAACTTCGCCGGGGCGCCACCGCCAACCTGGTGTTGGTCGCGCCGCGCACCGCCCCGTCCGACCTCGCGTCGACCCTGCTGTTCCTGCTCGAGGGCCGCTCCGCGTTCGTCGACGGCCAGGCCTGGACGGTCGGCCCGACGCTCCGCGACGCGGCCCCCGAGACTTCGCCACCGAAAGGTCCCCTCGCCACCGGAATTCCGGGCGCGAGGGGACAATTCGGTGGCGAAACGGCCGCACCCCTGGCCGGGCGGATCGTGGTGGTCACCGGGGCGGCCCGCGGAATCGGCGCGCAGATCGCGACCGTCGCCGCGAGGGACGGCGCCCGCGTGGCCTGCGTGGACATGCCGGCGGCCGGCGAGGCACTGGCGGCGCTCGCCAACGACCTGCGCGGCACCGCCCTCCAGCTGGACGTGACCGCGCCCGACGCCGGCGAGAGGATCGCCGCGCACGTGGCGTCCCGGTACGGCGCGGACGCCCGCATCCACGGCATCGTGCACAACGCCGGCATCACCCGCGACAAGCTCCTGGTCAACACCGATGCCGACCGGTGGGCGCAGGTGCTCGCGGTGAACCTCGCCGCCGAGCTGCGCATCAACCCCGTGCTCCTCGACGGCCGGCCCGGTGGCCTCGCGGACGGCGGACGCATCGTCGGCATCGCGTCCACCTCGGGCATCGCCGGCAACAAGGGCCAGGCGAACTACGCGGCGTCGAAAGCCGGCGTGATCGGGCTCGTCCGGGCCGAGGCGACCGAGCTGGCCGGACGCGGCATCACCGTCAACGCGGTGGCGCCCGGCTTCATCGAGACCGAGATGACCGCGCGTATCCCGTTCGTGCAGCGCGAGGTGTTCCGGCGCGCGAACAGCCTCGCCCAGGGCGGTCAGCCGGTGGACGTGGCCGAGACCATCGGCTACCTCCTCGACCCGGCCAGCGGCGGCGTCACCGGCCAGGTGGTCCGGGTCTGCGGACAGAACCTGGTGGGCGCCTGATGGACCGCGACGTCGAACGGCTGGACGCGCTGCCGCGGCTCGGGCCGCTGTTCGCGAAGGCGCTGCTGCCCCAGCCCCGCGCCGAGGCGCGCCTGCCGGCCCGGACGGTCGTGGTCACCGGGCTCGCCCAACCGCTGCCCCGCCTCGCCGACTACGACCGGGTCTGCGGCTTCCCGTTGCGCGACCGGGTGCCGGCGACCTGGCTGCACGTGCTCACGTTCGGGCTGCACCTCCACCTGCTGAGCGCCCAGGAGTCGACGATCCGGCTCCCCGGGTTGGTGCACGTCACCAACCGCATGCGGCTGCACCGCCCGGTGGACGCCACCGAGGTGCTCGACCTCTCGGTGCGCGCGGGCGGACTGCGCCCGCACCGTCGGGGTGCGCTGCTCGACCTGGTCGGCGAGGTACGCGCGGGCGACGACCTCGTCTGGGACGGCACCAGCACCTATCTCGCACCCGGGGCCAACACACCCGGCGAGGTGGCGGCGGAGCCGCGTCCGCCGTTCGAGGTGGTGCCACCCATCGCTACCTGGCGACTGCCGGCCGGCCTGGGACGCGACTACCGGCGGGTATCGGGCGACCCGAACCCGATCCACACCAGCGTGCTGGCGGCGCGGGCGTTCGGGTTCGCGCGTCCGATCATCCACGGGATGTGGACGCACGCCCGGCTCCTCGCCGCTCTCGACGCGCGTCTCCCCGGAGCCTTCACGGTGGACGTGTCGTTCGCCAAACCGATCCTGTTGCCGAGCACCGTCGGCGCCTGGTGGCAGCCGGACGGCGACGGCTGGCGGGCCGCGGTGACGACCAGGGACGGCGCGAACCCCTACCTGACCGCGACGATCACGCCCTGAGCGTCGCCGGCGCAGCCGTCACCAGGGTCCGTAACGGAAGGTGTAGTGCGCACCCTCGGCGATGCTGCGCACCTGCGTCCGCACCATGTCGAAGCGGAAGTCGACGGTGTACCTCACGCCGAACCGCGCCGCCTGCTCCTCGATCGTCTCGGTCGTGGCGGACGCGGCCTCCGGGGTGCCGGGCACGCCGGTCTCCCTCAGCGCGTCGACGAACCGCACCTCCCACGAGGGGTCGTCCACCCGGACGTGCGCCACGTACTCGAGGCGTCCCGCCGCCATGAACTCCTTCTGCTCCGCGATCACCCGGGAGAGGACGATGGTGTCGCCCTGCTGCGTCCAGTCGAACACCCACGCCTCCGCGAACTTGTGCAGTTCGACCAGCACCGGGTGAGCCGGGACGGCGGACGCCCCGGCGATGGGCACCCACTGGCGCCCGTCCCACCGGTGACCGTTGGTGACCTGTCCGACCTGCGGCGCGGGCTGCTGGAGCGGCACCCACTGGCGCCCGTCCCACCGGTGACCGTTCGCGACCTGTCCGATCTGGGGGGCGGCCTGCTGCGGCGCGGCCACCTGCGGGGCGGCCTGCTGCGGCAGCGGAACCCATTGCGTGCCGTTCCACTGGTGCCCGTTCGCGACCTGACCGACCTGCGGGGACGCCTGCTGCGGGGCGGCCACCTGCGGGGCGGCCTGCTGCGGCAGCGGAACCCACTGCGTGCCGTCCCACCGGTGACCGTTCGCGACCTGACCGACCTGCGGGGACGCCTGCTGCGGGGCGGTGTGCTGCGGGAGCGGCACCCACTGGCGCCCGTCCCACCGGTGCCCGTTCGCGACCTGACCGATCTGGGGTGCGGCCTGCGCCGCCACCGGCACCCACTGGCGCCCGTCCCACCGGTGCCCGTTCGCGACCTGCCCCACCTGGGGGGCGGCCTGCTGCGGGAGCGGAACCCACTGGGTGCCGTTCCACTGGTGGCCGTTCGCGATCTGTCCCACCTGGGGCGGCCACGGCTGCTGACTCATGTGCCGAGCATAACCAGTCGGTCAGCCCTGGAGCGCGCGGGACAGGGCATCCAGCTTGCGCTCGACCGCAGCCAGCCGGGCGGCGAGTTCGGGCTGCCCGGCCGCGGCGCCAACGGACGCCTCGGCGTCGTGGGCAGGGACGGCCGCCGTATCCGCGGGCGCTGCCCATTCGGGCGCCGGACCACCCGGGTCGGCGGGCGTGGCACCGCCCGTCGCTCCCCCTCCGGCCACCGCCCGGCGTCGGCGGTTGCCGACGAACTTCAGGTAGCCGATCCCGATCGTGACGGCGAGGGCGAACGCCACCACGACGAAGCGCACCACGCTGCGGTCGCTGCTCACGGTCACACCGACCGCGTAGACCATGGTGAACACCCCGCCCAGCAGGAGCCCGTTCGACAGCACGCCCTGGTCCTCGGGCAGCACCAGCGAGATCACCAGCAGCACCGTCGCGCAGACCAGGAGGATGATCCCGGTCACCAGGCGCCAGTCGGAGTAGAGGCCGGCGGGGTAGTCGCCACCGGTGTAGGTGGGCTCGGGGTAGAAGGTGTTGACGCCGATGCCGACGAACGCCACCACGACGAGCCCCAGGAAGAACGCGAAGATCACCTGCAACGCCGTATTGGTCTTCATGACCCGACACTAGGGCAGGACCGGGCGTTCCGGAGCCCCGCAGACATCTCGTAGAGTGCGCGCATGGCCCACCCCACGTCTCCGCAGCGCTGGGCGGTGGTGGCGAACCCGTCGAAGTTCGCGAGCCTCGCCGCCGTGAAGGCGGACGTCGCGCAGCTGTGCGCGGCCAACGGCTGGACCGAACCGACCTGGTACGAGACCACCCTCGACGACCCCGGGGAGGGCCAGGCGAGCCAGGCGGTCGAGGACGGCGCCGAGCTGGTCTGCTCGCTCGGCGGCGACGGGACGGTGCGCAACGTGGCCAGCGCCCTGGTGGACCGCGACCCGGCCGGGCGGGTCCCGATGGGCCTGCTGCCCGGGGGGACCGGCAACCTGCTGGCCCGCAACCTGAAGCTGCCGATGGACACCCTGGAGGCGGCGCTCGTCGTCGCCCTCGAAGGCTCCGACCTCGACATCGACGTGGGCGAGGTCGTCTGGGACGACGAGGAGCCGACGATCTTCCTGGTGATGGCCGGGATGGGCTTCGACGCCCAGATGATGGCCGGGGTGGACGCCCAGCTGAAGCGGCGGGTGGGCTGGCTGGCGTACGCGGTGTCCGGCGCGGCCGCACTGTTCCGGATCGGGTTCGCCGTACGGGTCGCCGCCGACCGCCAGCGGGCCGTCAGCCAGCACGCCCGCACCGTGCTCGTCGCGAACTGCGGGGAGCTCACCGCCGGGTTGCGGCTGATCCCGGAGGCCGAGCTGACCGACGGGCGGCTCGACACCGTGCTGGCCTCGCCGCGGTCGATCTCGGGCTGGCTCGCGATCGGCCTGAACGTGGTGTCCGGACGCCGGCGCGGCCACCCGGCGTTCGTCCACCTCGACTCCGAGGAGGTGCAGGTCGCCACGCGCGAGCCTGTCGAGGCCCAGCTGGACGGCGATGCGGTCGGCACCCGCAGCCGGATGCGGGCCCGGGTGCGGCCCGGCGCGCTCACCGTCCGCGTCGCCACAGCGCCCGCGGCGCCCGCCGTCCCGCAGAACTGAGCGCAGGCTCGCGCTCACTGCCTGTTCCCCAGACGGGGGACCAGCCGCTATGGTTTCTCGCGTAGTCGCTGTACCGGCTCAGCTTCCCGGCCGGGAAGCGGGGTGAAGCTCCTTCGGGGGGGTGCGGGACAACAAGGCGGCTCCGGAAGTCGGGGCTGCACGCACAAGAAGGAGTTCCTGCATGGCCACTGGCACCGTTAAGTGGTTCAACGCCGAGAAGGGCTTTGGTTTCATCGCCCCCGACGGCGGCGGCCCCGATGTCTTCGCCCACTACAGCGCGATCTCGAGCTCGGGGTTCCGCACGCTGGACGAGAACCAGAAGGTGCAGTTCGAGATCACCCAGGGCCCGAAGGGTCCCCAGGCCTCGAACATCACCCCGCTCTGATCCCAGACGCAGACGAAGGCCCTCGCACCTCGGTGCGGGGGCCTTCCGCTTTCCGGGGCATCGTCGGTGGGCGGTGGCAGAATCGCGGCATGGCCACCGACATCTTCTGCCAGATCGTCGCCGGCGAGCTCGCCACCACCGAGGTCTGGCGCGACGAGGCGGTGGTCGCGTTCCTCGACCACCGGCCGGTGTTCAAGGGCCACGTGCTGGTCTGCCCGACCCGGCACGTCGAGACCCTGCTCGACCTGCCCGGCCCGCTGATGGAGCCGCTGTTCACGGTGGCGCAGCGCATCGCGTCCGCCATGGGCCCGGCCGTCGCCGCCGACGGCACGTTCGTGGCCATGAACAATGTGGTCAGCCAGTCGGTGCCGCACCTGCACGTCCACGTGGTGCCGCGCCACCGCGGCGACGGGCTGCGCGGCTTCTTCTGGCCGCGCACCCGCTACGCCGACGGCGAGGAGGCCGAGTACGCCGCACGCCTGCGGGCCGCGCTCGCCGCGTCCGGGTAGCGACGAGGCTGGCGGCTGGTCAGGCCACGGCGTTCCCGGACGACCACCCGCCCGGTCGGACGGCCGCATCGTCGGCCACGATGAAGAAGCGCAGCACCTCGTCGCCACCCACGTGGTGCAGCCGCACCTCGAAGGTCGCGTCGGCGCCGCCGGCGTCCACGCACGGCGTGAGCAGGAGCCGCGCGGGAGCCTGCGAGTGGAGTTCGGCCCTGACCTGGTCGGCGGCGGGGCCGCTGATCGTGACGTCCGCGCCGTCGAGCAGCGGCAGGGTGCAGGTCCGGCCCGACCGGATGCCGACCAAAACGCTGTCGAGTACGTCCACGATGCCCCTCCCCCTCGGTGGCCCGCTGCCAACTACCCCGGTCGAGGCGCGGAACCCGGCCCCTGATACCGGGATCCCCCCGTCCGGGCGTCACCCGGAAGGGGCCTTACGCCTAGTCACCCTGCGGTGAAAGGCTCGCAGGGCATCCGGGAGGGGTCCTACACACAATGCACTCGACACTGCTGCGCAGCACCGCGGCGCTGGTGACGGCCTTCGGGCTGATCGCCGGCCTGCTCGTGCTCACGGCCGCTCCGGCGCAGGCCGCGAGCTTCAGGGTGAGTGTGGACGCCTCCGCCACCACGGTCGCCGCCGGCGGCACGGTGACCTTCACGGGCACGGTGTCGCCGCGGCCGTCCAGCCGCTACGTGTACCTCCAGCGCCGCATGGTCGGGTCGACGAAGTGGAAGACCGTCAAGAAGATCCACACCACGCGGGCCGGCGGCTACCGGGTCACGGTCGGTACCAGCAGCGACGCCGACCGCTACTACCGCATCTACAAGCCGAAGCAGGGCAGCCGCAAGGCCGGCTACAGCACCGGCGTCCAGGTGATCGTCGACCGGGTGGTGGTCGGGGCGGCCGCGAGCCTGACCAGCCACTACCCCACCACCGGGGCGCTGTCCGGCGGGACCGAACTGACCCTCACCGGCTCCGGCCTGGCCGGCACCACCCAGGTGACGTTCACGCCGCAGGTCGCGGCGTCCGACACCGCGGACGGCAGCGGCGTCCTGCCCGAACTGCCCGGCACCGTGGTCAGCGCGGACGACCAAACCGTGGTCGTGACGACGCCGGCGTCCCTTGGCGGACCGAGCCTGGTCAAGGTCTACACCGGGTCGAACACGCTCACCACGACCTTCACCTACGCCGCGATGCCGCGGGACCTCGAGCCGTTCGAGCAGGCGGTCCTCGACGAGATCAACGCGCGACGGGCCGAGGCGCAGACCTGCGACGGCCAGAAGATGCCACCGGTCGAGCCGCTCACGTCCGACGGGACGCTGGCCGACCTGGCGCTTTCCCACAGCCGGGACCTGGCGGCCCGGCAGTCGGTCTACAAGGGCATCAGCCACCAGACCTACCTGACCCGCTCGGTCGGCACCCGCTTCGCGCTCGCCGGAATGACCAGTGGCTGGGGCGAGATCCTCGCGCTCTCCCCCGAGAGCTACGAGGCGTCCGACGTGGTCGACCAGTGGATCAACAGCAGGAGCGGCCACTGCGAAGCGCTGATGAGCGACCAGTGGACCACCGCAGGAGTCGGTGTGGCCACCGGACGGTGGGAGTACCGCACCGGCTCCTTCCAGGACTCCCTCTTCAGCAACGTCGACTTCTCATGACCCAACTCTCTTCCCTGATCCAGCAAAGGAGGGACGCCGTGTACGGCTCCCGATTCGCAGATGACCCGTCCGACGCCGTCGGCACCGACTACGTGCCACGGTTGCTGCGGGCGATGGAGATCATCCAGGAGTCCTCGGCCAGCCAGGGCCCGATCGAGCCGCCCCCGTCCGTGACCTCGGTCGCCACCCTCGAGCCGATCGCCTCCCTCGAGCCGGTCGCCGTACTCGAGCCCGTCGGCTCACTCGAGCCCGTCGCTCTGCCGCTGGTCACCGTGCCCACCGGACGCGCCGGCGCCTTCCCGGGCCCGGACGCCTACCTCGCCCGGCACGCCGCCCCGGAGTGGGGCGCCCCGGCGCCGACCACGCGGGGCCTCTTCCGCCGTCGCGTCGACCCGGCCCGGCTCATCGTCTAGTCGCTCCTCTCTCTCGCCGAACGCCACCGTTTCGGTCAAACGCCGCCACCCAGGTAAGGGCGTTTGACCGAAACGGTGGCGTTCGGCGTTGGAGGGTCGGGCGGCGGGGGGTTGGACGGCGGGGGTCAGGCGGCGGGGTCGGGCTCGCGACGATGGACGACGCGACCGCCCTGGACGACCGCGACGACCGCTTCCGGATCGCGCAGCGCCTCGGGCACGGCCGGGTTTCGGTCGAAGAGCACCAGGTCGGCCGGGGCCCCGGGGGTGAGCGGCGCGTCCGCGTCCGGGTCGAGCAGCCGGACGCCGCCGGCGGTCGCCGCGAGCAGGGCGACGTCGGCCGGCACCCCGGCGTCGATCATCGCCGCGACCTCGTGCAGGTTTCTCCCGTGCTGGCTCGGCAGCCCGGCGTCGGTGCCCATCGCGAGCCGCACCCCGGCCTCCAGGCAGTGCCGGACCGCCTGCGGGTGCGCGGCCACCGCACGCTGGGCGGCCGGGGCCAGGGTGCTCGGCAGCGTCCCCTCGCTCGCCAGCCGCAGCACGTCGGCGTAGATCCAGACCGTCGGCACCACGAACGTGCCGGCTGAGGCGGCGCGCTGCGCCTGCGCGGCGGTGAGGTACACGGCGTGCTCGATGCTCCTGGCGCCCAGGTCGATCGCCTGGTCGAGGGCGGGACCTCCCCAGGCGTGCACCATCACCGGCAACCCCGCGCGGTCGGCGGCCGCCAGGATGGCGGCGAACTCGTCGGGGGCGAACACCGGCTCGAGCTGGGCGTTGCCCGCCCCGACGCCGCCGGTGGCGGCCACCTTGATCCAGGTCGCCCCCGCGTCCGCCAGCCGGGCGACCCGGTCGCGCAGGTGCCGCGCGCCCCGCGCGTCCGTCGGTCCGAGGATGTCGATGCTCAGCGCCACGCGTGGCCCGGGGGTGCCGGCCAGTATCCGGGCGAGGTCGGGGCCGTAGCCGCCCGCGTCCCGGACGGTGGTGACGCCGGCGGCCAGCGTGGCGCGCCGGTTGCGCCGGGCGCCGTCCGGGTCTGGCCCGTGGGCGTCGAAGTCGCTCCACGCCAGGTGGGTGTGCACGTCGACGAAGCCCGGCGTCACCCACAGCCCGGACGCCGCCACCTCCGCCCCGTCCGGCTCGGCACCGGGCGCGGCGACCAGCCCGGCGTCGAGGTCCACGTCCCGCTGCGCGAACACCCCGTCCGCGCCCAGCACGAAGGCGCCGGTGATGCGTCCGACCGCCTCCCCGACCTCGGGCACCCCGGTCGAGCGGACCAAAAGGGGACTGTCCCCTTTTGGTCCGGCCGAGCGAAACGAAAGGGGACTGTCCCCTTTCGTTTCGGGGCGGGCGGGAGCGTCCCCTTTCCCGCCACGCTCGGGCAGGCGGGGGACGGCTTCGAGCAGGCGGCGGCTGTAGGGGTGCTCGGGGTGGACGAAGAACCGGGCGGCCGGGGAGTGTTCGACCAGCCGGCCGTCCTTCAGCACCGCGACGTCGTCGCACACCGCGTGGATCACCGACAAGTCGTGCGAGATCAGCAGCACGGCCAGGTCCATGCTCTCGGCCAGCCCGGAGAGCACGTCCAGCACCGTCCGCTGCACGGAGACGTCGAGAGCGCTGGTCGGTTCGTCGGCCACCAGCACCCGCGGTTCGACGGCGAGCGCCCGGGCGATCGCGATGCGTTGGCGCTCGCCGCCGGAGAACTGGCGGGGGTAGCGCTCGAGCGCGTCCGGCGGCAGCCCGACGAGCCCGACGAGTTCCTCGGCACGGCGGCGGAGCGCGTGACGTTGTGCCCCGACTTCGGGGGACAACGTCACGCGTTGTGCCAGGCCGTGGACGCGCAGCAGCTCCTCCAGCACCTGGCCGACGGTCAGCAGCGGGTTCAGCGAGGCGAACGGGTCCTGCTGCACGAGCTGGATCGCCCGACGGTCGGACGCGCTGCGCCGCCGCCCCAGAACCACGCCGCCGAGCGCGATCGAGCCGGCCGCCAGCGGCACCGAGCCCACGATGGCCCGGGCGATCGTGGTCTTGCCCGAGCCGGACTCCCCCACCAGCCCGACGATCATCCCCGGCACGACCCGCAGCGACACGTCGTCGACCACCCGGCGTCCGGCGTACTCGACGCTCACCCCGCGCACCTCGAGCTCAGTCATCGCCCGCCCCCAGCGGTGGCAGCGGCAGGACGGCGTCCACCAGGCGGCGCGAGTACGCGTCCTGCGGTGCGGTGACCACCCGCAGCGTCGGCCCGGTCTCGACGACCCGGCCCTCGTGCAGCACCACCACCCGCTCGCACAGCTGGGCGACCACGGCCAGGTCGTGGCTGACGAACAGCAGCGACAGGCCGTGCTCGCGCCGCAACGTGTCGAGCAGGTCGAGGATCTCGCGCTGCACGGTGACGTCGAGGGCGGTGGTGGGCTCGTCGCACAGCAACAGCCCCGGGTTCTGGGCCAGCGCCAGCGCCAGCAGGACGCGCTGCCGCTGCCCGCCGGACAGCTGGTGCGGGTACCGCCGGGCCAGCACCTCCGGCTCGGGCAACCGGACGTCGGCGAACAGCTCCCGCACCCGGGCCCCGGCCGCGCGGCGGTCGAGCCGTCCGGCCACCTCGCACACCTCGCGCACCTGGTCACCGACCCGGGTGAGCGGGTCGAGAAACGTCAGCGGGTCCTGGAAGATCATGGACGCGGTGCGGTCCAGCTCGATCTGCCCGCCGGTGCGGGTGAGTCCGCGCGGCAGCAGGCCCATGATCGCCCGCAGGGTCAGGCTCTTGCCCGACCCGGACTCCCCCACCAGCCCGACCGCCTCGCCGGGACCGACCTCGAAGCTCATGCCGTGCAGCAGCTCGGTCTCCCCGGCCACCCGCAGGTCGACGACCCTCATCGCAGCCTCCACACGTCGGCGAGCCCGTCTCCGAGCAGCGACAGGCCCACCCCGGTGGTGACGACCGCGAGCCCGGGCAGCGTCGGCACCCACCAGCGCGTGGTGAGGAACAGCTGGCCGTCGCTGATCATCGTGCCCCAGTCGGGGGTGGGCGGCTGCACGCCCAGGCCGAGGTAGCCGAGCGTCACCACCGCGACCATGATCAGCAGGATCTCGGTCATCAGCAGCACCACGGCGAGCGGCAGCACGTTGGGCAGCAGGTGCCGCGCGACCACCCGTGGGTGCGACAGCCCGCCCCCGTACGCGGCCTGCACCCAGCCCTCGCGGCACAGCGTGCGGGTGCGGGCGCGGATAACCCGGGCGTAGCTGATCCACCCGACCAGCGCGTACGCCACGTAGATGCCGCGCTCGCCGGTGCCGGCCGCGAACACCACCGCGATCACCAGCACGTAGAACGGGAACGCGACGAAGGTGTCGACGACCCGTCCGATCACCCAGTCGAGCCAGCCGCCGGCGTAGCCGCTGACCAGGCCCACCGCCACCCCGACCACGAACGGGGTGATCGCGGCGAGGACGGCGATCCGCAGGTCGGTGCTCGCGGCGGCGATCACCCGGGACCAGATGTCGCGTCCGAGCTGGTCGGTGCCGAACCAGTGGGCGGCCGAGGGCGGACGCAGCCCGTTACCCAGGTCCTGCGCGCTGGGGTCGTACGGCGCCAGGACCGGCGCGAACACCGCCAGCACCACCATGACGCCCAGGATCACCGCCCCCGCGACCAGCGCGGGCGTCCGCCGGGCCCGCCGCCACCACCGGACGGACGGACGCCCGGGCGCCCGGGTGGCGATCAGCTCCGTTCCGGGGGACGGTTCCCGCGCGGGTGCGGTGCTCATGCCGCACGCACCCGCGGGTCGAGCAGGGCCACCACGGCGTCGGTGAGGAACGAGACCAGCACCACGGTCAGGGCCAGCACCAGCGCGATGCCCTGCACCACCGGGAAGTCGCGGGTGCTGATCGAGGAGAACAGCAGCGCCCCCAGCCCGTTGATCGCGAACACCTTCTCGATCACCAGGGTGCCGCCGATCAGGTAGGCGACGTTCAGCCCCAGCAGCGACACGGTCGGCCCGGCGGCGTTGCGCAGCACGTGCGCCTGGATGCGCCAGGACGGCAGTCGCGCCGCGCGCAGGGTGACCACGAAGTCGGCGTCCAGCACCTCGACGAGCTGCTCGCGCAACGCCCGGACCAGCGGCGGCGACATGCCCAGCGCGACGGTCAGCGCGGGCAGCACCAGACTGCGCAGCGGCTCGCCGGGACCGGTACCCACACCCCCGACCGGCAGCCAGTGCAGGTTGACGCCGAACACCAGGATCAGCAGCAGCCCCACCCAGAACGTGGGCATCGCCATGCCGATCGTCGGGACCACCCGCACCAGGTGGTCGAGCGGGCCGTCCTTGTGGCTGGCCGCGAGCATCGCCAGTGGCACCGCGATCAGCACCGTGAACACGACGCTGAGCAGCACCAGGAGCGCGGTCAGGCCCGCCCGCGAAGCGACCAGCGACGCCACCGGCTGCGACGTGACCAGCGACGTGCCGATGTCACCGCGGGTGAACACCCCCACCAGCCAGTCGCCGAGCTGCCGGCCCAGCGGCAGGTCGAGCCCGAGTTGCTGCCGCAGCGCCTCGATGGACGCCGTCGTGGCCCGCTCCCCGAGGATCATCGCCGCCGGGTCGCCGGGCACGATGCGCAGCAGGAAGAAGACGGCCAGCACCACGCCGATCGTCACCGGGACGACGGCGAGCAGCGAGCGCCCCACCCAACGCATGGCCTGATTCTCCCCGCCCGGGACCGGGCTTGGCGAACGCTACTGCTGGAGCCAGACGTCCTGGAACAGCACGCTGCCGTTGATCCGCGGCGTGAGGCCGTGGACGAACCCCAGCGAGGCGACCACGTTCTTGGTGTTGTACAGCGGGATGTAGGGCACGTCGTCGGCCAGGATCTGCTGGATCTCGGCGTAGATCTTGGCCCGCGCCTCGCCGTCCGGGGTGGTGCGGCCCTGCTCGGCGAGCTGGGTGACCCGGTCGTTGGTGTAGTGCGTCCAGTACGACTTGCTGAAGCCCTTGGGGTCGGTCTGGAAGGCGATCAGGCCGTCGGGGTCGGGCGCGTCGCTCTGCCCGGAGTTGATCATCGCGTCGAACTTGTAGGCGAAGAACCGCTCGCGGAACGCGTTCAGCTCGATCGACTCGATCTTCAGCGTGATGCCCAGCGGCTTGACCGCCTCCTGGATGATCTGCGCCTCCTGGGTGCGCACCGAGTTGCCGGACGCGATCAGGATCGTCGCGGTGAACCCCTGCGGGAACCTGGACGCGGCCAGCTCCGTCTTCGCCGCCGCCGGGTCGTTGTCGAGCGCCTTCACGTCCGCCGAGTACTGGATCGTCGGCGGGATCAGCGTCTTCACGGTCTGGGCGGCACCGAACGTGACGGCCTGCGTGATCGCGTCCCGGTTCAGCGACAGCGCGATGGCGCGGCGGACGTGGGGGTCGGCGAAGTACTGGTTCTGGGTGTTGAAGAACACCTGCTCGACCTCCCAGGAGCCCAGCTCGGAGACGGTCACGTTCGCGTCCCCGGAGAGCTGGGCGATGGTGGCCGGCGCCACGCCCTCGATACCGGACAGCTGGCCGGCCTCGAGCTGCTGGATGCGCTGGTTGTCCCCCGCGACCACCTTGTAGACCAGGCTCGCGGCGTACGGCTTGCCCTCCTGCCAGTAGTGCGGGTTCGCGCTGAAGGTGGTGTCGCCGCTGGGGTCCCAGGAGTCGACGACCCACGGGCCGGTGCCGATCGGCTTGGCGAAGAACTCCTTCTCGGTCCTCCCGCCGAAGTCGGCCGGGAAGATGCCGTTGGAGAACCCGGACAGCTCCGACAGGAACGGGGTGTACGCGCTCTTCAGGACGATCGTCAGCGTGCGGTCGTCGGTGGCGGTGATGCTCGCGATCGGCGCCTGGAGCGGCAGCGGTCCCTCCACCTTGAGGTGGCGTTCGAGGGAGAACTTCGCGTCCTTCGCGGTCACCGGGGTGCCGTCGGAGAACTGGAGGCCGTCGCGCAGGGTGAAGGTGTACGTGAGCAGGTCGGAGCTCACGTCCCACTTCTCGGCGAGCCAGGGGATGATCTTGCCGGTCGTGTCGAAGGAGACGAGCGGCTCGAACACCTTGTCGATGGCGAACGCGTTGTTGGACGTGATCTGGTTGTTGAGGTCGAACGAGGTCACCGCGGCGGGGCGTCCGTAGGTGATCGTCCCGCCGTGCTGCGGGGCGGTGCTCGCGGCGGTCGGCGTGCTGGCGGGCGTGGCGGTGCACGCGGTCAGCGCGAGGGCGGCGAGCGCTGCGGCGAGGCGGGCGGCGGTCTTGGTCATGGTGGCTGGCTCCTGAGTCGGCCGGACGGTGTCGGGTGCGGTCCCGGGCATCCGGGACGGGGTGGTGGAAGGTCGTGCGGACGGAGGCGTCCGTGGGTCGGGCTCGGTCAGAGCCAACACCGACAGCAGGCACAACAACGGGCCGGCATTCGGCCCCGCATCCGGTCGCTGTGCATGCCGGAAGGATAGCGGACGCCGAGTTCCGCGTTCCCTGAGGAGCGTCGTGAGGAACGAACGAAGCGTCACGAAGGGCCGACCCGGCCCTCGACGCGGACCCGCGTCCGGACTAGCGTGAAACGGTCACCGGGGGCGAGGAGGCCGACATGACGGGCGTTGATCCGCACATCGAACACATGGAGGCGTGGGTGAGCGCGGGGGTCAGGAGGACCGTGCCGCGCGAGGACCTGTCCGCGGTGTTCGGGCCGACCTACGAGCAGGTGGCCGGCCTGCTGGGCGCAGCCGGGGTGGGCATCGCCGGGCCTGCGTACGCGGAGTACTTCGGGATGCCGACCGACACCGTCGACGTCGAGATCGGCTTCGGCGTCGGCGCGTCGGCCGCGATCGACGGGCTCGTGGTGCGGGAGCACCCCGAGACCCGAGCGGTGGTGGGGACGCACGTCGGTCCGTACGACGAGCTGCCCGGCGCCTACGGCGAGCTGATGCCCTGGCTGGAGATGGAGGAGCACGAGCTCGCCCCTTCCATGTACGAGCTGTACCTCAGCGAGCCCGACGAGGAACCGGCGAAGACGGTGACGAAGCTGGTCTTCCCGGTGGCCTGACGGGCCGGGACGCTAGGGTGCCACGCGTCGAAGGGAGGCTGCCGTGACGGTGCCACCGGATCCGGGAGCGCCCGCCTACCTGGCGGGGCTGCTGCTGGCGGGACGCCGGGTGGTGGCGGTCGGCGGCGGCTCGGTGCACCGGCGCCGCGTCCCGAAGCTGCTGGCGGCCGGGGCCGAAGTGACCGTGGTCGCGCCCGAACTGCATCCCGACCTGGCGGCGCTGGCGGCGTCCGGCGCGCTCACGTGGCGGCGGGGCGAGTTCGAGGACGCGGACCTCGACGGGGCCTGGTACGTGCTGGCCGCGACCGACTCGCCGGAGGTGAACGCGCGGGTGGCCGCGGCGGCGGAGGCGCGGCACACGTTCTGCGTCCGGGCCGACCGGGCCGAACTGGGGACGGCGTGGACGCCGGCGACCGGCGCGGTCGGGGACGCGACGATCGGCGTCCTGACGAACCACGACCCGCTGGCGGCGCGGGCGCTCCGCGACCGGCTGCTGGACCTGCTGGGCGGGGCCGATGGCTGACCGCCGGGGCGAGGTCGTGCTGGTGGGCGGTGGGCCGGGCGACCCGGACCTGCTCACCGTGGGCGGGCTGCGCGCGCTGCGGCAGGCGGACGTGGTGCTGTACGACCACCTCGCCCCGCTGGCCTGCCTGGAGGAGACCCGGCCGGACGCGCTGCTGGTCGACGTGGCGAAGATCCCCGGCGGACGGCAGGTGTCGCAGGAGGAGATCAACCGGCTGCTGGTGGAGCACGCGCGGACCGGGGCGATGGTGGTGCGGCTGAAGGGTGGCGACCCGTTCGTGCTCGGGCGCGGCTCGGAGGAGTGGCTGGCGTGCGCGGAGGCTGGCGTGCCGGTGCGGGTGATCCCCGGGGTGTCGTCGGCGATCGCCGGCCCGGAGTTGGCGGGGATCCCGCTCACCCACCGGGGGCTGAGCCAGAACTTCGCGGTGGTGTCGGGTCACGTCGGCCCCGGGCACCCGGCGTCCACGGTCGACTGGGACGCGCTCGCGACCGGCAGCGGCACGATCGTGGTGCTGATGGGGGTGACGAACCTGGGCGCGATCTGCGCCGGGCTGGTCGAGCGCGGCCTCGCGCCCGACACCCCCGCCGCGGTGGTCGCGAACGCGACGACCCCCGACCAGCAGGTCGTCCGCGGCACGGTCGCCACGCTCCCCGACCTGGCCGCCCAGGCCGGCATCCGACCCCCCGCCCTGACGGTGATCGGCGCGGTGGTCGGCCTCGACCTGGCCTCGCCGTAGCGCCCTCCCCCGCTCCCTGAGGAGGTTCGGGAGGAACGGGCGAACCGTCACGAAGGGCCTCCGCACCCGGTTTTCGACCCAGGCTCAGCCGGTGCTAACCTGTACGGGCCGCAAGGCACCTGGGGCTATGGCGCAGTTGGTAGCGCGTCTCGTTCGCAATGAGAAGGTCAGGGGTTCGAATCCCCTTAGCTCCACCCAGTTCCTCCTGTCAAAAGTGCAACCCACGCTTGTGGGGCCGTCCGAGAGGGCGGCCTCATAGGCCCGTCGACGGTTCGCTTCCCGCTGCGCGGGTATCCATAACCCTTCCGGCTCAGAGCCCCGTCGCTTGATCGAGGATGGAGACGCGGACGTAGGACACTGCCCGAAGCGGAGAAAGCGGGCCGTGTGGTTGTAGCAGTCATGCCCCAACGGTTCGGGGCGCGGACAACGCGCGCTATGTGCGAGGCGGCGGGGCGTCTCCGCGGCTGAACACGGGATCCAGGTAGAAGGCAACCAACGCGATCTGCTCGTTGAGGTCTGCTTCGCAGACCGCCTCCAGTCGTTCCTTGCGACGCCACGCCGCCCACTTGGCCTGGCCGATCTGCCCATAGCCCACGACGTGCGCTGCGATGGGTTCGAGCGTGACGCCGCGATGGCGGGCCACGGCCCGTGCGGAGCGGAGCAGTTCGTCAGTGTCGATGCCTCGCCGGGCAAGTTGGACGATGTCGACATAGTCGCGCCACCGGGTGCTGGTGATGCCCCGCTCGAGGATGGTGACGCCCTTCTCGGCGATCGTGGTCTCGGGCGCGTAGCCCAGAAGCACGATCGGGTCGCCCAGCACACGGTCGATGCACACCTGACGGGGAGCGGGCACGATCGGATCTCCGGTGGAGACATCCCACGCGGCCGCGCCCTTCCACGGCCCGACCGACGCACCGACTCGCACCCGGAATCCGGGGTAGTCGGCGTGTTCGCGGATCTCCTGCACGCTGATGGAGTCGAGATCAAACACCACACCGTCTTCCACTTCGACCGCAGCGATGTCGCGAACCACTGCGACAAGATGATCGGCGGCGACGTCCGCTCTGATCGCGTTCGCATCGGCGTCCTTCGTCGGCCGCCGCACGCCGTAGGCCGCCAGCAGGATCCCTCCCTTGAGCACGAAATCCTCGGCATGGGCGGTCCGGGTGAGACGGTCCAGGAACGACTCCAGCGTGTGCCGGATCAGATACTCCTGCGTCGGTGCACCCGTCCCGCTCTTCGCCGATGTGGAGCGCGCCGCAGACTGGATGCGGCGGAACACCTCATCGCCCGCCCTCACGCCAGCATCTCCAACGCCTGCAAGACGGGAGACTTCGCCCTCGGGAGCAGAGAGGCGATCTCCATCAGCCGATCAGGCTTCCCGCCGCGGCGCAGCCACTCCTTCAACGCCTCGCGCGCCAACTCGTACCCAACCCCGCCCCGCAGCCGGAACGCATCCGCGATCGACCGCTCGGGTGAATAGATCCCGATCAGCTGATCCGTGCCCGGGATCGGGATCTCCTGGCGGCCGATGTCGAACGTGGCCCGGTCGAACTGATGCCACGCAATCGCCCCCGTACTCGCCGGCGTCCGTGACCCGCGCGGGATCGCGACATCCAGCGCGGCGGGAATCGCATCCGTCAGATCATGATGGGCAAGCGCCGACGCCAAGCAGATCGTCGCATCCGGGCGACGGGTTGCTGCCTCGAGCCAGTCCCAGTCCCCTGCCGGAGCATCCGCGGGCAGGTAGATGCCGCGCGCGATCCGCTCCAGCCGCCCCTCGCGCGCCGCACGATACAGTCCGCTGCGCGACAGACCCGCCTCCTCGGCCGTGCTTGGTCTCAGGGTCGACATCCTTCACCCCCTTTCGGGACGAAACGTATGTACGTAAGCGTAGCTGATGACGAATCATGCCAGTTTGAGATATGGCTGCATGCACCGCTGACGTCAACGCTGGAAGATCTCGGCCACCTTGGCTTCACACGCGTCTCGCGACTGGCCGCAAGCTTGTTCGTAGCTGGGGACGGCCTGGGTCTTGAGCAGGACGTGACGCCCGAGGCGGATCTCGCCGTTACTCGAGTAATGTGCGCCCAGATCGCCAGTTGTTACACGTTATGCCCCTCTGATGGGATGCCCCCGCCGCGGCGTCGGGGCGCGATGCCCGGGTGCCCTCGTGGTCGGTGCAGTCGGCGGGAGGTAGCTGTTGCGGCGCGCGCACTCCGGGCGCTCTCTGTCGATCAGCGACGGCGCCCGGTGTCCTAGCGAAGGTCGTCGGGGTGGTAGAGCTCGCGGTCCCCGTCCGGCGGCGGGGGTGGGCGGTGCACGGCCCGAGCCACTCCGTACACGATCGCCAGCAGCGTCGCGACCAGGATCGCCACGACGACGCCTCCTTCGAAGGCCGAACCTTCACCGGAGACCAGGGCCACCAGGGTGAGGGCCACGATCCCGGCGAGGACCGCACCCAGGATCGCCACGATGACGCGTGGGAGGGGACCGATCCGGTCCAGCAGCGCGGCCAGCCCGCGAGGGTTGCCTCGCGGGGCCGCGACCGGGGCCGGCGAAACGACGGCCAACGGCATCGCCGGTGGCGGGCCGGGCACGATCGGGCTCGGCGGCTTCATCGGGAGCGGAGGTGGGGTCGTCACCGCAGGAGCCGCCGGTGACATTGGCGCGGGCGCCGGCTGCCGGACGGCGCGGACCTCCCTCGCCAGCCGACGGATCGTGGGGTGCTCGTCCGCGCACAACCGGTCGAGGTCCTGGGGACGCAGGTCCCGCAACGGCAGCAGCCCACGGACGCCGGGGTCCGGGTCGTCGACCAGCCGGGAGAGCACCTCGGCGGGCGTTGCCTCGTTCATCGCGACCGCGCGTCGCACGTCCGGATCCGGGTCCGCGGTCAGCGCCACGAGCGTCTCGATCGGCGTCGACGGGTTGCCGGCCACGTTCACCCGAGCCGAGGGTTCCGCGTCCATCTCGCCACCTCCGGACCGATCGCCTTGATGACGACCGAGCATAAGCCCCGGCCCGAAGAATGGGTGAGCCCGCCGCGAGGGGGGATCTGCGCGGCGGGCTCGATCCGCGCAGGGCCGTCGGGGGGTATGGCTGGGGTTGGCCGTCAACGGGATCAGCGCGATCCTATTTGCCTGCTGACAAGCCATCTCAGTCCCCGTCCGGGGGACTTTGCGGCTCCCGCCCAGAGCCACCCTCCCCCCATTGGCCCCACCGATGCGTCAAGCTGGTGGTATGCAACTCACGCTCAACGACGGCGCATTGATGCCTCAGCTCGGCCTGGGCGTCTACCTGGTGTCGGACGGGCTCACCTGCCAGTCGGTCGTCGAGACCGCACTGGGCACCGGCTACCGCCTGCTCGACACCGCGGTCATGTACGGCAACGAGCGCCCCGTCGGACGCGGCATGCGCGCGTCCGGGGTGCCGCGCGCCGACATCTTCCTCACCACCAAGCTGTGGCCCTCGGAGTACGGGGCCGCCAAGGCCCCCGCCGCGATCGGACGCTGCCTCGAACGGCTCGGCACCGACTACCTCGACCTCCTCCTGCTGCACCAGCCGGTCGGTGACATCCTCGGCACGTGGGCCGCGATGGAGGACGCCGTCGCGCAGGGCACCGTCCGCTCGATCGGGGTGAGCAACTTCACGATCGCCGACCTCGAACAGCTGCTGCCGCGGGCGGAGATCCGGCCGGTCGTCAACCAGGTGGAACTCCACCCCTACTGGCGCCAGCGCAGACTCCTGCCCTTCCTGCGCACCCACGACATCGTCCCCGAGGCCTGGTTCCCGGTCGGGCACGGCTCGCGCGACCTCCTGGCCGAGCCCGCGATCGTCGCCATCGCGCAGCGCCACGACAAGAGCCCCGTCCAGGTCATCCTGCGCTGGCACGTCCAGTCCGGCCACGTCGCGATCCCCAAGTCCACCAACCCCGTCCACATCCGCGAGAACTTCGACATCTTCGACTTCGAACTGGACGCCGGGGAGCTGGCGGCCATCGACGTCCTGACCCGCAACCGTCCGATCTTCCGGATGCCGCGCTGGCTGATGTCGGCGGTGTTCCCGCTGGTGCGGACGCGCCAGCTGAACTGACCGGCACAGAATGGTTGACGGCAAATCCGAGCGGTGCTAGCTTTTCGGTCAGGAACCTGAGCGGTTCCCCAGGGTTGTTACTCGCAAGAGGCAAGGCCTGAGCTAGCTTTCGGCATGCTCTGTCTTGTGCAACTCCGGGAGTCGGCTCGGGTCTTTCTGCGTTTCCGGCCCTGAACAGAGTTGTTCGAAGGAGAAGAAATGCCGTCAGTCGACTACCGGACGTTGGCCGGTGACGTACTCGAGAAGGTCGGGGGCGAAGCCAACGTCGCCTCCCTCACGCACTGCGCGACCCGCCTGCGCTTCCGGCTCAAGGACGTCGCCAAGGCCGACAAGGCGGGCGTCGAGCGCCTCCCCGGCGTGATCACGGTCATGGAGGCCGGCGGCCAGTTCCAGGTCGTCATCGGCAACAACGTGCCGATCGTGTACGCCGAGATCGGCCAGATCTCCAAGCTCACCGCCGACGGCGCCGAGGGCGGCGGCGAGGAGAAGGGCAACCTGCTCAACCGGTTCATCTCGCTGGTCTCCTCGATCTTCACCCCGATCCTGTGGCCGCTGGCCGGCGCCGGCCTTCTCAAGGCGTTCCTCGCGATGGCCACCACCTTCTCCTGGCTGGACGCCACCAGCACCACCTACACGATCCTGAACGCCGCCGCCGACGGCCTGTTCACCTTCCTGCCGATCTTCCTGGCGGTGAACGCCGCCAAGCGGTTCAAGACCAACCAGTTCACGTCGATGGCGATCGCCGCGGCGCTCTGCTACCCGAGCATGGTGGCCCTGGCCAGCGCCACCACCCCGGTCACCTTCTTCGGCCTTCCGGTCGTGATGGTCACCTACACCTCCTCGGTGATCCCGATCATCGTCTCGGTGTGGCTCCAGAGCTACCTGGAGAAGTTCCTGAACAAGGTGCTGCCGCACTGGCTGCGCAACTTCACCACGCCGCTGCTCGTCCTGCTGATCATGGTGCCGCTCACCCTGCTCACCGTCGGCCCGGTCACCAGCTACGCCGCGAGCGCGCTCTCCAACGGCATCGCCTGGCTGTTCACCACCGTCCCGTGGCTCGCCGGCGCCCTGATGGGCGGCTTCTGGCAGGTGTTCGTGCTGTTCGGCCTGCACTGGGGCTTCGTACCGTTCATGGTCAACGACTACGCCACGATCGGCTACTCCCTGATGGCCGGCCCGCTGCCCGCTGCCGTCCTCGCCCAGGCCGCCGCCACCCTCGCCGTGCTGTTCAAGACCAAGAACGTCAACCTGAAGGAGCTCGCCGGCCCGTCCGCCCTCTCCGGCTTCGTCGCCGGCATCACCGAGCCCGCCATCTACGGCGTCAACCTGCGCCTCAAGAAGCCCTTCTACTACGCCATCGCCGGTGGTGTGGTGGGCGGCGCGATCGCCGCGGCCGGCGGCTCCGCGTCCAGTGCGTTCGTGTTCCCGTCCCTGCTGGGCCTGTCCGCCTACATGCAGCACGGCAGCTTCGCCCTCCAGCTGATCGGCACCGGCGTCGCCGTCGCCATCGCCTTCACCCTGACGATGGTGCTCGGCTTCGACGACCTCCCCAACGAGGACGCCGCCCGGGCCGAGCTGATCCCGGCCGGCCCCGGCGCCACCGAACTGGCCGCCCCGGTCAGCGGCGCCGTCGTCCAGCTCGCCGACGTCAACGACAAGGTGTTCGCCTCCGGCGCGCTCGGCAAGGGCATCGGCATCGTCCCCAGCAACGGCCAGGTCTACGCCCCGTTCGCCGGCACCGTGGTCTCCGCCTTCCCCACCGGCCACGCGTTCGGGATCAAGTCGGCCGAGGGTGTCGAGGCGCTGATCCACATCGGCATCGACACCGTCCAGCTCAACGGCAAGGGGTTCGCCACCACGATCACCCAGGGCCAGACCGTCGAGGCCGGTGACCTGCTCGCCACCGTCGACCTGGACGCCGTGAAGGCCGCCGGCTACGACCCGACCACGATCGTCGTGGTCACCAACACCGCGCAGTTCGCCGCCGTCCTGCCCGCCGAGTGCCACCAGGTCACCCACGGCGACACGGCGATCGTCATCGAGCGCTGAGCCGGACCCCCTGGCCGGGCTCCCCTGCGGCCCGGCCAGGGCTCCGTCCGCCCACTCCCCCTCCACACCCAGAACCGAAGGATTCGCAATGACCACCACCACGACCACGCTGTTCCCCGAGGGCTTCCTCTGGGGAGGCGCCACCGCCGCCAACCAGATCGAAGGCGCCTACGACGAGGGCGGGAAGGGCCTGTCCATCCAGGACGTGATGCCCAAGGGCATCGTCGCCCCCCGCACCGACGCGCCGACGCAGGACAACCTCAAGCTCGTCGGCATCGACTTCTACCACCGCTACGCCGAGGACATCGCGCTGTTCGCCGAGATGGGCTTCTCGGTGTTCCGGCTGTCCATCGCCTGGAGCCGCATCTTCCCCAACGGCGACGAGGAGGAGCCGAACGAGGAGGGCCTCGCCTTCTACGACCGGGTGTTCGACGAGTGCGCGAAGCACGGCATCGAGCCGCTGGTCACCCTGTCCCACTACGAGACCCCGCTGCACCTGGCGGAGAAGTACAACGGCTGGGTGAGCCGGGAGATGATCGGCTTCTACGAGCGCTTCGCCCGTACCGTCTTCGAGCGCTACCGCGGCAAGGTCACCTACTGGCTGACCTTCAACGAGATCAACTCGGTGCTGCACGCCCCGCTGATGTCCGGGGGGATCAACACCCCCGCCGACCAGCTCAGCAAGAGCGACCTGTTCCAGGCCGCGCACCACGAGCTCGTCGCCAGCGCGGCGGCCACCAAGCTCGCGCACGAGCTGCTGCCCGGCGCCCAGGTGGGCTGCATGGTCATCGCGATGCCGATCTACCCGCTCACGCCCGACCCGTCCGACGTGCTCGCGGTGATGACGGCCGACCACGCCAACCTGATGTTCAGCGACGTGCACACCCGCGGCTACTACCCCGGCTACGCGCTGCGGTACTTCCGGGAGAACGGCATCACCCTCGACATCACCGACGCCGACCGCGAGATCCTCACCCACACCGTCGATTTCGTGTCGTTCAGCTACTACATGAGCATCTGCGAGACCGCCAACCCCGAACGGGTGGCCGGCGAGGGCAACATCATGGGCGGCGTCCGCAACCCGACGCTGCCGGCGAGCGAGTGGGGCTGGCAGATCGACCCGGTCGGGCTGCGGATCGTCCTCAACCAGTTCTGGGACCGCTGGCAGAAGCCGCTGTTCATCGTCGAGAACGGGCTGGGCGCCAAGGACGTCCTGGTCGACGTCGACGGGGTCCGCACCGTCGAGGACGACTACCGGATCGCCTACCTCAACGACCACCTCGTCCAGGTCGGGGAGGCCATCGCCGACGGCGTCCAGGTGCTCGGCTACACCTCGTGGGGCCCGATCGACCTGGTCTCGGCCAGCACCGCCCAGATGAGCAAGCGGTACGGCTTCATCTACGTCGACCGCAACGACGACGGCACCGGCACCCTGGACCGCTTCAAGAAGAAGTCGTTCGACTGGTACGCCGACGTCATCGCGACCAACGGCGCCAGCCTCACCTGACCCGGACGCGCGTCCGGTCACCCGTGCCGAACCGGTGGGCTACGTTTGCGGACGTAGCCCACCAGCGCGACCGGGGGAACCGGGCGGGCGCCCACTGACGTTGGAAGGACCGCACGTGGATGTGCTCAAGGTCTTCAACAACAACGTCGTCCTCGCCACCGACGACGACGGGAAGGAAGTCGTCCTCACCGGGCGCGGGCTGGGCTTCCAGGCCCGCAAGGGCGACCGGGTGGACGCCGGGAAGGTGCAGCAGGTCTTCGTCCCCGACGCCCAGCACGACATCGACCAGCTGACCGCGTTCCTGACCGAGATCCCGCCCGAGCACCTCCTGCTGGCCGCGGAGATCCTCCAGCTCGCGCAGGAGCGGCTCGGGACGGCGTTCGGGCAGGGCATGGTGATCCCGCTGGCCGACCACATCAGCTTCGCGATCAAGCGCGTCCGCCAGCACATCGAGGTCGAGTACCCGCTGCGGGCCGAGGTCGCGCACCTGTACCCGAGCGAGCTGCGGGTCGCCCGGGACGCGGTGGCCCTGGTCACGTCCCGGACCGGCGTCGACCTGCCCGCCGACGAGGCGGTGCCGATCGCACTGCACTTCGTCAACGCGATGTTCGCCACCGACGACCTGTCGCGCACCGTGCGGATGACCGAGCTGTTCCGGCAGGTGTTCGAGGTGCTCGACTCGGCCTTCGACCGCCACTTCGACACCGAGAGCATCAACGCCGCCCGGTTCATCACGCACCTGCGGTACTTCTTCGTCCGCGTCGAGGCCGGCCAGCAGCTCGTCGAGAACCCGGAGAGCTTCACGTCCACGATCCGCACCGCCTTCCCACGGGCCTACCTGTGCGCCGAGCGGGTGAAGGCGCTGCTCGAGCTGCGGCTGGAGAAGCCGATCACGGCCGACGAGGTCATCTACCTGACCCTGCACGTGGCCCGTCTCGCCAGCGAGGAGTGAGCCCGCCCGGACCAAAAGGGGACAGTCCCCTTTTGGTCCACCTGGCGGGGAAGGGGGTTACTGGCAGGACCTGTCTCGTCCGCGTCGCCCGGTGGTGGAATGGCCGTGCCGACACCGGCGACGAAGGAGACCACGATGGAGTACACCCGCCTCGGCACCTCGGGGCTGAAGGTCAGCCGGATCGCGCTGGGCTGCATGAGCTTCGGCGACAACGCCAGCGGCTTCAGCCAGTGGGCGCTCGACGAGGACGCCGCGCAGCCGTTCTTCGCCCAGGCTGTCGAGCAGGGCATCACCTTCTGGGACACGGCGAACGTGTACAGCGGCGGCACCTCCGAGGAGATCACCGGGCGGGCGATCCGGACGTTCTCCCGGCGCGAGGACGTCGTCCTGGCCACCAAGGTGTACTTCCCGATGCACCCCGGCCCTGGCGGTTCGGGACTGTCGCGCGCGGCGATCATGGAGAACATCGACGCCAGCCTGACCCGACTGGGCACCGACTACGTCGACCTGTACCAGATCCACCGGTTCGACCCGCACACGCCCGTCGAGGAGACCATGGAGGCACTGCACGACGTGGTGAAGGCCGGCAAGGCCCGCTACCTCGGCGCGTCGGCGATGTGGGCCTGGCAGTTCTCGAAGATGCAGTACACGGCGTCGCTGAACGGCTGGACGCGGTTCGTCTCGATGCAGGACGAGTACAACCTGATCATGCGCGAGGAGGAGCGGGAGATGTTCGGCCTCCTCGCCGACACCGGCGTCGGGGCGATCCCGTTCTCGCCGCTGGCGAAGGGCCGGGTCTGCCGCCCGTGGGGCGAGCACACCGCCCGGATGGACGTGGACCAGGTCGGACGCCGCTACGACCAGGACGCCGACGCCCCAATCGTGGACGCCGTCCAGGCGATCGCCGGGGAGCGCGGCGTCCCGATGGCGCAGGTCGCGCTCGCCTGGGTGCTGAAGAACCCCGTGGTCAGCGCGCCGATCGTCGGCGCGACGAAGCCCCACCACCTGAGCGACGCGGTCGCCGCGCTGGACGTCCACCTCAGCGAGGACGAGGTGGGCCGGCTCGAGGAGCACTACGCGCCGCACATCCCGCGCTCGTTCAGCTGAGGGATGGTGCCGCGGACCGAAAGGGGACAGTCCCCTTTCGGTCCACGTGGCGGGAAGGGGACCGTCCTTCTTCAGCGGCGAAACGAAAGGGGACTGTCCCCTTTCGTTTCGGTCAGAGGCGGGCGAGGCGGCGGACGCCCTCGCGGAGCACCTCGTCGCGCTTGCAGAACGCGAAGCGCAGCAGGGACGGGGCGGCGTCCGGGTCGTCGTGGAACACCTGCACCGGGATCGCCGCGACACCGATCCGCGCGGGCAGCTCCCGGGCGAAGGCGGACGCGTCGGTGACGCCGAGCGGGGCCGCGTCCGCCACCACGAAGTAGGTGCCCTCGGGCACGGCCACGTCGAAGCCGGCGCCGGCCAGCCCGTCCACCAGCAGGTCACGCTTGCCGCGCAGCCGGTCACGGAACGCCGTGAAGTAGTCGTCGGGCAGGCAGAGCGCGGCGGCCGCCGCGAGCTGGAACGGCCCGCCGACACCGAACGTGAGGAACTGCTTGACCGTGCGGACGGCGGCCACCGCGGCGGCCGGACCGGTCACCCAGCCCACCTTCCAGCCGGTCGCGGAGAACGTCTTGCCCGCCGAGGAGATCGTCAGCGTCCGTTCGGCCATGCCCGGCAGGGTCGCGATCGGGCAGTGCGGACGGGCGAACGCCAGGTGCTCGTACACCTCATCGGTCACCACCCACGCGTCGTGCTCGCGGGCCAGTCGAGCGATCAGGGCGAGCTCGGCGTCGGTGAACACCTTGCCGGTCGGGTTGTGCGGGCTGTTGAGCAGCACCAGCTTCGTGCGCGCGCTGAACGCGGCCCGCAGCGCCGCCTCGTCGACGGCGAAGTCGGGGAACCGCAGCACGACCGTCCGCCGGGTCGCGCCGGCCAGGTCGACCATCGCGGCGTAGGAGTCGTAGTACGGCTCGAACATCACGACCTCGTCGCCGGGCGAACAGAACGCCAGGATCGTCGCGGCGATAGCCTCGGTCGCGCCCACCGTGACCAGCGCCTCGGTGGACAAGTCGACGTCGATCCCGTACCAGCGCCGCTGGTGGTCGGCGACGGCTGCCAGCAGTTCGGGGCGTCCGCTGAGCGGCGGGTACTGGTTCTGACCGGTGTCGATGGCCCGCTTGGCGGCCTCGATCAGCTCGGACGGGCCGTCGGTGTCGGGGAACCCCTGGCCCAGGTTGACCGCGTCGTGCCGGGCGGCCAGCGCGCTGATCTCGGTGAAGATCGTCGTGCCGTGGCGCTGCATGCGCTGCACCAGCTCCATCCGCTGTCCTCCGCTCGACTCCCCTTCGTCCCGGGTGAGCCTAATCGCGTGGACGGCTCCTGCCGATGCGCACTGTCGGTGGGCCGGCCTACGATCGGGGTCATGGCAGCGCTTGTCGAACGACTCCGCGCGATCTGCCTGGCGTTCCCCGAGGTGACCGAGCGGCCCAGCCACGGGGTGCCCGCCTGGTTCGTGCGCGGCAGGACGTCGTTCGCGACCGCCTGGCTCGACGGCCACCACGACCTGGGCTTCCCGCACCTGTGGTGCGCGGCCGGTCCGGGCGTCCAGGAGGCGCTGGTCGCCGGCCGGCCGGACGTGTTCTTCCGTCCGCCCTACGTAGGGCACCGGGGCTGGCTGGGCATCCGGCTCGACCGTGACGTGGACGAGGGTGAGCTCGCCGACCTGCTCGCGGACGCCTACACCGTGGTGGCGCCGGCGAAACTGGCCGCGCGCCTCGGGATCGACGGGCATCAGGGCTTGTCAGCCCCGGCACACGACATGTGAGGATGACGGTATGGCAGAGACGAAGAAGGGTTTCACCGCCGAGGAGAAGGCCGCGATCAAGCAGGCCGCGGCCGAGCGCAAGCGCCAGGCCGAGGGCGAGGCCGGCGAGCAGGACCTGCTCACCGCGATCGAGGGCATGACCGAGCAGGACAAGCCGATCGCCGAGGGCCTGCACGCCCTCGTGAAGCGCGACTTCCCGCAGCTGATGAGCCGCACCTGGTACGGCTACCCGGCGTACGTGTCCGACGGCAAGATGGTCTTCTTCTACCAGCTGGCCGCGAAGTTCAAGACCCGCTACGGCCACCTCGGCTTCCATGACGTGGCGAAGCTGGACGACGGCGTGATGTGGCCGACGGCCTTCGCGATCCTGGAGTGGAACGACGACGTCGAGAAGCGCGTCAAGGACCTGATCACCCGCGCCCTCGGCTGACGGAGCTCGCCGTCGTCCGGGATCAGCGCTCCTTGGCCAGCAGGCGGGAGCGGGCGTCCGCGTACTCGCGGGCGAGACGGTCGACGACCTCGGCGACGGGCAGGACGGCGTCGATCCCGGCGACGCCCTGGCCGGCCGACCAGATGTCGCGCCACGCCTTCGCGTCGGACTCCGTCGGACGGGTGACGTGCGCCAGGTCGACGGGGCCGGGAGCGGCGTCCGGGTCGATCCCGGCCAGCTCGAGGCTGCGGCGCAGGAAGTTGGCCGGGATCGTGCTCACGCTCGCGGTGTACACGATGTCGGACGCGCCCGCCGCCACCACCTGCGCGCGGTACTCCGCGCTGGCCAGCGACTCCTGGGTGGCGACGAACCGCGTCCCCAGATAGGCCAGGTCGGCACCCATCGCCCGCGCGGCGAGCACGTCCGAGCCGGACGACAACGCCCCGGCCAGCAGGATCGTGCCGCCGAAGAACGCCCGCACCTCGGCCATCAGGGCGAACGGGCTGAGCGCGCCCGCGTGCCCACCGGCTCCGGCCGCGACCAGGATCAGCCCGTCGACCCCGGCCTCCGCGGCCTTGCGGGCGTGGTGGGCGTTCGTGACGTCGTGGAACACCACGCCGTCGTAGGAGTGCACGGCGGCCACCACTTCGGGCGCGGCCCCGAGGCTGGTGATCACCACCGGGACACGGTGCCGCACGACCACGGCGAGGTCGTCGGCCAGCCGGGCGTTGGTGCGGTGCACGATCAGGTTGACCCCGAACGGGGCGTCGTCCGGTCCGAGCGCACCCTCGATGAGGTCAAGCCACTCCTCCAGCCCGGCGGTCGTGCGCTGGTTGAGCGCGGGAAACGTCCCGAGCACCCCGGCCCGGCACGCCCCGACCACCAGATCGGGCCCTGACACCAGGAACATCGGCGCCGCGACGACCGGCACCCGCAGGCGTCCGGCCAGGGACGAGGGCAGCGCCACCGGCCCTCCTCAGTTCGCCAGCGGACGGTTGGTGGCCAGCAGGTGCCGCACCCGCTCGGTGTTCGCCGGCCGCGGGAGCAGGTCGAGCGCCACGTCGATCTCACGGGCGAGCAGGTCGTCCTCGGTCGTGGTCTCCCCCGCCGCGCCGCCGGTGAGCATCGCCGCGAGCCCGCCGACGATCGCCCGGTCGGTCTCGGACGCGTCCGCCCAGCCGGCGTCGAGGGCACCGGACGCGGGATCGTGCAGCGGCAACGGTCCGGGCGCCGGGGCCTTCTCCCCCGACGCAGCCAACTCCAGCGCCACCGCTTTCGCCTCGGCGAGCACCCGCCGCGCGGACGCCACCACCTCGTCGGTGCCCCGCAGCAGGTGCCACTCGCCGGCCTGCCACGCGGACGGGGTCACCTCGCAGCTCGACGTGACCCAGAACGCGTCCGCCGCCGGATCGTCCGCGCCGGCCGCGGCCGCCCGGGCCAGCGACTGGGTGACGCCGCCCCAGCACGGGATGAGCCCCACCGTCCGCTCGGGGAAGCCGGCCTTCAGTTCGGCGTGGGCCACCACCCGGTCGGCGGTCAGCATCAGCTCGTTGCCGCCGCCGAGCGCGAAGCCGCGGGCCGCCGCGACGACGGGAAACGCGGCGTTGCGCAGCGCCTGGAACGCCTGCTGGCCGCGGCGGGCGAAGCCGCGCAGGGCGTCCGCGTCACCGGCGTCGAGCAACCGGACGAACGTGGCCAGGTCGGCCCCGGCGGAGAACGCGCGCGGGTGGTCCGAACCGATGACGAGCGCCCGGAACGCCCCGGCCGTGCCGAGTTCGGTCGCCCGCTCCACCATCTCGACCACGCCGAGGTCGCAGGTGTTCATCTTCGTGCGCAGCGCGAGGCAGGCGACACCGTCGCCGAGGTCGACAAGCTCGGCGGACGGGTTCTCGGCGAGCACCCCGTTCTTCCGCCGGGCCTCGGCCACCGTGACCACGCCCTCGACGCGGCGCCGGTAGCGCACCGAGCCGTCGGTGCCGAGCACCGAGTCGGCGGCCGGGTAGAAGCCGCCGGCCTCCACCGCGCGCTGCAGGAGCAGCGGCACCTCCCGGCCGGTCGCGGTGAAGCGTTCGGCCAGGACGCCGGCGCCCACGGTGTCGGCCAGCGCGAACGGGCCCTTCGCCCACGCGTAGCCCAGCCGCATCCCGTCGTCGATGGCCTCCACGTCCTCGGCCACCTCGGGAGCGATCGCGCACGCGTAGTCGAGCACCTCGACGAAGACCTCCTCCGCCCAGCGGGCGGCGGCGCTGTCGGTGGCCAGGACGCCGGCGAGGTCACCCGCCGTCGCGGCCGGGTCGTCGACGGTGCGCACCGGCCGGTACGCCAGCGACTCCAGGTCGAGCACCTCCTGGACCTTCTCGCCGACCTCGTTGCGGCGCCGGTGGAAGCCGCCGGGCCCCTGGCGTCCGATCAGCCCGTTGGCCAGCAGGTGGGTGAACACCCGGTCGGTGCCGAGGTCGTAGCGGTGGCAGGCGTCGGTGGCGGGCAGGGCGTTCTGGAGCACCGGCCACAGCAGGGGGACCAGGTTGATGCCCACCAGGTCGAACAGCCCGAAGACGCCCGTGCGCGGGATGCCGAACGGACGCGACATCACAGCGTCCGCGGTCTCGACGTCGAGCCCGCGGCGGAAGGCCTCGAGCGCGGCGACCGCCATCCAGTGGCTGCCCAGCCGGTTCGCGATGAAGCCGGGGGTGTCCGGGGTGTCGAGGACGGTCTTGCCGAGCTGGCAGTCGGCCACCGCGGTGACCCGCCGGCGGGCTGCCGCACTGGTCGCGGTGCCGGCGACGACCTCCAGCAGTTCCATGGTGCGCGGCGGGTTGAAGAAGTGGGTGATGGTGAAGTCGCGGGCGAAGTCGTCGGAGTGGCCGTCGACGAGCTCGTGCACCGGGATGCCGGACGTGTTCGACGACACCAGCGTGCCCGGCCGGCGGACGCCGTCGAGGCGGCGGTACAGGTCGTGCTTGATCGCCGGGTCCTCGAACACGGCTTCGATGATCCAGTCGGCGTCCGCGCAGGCGCCGAGGTCGTCGTCCACGGTGCCCGGGGTGACCCGGTCGGCGAACGCGGGCGTCATGAACCCGCCCACCGCCAGCTGCCGGGCGATGCCTTTGCGGGCCAGGGCCGAGCGGTCCTCGCCCTCGGCGACCCGGTCGAGCAGGGTGACCGAGACACCGCAGTTGGCGAGGTGGGCGGCGATGCCGGCGCCCATCGTCCCGGCGCCCACGACGACCGCGCGACGGACCGGCTCGAAGGAGGACACCCGCGGGATCCGGGGCTGTCGGTCGGCGATGGTCATGCTCTCCTCCTCGGCTGGGGCGGCCTGCGTCCACTTTCGTCCCTACCCTGCCAACCCTGCCCGCGTCGTCAACCCTCGCACTCCCGAAAATGGAAGCGGGAATTCTCTTTCCGAGAAGGCCCCCTTTGTGCAAAAGTTGTGCCCCTCGATCCACCTGTGGATCGGACACCCCCCCACGAGCGGTGCGAAAACACCCTCACCACCTGCATTACGTACCCCCAGTAATGGAGTCCGCCAATGTCCATTGACCAAGATCTCGCCCCTGCAACCGCCATGCACTCGGCCGCCGATCACCCCGCTCCCCGTCGCGCCTTCACCGAGGCGCACCCGAGCGTGGCCGGCAAGCTCTCTGCGTCGTGGCACCTGGTTCGGCCCCGTTCGGGCTCCCAGCCCCGCTACGCGCTGATCGAGAGCTGACAAAGGCCGATTACCGGCTCGGGTCGCGCACCTGCGGAAGGACCCGAACGCGCGTTACACCTGGGACGGCCACCCGCCGTAAATCGCCCGCGGCAATTCCGCGTCCGATTGCCCGTTTTCCACCTCGGGCGTGGTTGGGGTGGCCCGTTCCGGGGCTCCGGGGTACTGCCAGTACCTGCCTTCCCGCGCCGGACTCCCCTAGCGTGGTGCTGACCGACAAAGGAGCACCATGACCGTCCTCACCGACACCTACACCCTCGCCAACGGCACCACGATCCCCGTCATCGGCTTCGGCACCTGGTTGCTCAAGGAGGGCGACGAGTGCTGCGGCGCCGTCTCCGAGGCGCTGCGGCTGGGTTACCGGCACATCGACACCGCGCGGGCGTACCACAACGAGGCGTCGGTCGGACGCGCGCTGCGCGACTCCGGGCTGGCGCGCGAGGAGGTCTACGTGACGTCCAAGCTGCCCGCCGAGGCCAAGAGCTACGCGCGCGCCGTGGAGGAGTTCGAGACCACGATGAAGGAGATCGGCCTCGACTACCTCGACCTGTACCTGGTGCATGCGCCGTGGCCGTGGGACGAGATCGGCAAGGACTGCCGCGAGGAGAACAGGGAGATCTGGAAGGCCATGGAGGAGTTCCTGGCCAGCGGACGCGTGAAGGCGATCGGTGTCTCCAACTTCGACCGCGACGACCTGGAGAGCCTGCTGCCGGCCTGCACCGTGACGCCGATGGTCGACCAGATCCGGTGGTTCATCGGGCTCGACCCGTCCGACACCGTCGCGACCTGCGCGGAGCACGGCATCGTCGTGGAGGCCTACTCCCCGTTCGCGCACGGGCTCATCGTCAACCACCCCGAGATCGCCGACATCGCCGCCCGCTACGGCGTCAGCGCGCCGCAGCTGTGCATCCGCTACCTGCTCCAGAAGGGTGCGGTGGTGCTGCCGAAGGCCACGTCGACCGGGCACATCCGCCAGAACGCGGAGCTCGACTTCGAGATCTCCGGCACGGACATGGCCACGCTGGACGCCATGCGCGACACCGACAAGCACGCCGCGGCGATGGAGTTCCGCTGGTCGTGACGCCGGGCAGTTATGAGAGCCTTCTCATTTCTTCGACACGGCGGCCTCTCCGGGTCCTAGGCTGAGCGGGTGAGGTGCCCGCGGACGCGGGACGCACCTTGCCCAGGCACAGCAACCAGAGAGGCCGACGATGCCCGAACTGCCCTACCAGGACGCCACCCTGAGCCCCGAGGAACGGGCTGCCGACCTGCTCAGCAGGCTGACGCTGGAGGAGAAGGCCGGCCAGCTGAGCCAGTACTTCTACTTCGGCACCGGTGAGCTGCCCTCGGCCGAGGCGCTGGCCGCGATGCCGGAGGAGGCCCGGTCGATGGCGATGCAGCCGGCCGGGGTCGAGGCCGCGCTGGAGCAGGGCGGTGCGGGCTCGCTGTTGTTCGTCCGCGACGCGGCGCTGCACAACCGGCTCCAGCGCAAGGCGATCGAGGGCAGCCGGTTCGGCATCCCGGTGATCTTCGGCTTCGACGTCATCCACGGCCTGCGGACGATCCTGCCGGTGCCGATCGCGCTGGCAGCGTCGTGGTCGCCGGACGTGATCGCCGAGGGCCAGTCGGTCGCCGCCCGCGAGGCCCGCGCCGTGGGTATCGACTGGACGTTCGCCCCGATGGTCGACATCGCCCGCGACCCACGGTGGGGCCGCATCATCGAAGGGGCCGGTGAGGACCCCTGCCTCGGCGCCGCGGTGGCCGCCGCCCAGGTGCGCGGCTTCCAGGGCGACCTCGGCGACGCCAACGTGATCTCCGGGCCCAAGCACTTCGCCGGCTACGGCGCGGCCCGCGGCGGCCGCGACTACGAGGACTCCGACATCTCCGACGCCGAGCTGCACAACGTCTACCTGCCGCCGTTCCGGGCGGCGGTCGAGGCCGGCGCCGGCAACATCATGAGCGCCTACATGGACCTCAACGGCGTCCCGGCCAGCGGCAACAGGTGGCTGCTGACCGACATCCTGCGCACCGAGTTCGGGTTCGACGGCTTCGTGGTGAGCGACGCGAACGCCGTCCGGTCGCTGGAGGTGCAGCACTTCGCGTCCGACCTCACCGACGCCGCCGCCCGCGCGCTCAACGCCGGCCTCGACATGGAGATGTGCATGTTCGACCCGGCCTTCAGCCGGCTGCCGCAGGCGGTCACCGAGGGACGCGTGGACGAGGCCGACCTCGACCAGGCCGTCCGGCGCGTGCTGGAGGCCAAGTTCCGGATCGGGCTGTTCGAGCACCCGTACGTGGACGAGGCCGCCGCCCCGGGCGTGCTGGCCGACGCCGCGTCCCGCGAGGTGGCGCGCAAGGCGGCCGCCAAGACGTTCGTGCTGCTGAAGAACGAGGGCCTCCTGCCGCTGGCCGGCCAGCAGCGGATCGCCGTGATCGGCCAGCTCGCCGACGCCGAGCGCGACACGCTCGGCCCGTGGGTCTTCGATCACGACGTCACCGAGACGGTGACGATCCTCGACGGCATCCGGGCCCGCGCCGGCGAAGGCGTCCAGGTCGAGTTCGCGCCGGGCGTGCGTCCGGACACCCGGGTGTTCGAGTCGATGTTCGACCGCATGGACCACGGCCTGCCGACCGTCCCCGAGGGCTTCGACGACGACGCCGAGCTGGCGCGCGCGGTCGAGCTGGCCCGCGGCAGCGAGGTGGCCGTCGTGGTGGTCGGGCAGGCGCAGAACATGATCGGCGAGAAGGCGTCCACCTCCACCCTCGACCTGCCCGGACGCCAGCTGGAGCTGCTGAAGGCCGTCGTGGCGACCGGGACGCCGACCGTCGTGCTGGTGATGTCGGGCCGTCCGCTCGACCTGCGCTGGGCGGCCGAGCACGCGCCGGCGATCCTCCAGGTCTGGTACCCCGGCAGTCAGGGTGGCGCCGCGGTCGCGTCCGCCCTGTTCGGGGACGTGGCACCGGGCGGGAAGCTGCCGTTCAGCTGGCCGCGGACGGTCGGGCAGGTGCCGATGGTGTACAGCCACTACCGCACGTTCCAGCCGGAGGAGGCGCACCAGCGCTACTGGGGCGAGGAGTCGACGCCGCTGTTCGTGTTCGGCCACGGGCTGTCCTACGCGTCCTTCAGCTACGGGCGGCCGCGGCTGGAGCCGTCCGAGATCGCGGTGGGCGCCAGCACGACCGTGTCGGTGGACGTCACCAACTCCTCGATGGTTGCCGGCGACGAGGTGGTGCAGCTGTACATCCACCAGCGCCACGGCCTGTCGAGCCGGCCGCTGCGCGAGCTGAAGGGCTTCGAGCGGATCACGCTGGCCGCCGGCGAGACCCGGACGGTCACGTTCGAGCTCGGCGAGGACCAGCTGCGCTACTGGAGCGCGGTCAGCCACGACTGGGTGCAGGACGCCACCGAGATCGACGTCTGGGTCGGCGGCTCGTCCGCGGTCGCGTCCGGCGAGGGCGTGGTGCTGTCGGTCCGCTGACCCCAGCGAAACGAAAGGGGACAGTCCCCTTTCGTTTCGCTCCAGGCGCGGGTTCTGGACCATAAGGGGACAGTCCCCTTTTGGTCCGCTCAAAGGAGAGGTCGTCATGTCGTTGCCGCTGCCCCGTCCGCTGTTCGCCGAGCCGGTCCCGTCCCTGCGCTGGGGCGTGATCGGCACCAACTGGATCGCGGCCGCCTTCGTCAGGGCGGTGACCCGGCGCACCGACCAGCGGGTGGTGGCGGTGGCCGCCCGGGACGCCGAGCGCACCGCCGCCTTCGCCGCGACGCACGGCATCCCTCGGGTGCACGCACAGCCGCAGGACCTGATCGAGGACCCGGCGGTGGACGTCGTCCACATCGCCACCCCGCACAGCGCGCACGCCGCGCTGGCGCTGGCCGCGATCGCCGCCGGCAAGCACGTGCTGGTCGAGAAGCCGCTCGCCGCGTCCGCCCGCGATGCCCGCGAGGTGGCGGACGCGGCCCGCGCGGCCGGCGTCCTGGTCATGGAGGCGATGTGGACGCGGTACCTGCCGCAGGCCGACGTCCTGCGCCAACTGCTCGCCGCCGGCACGCTCGGCGACGTCCACCAGGTCGACGCCGACTTCGGCTTCGCCACCCCCTACGACCCCGCGCACCGGCTGTGGAACCCCGACCTCGCCGGCGGCGCCCTGCTCGACGTCGGCGTCTACCCGATCTCGTTCGCGTCCTCGGTGCTGGGCACCCCGGTGCGCGTCCAGGCGTCCGGGCAACGGCTGGCCAACGGGGTCGACCTGCGGGCCTCGGCTCTCCTCACCTCGGCGGGCGGCGCGGTCGCCATGGTCGCCACCTCGATCGTCTCCGAGCTGCCCAACCGGGCGCTCGTCGTCGGGTCGCACGGGCGCCTGGAGCTGCGGCGTCCGTTCTACGCACCGACCGAGACCGTGCTGACCACCCGCGCCGGCGGACGGGCGGTCACCGCCGGCTGGACCGACGACACCTTCCACGACCCCTACGACGCCCTCAGCTACGAGGCGGTCGCGCTGGCCGGCTACGCGGGGCAGGGACGCGTGGAGTCTCCGCTGCACCCGCTGGACGAGGTGGTCTCGGTGCTGACGACGATCGAACAGGTCTCCGCACAGCTGGGCGTGGTGCCGCCGCCGGAGTAATGACGCGGGGCGTCCGGGCTCAGTCCTCGGACGGTTCGTGCAGCAACCGCCGGACGCCCGCCCGGGCGAGCAGCAGCACCAGGATCAGGCCGGTCACGGCGAAGAAGCCGCCGAGCCGCACCGAGTCGCCGAACAGCAGCGCGATCAGTTCGAGGACCACGAACTTGCTGCCCACCAGCACCGCCCACAGCAGCAACCCCGCGCCGACCTTGCCGACGATCGTGGTGGCGGCCTTGAACCGCACCTTCACCCGGTTCTTGACCAGCAGGACCACCTCCAGCACCAGCTTGAGCAGCACGGCGGTGACCAGCGACAGCGTGAACGTCTCGGTGATCACCTGGGGGAGGTACTCCGCGGCCAGGTTCAGCACCACCACGTAGACGAACACGTCCACGACGTCGGCGGGCGTCACCAGGTCCCGGGCGCGGACGGCCTGCGGGGTCATGCTCTCTCCTCGGTGTGGCGGCTATCGCGAGACTATCGCTGCCGGGCGCTCGCCTCTGCCGGACCGGCCGAGCCCCGTCGCCGAACCAGGCCCGGACGCCGGTTCGCCACCGAATTGTCCCCTCGCCACCGGAATTCCGGGCGCGAGGGGACAATTCGGTGGCGAAGTGGGCGGACGGGGCCGCCCCGACCGCCGCGTGGCAGCCGCCCGAACTCAGCGCAGGACCCCGAGCGACGGGACGCCACCGTCAGGGGACGAGGCGGTAGCCCAGGCCCGGCTCGTTGATCAGGTGCCGCGGGCCGGCCGGGTCCCGTTCGATCTTGCGGCGGATCTGGTTCGCGAACACCCGCAGATAGTTGTGCTCGCTGCCGTAGCTGGGCCCCCAGACTGCGCGCAGGAGGTCCTCGTGGCTCACCACCCGCCCACCGTGCCGGGCGAGCTCGGCGAGCAACCGCCACTCGGTCGGGGTGAGGTGCACGACGGCACCGTCCCTGATGGCGGTGTGCGCGGCGAAGTCGAGCACCAGGCCATGGGAATCCAGCGTCTCGGGAGCGTCCGCCTCGGCCGAGCCGCGCCGGAGCGCGACCCGCACCCTGGCCATGAGCTCGTCCATGCTGAAGGGCTTGCTGACGTAGTCGTCGGCGCCCTGGTCCAGTGCCTCGACCTTGTCGTCGGCCTCCTGCCGCGCCGACAGGACGATCACCGGGACGGCCGACCGGGTGCGCAGCTGACGAAGCACGTCCACGCCGTCCAGGTCGGGCAGCCCGAGGTCGAGGACGACCAGATCGGGCTGGTCGGCGAGAAAAGTGCTGACGGCCTGGCGTCCGTTGCCGGCCAGCAGCACCTCGTGCCCGCGGGCCCGCAGGTTGATGCGGAGCGTGCGCTGCAGGACGGGGTCGTCGTCGACGACAAGGATCCGGCTCATCGGGCACCCCCCTCCCCCGTCGACAACTCCTGGCCCTCATGGGTGGGCAGCGTGACCACCATGGTCAGCCCTCCTCCCGGGGTCGATTCTGCCGCGAGCCGTCCGCCCATGGCCTCGGCGAGGCCGCGAGCCACCGCGAGTCCCAGTCCCAGACCGTTCCCGGCCGGCACGTCGCCCTGGCGCTGGAACGGCAGGAAGATGCGTTCGTGGTCGCCCTCGGGCACGCCCACGCCGGTGTCGATCACCCGGATCTCGACCCGGTCGGCCACCCGGCTCGCCCGGACCAGCACGGGTTCGCTCTCCAGCTGGTAGCGCAGCGCGTTCTCGGTGAGGTTGGCGACCACGCGGTCGAGCAGGCCGGCGTCCGCGAAGACGTAGCGCGCGTCCGGCTCGATCTCCCACGAGGTGCGGCCGGGATCGGCGAGCGTGGCCAGGGTGCCGGGGATGACCTCGCCGAGGTCGGTCGGACGGCAGTGCGCCACGAGCGCACCGGCCTGCAGCCGCGACATGTCCAGCAGGTCGCCGACGAGCGCCTCCAGCCGGTCGGCCGACTCCTCGATCGCCTCCTTCAGCTCCTCCTCGTCCTCGGCCGACCAGGTGACCTCTGCCGAGCGCAGGCTGCCGATCGCGGCCTTGATGCCGGCCAGCGGGGTGCGCAGGTCGTGGGAGACCGCGGACAGCAGGGCCGTCCGGGCAGCGTTGTCGCGAGCCAACTCGGCCGCGGCCAGCGAAGAGCGCAGTAGCTCCTGCCGCTGCAGGACGGCGCCGGCGTGGGCACCGAACGCCGCGAACAGCCGACGGCGGCCCGCGGCCAGCCCGGGCGGCTGCAGGATCAGCTCGTGGGCCTCGCCGGCGTCCTCGTGGTCGCTGGGCGCCAGGACATCGAGGTCCCCGACGGACGCGACCACTTCCGGCGTCCCGATCGCCGGCCGGTGGATGATGCCCGCAGCCCGGACGCCGAACATGTCGACCGCACTGTGCAGCAGGAGGGGCAGCTGATCGGTGGAGCCCAGCAGCGAGTGGGACAACTCGGCCAGCGCCGCAGACTCCTGCTGCGCCGCCAGTGCCTGTTCGGTCCGGCGGGCGTTGCGGTGCACGATGAGGGCCACCAGGACACCGACCAGCACGAACACCACCAGCGCGAGCGTGTTCTCCGGGTTGGCGACGGTCAGGGTGCCGACCGGCGGGACGAAGAACCAGTTCAGCAGCAGCGAGGACACCACCGCCGCGACGACGGCCGGCACCACGCCGCCGATCAGCGCCACGACCACGGTGGCGAGCAGGAAGATCGGGATGTCCAGCGGCAGGTCGGACGTGAACGGGTCCGCGAGCAGGATCCAGGTCAGCACCGGCGGCAGGAGAACGGCCGTGGCCAGCCCGCCCCAGACCCGCCGCGGCGACAGCGCGCTGCCCCGCCGCCTGCCGAAGCCCTTGCCCGCCCCGGGGTGCGTGACGACGTGGACATCGATGTCGCCCGAGCCGGCGATGATCCGCTCCGCCATGCTGGTGCTGAACCCGCGCTGCCACGCCGGCAGCCGGGACGCCCCGACGAGCACCTGGCTGGCGTTGACGCCGCGGGCGAACGCGAGCACGGCGTCCGCGGCGTCCTCGCCGGTGACGGTGTGGAACTCGCCCCCGAGCTCCTCGGTGAGCCGGCGCAGGCCGGCGACCACGGACAGCGGAGCGGTCAATCCGTCGCTGCGGGAGACGTAGACCGCCAGGAGTTCGCCCCCCGCCAGTCGGGACGCGATCCGCGCACCGCGCCGTAGGAGGACCTCTCCCTCGGGCCCGCCGGCGAGCGCGACCACGACCCGTTCCCTCGTGGGCCAGTTCTGGGTGATGCCGTGCGCCGCGCGGTAGGACTCCAGCCCCGCGTCCACCTTGTCGGCCAGCCACAGCAGGGCCAGTTCGCGCAGCGCCGACAGGTTGCCGATCCGGAAGTAGTTCGCCAGGGCGGCGTCCACCTTCTCGGGCTTGTAGATGTTGCCGTGCGCCATGCGCCGGCGCAGCGCCTCCGGGGACATGTCGACCAGGTCGATCTGGTCTGCGGCGCGCACCACCTCGTCGGGCACGGTCTCGCGCTGGACGATCCCGGTGATCGAGGTGACGGCGTCGTTCAGCGACTCCAGGTGCTGGATGTTGACCGTCGAGATCACGTCGATGCCGGCGTCCAGCAGTTCGTCGATGTCCTGCCAGCGCTTCTCGTTGCGTGAGCCGGGCACGTTGGTGTGGGCGAGCTCGTCCACCAGGGCGACCTGCGGGCGCCGCGCGAGGACCGCGTCCAGGTCCATCTCCTCCAGCGTCGTGCCGCGATACTCCAGCTGCCGTCGCGGGATGACCTCCAACCCGTCCAGCAGGGCCTCGGTGTGCGGCCGGCGATGGCACTCGCACAACCCCACCACCACGTCGGTGCCGCGTTCGGCGCGGCGGTGGCCCTCGTCGAGCATGGCGACGGTCTTGCCCACCCCCGGGGCGGCCCCGAGGTAGATGCGCAGCCTGCCGCGTGCCATGGCCCTACCTTTGCACCCCACCGGCGAGGGAGAAGTTGAGGCGCGTGACGTTGACGGAATCCTGACCCAGGAAGTCCAGCGGCGCCGGTTCGGTCGCCGCGGCCACCAGGTTCCTCAGGGCACCGGCGTCCACGCCGCGCTCCCGCGCCACCCGGGGCACCTGCCACAGGGCGTACGCCACCGAGATGTGCGGGTCGAGGCCGGACGCGGACGCGGTCAGCGCGTCCTCTGGAACCGGACCGATGGCCTCCGGGTTCGCCGCCACCAGGTCCGCCTTCCGCTGCGCCCTGGCGTCCGCCTGGTCGCTCGAGGCGGGCGACAGGTTGGTGCCGCCGGAGGTCTCCCCCGAGTAGGCGGACGCGGACGGTCGCCCCTGGAACCACTCCGGGCCGAACGCCTGTCCGAGGAGCGCGGAGCCGACCACCCGGCCGTCGGCGTCGGTCAGCAGCGAACCCGCGGCGCGGGAACCGAACGCCTGGGCGGCCAGCGTCACCGCCGCCGGATAGGCCAGTCCGAGCAGGACGGTCATCACCACGAGGAAACGTAGCGAGGCGAGGAGTTGACGCCACACCATGTCGATCACACCAATCCGGGGAGCAGGGAGACCAGGAGGTCGATGAGCTTGATGCCGACGAACGGCGCGACGATGCCGCCGAGCCCGTAGATCAGCAGGTTGCGGTTGAGCATCGCCGAGGCGCTCATCGGGCGGTACCGCACCCCGCGCAGGGCCAGCGGCACCAGGGCGAGGATGACGAGGGCGTTGAAGATGACCGCCGACAGCATCGCCGAGGCCGGCGACGCCAGCCGCATGATGTTGAGCGCCTGCAGGCCCGGGTAGACCGCCACGAACATCGCCGGGATGATCGCGAAGTACTTGGCAACGTCGTTGGCGATCGAGAAGGTGGTCAGCGCGCCGCGGGTGATCAGGAGCTGCTTGCCGATGGCGACGATGTCGATCAGCTTCGTCGGGTCGGAGTCGAGGTCGACCATGTTGCCGGCCTCCTTCGCCGCCGACGTGCCCGTGTTCATCGCCACGCCGACGTCGGCCTGGGCCAGCGCCGGGGCGTCGTTGGTCCCGTCCCCGGTCATCGCGACCAGCCGCCCGCCGGACTGCTCGGCCTTGATCAGCGCCATCTTGTCCTCCGGCGTGGCCTCGGCCAGGTAGTCGTCCACGCCCGCCTCCGCGGCGATCGCCTTCGCGGTCAGCGGGTTGTCGCCGGTGATCATGACCGTGCGGATGCCCATCGCGCGGAGCTGGGCTAACCGCTCGGCCATGCCGGGCTTCACCACGTCCTTCAGTTGCACCACGCCGAGCGTGCGCGGCGCCTGGCCGGGCGCCCGCGAGGCCACCACCAGCGGGGTTGCGCCCTGCCCGGACACCCCGTCGACCAGCGCCTGCAGGTCGTGCGGCGGCGTACCGCCCTCGGCCGCCACCCAGGCCGCGACGGCGGAGCCGGCGCCCTTGCGGATCTGCGTGCCGTCGGCGAGGTCGAGGCCGGACATCCTCGTCTGCGCGGTGAACGGGACGAACGTCGCCCCCGCCCTGACGAGCGCGGTGCGGTCGGCGAGCGGGCCGCTGATTCCCTCGGCCGCGGCGTACTCGACGATCGAGCGGCCCTCGGGGGTCTCGTCGGCGAAGGACGCCACCTGGGCGGCGGCCAGCAGCTCGTCGCGTCCGGCGTCGTGGACGGGATACACGTCGCTCGCCCTCCGATTGCCGAAGGTGATGGTGCCGGTCTTGTCCAGCAGCAGCGTGTTCACGTCCCCGGCGGCCTCGACGGCCCGTCCGGACATCGCCAGCACGTTGCGCTGGACGAGCCGGTCCATGCCGGCGATGCCGATGGCCGACAGCAGGGCGCCGATCGTGGTCGGGATCAGGCACACCAGCAGTGCCACGAGCACCACCAGGCTCAGCCGGTCGCCGGAGTAGATCGCCTGCGGCTGCAGGGCGATCACCGCCAGCAGGAAGATGATGGTCAGCGCGGCCAGCAGGATGCCCAGGGCGATCTCGTTCGGGGTCTTCTGCCGGGACGCGCCCTCCACGAGTGCGATCATCCGGTCGATGAACGTCTCGCCCGGCTTGGCGGTGACCTGCACCACGATCCGGTCGCTGAGCACCGTGGTGCCACCGGTGACGGCGCACCGGTCGCCGCCGGCCTCCCGGATCACCGGGGCCGACTCGCCCGTGATCGCCGACTCGTCGACGGTCGCGACGCCCTCCACGATGTCGCCGTCGCCCGGGATCACCTGCCCGGCCTCGACCACGACCCGGTCGCCGACCCGCAGCTCGGTGCCGGCCACCTCCTCCTCGGAGCCGGACGCGGTCAGCCGGCGGGCCACGGTCTGCGTGCGGGTCCTGCGGAGGGTATCGGCCTGGGCCTTGCCGCGACCCTCGGCGATCGCCTCGGCCAGGTTGGCGAACAGGATCGTCGCCCAGAGCCAGACGGTCACCGAGATGGCGAACACCGAGGGCGTCACCACCGAGATCGCCGTGGTGAGGGCAGAGCCCACCCACACCACGAACATGACCGGGCTGCGGAACACGTGCCGCGGGTCGAGCTTGGCCAGAGCCTGCGGTAGCGACCGCCAGGCGGTGACCGCCAGCGACGGGTGGGCGGGACGGGGATGGGTGCTCACGAGAGTGCCTCCGCGATCGAACCGAGGGCCAGGGACGGGAAGTACGTCAGCCCGGCCACGATGAGGATGATGACCACCAGGAAGCCGGCGAAGCTCGCCGTCGAGGTGGGCATGGTGCCGGCGGTCGCGGGCCGGCGTCCCTGGCGTGCGACGCCGCCGGCGAACGCCAGCACCGCGACGATGGGGACGAACCGTCCCAGCAGCATGCAGGTCGCGAGGGCCAGGTTGAGGAACGGCTGGTCGGCGGACAGCCCGGCGAACGCGGAACCGTTGTTGTTGGCGGCAGAGGTGAACGCGTAGAGCATCTCCGACAGGCCGTGCGGGCCGGCGGTCGACATCGCGTCCAGCGATACCGGGTTGACCAGCGCGATGCCGGTGCCGACCAGCACGAGGGTCGGCGTGATGAGCAGGGCGAGGGAGACCAGCGTGACCTCCCGCCGTCCGATTGTCTTGCCGAGCAGTTCGGGTGTCCGGCCGACCATGAGGCCGGCGATGAAGACGGTGAGCACAACCATCACGAGCATCGAGTAGAGGCCGGTGCCGACGCCACCGGGCGACAGCTCGCCCAGCATCATGTTGAGCAGCGCCACGCCGCCGGAGAGCGGCTGGAGCGATTCGTGCATGGCGCTCACCGCGCCCGTCGAGGTGCCGGTGGTCGCGGAGGCGAAGATCGCCGACCACGCCGTACCGAACCGCTGCTCCTTGCCCTCCAGACTGCCGCCGGCTACCTCGGACCAGGTCAGCAGTGCCATCGCGCCGACCATCAGCACACCCATGGCGCCGGCCAGCGCGAACCCCTGCCGACGGTCCTTCACCATCAGGCCGTAGGTGTAGGGCAGCGCGGAGGAGATGGCCAGCAGGAGCACCACCTCCAGCAGGTTGGTCCAGCCGTTCGGGTTCTCGAACGGGTGCGCGGAGTTGGCGTTGAAGAACCCGCCGCCGTTGGTGCCGAGTTCCTTGATCGACTCCTGGCTCGCGACCAGGCCACCCTGGAGGACCTGCTGGCCGCCGCCGATCGTGGTGATCGTGGTGGGCTCGATGAGGTTCTGCACCACGCCGCCCGCGACCAGCGCGACGGCCGCGAGGACGGCGAGGGGCAGCAGGATGCGCAGGGTGCCGCGGGTGACGTCCACCCAGAAGTTCCCGATCCGGTCGCTGTCCTGCCTGGCCAGGGCGCGGACGACCGCGATCGCGACCGCCAACCCCACGGCCGCCGACAGGAAGTTCTGCACGGTCAATCCGGCCGCCTGCACCAGGTAGCCGGTGCCGGCCTCGCCGGCGTAGCTCTGCCAGTTGGTGTTGGTGACGAACGACACCGCGGTGTTGAGGGCGGTGTCGACGTTCATCGACCGGCCCTGGGACCAGGGCAGGAAGCCCTGGCCGAGGAGGAATCCGAACAGCAGCAGGATGGAGGCGCCGGAGAAGGCGAGCACCGAGACGGCGTAGGTCGTCCAGCGCTGCTCCCCGTCCGGGTCGACGCCGACCAGCCGGTACACGGCCCGCTCGGCACGGGTGTGGTGCTCGGAGGTGAAGACGCGGTGGATCCAGCTGCCCAGCGGGACGTGGATGACCACCAGGATCACGACCACGCAGAGGACGGACAGCACACCGGCGAGTGCGGGCGTCATCGTCAGAACCGTTCGGGACGGGCCAGGGCGTACGCCAGGTAGACCAGCAGGGCAAGGCCGATCACGGCGGCCACCAGATCCTCGATCACGCCCCGATCCTGCGTCGCGCGCACCGGCCGCGGTCGGGCCCTGACGCAGCCCTGACCGGTCTTTACTCTTCCCTGACGGGCGGGCCACCCGCCGCCGCGTCCCCACAGAAGCCGCCGAAAGTCGTGGAAGCCGCCGGAATTCCGGCGGCTTCTCCAGGTATCGCCGGCTTCTGTGGCGGCGGAAGGTCAGTCCTGGGGCGTCCGGTGGGCCGCCCGCTCGACGGCGAGGGCGCCGACCAGCCCGAGGAGGATGAAGGCGGCCGCCACCCACAGCACCCAACCCACGCACTGGGCGAAGGCCACCGAGAGCTGGTCGGCGACCGCCGGCCCGAGTTCGCCGAAGTAGCCGTGGGTGCCCTTCTTGCGGATCATCGAGATGACCGCGCCGGCGGTGCCGGTCATGTAGTCGATCATCGTGTTCGCGTCGTCGTTGCTGACATCGGCCACGAGCGCCAGGCGGGCCGGGACCGTGACGGCGAAGCCGAGCGCGAGCACCGTCCCGGCCAACGCCGCGCCGAGGGCCGAGCCGAGCTGCCGGACGGTGCTCTGGGTCGCGGACGCCACGCCGGAGAGCTCCACCGGCACGTCCCGCAGGACCGTCGAGGTGAGCTGGGCGGACGCGAGGCCCAGCCCGAGCCCGTAGACGGCGAGCAGCGCGGCGATCAGCCAGGCGTCCGGCTGGGACGGCAGGACGAGCGCGGCGACGACCGCGGCCACGAGCTCGGCGGCCAGCCCCACCGTCACCACCCGTGGCGCACCCAGCCGGGCCGACAGCGAGCGTGCCCGGGCACCGGCCACGAAGGCGCCGATCGCCATCGCCGCCAGCACCCAGCCCGCCTCGAGGATCGACAGCTTCATCGCGTACACCAGGTACAGCGGCAGGCCGAACAGCAGCGAGAACTCCCCCACCGCCACCATCGCGGCGGCCAGGTTCCCCCACGCGAAGGTCGGAACCGCGAACAGCGACAGGTCGAGGATGACCGTGCGCCCCCGCGACGAGCGGTGACGCTGCAGGACGAGGAAGAGCCCCGTCAGGACCGCTCCGGCCACCAGGGCCACCGGCACCGGCGACACCGGTGCGGTGTCGGGCCAGGTCAGGCCGAGGAGGGTGAACTCGTTCTTCGGGGTCAGCCAGCCGAGGTCGGGTCCCTCGATCAGGCCGAACACCACCAGCCCGAGCCCGAGCCCGCTGGTGACCAGCCCACCCAGGTCGAAGCCGTGCCCGGCCTCCCCTCTGGTCTCGGTCACGAAACCGGCTGCGAGGCCGACCACGACGAGGGCGAGGGGAAGGTTGACGAGGAACACCCAGCGCCAGCCGAAGGCGGTGGTGAGCCAGCCGCCGAGCAGTGGTCCGACAGCGGCAGCACCCGCCATCACCGCACCCCACAGCCCGAACGCGAGGCTGCGGTCACGTCCGCGGAAGGTCGCGTTCAGGGAGGAGACCGTGGCCGGCAGGATCAGCGCTCCCCCGAGCCCCTGCACGCAGCGGGACGCGATCAGCTCACCCGCGTCCTGCGCCCCGGCCGCGGTCAGGCTGGCCATCGCGAAGACCGAGACGCCGATCAGGAACACCAGCCGCCGCCCGAACCGATCGCCGAGCCGTCCGGACGTGAGCAGCAACGCGGCGAACACCACGGCGTAGAGGCTGTTGATCCACTGCGCGTCCGCCAGTCCGAGGTCGAGGTCGTCGATGATCGACGGGAGGGCGACCGCTACGACCGTCCCGTCGAGGACGATCAGCGCCAGCCCGGCGGCCAGCCCGGCGAAGCCGAGCCAGCGTGCCGGGCCGGGCAGCGACGTCCCGACCGGATCGACCACGGCGGTGTGAGGCATCGGTCAGGAGAGCTTCCCGAGCTTGTAGCCGTCGAGGATGTCGTTGGGGCGCTTCTGGTTGCCGTGCTCGGCGGTGAACGCCCGCGTCGCGTCCTTGCCGCACATGTCGAGGATCCGCGCGCGGCCGCCCGGATGCCGGTTGATCCACTTCGTCAGGTCGTAGACGGTGCCGTCCACCACGCTCCAGCAGGAGGACGCGGTGGCGTGCTTGCGAACGTCCGCCATGGTGTAGCCGGCCGCCTTGGTGGCGGTCGGGGCGGGAACGGGCGAACTCGCGGACGGCGTGGGCGTCGGCGTGGGCGTGGGCGTGGCACTCGCGCTGGTGGCCGGCGCCGACACGGACGCGGTCGGCGCCACCGGCGCTGCGGACGGCGACGAGCAGGCGGCGAGGGGCAGAGCGACGGCGGCGAGCGCGAGGGCCATCCGGCTCAGGGCGCCCGGAGACGCGGCGGGGGCGAGCTTCATGACACCACGCTAGGGGCAGCCGCGCCACGACCGCCCTAAAGCAACATCAAGCCTTCCTCAAGCTGCCGGCCGCCACGTCACATCCCTCCGGCGAAGGGGCGGCTCCGCGCGATCAGCCGGCGGTGTCGATGTTGAGGATGTTCCCGTCCGGGTCGGTGAACCAGACGGCGCGGGCACCGTCACCGAAGTCGGCGACCCCGTCCGCCCAGGTGCCCACCGGGGTGTCGAAGGTCAGGAAGTCGACGCTGGCCGACCGCAGCATTCCGACGAGGTCGTCGAACGCGTCGGAGGGCACCTGGAACGACATGTAGGTGGCCTTGTTGGTGCCGGCGAAGCCGGATGGGTAGACCAGGAACGAGCCGCTGCCGGCCCGGTACATCACCCCGTCCGGGGCATCGCCGTCCTTGCTGAAGCCAAGGACGCCTTCGTAGAACTCCTGCGCTCGGGGCAGGTCGGTGACCGCGATGGTCGGGATGGGGGCGAAGTCGGCGAGCATGGTTACACACCTCCTCGCACCGGACGGACGTCGTCCGGGCAGCACTCACGCTAGGGCCGCCCGTCCGTCCCGGCACGGGACACTTTTGCGGATGCCCTGAACCGCGGGGACGGCTCACGGAACCGTCCGGCGCTGGTCAGGGGGTGGTCCAGATCTGGAGGCGGCCGGACTCCACCGGGGAGCGGGAGGCGTAGTCGTCGGTGCGCACCAGCCAGAAGCCGAGGCGACGAGGGACGGCGGCGCTGGCGACGTTCGCCTCGTCGGTGTGGATCTCGACCCGGCTGATCTCCGGCAGCGCGAGCGCGGCGGCCGTCAGCGCGCCCGCGGCACCGGTGGCCAGGCCGCGGCCGGTGTGGCCGGCGTCCAGCCAGTACCCGACCTCAAGGGCGTCCGGGCCCAGGCGGCGGTGCAGGCTGAACCCGCCGATCACCGGACGCCCCTCCCCCAGCCGCAGCGCGTAGAGGTAGACCAGGTGCGCGTCCCAGTCGGTCGGTGCGGCCCCGATGCGTTCGGCCCGGAACACCGGGTCGTCGCCCCAGGAGATCCAGTCGCGGAGCCTGGACGCGTTGGCCGCGGCCGCCGCGATCACCTCGGCCACCTGCTCCTGGCGCACGCGGATCAGCACGCCGCCGTCGAACTCGAGCCGGTCGGGCGGCGCGGTAGGCGGTGGCATGCGCCCATCGAAGCGCTGCCGGTGCGGGCGGGCAAGCGCGCCTGCCGGACGGGGTTCAGCCCACGTCCTCCTGCGCGTCGGGCTCGGCGGCGGCCGGATCCTCGATCGGGTCGGCGGTCACCGGGATGCCCGGGGTGAGCACCGGGGCGGACAGGTCGATCGTGCGGACGGTGCGCGGCGCCAGCGGCTTGGAGACGTACGTCGGACGCGTGATCGGGATCGGGTCCCACAGCGACGCCACCCGGTTCACCGGCACGCTCAGCTCGATCGAGTGCTCGTGCTCGGCCACCTCCGAAGGCGTGAGCGAGATCGCCACGGTCTCCTCGTCGGGGCACTCCCGGATCGCCTCCGCGCAGCGGGCGAGGTCCGCCCGCATCGCCCGGACGCTGAACCGCGCCACCACCAGGAACGCGGTGATCAGCACGGCCGGGATCACGGCCACCCACCACGCCCCGATGCCGAATCCGGCCAGCGCGGCCACGATCAACTGCACGACGAGCAGGAAGATCAGCACCCGGCGGCGACGCTGGGCGGCCTCGAGGTCACGCAGGTGCAGGTCGCGCAGCATCGACCGGCGGGTCAGCGGGGTGGACACCGCCGCCGTCCCCTCGTCCGCCTCGGCCAGGGACGTGCCACTACGGACGATCGTCACCGACGGGCTGAACGGGATCTCGACCGCGGCCTCCTCGGCGAAGTCCTCGCCGCGGCTGCGCAGGAAGTAGGGGATCAGGTACATCAACCAGGCGGCAGCGATCACTGCGAAGATCAGCCCGGTCATTCCCACACCCCGAACCGTATTCGGCCGGTGGCGGCATCCGTCCCACCCGGGGCGGAGTGTCGAGGATTAGCCGACCGGCCGGTGCTGCGATTCGTAGCGCGCCAGCACCGCACCGGATTCGGGCCCGGCCTCGAGCACGAATACATCGTGGTCGCGCCAGGCCCCGTCGACGTGCATGTAGCGCTCCCGGCGTCCCTCGAACCGGGCGCCCAGCTTGCGCACCACGGCCAGGCTGTTGGCGTTCTCCGGACGGATCGCGATCTCGATGCGGTGCAGCCCGAGCACGTCGAAGCAGTAGTCGCAGGCCATCGCGACCGCGGTCGGGATGATCCCCCGCCCCGCCCACTTCGGGTCGACCCAGTAGCCCACCTGTGCCCAGCACGCCGACCCGCGGGTGATGCCCGACACGGTCACCTGGCCGGCGAACACCGGCTTCTCCTGGCCGGGCGGGGTGTACTCCACCGCCCACGGCAGCATCTGGCCGCGCCGCGCCCGGACCGCGAAAGTGGTGACCAGCTGGCCGAAAGTGAGGCTGGGTTCGGGCGAGGTGGGCGGACGCGTGGAGTCCCACGGCCGGAACCACGACCCCGCGCGGTCACGGATGCGTGCCCAGTCGCCCTCGTCGCGGCGTCGCAGCGGACGCAGGGTCACCGGCCCATGGGCCAGTCGCACCGGCCACGAGGTTCCCGCCATCGACGTCGGCTAGTCGAGCAACCAGCAGGTGACGTCGCCGTGGGCCGGCACCGGCTCGCCGTCGGCCGGCAGCAGGAGCAACGCGTTCGCGCGGGCGAGTTCCGCCGCGCCGGGCTCCTCACCGGCCAACGGGGTCACGCCGCGCTCGCTCAGTTCGGCCAGCAGCACCCGGGACGCCGGGTCGGGCGGCAGCTCGACGGTCACCGGGGCGATCTCCTCCGAGGGCCACGTGTCGGCCGCGCCGGCCAGCCGCTGCACCAGCGGACGCCCGAGCAGAAGGTAGGCCAGGTACGCGGGCACAGGCCCGGGCGGCAGCACCAGCACCGGCGACTGCTCGGGACCGACGAGGGCGAACAGCTGGCGGCCCGGCAGCGCCTCGCAGGTGGCGACGTCGATCGCGTCCGCGTCGGTGAACATCCCGACCAACTCGTCGGTGACCTCGGTGACCAGCAGGAGCAGGTCGGCACGGATCAGCTGCTCCCCCAGCACGGTCGCCAGCGCCCGGGGTTCGGCCGGGACGATGCCGCCGGCGAACACCTGGGCACCGTCGACGCGGGCGGTGGCCGCGAGCAGGGTCGTACACGCGTCGTAGGCCTGCCAGGGACGGGTCAGCGGCAGGCCGGGCTCGACCAGCGAGGAGTCGGCGGTGAGCACCACCACCCGCGGACGCGGCCGGGCGAGCACCTTGTCGTGACCGAGTTCGGCGATCAGGCCCAGCACCCGCGGGGTCAGCACGGCGCCCTTCTCGACCAGCTCCTCACCGTCGCTGATCCGGGAGCCGACCAGCCGCAGGTTGGCCAGGTGGTCGACCTCCCCGGTGAACTGCACCTCGTCACCGACCGCCAGCCCCTCGGCCGCGGGCATGACCGCGTCCGCGCCCTCGGGGATCGGCGCCCCGGCCGCCACCCGGACGCACGCGCCCTTGGGCAGCGGCGCGCCGCGGTAGCCGCCGGCGGCGACCTCGTCGACCACGGGCAGGATCACCGGGAGTTCGGGGCTCGCGCCCACCAGGTTGGCGTGGCGCACCGCCCAGCCGTCGGTGATGGCGGTGGTGAAGGTCGGCAGGTCGAGGTCGGAGACGATCGACTCGCACAGCGTCAGGCCGGCGGAGTCGAGCAGGCCGATGCCGAACGGGTGCAGGCTCTCCACCTGGCCGAGCAGGAAGTCGCGGTGGGCCTCCAGGCAGCGGCGGACGTCCGCGTCCGAGCCACCATCGAGGCGGCGCGGTGCGCGCGGCGGCGCGACCTCGGCCTCCGGAGCGAGGTCCTCTTTCGGGCGGGCGAATAGGGGCATGGGCCTACGATAAGTCAATGACCAGCGCGGGCCCGGAAGGCCAGCCGCAAGGCTCCACATCCGCCGCGAAGGCCGAATTGCGGACGCGGCTGCGCGCGGCGCGCGCGTCCCGCGCGTCCGATCCGGCGGCCGACGACGCCCGCACCACCCGCGCCCTCGCCGCGTGTGCGGGTGCGGGCGTGGTGGCCGCCTACGCCTCTCTTCGCGGCGAGCCGGACACGGCGGCCCTGATCGAGTACCTGCGGCTGGCGGACGTCCGCGTGCTGCTGCCCGTGCTGCGTCGCGAACCCGGCTGGGCCTGGTACACCGGCGCCGACGACCTCGTCCCGGGCCCGCTGGGCATCCCGTCCCCGCCCGGACCGCCGCTCGGGCCGGAGTCGCTCGGTGAGGCCGACTGGGTCTGGCTGCCGGGGCTCGCCGGCACCCCGGACGGGCGGCGGCTCGGCACCGGCGGCGGCTGGTACGACCGTGCGCTCGCCCACGCCCGTCCGGACACTCGGCTCGGGCTGCTGCTGTATGACGATGAAGTACTCGACGACCTGCCGACCGACGACTGGGACCGCAACGTCGATCTGCTGGTGACCGAGCGGCGCCGGATCGACGCGGTGGAATAGGGACGCCGATTTCGGCGTTGTGCTGCTGGCTGGGTACCATTTCCCAGACTCGACCTCGCCAGGAAGTGATCATGCCCACCTACCAGTACCGGTGCACCACGTGCAGCACGGAAGTGGAAGCCGTCCAGAAGTTCACCGACGACCCGCTGACCGACTGCCCCGAGTGCGACGGCAACCTGCGCAAGGTGTTCAACGCGGTCGGCGTCGTGTTCAAGGGGTCGGGCTTCTACGCCACCGACAACCGCAGCAAGGGCAAGGCCAACGCATCCGCCCCGGCGGCGAAGGCTGCCGATGCCCCGAAGACCGAGGCGAAGTCCGACGCGAAGCCCGCGTCATCCACAGCCTCCACCAGCGCTGCCTGAGCCTGTGGACGCCTGACGCGTCCAGCCCCCGCGCACCGAAGATCACGGTGTGCACCTGTTGAACTCTCTCCGCCGCGCAGCGCGCTGGCACCGCCGCGGCCTTGCCGCCCTTCTCGTGGCGATCGCCGTCCTCGCCGGTCTGAACGCCCTCTCCGCGCGCACCGGCGCCGACTCCCGCGTCGTCGTGGCGGAACGAACGATCCCGGCCGGGAGCACGGTCTCGGCGTCCGACCTCAGCCTGGCCGCGGTGCCGTCCTCGGTGGTCGCCGAGGGCGCGCTCACCGACCTCGCGCAGGCCATCGGGCACATCACGGTGGTCGAGGTGCCGGCGCGGCAGGTGGTCACCGGCACGCTACTGCTGGGCGACGAGGGCGGCGTCGGCCCCGGTCTGGTCGGCCTCCCCGTGAGCTTCGGCACCTCCGGAGCGGTCTCGCTGCTCCAGGTCGGCAGCCGCATCGACATCCTCGGGCCCGATCCGACCGGCTCCGCCTACGGGGTGGTCGCCGCCAACGTGAGGGTGGCCGCGCTCCCCTCGGTCGACGATGCCGGCGTGCTGGCGAACAGCACCTCACGCCTGGTGGTGCTGGAGGTCAGTTCGGCCCAGGCAGCCGCGATTGCGGCGTCAATGTCCGTCTCATCGTTGAGTTTCGCGGTTCATTGACGGGTAATGGCCTAAGGTTCCAATGCCCATCGGCCTAAAGAAGGAGTGTTTATATGAAGGGCTTCAAGGACTTCCTGCTTCGCGGGAACCTGATCGATCTCGCCGTCGCTTTCATCATGGCAGCCGCGTTCGGCGCTGTGGTGACGGCCTTCACCCAGCTCGTCATGGACATCATCGGCAAGCTCGGTGGCGCGCCCGACTTCAGCGCGGTCGCCGTTGGCGGCGTCAACATCGGCAAGTTCATCACCGCTCTGGTCGCTTTCGTGATCATGTCCGCGGTGGTCTACTTCGGCATCGTCAAGCCGTACGACGCTTTGAAGAAGATGACCGAGAAGCCGGCCCCGGCCGACGAAGCCGGCGCGCCGACGTCGGAGGAACTGCTCGCCGAGATCCGCGACCTCCTGGCGAACCAGCAGCAGAAGTAACCCTGAGTGGTCGCGGGGCCCGGGCGCGGACCCGGACCCCGCGACCCGTCAGGACCCGTGGTGCGGCGGCTTCTCCCGCATCAACCGCTCCTCGTCGCGGTCCAGCGTCCGCCGGGCCGATGGGGGGCGCGTCTCCAGGGTGGTGAGCTCGAGCAGCGCCCGCGTCGCCCCCAGGACGGCGGCGAACTGGGCCGCCCCACATCCTTCCCGCAGCGCCAGTGGCACCTGGTGCGGCCAGCCGAGCTCCGCGTCCGCCACTTCGCGCGCATGCCGGGCGATCCGCTCCGCCGGCCAGCCGGCGTCCGCCAACTCACCGATCAGCGCAGCCGCGTCCGGGCGTCCGGTTTCGGGCAGCGCCAGTTCCGCACCGGTCAGCGCGTAGCCGAGGGCCGCGTGCCAGCGGACGCTCACCGGTACGACTGGACGGTGCCGGTGTCGGCCAGGTCGACCGCGCCGGCGACGACCGCCGGGGCGTCGAAGCGCCACTCCCCGCGGACGCGCAGCGACTCGGCCCCGCGCAGCGAGGGCACCACCGTCACCAGGAACTCGAAATCGTCGATCAGCTTGTAGTGGGCCGGGTCGAGGTCGACCTCGGGGATGCGGTCGACCTGGCTGTGCAGCCGTCCGTCCGTCCCGAGTTCGAACACGTCGGAGCGCAGCAGCATGAGCTCGTTGGTGGTCTTGACCGGCAGGAAGCGGTCGCGCCCCACCGCGATCGCGGTGGCGCCCGGGAACACCTCGATGGCCGCACCCATCGCGCTCTCGAGCTGGATCACCTTCGGCGAGGTGGGGTCGGACGGGTCGACGGTCTTGTCGTTGCGGATCAGCGGCAGCCCGAGGACGCCGTTGCGCTCGCGCAGCAGGTCGCGCACCTGGACGAGGTCGAGCCACAGGTTGTTCGCGTGGAAGTAGGGGTGGCGGTGCTCGTCGGTGAAGAACTCCATCTCCTCGGCGGCGGTCTGCGCGGTGTCGCGCAGGATCAGCTGGCCGTCGGCGATGCGCACCGCGAGGTGGCCGCCCTTGCGGTCGTTGATCGTCCGCGGGCACACCTCGGCGGCATAGGGGGCGCCGGACGCGGCGAACCAGCCGGCGAGCTCGGCGTTGGGGGCGGCGCCGAGGTTGTCGCCGTTGGCGACGGAGGCGTACCGGAAGCCGGCGTCGATCAGGGCGTCGAGCAGCCCGGTGCCCCACAGCGCGGGGTACAGGTCGCCGTGGCCGGGCGGGCACCACTCCAGGCTCGGGTCGGCCGGCCACTCCACCGGGCCCAGCCCGTCGGCGAGAATCTTGGGCTCGGCGTTCTGCAGGAAGTCGAGCGGCAGCCCGTCCACGACGAGGTCGGCGTGGGCTGCCAGCGCGGCGAGGGTGTCCTCGCGGGTGCGGAAGCTGTCCATGAACACCAGCGGCAGCCGCGCGTCGTAGCGGCTCCGGGCATGGCGGACCTGGTCGACGATCAGGTCGAGGAAGGTGCGTCCGTCCCGTACCGGGAGCAGCGTCTTGGCGGCCTCGAGCCCCATGGACGTGCCGAGCCCGCCGTTGAGTTTGATGATCACGGTCTGCTGGAGGGCGGCGCGGGCGTCGTCCTCGTCCACCTCGACGGCGTCGAGTTGCGGCGGGTCGAGCAGCGGACGGATGGTGTCCTCCCGGATCACGCCGGTGACGCCCGAGGCGCACTGCTGCCAGTAGTAGCGGAAGTTGTCGATCGCGGCCTGGTTGATGCCGGCGGCGCCCATCTTGTCGAGGCACTCCTGGAGTGCGGCGGGGGTCATGAGACGGATGCTAGCCGGGGAAGCGGGCGTCCCGCCCCGTCGGCGCCAGATGAGATCGGCGCGGTCAGGCAAACCTGCGGACAGAGCGAGAGTGACGCACCGCGAAGGGCTTGAAAGCCGTCTACCCACCCCCAGGAGACAACATCGAGTGCGTCACTCTCAGTCCCTGACTCTAGCCGACGGAAGGCCCAAAGCAAACTCGAATCGCCAAATCCGGACGGTCTCGGAGAAGGTTTCTTCCCTAGCCAGCGCACGGGTCCCCCAGTCGGGTGACCATCCGGCAAGGCGCTACGCTGTTGCCTGCCGCCACGGCCACTTGGCCCCATAGCTCAGGGGATAGAGCAGAGGTTTCCTAAACCTTGTGTCGCAAGTTCGAATCTTGCTGGGGTCGCCAACGGGCTGCCTGTGTCCCGAGCACCTGACAAGCAGAAATGCGGAGCCCACCCACTACTGGAGTTGGCTCCAGAGCCGCGGGGCAACGCAACCTGCCGATGTGGACCCCTGGACATGGCGCCATCGTCGCATCCGCGCGCCCTCCTCGCCCCTACCCTCGCCAAGGCGTGGATGCAGACTTGAACTCATGCTTGCATGCAAGCTACGGTCATCCCATGACCCAGCCCGTGGCTGAACGTGCCTACGACCACACCAAGTCGCTGATCCTGTCCGGCGGCTTCGCCGGCGGCGAGCTGCTCAGCGAGGTCACGATCGCCGACGAGCTCGGCATCAGCCGCACCCCCGTCCACGAGGCCTTCCTCCGCCTGGAGGGCGAGAAGCTGCTCAGTCTGGCCCCGCGCCGGGGCGCGGCGGTCGTCCCGATGGCGCCGGACGAGGCCCGCGACGTCCTGGAGATGCGTGAGGCGATCGAGTGCTCGACCGCCCGCCGTGCGCTCGGCGCGGGCGCGCTCCCGTCCGCGGTACTCGCCGAGATGGCCGCGAACGTCGACCGCCAGCGGGAGCTGGCTGCGGCCGGGGACGAGGAGCGGTTCGTCGAGCTCGACAGCGCGTTCCACGCGATCCTGATCCGGGCGTCCCGCAACGCAACCGCGCTGTTCTTCCACGAACTGCTCCGCGACCGCCAGCACCGCCTGCGCCACCAGTTGCTCCAGGTCGGGCCCCAGGAGGTCGCCGGGGCACTGGCCGAGCACGAGCTCATGCTGGCCGCCGCGCAGCGCGGGGACGCCGACGAGCTGTGCCGGCTGATCTCGGGCCACGTCCGGCGGCACCGCGGGATCCTGTGATGCGCGCCTGGAAGGGCGCGTTCGTCGCGCTGTTCGTGTGCTCGTGGGCGGGCAACCAGTTCACTCCCCTGCTGTTGATGTACAAGCAGGTGGACGGCTACAGCACGGTGGTGGTGAACGCCTTCCTCGGGGTCTACGTTCTCGCCCTGGCGCCGTCGCTGCTGGTCGCGGGCCCGCTGTCGGACCGGTACGGCCGCCGTCCGGTGATGTTCGCCGGGGCCGTGTCCGCGCTGGCCACGAGCATCGTGCTCGCGCTCGGCTTCCTCGGCCCGGCGCCGATTTACGTCGGACGCCTCCTCGCCGGGATCACGGTGGGCACCGCCATGGCGGTGGGCACCAGCTGGCTCAAGGAACTCTCCCAGGCGCCGTACGACCCCACGGCGGACGCCGGCAGCGGCGCGCGCCGCGCCTCGCTCGCCTTCTCGCTGGGCTCGGCGCTCGGCGCCGGGGTGGCCGGGGCACTCGCCCAGTGGGGGCCGGCACCCGAGGTGCTGCCGTACCTCGCGCACATCCTGATCGCGATCCCGCCGCTGTTCCTGGTGCGGCGAATCCCCGAGACCAGCCCGGCGCGGACGGACGGGGTGCCGCTGCGGGCGAGCCTGCGGGTGCCGGCCGCGTCCCACCGCCGCTTCACCCGGGTCGTGGTCGTCGCGGCGCCGTGGATCTTCGGGCTGGCCGCGCTGGCGTACGGGTACGTCCCGGTGCTGCTGCGCGACCGGATCGGGGGCTTCGGGATCGCGTACGCCACGCTGCTCACCGTGGTCTCGCTCACGGTCGCGGCCCTCGTCCAGCCGGTCGCGAAGCGCCTCGACGCGGTCGACACGGCCCGCGGCCTGATCACCGCGATGGTCACCCTGACCGTGTCGGTGGCCGGCGTCGGGCTGGTCGCCGTGACCAGCTCGCCCTTCCTGGGGATCGTCACGGCGGCGACGTCGGGGGCCGGCATCGGCATCGCGCTGTCCACCGGCCTGCTCGAGGTCCAGCGGATCGCCGGACCGCGCCACCTGGCCGGGCTCACCGGAGTCTTCTACGCGGTCGCGTACCTCGGGTTCCTCACGCCCACGGCGATGGCCGCGATCACCCCGCCGTTCACGACCCCGCAGCTGTTCGCCGCGCTCGTCGTGCTGGCCGTCGCGTCCACCACGGTCGTCGTCCTCAACTCGCGCCGGCACCTTCCCGTCCGCTCGGCCGACGCCGACGAGCCGGCTCTCCTGGGAGCGGCCGCATGAGGACGATCGGGCTCCTCCACGGCATGAGCAGCGTCTCGACCGTGGACTTCTACCGCCGACCAGAGCGACCTGCCGGACGCCTCACGCCGAACGCCTCCGTTCCGGTCAAACGCTCCTGCCTGGGCGCTGGCGTTTGACCGGAACGGTGGCGTTCGGCGAAAGGACAGGACGGGGATCCCGACGTGTACCGGGATGACGAGCGGGTTGGGCGGTCAGCAGCGCGCACGATGATGAAATCTCGCCCTTCTCCCGGTCAGCAGGCTCGCGGCACCGCTCCATCCCGGGCGGCGGCGCTCCGCAGCAGTCAGCCAAGGCGCCCACCGATCCGACCTTGAGGCCTTGGCGGGCACCTGTCGCGCCCTGTGCGGCAGCCCGCACGAGCCGTCCGCCGGAATCGGCCAAAGTCACCCGGGAGGGGTCTGACAAGGCCCCCGACCACGTCCGTACCCTTGAGCACGGTTCCTCCCACGGCTCCGCCGCCTGGGGGCGCGACTCACGCCGATCTGAGGGGGGCGTCGGCAGAAGTCGTGGGCGAGCCCGACCCGAAGGAGGGGTCCACGGGTCAGGGCCGCCAGCCCGGCGGGCCATCTCCGCTCTGCGCGAACCCCTCCCCCGTCCCCAGAACCTGAGCCGCCACAGCGCGGCCGTAGAATTGCGTACACGCTGAGCGAGGAGCGGGCGAGCGCCGCGGATCATCCGCGCCGAAGATCACGGAAGCCCGAACAGCACTGGAGGCCGGCCGTGGTCACACGGTCCGGCCCCCAGCCACCCAAGGTCAGGCGCGCCGCCTCCGGCGGCTCAGCAGCAGCGTTCCGGCCGCCAGGCAGATCAGACCCAGGACGGCCACCCCGGAGGCGACGCCGCCGGTGTAGGCCAGTCCGTCGTTGGCCGTCGGGATCTTGCCGGTCGCCGTGTCCGTGACGCCGTCCTCGATCGTGGCGCTGTTCACGATCGTGCCCGAGGCCCCGGAGTCGATGGACGTGTGCAGGTCCACGGACGCGCTCGCCCCGGCCGCAAGCTCCGAGTCGTAGGTGCACACCACGGCCTGGCCCTGCGGCGTGCAGGTCCAGCCGTCCCCGGTGAAGTCGAGGTACGTGAGCTCGTTGGGCAGGTTGTCCGTGACCACCACGGCGCTGCTCGGCGCCGGGTTGGGCCCGTGGTTGGTGACCGTCAGCCTCCAGTCGGCGCGGCTCCCGGTGATCCTGAGCAGCTCCTTGTCCAGGGACAGGTCGTACAGCGGCAGCACCGTGGCCGGGTCGTCGTCGGCGTTGTTGTCCGTGTTCGTGTCCTCCGACGGCGTCGACACCGTGGCGGTGTTGGTCACTGCCGGGTAGGCGGCGGGGCCGACCTCGACGACCAGCGCGATGCTGGTGTTCTCCGTCGCGCCCAAACCGGCGGCCCGGGTGCAGCTGACGCCCTGGCCCTCATTCCCGCAGACCCAGCCGTCCCCGGTCCCGCTCACGTAGGTGAGGCCGTCCGGCAGCGTGTCCGTGACCGTGATCGGCCCGGGATCGTCGGTGTCCCCGGCGTTGCTCACGCCGATGGTGTAGGTGGCCTGCTGGCCCACCTGCATCGGCTCCGGCTCGTGGGTCTTGGTGATCCCGAGATCGACCTTCGGCGGGACCGTCACCGTATCCGTGGACGAGTTGTTCTCGTCGTTCGGGTCGGGCGTCGTCGCGTCGACCGTGGCGGTGTTGTCCACCGACGGGTACGCCGCCGCGAGCACCGTGACGGTCACCGTGATCGGCGTCGCATCCCCCACGGCGAGCGGGTCGTCGAGCGTGCAGTCCACCTCCTGGCCCGTGGCGGTACAGGTCCAGCCGTCGCCGGTCGCGCTGACGTACTCGAGGCTGTCCGGCAGCGTGTCGGTCACGGTCACCTCGCGCGCGATGGACGGGCCGTCGTTGGTCACCTGGAGCGTGAAGTCCAGGTCGTCACCAACGCGGACGTCCGCAGCGTCGTGGGTCTTGGTGATCGACAGGTCGGCGGCGAACTCGATCGGCACCGTGTCGGTGTCGGAGTTGTTGTCGCCGTTGTCGTCGTACGTCGGGCTGGTCACCTCGGCGCTGTTCGTCAGCACCCCATCGACCAGCGAGTCCGGATCGAGATCGGCGGCCACCAGGGCGGTGATCGTCAGGGCCGGGGCGTCACTGTCGGCCAGCACCGACGCGTCGTCGTCCAGAGTGCAGGTCACCGTCTGGTCGACCGCCTCACACGTCCACGGGCCGGTGTTGCTGACGTAGGACATGCCGGTCGGCAGGGTGTCGGCGACCACCACGTCGGCGATCGCGTCCGAGGGACCCGCGTTGTGCACCGCGAGGTCGAACGTCACGTTGTCGCCGGCGAGAATCGTGCCGCCCGAGTGGGTCTTCTCGATGCTCAGGTCGGCGCTCGTCACCACGTCGATCGACGCCGAGTCCTCGTTGTCGTCCGGGTCGTCACCAGGGCTGCTGGTGCTGACGTTGGCCGTGTTCTCGATCGTGGCGCCCTCCGCGACCCCCGAGCCGACCGTGGCCGTCACCGTGATGGTGCGGACGGCGCCGGCGGGCATGGTGGCGAGCGTGCAGTCGATCGGGTCCGCGTCCGCGCAGGTGAACGAGGCGGACGTGACACTGTCGTACACGAGGCCGGTGGGCAGCGCGTCGGTGACGTGGACGTTGTCGGCGTCGGACGGCCCGTCGTTGGTCACCGTGAGGGTGTAGGTGACCTCCTCACCGGCGACCACGCTGGTCGCATCGGCCGTCTTGCTGATCCGGACGTTCGCCGAGTCCTTCACCGTGACCGCATCGGTATCGGTGTCGTTGTCGGGGTTGGTGTCCGCAGCCGGCCCGGAGACGCTTGCGTAGTTGGTCAGCGTGGCGGGGCCGGCGCCGGCGTCCACCTTCACGGTCATGGTGAAGGTCGACGTGGCATCGGCGACGAGACCCGCCGTCCGGGTGCAGGTGACCGCCTGACCGGTGGCGTCGCAGCTCCAACCGCCGCCGGATGCACTGACGAAGGTCATGCCGGTCGGCAGGGTGTCATTCACCGTGAGCGGCCCCGGCGAGTCGGAGTCGCCGTGGTTCGTGACCTCGAGGGTGAAGTCCAGGTTCTCGCCCGCGGTCGCGTCGCCGGTGTGGGTCTTCTCGATCCCCAGGTCGGCCTTCACGTCCACCCCGGTGCTGTCCGTGCTCTCGTTGTTCGGAGTGTGCGGATCCGTGGTCGGCGAGCTCACCCTCGCGGTGTTGGTGATGTCGCCGGTCTGCGCAGAGTCGATGTCGACCGTGATCGTGAAGCTGCGCGTGGCACCGTCTGCCAGGCTGCCGGAGTACGTGCAGGTCAACAGGTTGGACGCATTCGCCGAGCAGTCCCACGCGGTGGAGTCGTCGGAGACGAACGTGAGCTCGGCCGGCAACTGGTCGGTGATCCTGACCGGCGCAGCGGCGTCGGACGGGCCGTTGTTGATGACCGTGAATTCGTAGACGCCGGTGCTCCCCGGGATGAACGCGCCCTGGTGGATCTTGGTGAGCCCCAGGTCGGCGGAGGTGGTGACCGGATCGGTCACCGTGCTCTCGTCGTTGTCCTCGTTCGGATCATCTTCGGGACCCTCGACCGACGCGGTGTTCGTCAGGCTCGCGGTGCGATCGGCCGGCACGGACATCACGACCGTGATCTGCGGGGCCGCCTGGCCGTTGGTGAGCCCGGCCGTCCGCGTGCAGGTCAGCGTGTCGCCGTCACGGTCGCAGTCCCAGCCGGTGCCGGTGTCCGAGACGAACGTGGCGCCCGAGGGGAGGTCGTCGGTGACGACGATCGGTCCGTCGGTGTCGCTGGGGCCGTGGTTGGTCACGTCCAGGGTGTAGGTGATGTTCTGTCCCGCGACTACCGGGTTCGTGGTGGTCTTCTTCACGATGCCGAGGTCGACCGACCGCGCGACCGTGTCGGTGACGGAACTGGTGTTGTTCGTCGGGTCCGGGTCGTGCGTGGTCGCGGTCACCGTGGCGGTGTTGTCGATCTTCGTACCGCTGACGACGTCCGACGGGATCGCGATCCTGACCGTGATCGACGGGAAGCTGGCGTTCGCGGCCAGGGTGTCGGCGGCGGTCGTGCGGACGCAGTTCACCTCGGTCGTGGACACGGTGCAGGTCCAGCCGGAGCCGGACGCGGTCACCGTCCCCAGCCCGGTGGGCAGGGTGTCGACGACCGTGAACGGCCCGACGGCCGTGTCCGGGCCGTTGTTCTTCACGTCCAGCGTGTAGGTGAGGTCCTGGCCCGCCACCGCGTCATCGCTGGTCTTGACGATCTGGACGTCGGCCGAGTCGATGTGGGTGGACGCCGTCGCGGGGCCCGCGTTGTACGGACCGGTGGAGTTGCCGGTCGCGCCGGTGGCGTCCTCGGCCACGACCGCCACCGAGTTGGTGTGGTTCACGCTCGCGCCGACACCGGGGTCGGTGGCCGCGTCCGGATCCTTCGGGGTGGCCGTGAACGTGATCACCAGGGTCTTGTTGACACCGGTGGCGGGAATCGTGCCCGCGTTCGTCCAGGTCAGGACCTGCTTGCCCGCCACCGTGCTGAGCACGGGCTCCACCTGGGTGGACGCGGCACCGGCCACGCTGGCGTTGGCCGAGCCGGCGTCATACGTCCAGTTCATCGGCAGGGTGTCGGTGACGTCGACGCCGTAGGCGGTGGCCGTGCCGTCATTGGTGACGGTGATCGTCCACGTCTTCGGCTTGCCCAGGTAGGCCGGCCCGGCAGCCACCGACTTCGTCGGGGTGACGTGCGGGAACGCCGGCGTGACGGCCTGGCTGTCGCTGGGGCCGTCGTAGGTGCGGCCGCCGGTCGGCAGCGACTCGTACTTCGTGATGTCGGCCGTGTTGGTCAGCGCTGCGGTCGTCAGGGTGCTGGACGCCGCCAGCTTCGCGCTGTACGTGAAGCTGGTGGACGCGTTCGGAGCCAGCGGCCCGGCGACCGTCCAGGTGATCGTGCCGCCGCCGTTGGCGCCGGCGCCGGCCAGGACGCCACCGTTGCTGATCGTGGCGGCGTCCACCACCACGCCGGTCGGCACGGTGTCGACCACGGTGTAGTTGTATGCCGCGCTGAGGTTGGCCGCGCGGCCGTCATTGGCGACCTTGACCGTGTAGGTGAAGGTCTGGCCCGGCTCGACGGTGGTGTCGTTCACCGACTTGTCCACCGTCAGGGCCGGCTCGACGACGGTGATCGTGGCGGTCGCGGCCGGGCTGGTCTTGTCCCAGGTGTCCCCGGTGCTCGTCGGATCGGTGTGGTTCGTGGTGTTCCACTGGATCGTCGCCGAGTTGGTGCGCGTCGTGCCCGCGGTGTTGCCCGCGTTGGCGGGATCGAGCAGGCCCGAGTACGTGATCGTGACGGTGCGCACCTGCGCGCTCACCGCGAGGTCGCCCAGGAACCAGCCGATGGTCCGGCCCGAGTTGGTGGCCGTGAGCGACGTGCCGGCCACGGTGCAGGAGCCGCCGCCGACCGGCGCGCACGTCACCGAGTCGGTGGTGAGGCTGGACAGGACGAAGCCGTCCGGGAGCACATCGATGACCGAGGCGTCGTAGAAGTTGATGCCGGCCGGGATGGTCGCGGTGACCATCCAGGTGCCCTTCTGCCCCGGCGTCAGCGTGGCGGGCGTCGCGGACTTGATGACCGTCGCCCCGGTGACGTTGAGGGTCGCGGTCCTGGTGTCGCTGTAGGTCCGCTCGTTGGGGTTGTCCGCAGCGAGCGGATCGGTCTTGCCGTCGTTCAGGGTTCCGCCGGTCAGGGTGGCGGTGTTCGTGTAGCTCTCGGCACCGGCGGGCGCGGGGTTGACGATGCCGGTGTACTTCAGGGCGAGGCTCTGGCCGCCGGCGAGCGAGCCGATGTTCCAGGCGATCCGGGTGTAACCGGTCGCGCACCCGTTGGTGCCCGTGCCGGCCTCGGTCGTGGCCGTGGTGCCGGACGGCGTGGTCGTGAACGTGCCGAAGGTGACCGTGCCGGGCAGGCAGTCGACCACCCACGAGTCCTGGAGCGGCGGACGCCCGGCCGCGTTGCTGGCGGTCAGGGTGTAGGTCACGGTCTGGCCGCCGGCGACGTCGGTCGGGGTGGCCGACTTGGTCAGGCTCGGTGACGGCTCGACGATCGTGACGTCGCTCTGGGCCTCGCGCGCGGGCAGAGCGGTGCCGCCGGTCTGCGCGGTGTCACTGGTGAAGCTCGCGGTGTTGGTGCGCGTGACGCCCTGGGTGTTGCCGGCGTCCTTGTTCGCGCGGGCCGGGATCTTCACCTCGAACAGCTGGTCGGTGTCGGTCGTGTTCGCGTAGGACGTGCCGAACTTCAGCGTGCCGTCCGTCGAGGTGAGGGTGACGCCCGTGGGCAGGGCGCCGGTGGCCGGCGAGGTGCCCGTGGCCGAGAACGCCGCCGTGGCGGGGCCGACGAAGTCGATCCCGGTGGGCATCGGGTCGACGAGCACGGCGTTGTACACCGTGGTGCGGGCGGGGATCTTGACCGAGACCGTGTACGTCAGGGTCTCGCCCACCACCGCCTGCGAGGCGGTGTTGCCGATCGCGGTGATGTCGGTCACGTTGCTCTTGGCGACCGTGGCGTCCGCCGTGTAGACCCACGAGTAGTCGCTCGCGGCGGGCACGTCCATGGCGGACGACGGCACGCCGGCGTCCACGTTGTTGGCCGGGTTGTGCACCGCGGCGGGCGAGACGCCACCGATGTTGGTGGCGGTCGTGTAGGACGCGACAGCAGTCGTGTTGGTGTAGGTCGTGCTCACGCTGACCCCGGTGGGGATGGCCATCGTGTAGGTGAGCTTGCCCGTGGCGCCGGGCGTGATCGTGTAGTCGGCGGGCAGCTGCCAGCGGATCACGGCGGAGGTGGTGTTGCCGCTGGCCAGGGCCGGGCGGCCGGTGGCACCGGCGTCGTAGCAGACGCCGCTGTCGCTGATCGTGCTGATGTTCGCGCAGGTGATGCCATCCGGCAGGACGTCCCAGACGTCGGGCGCAAGGATCGTGTCCCCGTTGATCTCCCCGGCGCTCGCCAGGTTCGACACGTCGATCCGGAAGACGACCTTGTCGTCGCCCTTCACCTGGACGCCGTCCAGGTTGTTGGGCGCGCCGGCGTCGAGGGTGGTGCCGTTCAGCGACTCCACACCCTTGACGATGCCGATCGGCGGGGGCGGGCCCAGCGGCACGGTCACCGAGTCGCGCAACGACTGGCTGAGCCCGGCGGAGTTGGTGTAGCGGAATTTGGCAAGGTTGTCCTTGTCCAGCACCTTCACCGGGGTGGTGACCGGCGCCGGCTTGGAGACGATGGCCGAGACCACCACCTCGAACACCGACCCCTTGGGCACCACGCGCGGCTTGCCAGAGCCCAGCTGCCACTGCACGTAGTTCGTCGGGGTGTCGGGCAGCATCGCGGCGACCAGGTCCTTGCCGGTGACGACGGTCGAGGACTCGTACGTCAGGTTGAGCGGCAGGAAGTCGGTGAGCTGGGCGTTGCGGGTGTCGACGGCGTCGGGGAAGTCCAGCCGCAGGAAGAAGCAGACCCGGTCACCCTCGGCGAACGGGTTGGTGTCGTCGTCCGGGTCGTCGGAGTAGTCGCCGATCTTCTCCGAACACGACATCGGCGTGGCGTTCGCCATCCTCAGCTTGGTGAGCTGCGGACCGCCGGAGAGGATGGTCGCGCTGGACTCGTCACTGACCTCCTGCACGTCGGTGATGGGCGCGTTCACCGTGTCCGGCGGGACGGTCACCCCGTCGATCCGGACGGTGTTGGTGAACGAGTCGGCGGCCGACGTGGGGGCGCTGGAGTCGACGTCGTAGTACTGGCGCATCAGCGCCTGGTAGGTGATGACCAGGTTGCCGTTGGCGTCCAGGCTCGTCTTGTCGGGGGTGATCGTGAGGGTGAAGGATCCGTCCGCGTTGGCGATCACGCCGGTGATGCTGCCGTTGGTGGGCTTCTCGCCCTGGTCGATCTTGCACTCCGCGACCGGCGGCGTGTACGAGGGATCGCTGGTCTGCACCGGGCAGAGGCCCGCCGGCATCTCGTCGGTGATCACGAGCTTGCTGGCGTTCGCGTACTCACTGGCGTCCACCACGAGGGTGTAGGTGGCCAGCTCGCCCTGGGAGAAGGTCTGCGGCGAGACGCCCTTGACGATCCGCAGGTCCTCGGCGGTGACGGTGTGGTTGGTGGTGTCGGCGACGCCGGCGCCCTCGAAGTTGCCCGCCGCCTCGGCGTAGTTCGTCAGCCCGAGCTCGTTCTTGGTCTCGGTCGTGGCCGCGCCGTTGTTGTTGTCCAGGTTCGCCGCCTGCGCCCCGTCAATGGCCGGGGTCTCGCCGCCGAAGTCCATCGTGTTCGAGCGCTGCGGGATGCCCGCCGCGTAGCGGATCACGGACTTCCCGGACGCCGGGATCGAATCCAGCTCCCAGATGACCTTGGTGTAGACGCCGGCCGGGTAGCCCTTCGGGTCCTGCACCGTCTCGACGGTCTTCGGCTCGGTGCACTTGGCGACGTCGTCGACGACGTTGGACGCGCCCGGGTACTCCGGCTTGGTGGAGTTGAAGTCGCCGCCGCAGCCCAGGAACTCCAGGCCGGCCGGCAGGTAGTCGGTGACGACCACGCTGTCGGTCTTGTCCACGCCGTTGTTCGTCACGGTCAGGGAGTAGACCGACTGGTGGTCGTTCACGCCCCGCATCAGCTCGTCCTCGGGGGTCAGCTCGCCGTCCACCCCGGACGCCTTCGTGATCCGGATCGCGGTGACGGCGGTCGTGCTCGAGGAGCTCGCGGACACCGTCTCGACGCCCGGGACCGGCGCGCCGGTCGGGTCGAATTCGGGCACCTCTCGGGGGTCGGAGCTGGTGACCGCGGTCGCGGTGTTCTTGACGTCCGAACCGATCGGGTAGAGCTTCGGGTCGACCTCCGCGGCGAAGTGGAGGGCGATGGTGGAGCCGGGGGTGAGGTCGGACACGTTGGCCCAGACCAGCGTCTGCTGGTCGTAGGTCGTCCCGTCCACGACCACCTCGGTGGTGATGATCTCGGGCTCGCCGAAGTTGGCCGGGCTGGTCGAACCGTCGACGTAGGCCACGCCGGGGGGCAGCGTGTCGGTGTAGGACAGGTTGTACTGCTCAGGGTTGCCGGCGGCGTTGCCCGCGGTGAGGGTGAAGCCGGCGTTGCCGCCCAGAAGGACGGTGCCGTCGCTGGTCTTGGACAGCGTGATGGCGCCCGCGGCGGACGCGGTGGTGGGGGCGGCGACGATCAGCCCGGTGACGACCAGGACGAAGGAGAGCAGCAGCCTCAGCAGTGTTCGTGACGCAGCACTCATCGGCACGGCATGGTCTCGGCCGGATCGGGCCATTGCGTTCTCCCCCAGAGCGAATATCAGGCACAACTGTGGGGCGGCACAATTGCCCCAGTCGAACGAGGTTAGCCGAGCCCCGGCCAGTGGGGAAAACCGAGACCGCCGTCTCTGGAGCGTGGGTTGAGGGTGTGACTCCTGGGACAGAAGTGACAGAAACACCCGGCCCGTCCGCGCCTCCGGGTGCGCGGACGGGACCGGGTTGCACGACCTGGACCGGCTACCGGTTCTGGGCGTTCAGCGCGTCGAGGAGCGCCTGCACCTCCGACTCCGGACGACCGCTGAAGCCGACCAGCGCGGCCAGCGGCATGGCCGCCATCATCCGCATCAGGTCGGGATCGTCCTCCCCGAAGATGCCGGACACCATGCCGCCGATCGCCTCGGCGAAGCCCGGCACCGCGAACGCCTCCTCCAGCGTGGAGTTGAGCGTCACCGGACGGACCGGCTCGTTGCCGGTGAGGGCCACCTCGGCGCTGAGCCGCAGGTCACGGCTGGAGGCGCCGACCTCGACGGTGTAGGTGCCGCCCTCGACGATCCACGCCCCGTCCAGCACGCTCCAGTACGCCAGCTCTTCGGACGGGATCGGCAGCTGCACCACCGCGGCCTCGCCCGGCTCGAGGGTGACGTCGGCGAAGGCCTTCAACTCGCGCGGCGCCCGCTCGACCCGGGAGGACGGCAGCGAGACGTAGGCCTGGACGACCTCGCGTCCGGCACGCGTCCCGGTGTTGGTGACGGTGACCGACACGTCCAGCCCGGCGTCGGTCGCGGTTACGGCCAGCCCGGAGTAGTCGAACGTGGTGTAGGACAGGCCGTGCCCGAACGGGAACTCCACCTCGGTGCGGGCGGCGTCGTAACCGCGGTACCCGACGAACAGCCCCTCGCCGTAGCGGACGCCGGTGAGGTCACCGGGGAAGGTGAGGAACGAGGGCACGTCCTCCAGCCGCCGCGGGATCGTCTCGGTGATCTTGCCGGACGGGTTCACCACCCCGTACAGGACGTCGGCGAGCGCGGAACCGCCGGCCTGGCCGAGCAGCCAGCCCTCGACGATCGCCCGCACCTTGTCGGCGAACGGCAGCAGCACCGACGACCCGTTGGACAGCACCACGACGACGTTCGGGTTGGCCGAGAGCAGCTCCTTCAGCAGCGCGAGCTGCTCGGCGGGCAGGTCGCAGGTCTCGCGGTCGTAGCCCTCCGACTCGTGGCTCTCCCCCAGCCCGAGGAACGCCAGCACCACGTCGGCCTCCCGGGCCACGGCGATCGCCCGGTCGTGGGCGTCGGCGGCCAGTTCCTGGCCCGGCGCGGTGGTGAAGCCGGGCGCGAACGGCACCTCGTGGCCGACCAGCGCCTGGATGGCGTCCAGCGCGTTGTCGAGCCGGGTGGGGTTCACCCGGGACGAGCCGGCGCCCTGGTAGCGCGGGGTGCGGGCGAACTCGCCCACCACGGCGACCTTCGTCTCCGGCTTCAGCGGGAGCACGCCGTCGTTCGACAGCAGCACCACGCACTGCTCGGCCATCTTCCGGGCCAGGGCGTGGTGGGCGTCGACGTCGAAGCTGTCGGTGGCACCCTCGCGTCCGGCCATCGCCTTGCGCACCATCGCCTCGACCCGGCCGGCGGCCTGCTCGATGGTGGCCTCGTCGATCTCGCCGGCGGCCAGCGCCGCGCGCACCGCGTCCTCGTGGCCCTGGTTGGCGGGCATCTCGAGGTCGAGGCCCGCCTTCAGGGCGTTCACCCGGTTCCAGACCGCGCCCCAGTCGGACACCACGACGCCGTCGTAGCCCCACTCGTCGCGGAGCACCTCGGTGAGCAGCCAGTGGTTCTCGCTGACCTGGACGCCGTTCAGCTTGTTGTAGGAGCACATCACCGTCCACGGCTTCGCCGAGCGGACGACCTTGGCGAAGCCGCGCAGGTAGATCTCGCGCAGCGTCCGCTCGTCCACCTGGGAGTCGCGGCGCATCCGGTCGGTCTCCTGGTTGTTCGCCGCGAAGTGCTTGACCGAGGTGCCGACGCCGCCGCTCTGGATGCCGTTCACGAGCGCGCTCGCGAGCTCACCGGCGACCAGCGGGTCCTCGGCGAAGTATTCGAAGTTGCGGCCGCACAGCGGCGACCGCTTGATGTTCATGCCCGGGCCGAGCAGGACGCCGACGTTGAGTGCCCGGCACTCCGCGGCCAGCGCGGCGCCCACCTCGGCGAGCATCGCCGGGCTCCACGAGGACGCCAGGCCCACCGCCGGCGGGAAGCAGGTCGCCGGTTCGGACTCGTTGATGCCGACGTGGTCGGCCGACGCGACCTGGAGACGGACGCCGTGCGGCCCGTCGGTCATCGTCATGGCGGGCAGGTCCGCGTCGGGCAGCGCGTGGGTGTTCCAGAAGTCGCGTCCGCCGGTGAGGGCGATCCTCGCGTCGATGTCCGTCATGGGGAGTTCTCCTTCGATGGTGGTGGGTGGCGGAACGAAAGGGGACTGTCCCCTTTCATTTCGCCCGGTCGAGTCAGTCGACGTGGCCCGTGCGGGCGACGTGGGCGAACCAGCGGGCGCTGGCCTTGGGGATGCGCTGGAGCGAGGAGTCCACGCGGACGAGGCCGAACCGCTTGCCGTAGCCGAAAGACCACTCGAAGTTGTCCATCAGCGACCACGCCAGGTAGCCGCGGACGTCGGCGCCCTCGGCCATCGCGGCGTGGACGGCGTGCAGGTGGCGGCGCAGGTAGTCGATGCGGTCGGCGTCGTCGACATGGCCGTCGGCGTCCGCCTCGTCCGGCATCGCGGCGCCGTTCTCGGTGATCACCAGCGCGGTACCGGCCGGTCCTGTGTAGGTGGTGTGCAGCCAGCCGAGCAGCCGCCGCAGCCCGTCGGGCTCGACCTCCCAGCCCATGTCGGTCAGCGGCAGGTCGCGGAGCACCTGGACGGCGTCCGGCGCGGCGATGTGCGGGGTCGGGCCGGACGGGGCCGCGTCCGGCCCTGCGGTGAACACGTTCGTCGTGTAGTAGTTCACGCCGAGGACGTCGATCGGGGTGCTGATGGCGGCGAGGTCGCCGTCGTGCACGAGGTCCTCGGGCCAGACCGCGGCGAGGTCCTCGCGTACGTCCGCGGGGTAGGCGCCGGTGAAGATCGGGTCGGTGAAGAAGCGGTTCGCGGTGCCGTCGACGCGGCGGGCGACGTCGACGTCCGCCGGACTGTCGGACGCGGGCAGCGCGGGGGTGAAGTTCAGCGTGATTCCCAGGCTCGCCGACCTTTGCGCGGCGCGCAGGGCCTGCACCGTCCAGCCGTGGGCCAGCAGCAGGTGGTGCGCGGCCGCGATCGAGGCGGCCGGGTCGGTCCACCCCGGTGCATGGACGCCGGCCGCGTAGCTCAGGAACGACGAGCACCACGGCTCGTTCAGCGTGGTCCAGGTGTCGACCCGGTCGCCGAGCCGGTCGTGGACGGCGGTCGCGTAGTCGACGAACCGGGCGGCGGTGTCACGGTTGGTCCAGCCACCGGGCAGCGAGGCCGGCAGGTCCCAGTGGTAGAGGGTCAGCCACGGCGTGACGCCGGCGGTGAGCAGCTCGTCCACCAGCCGGGAGTAGAAGTCCATGCCGGCGGGGTTCACGCTGCCGTCGCCCCGCAGCACCCGCGGCCACGACACCGAGAACCGGTAGGTGTTCATGCCGAGGTCGGCCAGCAGCCGCACGTCGGCGGCGTGCCGGTGGTAGTGGTCGCAGGCCAGCGTCCCGTCCTCGCCGTTGACGATCGCCCCCGGCACCCGGCAGAAGACGTCCCAGATCGAGTCCTCCTTGCCGTCCTCGGCGGCGGCGCCCTCGATCTGGTACGCCGAGGTGGCCGACCCGAACCCGAAGCCGCGCGGGAAGTCGATGCCCATTCCTGTCTTTCCTCTCAGCCACGCAGGTCCGTCTGCCGCCCCTCGTTGGACGGCAGACGGAGGTCCCGAACGTTGCCTCAGCCGTCCTTGCGGACCTTGAGGCTGCCCTTCAGGTCGGGCACGTCGGCCAGCAGGCGTTTGGTGTAGTCGTTCTTCGGGTCGAAGATGACGGCGTCGGTGGTGCCGCGTTCGACGATGAGGCCGTGTTCCATGACGACGACTTCGTCGGCGAGGTAGCAGGCTTGGCCGATGTCGTGGGTGATGAACAGGACGGTGAGGCCGAGGTTGTCGCGGAGGTCCTGGAGGACGTTGAGTGCGCTGACGCGTAGGGACGCGTCGAGCATGGAGGTGGCTTCGTCGGCGAGGAGGACTTTGGGGTTCATCATGAGTGCCCGGGCGATCATGACGCGTTGGCGTTGCCCGCCGGAGAGTTGGTGGGGGTATTTGTGGACGGCGTCGGCGGGTTTGAGGCCGACGTAGCCCAGGCAGGTTTCGATGAGTTGGTCGAGGTTCTCCTCGGACAGGTGTTGGCGTCCCATTCCGCGGCGCAGGGTGTGGCCGACGCTGAAGAACTGGTTGAACGAGGAGAACGGGTCCTGGAACACGGCTTGGACGTCGGTCCAGTACTTGCGGAGTTCGCCGCCCTTGATGTGGGTGACGTCCTTGCCCTGGTACATGATCTGGCCGGAGGTGACCGGCATGAGGCGGAGCAGCATGCGGGCCAGGGTGGACTTGCCCGAACCGGACTCGCCGACCACGGCCAGGACCTTGCCGGCGTGGAAGTCGACGCTGACGTCGTCGACGGCGGTGATGTGGCCGCCGGCGACCCGGAACTGTTTGGTGACGTTGACCGCGGACAGCACCGGGCCGGTGGTCGGGGTGGTGTCGAGTTGCTCGCTCATGCCTGGTTCACCTCCATCGGGACGGTTTCGAACGCGTGCTTGTTGGCCCACCAGCAGGCGACCGCGTGGTCACGCTCGTACAGGAAGGAGGGTTCGGTGGCCGAGCATTCGTCCATCGCGAACTTGCAGCGGGGGTGGAACCGGCAGCCGGACGGCGGGTTGCCCAGGTTCGGTGGGGAGCCGGGGATGCCGAGGACGTGTTTGGTCCTGGTCTCCTCGGTCGGGTCGAGCACCGAGGACAGCAGCGCCGAGGTGTAGGGGTGGCGGGCGTTGTTGACCAGTTCCTCGGTGGGCCCGTTCTCGACGATCTTGCCGGCGTACATGATGGCGAGCCGGTCGGTCACCATCGACAGCACCGGCAGGTCGTGGGTGATGAAGATGACGCCGCGCATGATCTTCTTCTCCACCATCGCCAGCAGCATCTCGATGAGTGCTTTCTGGCTGGACACGTCCAGCGCCGAGGTGGGTTCGTCGGCGATCAGCAGCTGCGGGTTCAGCAGCGTCGAGACCACCGTGACCATGCGTTGTTTCATGCCGCCGGACAGCTGGTGGGCGTACTGGTCGAGGACCCGGGTGGGCATCTCCAGCATCTTCAGCCGGTCGGTGGCCCGGTCCAGCGCCTCCTCCTTGGTGGTGTCGCGTTTGTGGGCGCGCATCACGTCGACGACGAGGTTCCGGATCCGCAGGGTCGGGCTGACCGCGTTCATCGCGCCCTGGGGCAGCAGGGAGACGGTCGCGCCGCGGTAGCCGCGGTGGACCTCGTTCGCGCCCTTGGCCAGGGTGCTGAGGTCGATCGTCTCCTCACCGATCTCCATCTTCCCTGCCACCACGTACAGCGGCGGGTTGGCGATCATGGCCAGCGCATTACCCAGGGTCGACTTGCCACATCCGGATTCACCGGCCAGGCCGAGGATCTGGCCGTCGGGCACCTCGAGGGTGACGTTGTCGACGGCCGGCACGTCCTTGCCGCTGTCCGCGGCGTACACGGCGGTCACGTTCGTGGCCCGCATCAGGACCCCGCTCATGCGGTCACCTCCTCGCGCTCGTTCTGTTCTGCCAGCTTGCGGGCGTTCTCGGCCCGGCGCGCCGCAGCGGCGGCCAGGTTCTTCTTCTTCCCGCGCCGCAGCCGCGGGTTGAACACCTCGTCCAGCGAGGACTGCAGGTACAACAGACCGAAGCTGATCAGCGTCAGCACGATCGTGGGCGGCAGGAACGCCCACCACGCGCCGGTCGCGACCGCCTGGAACGCCAACGCCCAGTGCAGCTGCATACCCAACGAGTTCGTGCCCGACGGGCCCAGGCCGAGCATCGACAGGGTCGACTCGGCCAGGATCGCGGACGCCAGCTGCAACACCCACGCCATCACCACGTAGCTGGCCAGGTAGGGCAGCACGTCGAACAGCAGGATGCCGGGGGTGCGGGCACCGGACAGCTTGGCGACGTCGATGTGTTCACGGGTGCCGACCGAACTCGCCTGCGCCCGGACCGCTCGGGCCGTCCATGGCCACGACGTGATGCCGATCACCAACGCCAACCCGACGATGCCCTTCAGGAACGGGATGTCGGTGCTCTGCAGCGAGATCGAGATCAGGATCAGGATCACGATCGAGGGGATCGCCAACACGATGTTGGTGAAGCCCATCAGGAGTTCCTCGAGCCAGCCGCCCACGTAGCCGGCCAGGATGCCGATCGTGACACCGATGAACACCGCCAAGGTGCCGGCCAGCAAACCGTTGATCAGCGAGTTCCGGGTGCTGGACATCAGCACCGCGAGCGTGTCGTAACCGAAGTTCTCCGTGCCCAGGATGTGCTCCGCGCTCGGCGAGTCGTACAGCGAACCGACCTTCTGATCCGGGGCGTACGGATAGAACAGGGGCCCGACGAACGCCAGCAGGGTGATCAGCAGGATCAGCCCCGCCGACACCCACAACCGCGGCCCGAAGTTGAGGCTGCGCCAGGCCGGCCTGGCCTTCGTGGCCGCACCGGGCTCCGGCGGGACCAGCGGGCCCTCGGTCTCGGCAACAACAGCACTGCTCTGGATGTTGGTCATGTCACTTCTCCCCGGACTTGGCTGCGCGGATCCGCGGGTCGATGAAGCCGTACAGGATCTCGACCAGGTAGTTGGCCACCAGCACGGCCACGGTGATGATCAGGGTGACCGCCTGCACGACCGGATAGTCGCTGGAGGAGATCGCGCCGAACAACAAACTGCCCATACCCGGGTAGTTGAACACCAACTCGGTGATCAGCGCACCGCCGACCATCGTGCCGATGCTCAACGCCAGACCCGTGATCTGGGGCAGCATCGCGTTGTTGAAGATGTAACGGGTCATCTTGCCGTCGCCAATCCCCAAGCTGCGGGAGTAGTTGACGTAGTCCGAACCCAGCTCATAGATCGCCATCGAACGCATGCCGACCGCCTGGCCGCCGATGTTGATCAACAACAAGGAGATGAACGGCAACCACCAATACGTCAGGGCGTCGGAGAAGAAATCCCAACTCCACTCCGGACTCATCCCCAGGGAATAGGCGCCACCGACCGGGAACCACCCCAGCGTCACCGCGAAGACGAACAGCAGGACGATGGAGAGGCAGTAATAGGGAATCGAGGAGAACACCAGGGACGTGGTGAACACCGACTTGTCCCAGGAGCCGCCCTTGTACGCAGCCACAGCCCCCAGGACATTGCCGATGATCCACCCCAGGATGATCGCCGGGAGCTGGAGAGCGAGGGTGTACGGGACCGACTGTTCGATCAGGCTCGACACCGGAGTCGGGTAGAACGAGAACGACGCCCCGAAATTCCCGTGCAGGGCACCCGTGATGTACAGCACGAACTGGTCCCAGAGGGACTTGTCCAGCCCGAACTCCCTCAGGAATGCCTCGTAGGTCTGCTTCTGCGCCTCGGACGACATGCCGCCCTGGCCGAGCTTCGAGACAAGCACATCCACCGGGTTACCCGGGATGAGCCGGGGTAGCAGGAAGTTCAACACCACTGCTACCGCCAGCGCACCCAGGTACCACAGTGTCTTGTTCGCCAAATAGCGCTTGAGACCCATGGTTGCCCCAACTCTCCTAGATCAGCTGACTCTGCGGACTCAGCCGGCGATCTTCTTGATCTTGTACATCCAGGTGTTACCCGCGCCACGGAACATCGGCGGGGCGTAGGAGTTCTTCTCGTCGGGCCAGTTGTAGAAGTTGTTTGCGTTGTACTCGTAGAACTCGTCCGGACGGTACATCAGCGGGCAGGCCGGAACCTGTTCGCGGTAGAGCGCGTCCAGCTTGTCGTAGGCGGTCTTCTTGGTGGCGTCGTCGGTCGCCTGGGACGCCTCGGTCAGCATGGCCTCGACGGCGTCGTTCTTCCAGCGTCCGTAGTTGGCGAAGGTCGTCTTGCCGATCGGCTGCATCTCCGACTGGCTCATGATGTCCTTGAACCGGGCCCACGGGGTGGCCGGGTTCACGCCCGAGACGTACCAGCAGGCCATGTCGAAGGAGCCGCCCTGGATCGACTGGGTGGTCTCCGCCTGCTGCGGGAAGTTGGTCTTGGCGTCGATGCCGATCGCCTTGAGGCTCTTGACGACGATCTCGCAGGCGGCGTTCCAGTCGGTCCAGCCGGTCGGGGTGATCAGCGTGTACGGGCCGAGGCGGGTGCCGTCGAGGGTGTAGATGCCGTCGGAGCCCTTGGTGGCACCGGCGTCGGTGAGCAGCTTCTCGGCCGCGGCCGGGTCGGTCTTCCAGCCCTTGGCGGCAGCCTCGTCCTTGTTGAAGAACTTGCTCTCCGCACCGGTCGGCATGATCAGGCTGGGCTGCACGGCGGCCGAGTAGCCCGACATGGCCGTGTCGGCGATCGCGGCGTAGTCGATCGCGGTCGCGATGGCCTTGCGGACGACCGGGTTGTCGAGGCCCTTCTTGGTCGTGTTCATCAGCAGCATCGGCATCGAACCCGGCAGGTAGTACGGCTTGTCCTTCAGGTAGGTGCCGACCGGCTTGCCGGCCTCCCACATCTTCCAGATCTGGGAGACGAACTGCTGCATGATGTCGAGGTCGCCGGCCTGGAACTTGAGGTTGCCGTCCTCGTTGCTCTTGAAGATCGGGTGGATGATCTGCTTCATCACCGGCAGGCCGCCGTAGACGGTCTTGCCCCAGTAATTCTCGTTGAGCTTGAGCACGACCTGGGTCTGGTCGGCCTTGTCGAGGGTGAACGGGCCGGTACCGATCGGCTTGTCCATGATCTCGGTGGGCAGCTTGTCGTCCGCGATCGCGGAGAACACGGCCGACGGCAGGACGTAGGTCTCGGTGAGCATCCGCAGCACCTGGCCGACGTTCTTGGTCTTGGCGCTGACCGTGACCACGAGGGTCTTGTCGTCGGTGGCCTCGACGGCGTCCGCCGCCGACCAGAACGCGGCCGTCGCGATGCCGGGGTTCTTCTTGCCGAGCTCGAACGTCGCCGCGGCGTCCTTGGCGGTGCAGGGGGTGCCGTCGGAGAAGGTGACGCCGTCCTGCATGGTCAACGTGATGGTCTTGGTGCCGTCGAGCGTGTACGCCGAGGCAAGGCCCGGCATGATCTCACCGGTGGCGATGTTCCAGCGCAGCAGCGTCTCGTAGACGATCTGCATCACGTTCGCGGACGCCGGCCACGCGGCCGTCGGGGCGAGCGGGTTGAACGTGGCCGGGGCGCCCCACTGGAAGCCCGCGATGAACAGGGTGTCGGCGGTCGCGCCGGACCGGCCCTTGCCGACCTGGCCGTTGTTGCCGATGCCGGGCTGGGTGCCACCGGACGCGGTCGAGGTGGCGTTGCCGCCCCCGCCGCCCGCACACGCCGCGAGGGCGAGGCTGCCGGCGACGACGCCGCCCAGCTTGATGAACGACCGACGAGACGGCTTCTCGAACATTGACTCTGACATTTACTACCTCCATTGGATCGGCCCCTCGTTGGGCCTCAATGCGGTTACTTGGGTGTGTTACTGCTTGTCAGGCTGGTACTGCGGTTCTTGCTGGTCACCGTCCCGCAGTTGCGGGACCGTAGGTCAAGGCACCCTCATAGGGCCTCACTCGGGGTCAGCGGATTCGTGAGGGCCCGCAGCACCGGTCGTTCGGTCAACCCGGACGCGTCGTCGCTGAGGCCACCATGCACCCTGAAGCTGTGGGAGTCACCGGGGAAGAGATCAATTCCGAGCGTGTCGGCCCACGCGTCCTCCGCCACCCGGTCGGCGAACAGGCACAGGCTGCGCACGAAGGTCTCGGCGGTGACGTCGACGCGGGTACCGGCGTCGGTGCGGGTCACGGTCGCCGTCCAGCGCGGCGTCGGGAGCGCGGCGTCGACGTCCTCGACCAGGAGCTTCAGCGCCCGCTCGGCGCCGGAGAGGTCGGCCACCAGCGCGACGTCGTCTCGGACGCCGTCCGGCAGCCCGTCCAGGACGAGGTCGACCCGGGAGCGCACCGGCACGACCTGCGCGACGTCGAGCGACCACAGCACCGCGCCGTCGAACCCGCGCAGCGCCACGGTGCCCTGGGCCGTCCAGTCGTCCGTGCCGTCGTTGACCAGCACCGCGCGCCAGCCGTCCGCATCGTGCTGGAGCGTGACCAGGTGGTCGGCGTAGGCCGAACGCAGCGCGTACCACAGCGGCTTGCGTCGGGCGACCGGTTCGCCGGCGGCGTTGGTGCCGAGGTCGAGGGCGGCCCAGGAGGTGACCGGCCAGCAGTCGTTGAGCTGCCACACGATCGAGCCGAGGCAACGTCCGCGCAGCGAGCGCCAGCGCTCGACGCCGTAGCGGACGGCCCGGGCCTGCTGGAGCTGCATCGCGAACAGCCAGTCGTCGAAGTCCTCGGGGCCCTCGCCGGGTGCGGGGAGGTGGCCGGCGATGCCCTTGTCGAGCTTGCTGTTGCCGCCGGCGGCCTTCTGGTGCGCGAGCATCGCCGGCGAGGTAGCGCTGCGGTCCTGCGGTTCGAGGGTGCGCGCCCAGGTCGCCCAGGTGGCCGGGCCCTGGTAGCCGAACTCGGCGACGAACCGCGGCGAGTAGTCGTCGTAGGCGGTGTAGTCGCGCTCGTTCCAGACGTCCCAGATGTGCACGCACCCGTAGTTCATGTCGTTGGGCGGCACCTCGTTGACGCCCGAGGACGGGCTTCCCGGCCAGTACGGGCGGGTCGGGTCGAGCTCGGCGACCACCGACGGCAGCAGCTCGTAGTAGTAGCCGGCGCCCCAGGTCTGGTCACCCAGCTGGCCCTCCCACAGCCAGTCGTGGAAGCCCCAGATGCACTCGTTGTTGCCGTTCCAGATCACCAGGGAGGGGTGGGCGGAGAGGCGGATCACGTTGTCGCGCGCCTCGGCCTCGACCTCGAAGCGGAACGGCTCCTCCTCGGGGTAGGCCGCGCAGGCGAAGCAGAAGTCCTGCCAGACCATCACCCCGAGTTCGTCACAGGCCTCGTAGAACGCGGCCTGCTCGTAGATGCCACCGCCCCAGATGCGCAGCAGGTCGACGTTGGCGTCCTTGGCCTGCTGGACGCGTTCGCGATAGCGCTCCGGGGTGATCCGGCTCGGAAAGCAGTCGTCGGGGATCCAGTCCATGCCGCGCACGAAGACGAGCTCGTCGTTGATCCGCAGCCCGAAGGTGGCGCCCGCGCCATCGGCGTCCGGGGTGGTGTCGAGCTCGACGCTGCGGAAGCCGGTGCGTCGCAGCACCCGGTCGAGGATGCGGGTGTCGTTGTGGAGTAGTACTTCAACGTCATACAGCGGCTGCTCGCCCAGCGAGTGTGGCCACCACGCCTCGATGCCACTGATGGGTACCACGACCTCGGTCCACTCCTCGGCCATGACCGTCGCCTCGGCAGCCGCGGCGCCGGGCCCGCTCACCCGCACGGTCATCGCGGCGAAGCGGAGGTCTCCGGTGGTCTCGGCGTGCACGCGCAACTCCCCGTCCCAGCCTCCGGAGGCGTTGCGGGCCGCGGTGGCGAACACCGCAACGTCGAGGACGCGGGCGACGTCCCAGCTGCGCAGGCCGATCGCCTTCCAGATGCCGGCGGTGACCAGCCGTGGCCCCCAGTCCCAGCCGAAGTTGCAGGCCATCTTCCGCACCAGGTTGTACGGGTCGCGCTCGACGTGGACGCGCTCGCCGACGAGCTCGGCCATCTGGGAGGCGTACTCCTCGACCGGGGCGAACACGACCTCGATCACGTTCAGACCCGGCTTGAGCCGGCCCTGGGTGGAGAACACGTTGCGGCGGTGCATGTTGACCGAGCGGCCGATGGGTGCGCCGTTGCAGAAGACCTCGGCGACGGTGTCGAGCCCGTCGCACAGCAGGTCGCAGTGCTCGCTGGTGAGTTCGGCCGCGTAGGCGGCGAGGTCGAACTCGGCGCGGTACGTCCAGGCCTGCCGGCCGACCCAGTGCTGGTCGGCCTCGGCGGTGCCGACGTAGGGGTCGTCGATCAGGCCGGCGGCGAGGAGGTCGGTGTGGACGACACCGGGGACGATGGCCGGTATGCCGCGCCTGAGTTGCTCGCGGAGCGCCGGGGGAACCTCGGACCATCCCTGGGCGGCATCGTCCGCACGGACGGTCCACCTGGCATCGGCCAGATCCAGCCAACCCTGCTCCACAAGTCCCCCTTGACCCCCGACGAACCCGGTTTCCACCCGGTGTCGACTGCTGGGAAAGCAGACCCGCCGCTGACGCCGCGGTGCAGCCAACAGAAGGAAGCTAGCACAGACCGCAAACGCTCTCATCGGGTCTTGGCGAGATTTGATCGGCTCTTGACCGGATCGTTATCTGGCCGAGACCAAACCGCCCACGGGTAGGCAGGATCAGGGCATTCGGCGTCCTCAGGACGCGTTCGGGCACTCCTGTGGGATCGCTGTGGAATTCCCCGCTGACGGGGTGGGGGACGCGCTCCGCGCGTCCGTCGGGCTCAGGCCTTGGGGCCGGCCTCGTCGACGTGCGGGGCGGGCTGCGGGGCAGCCTGCGGAGCGGGCGGGGTCACCGTGGACGGACCGACCTCGTTGGGAGACTTGGTCTCCTCCTTGAACTCACGAATCGCCTTGCCGGCGTTCTTGCCGAAGTTCGCCAGCTTCGCGCCGCCGAACAGCACCAGCGCCACCACCGCGATGATGACCCATTCCCAACCGCCCAGACTCGGCATGTTCGCTTCTCCTCAGCTGATCCGTGGCCCGATCAAGTTGTACCTCGCGTCCGCAAGCCGGGCCCACCTGCGTATCTTCCACCTTCGCCACCGCGAATGCGCAAACCAACGCCCGTGTGGACGCCCCCGAGCCCGTGCCCGTGGCAGGCTGCTGCTGGCCGGTTCGCCACCGAATTGTCCCTTCGCCACCGGAATTCCGGTGGCGAAGGGACAATTCGGTGGCGAGGTGGCGTCCGGAGAGCTCAGGGAGGAACCGATGGAACAGCAGGCGCGCGGATTGCGTCCCGGACAGCGGTCGCAGCTGTTCACACATGACCTGGCGACCGGCACCAGCACGCTGGTCGCCGAGTCGCCGGACGTGCTGTTCGAGGCGCCGAACTGGACGCCGGACGGCGAGTGGCTGATCGTCAACGGGGACGGGCTGCTGCAGCGCGTCCCGGCCGGCGGGGGCGAGCTCGAACCGATCGTCGTGCCCGGGCTGCCGCTGGTGAACAACGACCACGTCCTGTCCCCCGACGGCGCCTTCGCCTACGTGTCCGGCTTCGACGGCCACCTGCACCGGGTCGACCTGGCCGCCCGGACGTCCCACCGCGTCTCCAACGATCACGGCCCGGACTTCGTCCACTTCCTGCACGGCATCTCGCCGGACGGGAACCTGCTGGCCTACATCGGCATGGACCTGCTCCCGGACGGGTTCCGGACGAACATCTTCACCGTCCCGGCCTCCGGCGGCGCCGACGTCCGGCTGACCGACAGTGCCGCGCCGCACGACGGCTCGGAGTTCAGCCCGGACGGGGAGTGGATCTGGTTCAACTCCGAGCGCGGGTCGACCACGCCCGGGCACGCCCAGCTGTTCCGGATGCGTCCCGACGGCTCGGACGTCGAGCAACTCACCACCGACGAGCGGGTGAACTGGTTCCCGCACGTCTCCCCCGACGGCTCGTCCGTGGTGTACGTCAGCTTCCCGCCCGGCACCCTCGGCCACCCCGCCGACCTGGACGTGATCATCCGCCTGCTCGGCACCGACAGGACGGGCACCGACCTCGTCCACCTGTTCGGCGGCCAAGGCACGATCAACGTCCCCAGCTGGGCTCCTGACAGCCGCCGGTTCGCCTACGTCGCCTACCCGCTCTCCTGAACAAACACCGCTGGGCGGGTGGCCGGCGTGGCACGCTGGGAGCACCAGACCAGCGAGAGGTCCTGCCAAGAGCACCCCCGGAGCAGCCGAACCCCAGGGCTTCACCGCCCGTCTCCGCGCCGCCTGGCGCAAGCGGTTCGGGCGTCCGCCGTTGTCGGACGCACAGGAGCGCGCGATGGACGCGCAGCGCAACCGCGCCCAGCTCGAGGTCGAGCGCATGAACGCCCACCGCGACATGGGCCGCTTCACCGGCAGCGGCGGCGGCAGCTTCTAGCCCGCGCCGCAGGAAGGGGGACTGTCCCCTTTCTGCGGAACACCCGGCGACGTGGACCAAAAGGGGACTGTCCCCTTTTGGTCCGGAGCACCGTCGGCTGAGACCCGGTCGGCGGGCGGACGGGGTTCCCTAGGCTGCACGCACCCGAGGAGAGGAACCCATGAAGCTCCAGGAATTCCCCCGCCACCCGCTGACCTTCGGGCCGAGCCCCGTCCATCACCTCGAGCGGCTGAGCCGGCACCTCGGCGGCGCCCAGGTGTGGGCCAAGCGCGAGGACGTCAGCAGCGGCCTCGCGTTCGGCGGCAACAAGGTGCGCAAGCTGGAGTACATCGTCCCGGACGTGCTCGCGAGCGGCGCCGACACGCTGGTCTCGATCGGCGGCTACCAGTCCAACCACACCCGGCAGGTCGCCGCGGTGGCCGCGTTCCTCGGGCTGAAGTGCCGACTCGTCCAGGAGCACTGGGTGCCGTGGGAGGACCCGACCAACACCCAGGTCGGCAACATCCTGCTCTCGCGCATGATGGGCGCCGACTCCCGGCTCGACCCGGCCGGCTTCGACATCGGCATCCGCGACTCCTGGAAGAACGCCCTCGCCGAGGTCGAGGCCGCCGGCGGCCGGCCGTACCCGATCCCGGCCGGGGCCTCCGAACACCCGCTCGGCGGGCTCGGGTTCGCCAACTGGGCGTTCGAGGTGGCCGAGCAGGAGAAGCAGCTCGACGTCCTGTTCGACACCATCGTGGTCTGCACCGTCACCGGCTCCACCCACGCCGGCATGATCGCCGGGTTCGCCGCCCTCGAGGACCTCACCGGCGTGAAGCGGCGCGTGTTGGGCATCGACGCGTCCGCCACCCTGGAACAGACCCGCGACCAGGTGGGACGGATCGCCCGCGCCACCGCGGCCCTGATCGACCTCGGACGCGACCTGCGCGACGACGAGATCACCGTCCTGGAGGGCTGGGCCGGTGAGCTGTACGGCATCCCGGTCGACTCCACGATGGAAGCGATCCGGCTCGGCGCCCAGCTGGAGGCGATGATCACCGACCCGGTGTACGAGGGCAAGTCGCTGGCCGGGCTGATCGACCTGGTCTCCTCCGGCGAGATCGGACGCGACTCCACCGTCCTCTACGCCCACCTCGGCGGGCAGCCCGCGATCAACGCCTACCACCGCCTCTGGGCCTGAGCCCCACCCGGCCGGACGAGGACGCGGCCGCTCGCGGTACGGTCTGCGGAAGGTCCATTGTGGAGGTGTGATGCAGAGCTGCCGCGTGATCACGGTGTCCGACCGCTGCGCTGCCGGGCTGGCCCAGGACGTCTCGGGGTCGGTGCTGGTGTCCGCGCTGGTCGAGGCCGGCTACGAGGTGACGCGCAGCGTCGTCCCCGACGGCAAGAACAGTGTCCGCCAGGCACTCCTGGAGGCGCTCGACAGCGGCGCCCGGCTGGTGGTGACCACCGGCGGCACCGGGGTCGGGCCGCGCGACCGCACGCCCGAGGGCACCCGGGAGGTGCTCGACCGGCAGCTCCCCGGGGTGGCCGAGCTGATCCGCGCGGACGGGGCGCAGCGCTCGTCCCACGCCGCCCTGACAAGGGGGATCGCGGGTGTGGTCGATGCCGTGGACGGCGTCGGCGGAGCCTTCGTGGTGAACCTGCCGGGCAGCCCGCGGGCCGCCGGCGAGGGCATCGCGGTCGTGCTGCCGCTCGTCGACCACATCCTCGACCAGCTGGCCGGGGGTGACCACTGATGCCGGTCGTGCTGGCCGAGGTGCGGGACGCGGCCGTCGAGGCCGGCGAGCTGGCCGCGCTCGTCGCCCGTCCGGACGCGGGGGCGCTGGTCGAGTTCGTCGGCGTCGTCCGCAACCACGACCCGCAGGCCACCGGTGAGGTGGTCGCGCTCGACTACACCTGCCACCCGTCCGCGCCGCAACGCATCGGCGAGGTCGTCGCTGAGGTGCTGGCCGGGGCCGACCCGGACGGCGCCTGCACGGTGGCCGCCGTCCACCGCATCGGGCACCTGGTGGTGGGCGACAACGCGTTCGTCGTCGCGGTCGCGTCCGCGCATCGGCGGCTCGCGTTCACGGTCTGCGCCGAGGTGGTCGAGCAGGTGAAGGCGCAGCTGCCGGTGTGGAAGCAGCAGTTCGAGGCCGACGGCAGCTACCGCTGGTCGGGCCTGTAACCCGCCGCTTTCCGCCGAACGCCACCGTTTCGGTCAAACGCTCCCGCCCAGGTCGTGGCGTTTGACCGGAACGGTGGCGTTCGGCGGGGATCAAGTGGGGCGCTGCCAGTCGCCGGAGCGTCCGCCGGACTTCGCGACCAGGCGGACGGAGGCGATCTCGACCCGCTTGTCCAGGCCCTTGACCATGTCGACGACGGCCAGCGCGGCCACCGAGACCGCGATCAGCGCCTCCATCTCGACGCCGGTGCGGTCGGCGGTACGGACGGTCGCCCGCACCGTGACGCCCTCGTCGACGACCGCGACGTCGACCGCCACGCCGTGGACGCCGATCACGTGCGCGAGCGGCAGCAGTTCGGGCGTCCGCTTGGCCGCGGCGATCCCGGCGATCCGGGCCACCGCCAGGACGTCGCCCTTCGGCACCTCGCCGGCCCGCAGCGCAGCCACCACGGCCTCGGGACAGCGCACCAGGCCCTCGGCGGTCGCCGTCCGGACGGTCACGTCCTTGCCGGTGACGTCGACCATCCGGGCCTGCCCGGACGCGTCCAGGTGGGTGAACTCGCTCACGACGTCCTCCTCGGGACCAGCGGGACGGTCGCCGACGTGGCGGCCATCGTGTCCAGGTACAGCATGCGGCCGAACAGCGGGTCGCCGGCGCCGGTGATCAGCTTGATCGCCTCGGTCGCCATCAGCGCCCCGACCTGCCCGCACATCGCGCCGAGCACTCCGACCTGTGCCGCGGTCACCCAGCTCTCGGGCGCGGGCGGCTCGGGATGCAGGTCGCGCAGGGTGATGCCGGGCAGCGGCCCGTCCGGGCTGCGCGGGGCGTCCCAGAACACGCTCACCTGCGCCCTGGTGACCAGCACCGCCGCCCACACCACGGGGAGGCCCAGCTCGGCGCACGTGTCGGAGATCAGGTAGCGGGTCGGGAAGTTGTCGACCGCGTCGAGGACGAGGTCGTAGCCGCCGAGCACCTCGGCCGCGTTGGACGCGTCCAGCCGCACCTCGTGCGGCACCACGCGGATGCCGGGGTCGAGCTCGGTGAGCCGGCCGGCCGCGCTCACCGCCTTGGGGCTGCCGATGGCCCCGGTCGTGTGCAGCACCTGCCGCTGGAGGTTGACCAGCTCGACGGCGTCCGCGTCCACCACCCCGAGGGTGCCGACGCCGGCCGCGGCCAGGTACAGCAGCGCCGGGCTGCCCAGACCGCCGGCACCGACCACGCAGACCTTCGCGGCGCGCAGTCGCCGCTGCGCGAGCTCGCCCAGTTCGGGCACCGGCAGGTGCCGGGCGAACCGCTCCCGGTCGGACGCGGACAGCTCCGGCCCCGGTTCGACCAGCGGCGAAAGCCTCACCATTCGACCGGACCCTCCCGTCGTGCCCAGCGTTCGGCGTCCGCCGGGGTGTCCAGGTCTTCCACGGACGCCCCGTGGGCGGGTACGCCGAGCAGGTTCAGCGGTTCGAGCAGCCGCCACATGGCGGTCAGCGGCGGGTCGCCGCGCTCGCCGAGCCGACGCGCCAGCGCCTCGGTGCGGTAGCAGCCCAGCAGCCACTGGAGCCGGCCGTCGCCGTCGAGCAGGCAGACACCGTCGTGCTCGGCCGCCGGCTCGGACGTGAGCAGCGTCGCCACCGCCGCCTCCGCACCCGGCAAGTCGCTGGCCAGCAGGACGGTCCAGGGGGACGGCCCTTCGTGACGCTCGCTCGTTCCTCGCGAGCTCCTCAGGGACCGTTCCTCGACGCCTTGCGCCGACAGGGCGGCCATGCCGGCGTCCACCCCGGCGACGGGACCGCCGAAGGGCGGGTCCTCCCGGGTCAGCAGGACGCCGTCCGGCACCTCGACGTCACCGACGACGACCACCCGGCGGGCGCCGGAGACAGCGGCCAGCGCGATGTCCAGGAGCCGGCGTCCGGCCAGCCGCACCTCCGGCTTGTTCACCCCGCCCAGCCGGGAGCCACGGCCCCCGGCCAGCACGATGGCGTCGTAGTCCTCGATCACAGCCACCGCACCTGGATCAGGTCGCCGGGCGCGACGGCGTCCACGTCCTCGGCGACGGCCGCGATCCCGTCCGCGTCGGCCAGCGACGTGACCACGTGGGACGCCGAGCCGCGCACATGCGACGGCACGGCGACCAGCCGTCCGTCGCCGTCGGTGCCCAGCCGCACCGGGAGCAGCTGCCGCCGCCCCGCCGGTGACGTCCACGCGCTGCCGGCCACCGCGCCGAACCACGCCACGCCCGGCCGGCCCAGGATGTGGTCGAGCAGCGGACGGACGAACACCTCGTAGCTCAGCGACGCCGACAGCGGGTTGCCCGGCAGCGACACCACCGGCAGCCCCTGCCACACCGCCCAGCCCTGCGGCTTGCCCGGCTGCACCCGCACGTGCCGGAAGGTGCCGCCGGCCCCGGTGAGCACGTCCCGCACCACGTCGTAGGCGCCGACGCTGGCCCCGCCGGTGAGCACCGCCAGGTCGCAGCCCTGCGTCACCAGGTCGTCGAGCCGCGCGGCCAGCGCGTCGGGGGCGTCGCCCACCGGGAGGCTGCGCCGCGCGTCCGCCCCGTCCCGTTCGAGGGCGGCGGCCAGGGCCACCGAGTTCGACTCGTGGATCTGCCCGCGCCGCAGCGTCGAGCCGTCCGTGACCAGCTCGTCGCCGGTCGCGCACACCGCCACCACCGGGCGGGGCCGCACCGGCACCGCCACGATGCCCGCCGCCGCCAGGGCGCCCAGCCGAGCCGGTGTCAGCACCGCTCCCGGACCGGCCACCACCGCACCGGACGCGATGTCCTCCCCCGCCCGTCGCACGTGCTGACCGATGCGCGCGGGGGCGACCCGCACCACGACGGCGCCCGGCTGTACCTCGGTGTGCTCCACCGGCACCACGGTGTCGGCGAACGTCGGCAGCGGCGCCCCGGTCATGATCCGGACGCACTCCCCCGGCCCGGCGGCCGGGTCCAGCGGGCTGCCGGCCGGCACGTCACCGACCACGGACAGGGTCACCGGCGCGTCCACCACGTCGGCGAAGCGCACGGCGTAGCCGTCCATCGCGGAGTTGTCGAACGCCGGGATGGACGCCGTGGAGGCCACCTCCGCGGCCAGCACCCGGCCGGTCGCAGCGGCCAGCGGCACCGATTCGCAGCGGTCGTCGGGACGCACCAGCAGCAGAAGTTCCGCCAGGTACTCCTCGACGGTCAGCAGGTCACGCATCGGCCGTCCCGGCGCGGGTCACCGACTCCAGCCGCACCACGCAGGTGCCGGGAGCGACGAACGGCTCGATGGCGAGCACGTTCCAGTCCGCATCGTCGCCGAGCAGTCCCCGCACCAGCCCGAGGTGCACCTTGCACACGCCCTCCGGGTCGGCGTCCGCCAGTTCGCGGTAGGGGCAGCTGCGCAGTTCGACGATGGTCTCGCCGTCGTTGGCGAACCGGCTGCCGGGGACGAGTTCGGGTGCGTAGCCGAGCTCGTCCAGGCTGTCGACCAGGCCGTCCAGCGGGTCCTCGTCCGCGGCGAGGGCGCCCCGCTCGGCGCGCAGCCCCTCACCCCACGACACGCCGGTCGCCACCGCGCGCTCCGACCAGTCCTCCATCGCCTCGGACAGGTGCCGCACCATCGCCCCGGCGAGGTCGCGGTAGCTGTGGCTGCGGTGGCCGTGCGCTGCGCTGTACAGGATCTTCGGACGCCCGGGGCGGCTGCGCTCCTCGGCCTCGCGCACCACCAGACCGGCTTCGGTGAGGGCGTCCAGGTGGAAGCGGGTGGTGTTCGCGTGCAGCCCGAGTGCCTCGGCCACCTCCGCGACCGGCACCGGCTCGCCGACGACGCGCAGGTGGTGCAGCACGTCGGTCCGGGTCGGGCCGAGGCGCGTCGCCCCGCTCCTGGTCATCGGAGGCCTCCTCAGGGTGTGGGTGCTCCCATGATCCCCCACGCGCAAGTTGGTTTGCACTAGAGCTTTGGAACTATTACGGGTTAGGTTGGACCAGACCTTCGATCGTTGGGAGCCCGGGTGCCGACCACCGTCCTGCCGCTGGGCACGCTCAGCGACACCCACGGACGTGTCGCGCGCGACCTGAGGGTGTCGCTGACCGACCGCTGCAACCTGCGGTGCAGCTACTGCATGCCCGCCGAGGGCCTGCCGTGGCTGCCGACCCCCGACGTCCTCACCGACGAGGAGGTGGCCCGCCTGATCGGCGTGGCCGTGGGCCTGCTCGGAGTCCGCAAGCTGCGGTTCACCGGCGGCGAGCCGCTGCTACGCCACGGCCTGGCCGACATCATCGCCGCCTCCGCCGGGCTGCGCACCGACGAGGGCACCGCGCCGGAACTGTCGCTGACCACCAACGGGGTGGGGCTCGACAAGCACGTCCACCGGCTGGTCGAGAGCGGGCTCGACCGGGTGAACATCTCGCTGGACTCCCTCGACCGGCAGCGGTACGCCGCGCTCGCCCGGCGCGACCGGCTGCCGGACGTCCTGCGCGGCCTGGCCGCCGCCGAGGCCGTCGGGCTGCGACCGATCAAGGTCAACACCGTGGTGATGCGTGGGGTGAACGAGGCGGACGTGGTGCCGCTGGCCGCCTTCTGCCTCGACCGCGGCTACGGGCTGCGGTTCATCGAGCACATGCCGCTGGGCCCCGAGCACACCTGGGACCGCAGCACGATGGTGCCCTCGGCCGAGATCCTGGCCGCCCTGCGGACACGCTTCGTCCTCACCCCGGCCGAGCAGCGCGGCAGCGCCCCGGCCGAGGAGTGGCTGGTGGCCGCGTCGGACGACCACCCGGCCGGCCGGATCGGCGTGATCGCCTCGGTGACCGCCCCGTTCTGCGCGGCCTGCGACCGCACCCGGCTCACCGCGGACGGCCAGCTGCGCACCTGCCTGTTCAGCCGCACCGAGACCGACCTGCGCACCCCGCTGCGCGACGGCGCGTCCGACACCGAACTGGCCCGGTTGTGGCTGGGCGCCCACCGCGGCAAGGCCGCCGGGCACGGCATCGACCGTCCGGGTTTCCGGCAGCCGGCGCGCACCATGAGCTCGATCGGAGGCTGAGCGATGCAGATCACCTTCTACGCCGGGGCGGCGGACGCGGCCGGCACCAGCACGACCACGCTGGACGCCGGCGACCTGACCGCGTCCGACCTGATCAGCCGTCTCGCCGGTGCCAACGCGAAGCTCGCGGGCGTGCTGGCGTCCTGCTCGCTGCTGGTCGACGGCGCCCCCGTGCGGGAGCCGTCCGAACGCATCCCGGGCAGCGCCCGGGTGGACGTCCTGCCCCCGTTCGCAGGCGGCTGAGGCGGCCAACGCGTGGGGGCGTCATCGAATGCCAGGGTTGGCGCATGGCACGACGGCGCCGGCTGCGGCGGAGTGTGCGGCGGCGGAGGCAACCCGCCGGAAAGGGCCTCAAACAAGGGAAGCAGCGGGGGCGGCGGCACGAATTAGAGCGACCAGCACGGTGGCCATGAGGCGCTGTGGTGGCTAGCCTCGCGCTTTCATGATGTGGTCGTGTCTTGAGCGGTGAAAGTGCTCCTGGCTTGGGAGAATGAGGTTGTTGAAGCCGACATTCGGTCCGAGCGGGGAGCACTTTCAAGGTAAAGCGTACTGGCAGGTTGTACCCGCGGGTGAACGTCGGCTCCGGGTGCGTGTCGCGCGTTCAGTCAGGCCGGTGGGGTGTTGTTGACCCGGACGGTGGACGTGACCGGGCTGGGTGGGGCGCTGTCGACCGGTCTGGCCCGGTGGCGCAAACCGCTGGCGGTGCATGACCCGGGGAAGATCGTGCTAGACCTCCGCAGGCGCCCAAGCCAGCGGGTCTTCAGACAACCATCGCGTCCATCCCGGGAGCCGCCACCTCACGTTGGACCCCGTCGCCTGGATGTCCTGCAGCGGTGTGAGAAATCGGAACGGCGCGACTCCGCAGCCGACCCGATGCCACTCGCCCGCACGGTCAACATCCGCCTTCCGGGCGTGCAGACGAGCTGCCGGACCGTCCAGATCGGCCCGATACTCGGCATAGTAGGTCGCACCGTCCGGCGATTGGAAGGGCTCCGAAATCGCGGAACAGACAAAACCAGCCCTCCGTACGGTGGCCGCCATTCTTGAGATTGCCCACGCCCAATCCTCTCCCAGTGCCGCCCCGACTGCCTTCAGCCCGTCCATGAAGGCACCGAGCACAAACTCACCCCGGACCATCGGATCCAGACTATGGAACCCGGGCTCAACAGGAACCGAGTAGAGCCTGGCAGCATCCGACAGGCTCGGGGTTGTGTCCGGCTGCCGTGTAATCACAGGCAGCACGTCGAGCGTGGGCCACCACCCCGTCAAACCCAGCTCGGGCAGAGACTCCTCAGCCAAGTCCGCGATAACACGCGCCGCCTTCGCAAATGCGTCCACGTCAGGGTTCCGACTCCACTTGCCGCGTTTGGGCCCGCATGCAGGGAGCGCCCGGAGCGTAGCTAAGGGCACACGAACCTCCGCGTCCAGTGGCAATGCGGCCAAATCAACGTGGTGAAGCTCCTCGAGCGCCGACCTGACGAAACGCCTCAAGATCGCGCTCAATTGTGTGATGCTCTCGACCTCGCCCACTCGCCGAGGAACTGCGATCGTCGCTGAAGAGACCCAGCCATCCGGGGTGGACCCAGTGGCGAACCAGGGAAGGGGGGCTTCCTCGAAGGACGCGTACACGACGCACTCAGCGCCTGCCAGACCCGCTTTCCGATAGCACTGGTCCAGATCGTGTCCGATAGACGTGAGCACTTTACTGTGGATGCCGAATCGTGCGCTCGCGCGCCGGTCGCCCGCGCGGTCCGGAAGGGCCCGATTGGACGCGGGATCGAAATGAAGCGGTGGGAAAACCTCAGCCGTCCAAAGCCTAATCATCCCCACCTACTTGCAGCTCAACCATTGCCCAGGCGGACAACGACCCCAGTGCCGAACAGCATAGGCGGCGATCATGGCATACTCCCACTGTCGCGCTGTCCAGTACCCTGGGAGATAATTCGCCCGCCACTTGAACTTACATGCGTAGCCCGATGCTTGACACTTTGCGACACCCTTTAGCGGTCGACTGTTTCCGGCCACGGAGGTAATCCCGTACTTCCAAGTCTTCCATTTGCCATGGTCTTGATATAGGACCTCATAGCCTCGATACGTGTAATTCCACCTATAGGTTGTGTAGGCTACCTTCACAACGGCCTGCGTGAGCCAGGTGTTCGTAGCGAGGCGCCACAACATATCTTTGCCTATAGCGAGGAGGCGGTGGAGCAGGAAAGCAGCGGCCACACTTCCCACACCCACAACAATCGAGATTGCAGTGATCAAGGCCAACTCGCCGGCGCCAATACCGAGCGCAACTACGAGTGGATTACGCCCACTCGTGTCCATCTGGTTAATTGGGTCAACCGGATAGGTGTACCGGTTCGCGTTTGCGCCATCGGCGGCGTCGATTGACAGGAACCGGCCCGTGACGGGAACGTAAAGCCTCGCTCCCATTAGGATAAGGCCCCCGATGACTTCAGTATCTCTTTGCTGGGTGCCGAGCCAGCTGTACCGACCTGCGCCCCCGGCTTTGGGCGCCCCGAATTCGTCGGCTTCGACGTAACTGCTAATCCCCGCAAGGCCCAGTATGGCCGTGCCGACAACGTCCCCGTGCAGGTTGGCGAGTTGGACGGTGGCTGCGCCGGCGTCGTTGACGTCGATTGCGAGGCTGCCGCTTAGGTCGCTTAGGTATCGGTTCCAGGTAGTGGTCCAGGCGTCGTTCGCATCGGCCCGGGTCTTCGTTTGGGTCCAGGCCGGGCTATCGCTTTCGCTGTCGTAATGGTTGAGAGCCTCGGCCAGTTGAACGTTATCCGCAAAGGTCTTGGTTACCGAGATGCGGTCGGCGCCATCAAGACCAAACGTCTGTTTGCGAACCTGGACATCACCTGTACCCGGCTTGCGGATCGTCTGCTGGATCGAGGCGACCATGTCATTGGCGGCATAACTGACAGTCAAGGCGCTGGCCAACGCGTCTTCGGCTTGATTGGTGTGGACCTTCGGAACCGTAAGTGTCCGGCCGAGCTGATCGTAGGTGTAGCCGGGCGTGGTGATTCGGTCGGCCTCATCGTAGGTGTAGCTTGCAGCGGCTGCCGGGACAGATGTCTGGCAAGCACCGGCGCTGCCGGGTGAATAGCTGGTGAGGCTCGTGCGATTGCTGTCACCTGCAAACGTGTATGAGCGAGTGGTACACCCTTCGCTAGTGGTGTCCTCGACTCGAGTGAGCCTCGCCCTATCGTCGTAGCTGTAACGCTGGCTTCCAGCGGGCCCTGTGGCCGTGACGACGCGCCCGTAGTGGTCGTACGTCTGAGTGAAGCCGAGAATCGGAACGGGAACATCGCCAATGGCTTGCGTGTAGCTCAAGGCCGTCGCTTGCCCGACGGTGTTGTACGTCCACGCCTTGACGTAGCCGCCCGGCAGGGTTTCCTTGGTGATGCTGCCGGCGGCGTCGTAGCTGCCCGTCACCTGGTCGGCATCTCCGCTGGCATAGCCAAGGTCGATTCGAGTGGCGAGTCCACGGTGTTCCGCTTTGCCTTGGTTGTCGGTGCCGTCCCATGTGTAGGTGTAGGTGCCCTTGCCGTCGTTGAACGTACTAGTTCTTCCAGCGACGTCGTAGGTGGTGGCTGCAAGGTTCCCGGTGCCATCTGCACGCGTCAGCTGACGACCCCAAGAGTCGTACGTAAGCGTCTCAGTCAAGCCTGCCCGCGTGGTGGAGGTGATCGTGCCTGTGGTGGCGTCATAGCCCGTCGTGCCGCTGATCGTAACTGCCCCAGCAAGAGTCGTGCTGCTCGCGGTCGGCCTGCTCTTGTAGTCGTAGGCCGTGACGACGACGCGCGTACTGGTGGATGCGGTCTCCTCAGTTCGGGTGACGGCACCGAGCACGCTGTATCCGAGTGTGGTCTTGCGCGGGATCGGGGCACCCGAGGAAGGGTCACCTGCTGACCTTGTGATGCAGGGGTTGGCTTCCCACTCCGGCTTGGATCGGCAGGAGCTTTCCGGCGCGGAGTTATCGGCGGTGTAGTAGATAGTTCTTGTGGAGTAGGTGTCGCTCGAAGAACCGTCCGTGATGGCTGTACCCCCGGTGGTGCGGGTCTCGACCACGCGCCCCGTCTCGTCATATCGAGTCAAGGCAGTCGCCCAACCGTCGCCGTCTTGGGTGAGCGTGCGGGTCGGGACCCTCAAGAGCCAGCCCGAGGTGTCCCCGCTGCTGACGGGGTCGTACCGGTACCTGACCTTGCGGGTGTCCCACGTGTTGCCTTCAGCATTCGGCAGGATTCTGTCGGTCACGGCTGCGCGTTGCTCAATGGCAAGCTGATAGCCGCCCTCGGGCACGCCACTGGTGGGTCGTCCCGGCATCAAGCTGGAGTCGGCCTCGTCATCGTACCCGGTCGTGACGACTGTCCGGGCGAACACCGTGTGACCGTTACTGAGCACAACTTCGCGCATTGGGGTGTAGGTCTCTTCCACTCGAGTCCCGGCAGCGTTGTACACGCTGAGTATCGCGTACTTGTCGGCTGCGGTAGCCGGATCTGGCTCGGCGAGCGCTTGGTCCCGACCCGCCGCGGACAGGCTCCAGGTGGCGTTGCCTTGTGCGTCGTACCGAATCGAGTCGATCAGCCAGTGCCCGGCGCCGAAGACAGCCGTGTTGGTGGTGCGGCCCGCTTGGTTGTAGTAGCTGATGGTTGCGTAAGGCCAGTCGGTGCTCGTCGGAGCGAGCCCTGGAACATGGTCCGGCTCGAAGACGGCGGCGGCGCCAGCGGGCGCATCCGCCGCCAACTGCCCCCAAGCCGCAATCGAGTTCGCGGTGAGATCGGGAAGGCCCCCACCGACGAGCGGTGTGTCGTATGCGATGGTCCAAGTGGCGTCGCCCGTGCCGACTGCCGGGTCGAGGGCCCGTTTGACGTGGGCGAGCCGACCCTCGCTGTCGTAATCGAAGCGCCATGGCACCAGGCCCGGGTCCCTCTGTTTGGTGATGGCGGTCTTTGAGTTGATGGTCGTGTACTCGTAGAGTGTCTTGTGGCCGGTTCCACTGTCGCCCGAGACGTTCGGCTGCCAGGTTTCAATGAGCCGGCCGGCGCTGTCGTAGGCGTACCCCGCCACGTCGATGCTGGTCATAGCGGCGGCCGCCGTCGGTGTGCCGTCGGTGCCGGGCTTGGGATCCCACGCCACGTATTGCACCTTGGTGAGCCGCGCTCCGCCGTTGATCGTGGTGTAGCTGAACTTCAGGGCGCGGCACCCCTTGGTCTGCGTGGTCGCGGAGCAGGTCACACCCGCCGGAGCGGGGGCAAGGATCCAGGTGATGAGTCCGTTGCTGTCACGGACGAACTGCACCGTTGAGTTGTCTTCAGGTTCGACAGTCTTGTGTGTACTCCAGACTCCGGCGGTGGTGCGCTGGAACTGAGTGATCGTGCCGTCTAGCTCGGTGAGTGTGAGCGTGTGGCTTATCCCCGTCCCGCCACCAGTCGCGAGGTTGAGCCTGGCGAGGTTTAGGCTGGTCTCACCGACACCCTCATAAGCGCCGACCTTCAGGCTGCCCTTCGTGCCGGTCGAGTGGGCGTAGACATCGGAGTCACCTGCCGGTGAGGTGAGGATGATGGTACCGTCGATGGCGGTGTTGTCTGTAACGACATATCCGGCGGCACCGGTGCCCTCACCTGAAAAGTCCGCAGTCCAGCCGGGACCGAACACCCCGGCCGGTCCTGCCAGGTCGCCAGTTAGGGTTCCGTGCGTGCGACCTAAGGTCAAATTCCCGCCAGCGCCGGGCACGGAAACGTCGGTCTCAGACAGTTGGTACTCGCCAGTGAAAAGCGATATGGCGCCCGGGCCGACCTCCTTGGTCGGGTATGAGCCGCCGAAGGCGTGAGGGATCAGCAGGACGCGCTGCAGCGGGGACGGCATCTCCACCCCGCCCGGATAGGCGAACACGACGCGCAGCTGGACCGTGGAGGGGACACTGATTCCCAGCTCTTTCGACGGGGTCCAGGTCAGAAGCGGGATCTGGGAGAAAGGCGTTGTGCTGGCAAGGGTGCCGGTCCAGGTGGCTCCGGTGGACTTCAACTGCAACTTTGTGGCTTCGTTCCAGCCGTTGGTGGTGTCCCCCTCGGTGTCGGGTGCGTATCGCCACTGAACACGTGCCGACGTCGCGCCCTCCCCTGCAAGCGCCTGAACCGGAAAGGTAGAGGTGGAACGGTCATCCAGCATCGGTTGCGTGATCGCTGCGGAGCCAATCCCGAAAGTGAGCGTCTTCCACGCGCTGGCGATCCCGGACTTGTTCCTGGCCCTGGCCTCGATCTTCACAACACCAGCCTCGGGAACCGGTATCGCTGCAGTTGTGCCCGCCCCGCCCGAGGCGACCACGGCGGGCTGATCCTCAACCGTCCCGGCCTGAGTGCGGCGCCATTCAAAGTCCGCCACGCCGGAGGAGGTGAACGCGCAGGTGGTCGTGCTAGAGATGCGGCTGGTCAGCCAAGTATCGGAACCGTAGCCGTCGCAGCTGATGAACGGGGTGGATGGCGCAGTGGTGTCCACGCCGAAGCTGCGCCACTCAGACCAATCCCCGGCCAGTCCGTGCTCGTCGGTCGCCCGCGCGCGGACCACATACGAGTGGCCATCTGTCAGAGCGGTTGCGGGCTTGCAGCTCGCGGTCGATCCGGCTGCGACCTGGCCGGTGATACAGGAGGCGGCAATATCGGTGGCGTCGGTGGAGGTGCGCACCTCGATGCTGTAGTTCACCTTCGAAGCTTCGGCGTCCGTCGCGGACGTCGACAAGGTCGGCGTGGCAGTGGAGGTCCACAACTTGCCGTCGAAGGTACGGGAAGCATCCATCGACACCCACCCGGCCTGCAAGGGTGCACTGTTATAGACCAACTTCAGATACGGCGCCTCACTGCTCGTCTTGCAGCTGGTGTGTGAGGGGTCCGGGTTCACCGAGCAGAACCGCCGCTCATACGTAACATCCGAGGCGTTGCCGGACGGCGTGTTCAGCTGGATGCCGTAGTTCGTGAACCCGCCATTCGTCGGGCCGTCGGCCCAGGCCTGCACCATCTTGGTGATGTCGGCAGACACGAACCCGTTCGGGGCACTGCACCCGTCCCCGCCCAGGTTCTTCGTCAACGTCGACGAGGTACCTGTGCTGGTCATGGCGATCGGCTTGTCGGTGTACTTCGTGGTCAGATCACTCCACGCCCCACCCAACGGATGGATGTTCATCGTCCGCGACCCGCACGACCCGGCGGCGTACTGGAGCAGGTACAGCTTGCCGCTCAAGATCTTCCGGCCGGAGATCTCACCGTTGGGCCACTGCAGGTAGCTGATCGTCGGATTGTCGTTCGGGCTGCCATCCAGCCTGCCGGTCATCAACCGATAGCCATTCTCGATCGTTGTGGTGTCCTTGCGCACCCACGTGTCCTGCGACGGCGACAACGGCGACAACTCCGGATCCACCACGATCGGGTACACCACATCCGGGTCATCCACCAACTCAGTCGGCGTCGTCAACGTCAGATCCTGGTCGGTCCTGGAACCCCTGGTCGCGGTCTCCCCCAGCGTCGCCTCCACCGGCACCACTTCCAGCGGGTCACCGAACTTGTCCCGCCGCCCATCCCACGCCAGTAGCGACGCCGTGTGGCCAGCGGTGTCGTCGCCGTCGCTGAACACCAACTGGCCATCACCGGACTGCGATAGATCGACACCCGTGGTCCGGACCTTCACCGTGAACTCCGGCACGACCGCTTCCGCGGTGTTGATCCGGATCCGGGTCGACACCCCCATCGGGGTCGCGGTCACCAACAGATCCACCCCATCAACCACCGCATACGTGGCGGTCGGACCCTCCACTGCCGGCGTGGGCAGGTCCTCCGGCCACGACCACACCGTCGAACCCCCGCCCGGAAGATCCAACCGGGCGAACTCCTTCGCCCCGCCCCCATCGATCAGAACCGAGGATGGCGACGCCTTCGGCGCGAACCCGCCACCGTCGCGTGCGACCAGCGTGTAGTCGACATCGACCCACTTCCCGTCGGCGTCCTTCACCCACACCGGCGCGGCATGCGACTCCTGCTCCAGCGTGCCGTCCGGGTTCACCAGCACCCGCACCCGCTCGCTGCGCTGCGACAAGTCCTCCACCGCCACACCCAGCACCCGCGCGGTCACGCCAGCCGACACCAGATCCGGCCGGTCCGGCGTCCCATCACCGTCGGAATCGGCCGCGGCGGCCTGGGCGGCCTGTGTCTCACCCGGGGTCGGCGACGGCGACGGTGATTCCGCACGAGCCATCGGCATCTCGGTCGAAAAGCACAGCGCGATCGACAACACCCCGGCCAGCCACCGCGGAACCACAACACCAGGCTGGGTGATCGGCAGACGCAACATCAAGATCCGTCCTTCATGCAGAGGGCAGCGACACGACAGATGCAGCGCGACGCCCGGGGGTGAGCAAGACTGCCTATTCATAACAGACCCACAGGCTCCGTGCGCTGCGTTCCCAGGAGTTCGTCGCCGGGCGAGCCCCGAAGCGATCAACGGCCGACCCGAACACCTCCGAGGCTCCGCCCTCGGCTTCCGCACCCTCACCAACTACATCGCCAGATCCCTGCTCGAGACCGGCGGACTCAGTTCAGAACCCGACTACACCCGTGATTGATGAGCCCCCTGACTGCCCGTTCGACGAGGAGGCAGACGACTAATCACAGCGAATGCAAGATCCGCCGCCTCAAGGACGCGCCGGTTCCTGTCGGCAGCTGGGCTGGGTGGCCAGGTGGCGGTCCTGCCCCCGTTCGCAGGCGGCTGGTAACAGCTGTCGGGGCGACCGCGCAAGGCCGTCCCGGTTTTTTACCGAGAACTTCGTATCAAGTCCGGATTGCTGGTTAGCATGAGCCATGACCACCGAGCGAGCGCGCCTGGACGGGCCGGCAACCGACGCCTTGTTGAAGCTCGGGAAGTACTTCACAAAGTGGGAGGAGACCCCCGACGGCCGCGTCGTCTTCCGTGAGGGCGGACGCGCCGGAGACGTCTTCTACCGCGACCGATGGAGCCATGACAAGGTCGTTCGCTCCACGCACGGGGTGAACTGCACGGGCTCGTGCTCGTGGAAGGTGTACGTCAAGGACGGCATCATCACCTGGGAGTCCCAGCAGACCGACTACCCCACCACCGGCCCCGACCGTCCCGAGTACGAACCCCGCGGCTGCCCGCGCGGCGCCGCGTTCTCCTGGTACACCTACTCGCCGACCCGCGTCCGCTACCCGTACGGACGCGGCGTGCTGATCGAGGCCTACCGCGAGGCGAAGGCCCGGCTCGGCGACCCGGTGGCCGCATTCGCCGAGATCTCCACCAACCCCGAGACCCGCAAGCGCTACCAGTCGGCGCGCGGCAAGGGCGGCCTGGTGCGCATCTCCTGGAACGAGGCGCTCGAGATCGCGGCCGCGTCGTATGTGAACACGATCAAGACCTACGGCCCCGACCGCTGCGTCTCGTTCTCCCCGATCCCGGCGATGTCGATGGTCTCGCACGCTGTCGGCACCCGGTTCAACCACCTCATCGGCGGCGCGATGACGTCGTTCTACGACTGGTACGCCGACCTGCCGGTGGCCTCGCCCCAGGTGTTCGGCGACCAGACCGACGTGCCCGAGTCCGGCGACTGGTGGGACTCCACCTACCTGATGATGTGGGGCTCGAACGTCCCGGTGACCCGCACCCCCGACGCCCACTGGATGGCCGAGGTGCGCTACCGCGGCACCAAGGTGATCACGGTCTCCCCCGACTACGCCGACAACGTGAAGTTCGCCGACGAGTGGCTGCCCGCCCAGGCCGGCACGGACGCGGCCCTGGCGATGGCGTTCGGGCACGTGATCCTGAAGGAGAACTACGTCGAGCGGCAGGTGCCGTTCTTCACCGACTACGTGCGCCAGTACACCGACCTGCCGATGCTGGTCACGCTCGTCGAGCACCCGGACGGCCACGGGCTGACCGCGTCCAAGTTCCTCACCGCCGCCGACCTGCCCGGTGAGCCCGGCACCGACGACGCCTTCAAGACCGTGCTGTGGGACGCCGCGACCGGCGCGCCCGCCGTGCCCAACGGCACCATGGGCCACCGCTACAACGAGGCCGGCAAGGGCACCTGGAACCTCGAGCTCGGCGACCTCGACCCCGCGCTGAGCCTGCTGGACGTGGCCGGCGCCGAGCCGGTCGAGATCGCGCTGCCCTGCTTCGAGGACCCGCGCGGGGAGGGCACCGTCATCCGCCGCGGCGTGCCCGCCGTCCGGGTCGGCGAGCACCTGGTCACCACCGTGCTCGACCTGATGCTCGCCCAGTACGGGGTCGGGCGCGACGGCCTGCCCGGCACCTGGGCGTCCGGCTACGACGACGTGGACAGCCCCTACACCCCGGCGTGGCAGGCAGAGATCACCTCCGTCCCCGCCGAGGCGTGCATCCGGATCGCCCGCGAGTTCGCGAAGAACTCCGAGGAGTCCCAGGGCCGCTCGATGATCATCATCGGCGCCGGCATCTGCCACTGGTTCCACGCCGACGTCACCTACCGGGCGATCATGGCGCTGCTGATGCTCACCGGTTGCATCGGACGCAACGGCGGCGGCTGGGCGCACTACGTGGGCCAGGAGAAGTGCCGTCCCATGACCGGGTGGTTCAACCTGGCCAACGCGCTGGACTGGTCGCGTCCGCCGCGCACCATGATCGGCACCGGCTACTGGTACATGCACACCGACCAGTGGCGCACCGACGGCTACTCCAGCGACCAGGTGTTGTCCCCGCTGTCGACCGGCAGCCTCGACGGGCTGCACACCGCGGACGCCATGGCGCTGTCCCACCGGCTCGGCTGGATGCCGTTCTACCCGCAGTTCGACCGCAACCCGCTCGACCTGGCCGACGAGGCCAAAGCGGCGGTGGACGCCGGCGAGGCGCCCTCGGTCGGCGAATGGGTGGCCGCCCAACTGAAGGCCGGCACCCTGACCACCGCGCTGGAAGACATCGACGCGCCCCAGAACTGGCCGCGGACGATGGTGGTGTGGCGCTCGAACCTGTTCGGCTCCTCGGCGAAGGGCAACGAGTACTTCCTCAAGCACCTGCTGGGCACCGGCTCGAACCTGATGCCGAACGACCACGCATCGGAGGCCCGGCCGAAGGTCGTGAACTTCCGCGAGGAGGCGCCGGAGGGCAAGCTCGACCTGCTGATCAGCGCCGACTTCCGGATGACCTCCACCACGCTGCTGTCCGACCTCGTCTTCCCCGCCGCCACCTGGTACGAGAAGTACGACCTGTCGAGCACCGACATGCACCCGTTCGTGCACGCGTTCACCCCGGCGATCGACCCGCCGTGGGAGGCCAAGAGCGACTTCGAGTTCTTCACCCTGCTGGCCCGGGCGATCTCCACGCTGGCGAAGGGCCGGCTGGACACCCGCAGCGACCTGGTCGCGGTGCCGATGCAGCACGACACCCCCGGCCAGATCAGCCAGCCCGGCGGCCACGTGTACGACTGGCGCGGCACCAACCTGCCGGCGGTGCCGGGCAAGAACCTGCCGCAGCTGATGGTGGTCGAGCGCGACTACACCGCGATCGCCGACAAGCTGGCCACGGTCGGCCCGCTCGCCGACCGGCTCGGCTTCACGGTGAAGAACATCACCTACGACATGAAGGAGCCCGTGGAGCGGCTGGCGAAGCTGCACGGCGTGATGCCGTCCGGCGCCGGCGCCGGCCGTCCGGCGATCGACACCGACTCCCGCTTCGCCGAAGCGATCCTGACCTGCTCGGGCACCACCAACGGCGCCCTGGCCACGCAGGGCTTCCACGACCTGGAGGCGAAGACCGGGCGCAAGCTCGCCGACCTCGCCGAAGGCCAGGAGGAACGCCAGATCACGTTCGCGCAGACCCAGGCGTCACCGCAGCCGGTGATCACCTCGCCGGAGTGGTCGGGCTCGGAGACCGGCGGACGCCGCTACGCGGCGTTCACGATCAACACCGAGCGGCTGAAGCCGTGGCACACCCTGTCGGGCCGGATGCACTTCTTCCTCGACCACGACTGGATCATCGACGCCGGGGAGCAGCTGCCCACCTTCCGTCCGCCGCTGGACATGACCCGGGCGTTCGGGGAGCCGGAACTGGGGCCGACGGGTGAGAAGGCGATCACCGTCCGCTACCTGACCGTGCACAACAAGTGGTCGATCCATTCGGAGTACCAGGACAACCTGTTCATGCTCTCGCTGGGCCGGGGCGGCCCGCAGGCCTGGCTGAGCGTGGCGGACGCCGCGTCCATCGGTGTCGCCGACAACGACTGGATCGAGCTCACCAACGCCAACGGCGTCTTCGTCGCCCGGGCGGTGGTGACGCACAAGCTGCCGGACGGCATCTGCTACGTCCAGCACGCGCAGGAGCGCACGATCGACGTGCCCAAGTCGGAGGCCACCGGCAAGCGCGGCGGCATCCACAACTCGGTGACCCGCATCCTGGTGAAGCCCACCCACCTGATCGGCGCCTACGCGCAGCTGGCGTACGCGTTCAACTACCTCGGCCCCACCGGCGTCCAGCGGGACATCGTCTCGACCGTCCGCCGCCGCTCGCAGGAGGTGCAGTACTGATGGCCCCCAAGCGTGTGATGGCCCACGTGGCCATGGTGATGAACCTCGACAAGTGCATCGGCTGCCACACCTGTTCGGTCACCTGCAAGCAGGCCTGGACCAACCGGGCCGGCACCGAGTACGTGTGGTTCAACAACGTCGAGACCCGGCCCGGCCTGGGCTACCCGCGGCGCTACGAGGACCAGGAGAAGTGGCGCGGCGGCTGGGTGCGCACCCCGTCCGGCGGGCTCAAGCTGCGCGCCGGCGGACGGTTCCAGAAGCTGCTGAGCATCTTCGCGTCCCCGGTGCAGCCCGAGCTCGGCGACTACTACGAGCCGTGGACGTACGACTACCAGAACCTGATCTCGGCCCCGCTCGGCGACGACTTCCCGGTGGCCCGGCCGAAGTCGCTGATCACCGGCGAGGACACCCAGATCACCTGGAGCGCCAACTGGGACGACTCGCTGGGCGGCGTCCACGCCACCGGCGACACCGACCCGATCGTGGCGAAGCTGCGCGAGCAGGCCAACGAGCAGATCCGGTTCGAGTACGAGAAGAGCTTCATGTTCTTCCTGCCGCGGATCTGCGAGCACTGCCTGAACCCGTCCTGCATGGCGTCCTGCCCGTCCGGCGCGATCTACAAGCGGGCCGAGGACGGCATCGTCCTGGTCGACCAGGACCGCTGCCGCGGCTGGCGCCAGTGCATCACCGGCTGCCCCTACAAGAAGATCTACTTCAACCACCGCTCCGGCAAGGCCGAGAAGTGCACGTTCTGCTACCCGCGCATCGAGGTGGGCCTGCCGACGGTGTGCTCGGAGACGTGCGTGGGCCGGCTGCGCTACCTGGGCATCATCCTGTACGACCCGGACGCGGTGCTGGCCGCGGCCTCGGTCGAGGAGAAGGACCTGTACGCCGCCCAGGTCGACCTGATGCTCGACCCGCACGACCCCGAGGTGATCGCGCTCGCGAAGGCCGGCGGCATGCCGGACGACTGGATCGCCGCCGCCCAGCGCTCGCCGATCTACGCGCTGATCAAGCACTTCAAGGTGGCGCTGCCGCTGCACCCGGAGTACCGGACCATGCCGATGGTCTGGTACATCCCGCCGCTGTCGCCGGTCGTCGACCTGCTGCGCGACCAGGGGCACGACGCGGAGGCCGCCGGCAACCTGTTCGGCGCGATCGACGCCCTGCGGATCCCGGTCGAGTACCTCGCCGAGCTGTTCACCGCCGGGGACACCGACATCGTCACCGGGGTGCTGCAGAAGCTCGCCGCGATGCGCGCCTACATGCGCGGGGTGACGCTGGGCACCGGACGGGACGCCGAGCTGGCGGCCGCCGTCGGCATGACGCCGGAGGCCATGGAGCAGATGTACCGGCTGCTGGCGATCGCCAAGTACAACGACCGCTACGTCATCCCCACCGCGCACCGCGAGGAGGCGCACAACCTCGAGGAGCTGGCCTGCTCGCTCGACTTCGACGGCGGGCCCGGCATGTACGACTCCGGGCCGTTCGGCGAGGCGTCCGGACGCCCGGTGCCGGTCGCGATCGAGACCTACACCGCCCTCAAGCAGCGCCAGCGCGCCGAGGAGGCCGCCTCGGCCGACCAACTCGGCCAGCGCTCCACCCTCCTGAACTGGGACGCGAACCAGGACGCGAAGCCATGAAGTGGCCCTTCGCCGTCGAGGAACGGTCCCTGACGAGCGCGGCGGGGGACCCCCACGCAGCCGTCACCCTCCAGGCCGCCGCACTCGTGCTGGCCTACCCCGAAGCCGAACTGCTCGACCGACTGGACGTCGTCGAGTCCGCGCTCTCCGACACACCAGCGGTCGAGCAGTTCGCCCCCGTCCTGGCCCACCTGCGCTCACGGCCGCTGGGGGAGCTCCAGGCGTTCCACGTGCAGGAGTTCGACCTGTCCCGGCGGCACGCCCTGCACCTGTCCTACTGGACCGACGGCGACACCCGGCGCCGCGGCGAGGTGCTGGCCGAGGTGAAGGCCGTCTACCGGGACTCCGGCCTCGTGGTCGACCTCGACGGCGAACTGCCCGACTACCTGCCGATGGTGCTGGAGTTCGCGGTGGCCGACCCCGAGCGGGGGCGCGCGCTGCTGGAGCGGTTCCGCGCCAGCCTCGAACTGATCCGGCTCGGGCTGGCGAAGGACGACCTGCCGCACGCCGGCGTGCTGGAGGCGGTCTGCGCCCTGCTGCCCGGCCCGTCCCCCCGCACCCGCGCCGAGGTGCAGGCCCTCTTCGGCGAGATCCAGCCGGTCGAGTTCGTCGGCCTCAACGACGTGGTCAGGAGTTGACGTGGACTTCCTGCTGTGGGGCGTCCTGCCCTATCTGGTGGCCCTGGCCCTCGTGGCCGGCCTGATCTGGCGCTACCGCTACGACCAGTTCGGCTGGACGACGCGGTCGTCCCAGCTGTACGAGTCCCGGCTGCTGCGCATCGCGTCCCCGATGTTCCACTACGGGCTGTTCGTGGTGCTCGCCGGGCACCTGATGGGCCTGTTCATCCCGAAGGCCTGGACCGATATGTTCGTGTCGCAGGAGAACTACCACGCGGTCGCGCTCATCGCCGGCACCCTGGCCGGCATCGCGACCCTGGTCGGAGTGGCGCTGCTGATCTACCGGCGGCGCACCACCGGCCCGGTGTTCCTGGCGACCACCCGCAACGACAAGCTGATGTACGTGGTGCTGGTCGCGGCCATCGTGCTCGGCATCGTCGCCACCCTCACCGGCGGGGCGTACCCCGACGGCACCGAGCACAACTACCGCGAGACCGTGTCGATCTGGTTCCGTTCGCTGCTGGTCTTCTCCCCCGACGTCGAGGCGATGGCGGCCGCCACGTGGCAGTTCAAGGTGCACATCCTGATCGCGTTCGGGCTGTTCGTCCTGATCCCGTTCAGCCGGCTCGTGCACGCGTTCACCGTCCCGCTGCACTACCTGTTCCGTCCCTACGTGGTCTACCGCAGCCGGGACGCCCTCCCGCCGACTCCTTCGCGCGGGCGTGTCCGCGGCTGGGACCCGGTCGGCACCCCTGATCGAGACCGAAAGGCCAAATGACCGCCTCCCCTCCCGCCGTGAGCCCCCACCACCACGGCGATGACGTGATCCCGCCCGTCCACGACACCGGACGCGGGGCGAACCGCGTACTGGCGATGTCGACCATCGACTTCACCGTGATGTTCGCGGTGTGGATGATGTTCGGCATCCTCGGCATCGAGATCCAGAAGGAGCTGCTGCTCGACGACGTGCAACTGTCGTGGATCAGCGCCCTGGCCGTCCTCAACGGCTCGCTGTGGCGGCTGCCGGCCGGCATCATCACCGACCGGATCGGTGGCCGCAAGGTCACGATCGTCATGCTGGCCGTGACCGCTGTCCCCGCCTACTTCGTCTCCACCGCGCACAGCTACGGCGTGCTGCTGGTGCTGGCGTTCCTGGTCGGCTTCGCCGGCAACCTGTTCAGCGTCGGCATCGCCTGGAACGCGGCCTGGTTCGGGCGCGATCGCCAGGGCTTCGCGCTCGGCCTGTTCGGGGCCGGCAACGTCGGCGCGTCGATCACGAAGTTCATCGGCCCGCCGTTGATCGCGGGCACCGCGGGCGCCACCTTCATCTTCGGGATCCAGGGCGGCTGGCGGCTCGTCCCGGTGATCTACTCGGTGCTGCTGGTCGTGCTGGCGGTGCTGACCTGGCTGCTGGTCCCCCACCACGACCGGCTGGCCGGGGAGAGCAAGCCGATCAAGGAGATGCTGGCCCCGCTCAAGCACCTGCGGGTGTGGCGGTTCAGCCTGTACTACGTGGCCGTGTTCGGCGCGTACGTCGCGCTGTCGTCCTGGCTGCCGAAGTACTACGTCGACAACTTCAAGGTCGACCTGTGGACCGCCGCCCTGCTCACCGCCACGTTCATCTTCCCCGCGTCGCTGCTGCGTCCGGTGGGTGGGTGGATCTCCGACCGGATCGGCGCCCGCAAGGTGATGTACGCCACCTTCGCGCTGATGCTGGTCACGTCCGGGATCCTGATGATGCCCAACGGGCACATCGTGATCGTCCACCCGGACGGCAGCCAGAGCGAGCACCTGGGCTACTCGATCAGCCTGGGCTGGTTCGTCGTGCTGGTGTTCCTGCTGGGCTGCGCGATGGGTGTCGGCAAGGCCGCCGTCTACAAGCACATCCCCGAGTACTTCCCCGACAACGTCGGCTCGGTCGGCGGGCTGGTCGGGATGCTGGGCGGCCTGGGCGGCTTCGTCCTGCCGCCGCTGTTCGCCTACACCAAGTTGTGGACGGGGTTCCCGTCCAGCACGTTCTTCGTGATGTTCGTGCTCACCGCGATCTGCGCGGTCTGGATGCACCTCACGATCGTCCGGATGCTGCACGCGCAGTCGCCGGAGCTCGCTGACCACTTCGACACCGAGCACATCGACACCCGTTCCACCCAGGAGGCTGGAGTATGAGCACCACCATCGTCGAGAGATTGCAGTCCGGCCCGGAGTGGCTGAAGTCCTGGGACCCCGAGAACGAGGAGACCTGGAACTCCAAGCTCGCCTGGCAGACCCTGTGGATCTCCACCTTCACGCTGACCCTGTGCTTCGTCACGTGGTTCCTGCCGTCCGCGATCGTGCCGAAGCTGAACTCGATCGGGTACGCCTTCACCAAGGAGCAGCTGTACTGGCTGGCAGCGGTGCCGGGCCTGTCCGGCGGTCTGATGCGGCTGTTCTGGATGATCCTGCCGCCCATCATGGGCACCCGGAAGATGGTCGCGGCGACGACGCTGCTGCTGTTCTTCCCCGTGCTCGGGTGGGGCGTCCGCTCGATGTCGCCGACCGCCCCGTACTGGGAGCTGCTGGTGCTGGCGTTCCTGGCCGGCATCGGTGGCGGCGCGTTCTCCGGCTTCATGCCGTCGACGTCCTACTTCTTCCCGCGCAAGAAGCAGGGCACGGCCCTCGGCCTGCAGGCCGGCATCGGCAACTTCGGCGTCTCGCTGGTGCAGCTGCTCACCCCGTGGCTGATCGGCCTGGGCATGCTGTGGTGGCTCGGCCAGAGCCAGATGATGAAGATCCCGGGCAAACCGGACCGAGAAGTCTGGTACCAGGCCGCGTCGTTCGTGTGGCTGCCGTTCATCCTGGTCGGGGCGTGGATCGCCTGGCAGTACCTGAAGTCGGTGCCGATCACCGCGAACATCAAGCAGCAGTTCGACATCTTCTCCAACCAGGACACCTGGTGGATGACGGTGCTCTACATCATGACCTTCGGCACGTTCTCGGGCCTGTCCGCGCAGTTCGGCCTGCTGATGGCCAACCTCTACGGCGCCAGCAACCCGGGGATCGTGCAGGGCGCGGGCGCCACGGCCAAGATCCTGATCGAGGGGTACGCGGTGCCCGACCCGGCGGCGTTCGTGTTCCTCGGGCCGCTGGTCGGCGCGGGCGCGCGGGTGCTGTTCTCCCCGCTCACCGACCGGATGGGCGGCGCGATCTGGACGCTGGTGTCGGGGCTGGGCCTGATCGGCTCGATCATCTGGACGATCCCCTCGCTCACCCCGAACCTGACCAGCGCGGCGACGCTGCAGGCCGGGTTCAACAACTTCCTGTGGGGCATGCTGGCGATCTTCCTGTTCGCCGGCATCGGCAACGCGTCCACGTTCAAGCAGATGCCGATGATCTTCGAGCGTCGCCAGGCGGGCGGCGTGATCGGCTGGACCGGCGCGATCGCCGCCTTCGGGCCGTTCCTGTTCGGCGTCGGGCTGACCATCATGCCGGCGTCGACGTTCTACTGGATCGGCGTGGTCTGGGCCGCGGCCTGCGTCGTGATCACCTGGTGGCGCTACGCCCGTCCGGGGGCTCCGAAGAAGTCCTGACCGACGGGTCGGTTGGACGTCAGCCGGCTCCCTCCAAGGGCCCTCCAAGGGATGGGGAGGCACCGGGGGCCGGCTGGCTCTGCGTCTGGTCAGAAGTGGTGTCTGGTCAGAAGTGGCCGGCGCCGTCCAGCTGGCCGACGATGTGCTCGAGCAGCGGTCCGATCACGTCCACCGCGTCGCGGACGCCGCCGCGGGAGCCGGGCGCGGTGAGGACGAACACTGACGGCTCGCCCAGGACGATGCCGGCGACCTCGCGGGAAACCAGGGCGGACGCGACGTGCGCGGCGCCCCGACGACGGATCTCCTCGACGATGCCGGGCAGTGGGTAGCTCATCAGCGGGGCGACCGCGTCCACGGTGACGTCGCCGGGACCGATGCCGGTGCCGCCGCTGGTCATCACCACCCGTGACCCGTCCGCGATCGCCGCCCGCACCGCCGCGGCGATCGCCGTGGTGTCGTCGGGCACCACGACCAGGGTGGCGGTGGCCCCGTGGGCGGCGAGCAGCTCGACGGCCACCGGTCCCGCGCGGTTCTGGTCGCGGCCGTCCGCGATCTCGTCCGACACGGTGATCACGGTCGCAGCAAGGGCCATGACCGCAGGCTAGGCCGCTTCGCCACCGAATTGTCCCTTCGCCACCGGAATTCCGGTGGCGAAGGGACAATTCGGGAGCGAACGTCGGGGGTCACCCCCGAAACGGCCCTCCACCGCCGGGAGACTCCGGAGGCGAAGGGCCGTCAGGGACGGACGGCGCTGTTCGGGAGGGGGGTGGCCGGGGGTCAGACCGTCCGGGTCGCGCCGTCGGGGTCGGTGGCGGTGATCGTGAAGGTCTCGGCGGCCAGGTCGGCGTCCAGGGTGGCGCTGTGGCCGTCCTTGCGCCAGGTGACCACCAGGCGGTCGTCGCCGGTCTCGGCGACCTCGCAGGTGGCGTCGAAGCCGAACGCGCCGAAGGTGTTGCGGAAGCGCAGCAGGTCGAGCTGCCGCTCCACCACCGGACGGTCGAGGCCGTCGATGACCTCCTCCAGCCCCAGGTTCGTGCGGTTGATCTCCTTGTGGCCGCCCGAGCCGGCCTTCTCGACCGCGGCGTGGTTGTTCTTGCCCGCGAACAGGTCGAGGTACCAGACCTGCGGCTTGCCCGGCATGAACAGCTGGATCGCCCGTGCCAGCAGCAGCCGGGCGTCGCTGTCGCCAAGGGCGCTGTAGTACGTCGCGTTCACCTGGTAGTACATGTTCTTCGCGCCGTGCAGGTCCTTCACGTAGCCGCCGCGGCCGACGATGGTGTCGATCAGGGCCTGGATCCGGTCCTCGTCCAACAGGCCCTTCAGGTCGAGCAGCGGGATGCCGTCGTGGCAGCCGAGCATGTTCACCGTCCGGATCTTCCTGTCCACCAGCTCGCCGATCCAGCGCTTGAGCGTGGACGTGTCCCGCCGGTCGAGCGCGTCGATCAGCAGCCCCGGCAGGAAGAAGTCGTAGGTCAGGAACCCCTTGGACGCGATCAGCTCGTGGATGCCCTCGGCGTAGGTGGAGTGGATCTCCGGCAGCAGCAGCAGGTCGCGCCGGTCGGCCAGCTCCTTCACGCGGGCCAGCAGGTCCCAGGTGCCGGGGTCGTTGAGGAAGTTCTTCAGCCCCGGCTCCTTCGGCGCGTACGCGAACGCGTCCAGCCGGACGATCTGCGCCCCGTACCCGGCGAGCCGGTCGAGCACGTCGGCGTAGAACTGCCAGACCAGCGGGCTGGCGATGTTCAGGTCCATCTGGCCGAGGTAGGTGCGCTGCGACTCGACCAGGTCGACGACCGCGTCCTGCACGGCCTCGAAGCCGGTGAAGTCGGCGTCGCCCGGACGTCCGCCGGACGCGAGCGCGGACGCCACCCGTCCGGCCAGCACCTCGGCGCGCCCGTACTGGAGGCCGGTGGCGCGCATCAGCTGCTGGGTGTCCGGGGCGGTGTAGCGCACCTCCTGGTAGAAGGTGTTCCAGTAGGGCTTCTCGGTGCCGTCGGGGAGCCGCACCATCAGGATCGGCAGGCCTGGCTTGCGGAAGAACATGTCCTTGATCAGCGCGGGGTCGGGCTGCACGTAGCCCTCGGCGGTGAGCTCGCCGTGGCCGGCCCAGAAGGCGTTCCAGTCGATGAAGAAGTCCTTGTAGGCCGAGCGTTCGCCGTGGGCGAGGATGTCCTGGAACTGCGGCGACAGCACGGAGGCGTGGTTGAGGATGAAGTCGAAGGCGAAGTCGATGCCCTCCTCGTCGAGCGCCTCGAGGTCGGCGGCGGTCGCGAACTGGTCGGACAGGTTGTAGTCGATCACCGAGAAGCCGCGGTCGAGGTCGGTGTTGAAGATGCTGGGCAGCAGGTAGGCCGAGCTGAACACGTCCTTGAGTTCGGGGCGTCGCAGGAACGCGACCAGGCCGGCGAGGTTCCCGCCGATGCTGTCGGGGTAGACGTTCAGCATCGTCCCGGCGCCCGGCAGGTCGGCGCCCATCGCCGCGCGGTAGCCGTCGTGGTCGAGCAGTTCGCCCGACTTCGAGACGATGATCGCGGCCCGGGACGCCTGCGCGTGCAGCCGGGCCTGTTCGAGTTCGAGCACCGTCGTGGTGAACGGGCTGTCGACCGCGCCGTCCCGGCTGCGGGCGCGGCGGTGGGCGAGGGTCTCCTCCGGGGTGCTGTTGAGCAGGATCGGGATGTCGACGCCGCGCAGGTACTCGGAGTTGCCGTGCGTCCACTCCACGACGATCACCTGGATGTCGCGGACGTCGACCGCGTCGTACCAGAGCTGGTCGGGGGTGCGACCCATCCGCTTGAGCAGGAGCTCGTCGGCGCCGGCGTGGAAGGCCTCGAGGATCGCGCTGACCTCGTCGAAGTCGGTCTCGTTCGGCGTACCCAGGTAGCCGGCGAGCGCGGTGCGTCCGGCGCGCTGGTAGGTCGCCAGCCACGGGTGTGCAGCCACCTCGGCCGGATCGGCGTCGCGGTCGCCGGCCTGCAGCTCGGCCAGCGCGGTGCGCACCTCGGCGGTGTAGGCGTGGCGGGCCACCAGGCCCTGCGTGCCGCCCGCCCGGAACGTGCGCAGGCGCTCGGCGTCGTTGGCCGCGGGCACCCGGCGCGGGTAGTTGTCGCCGGAGAGCACGTAGGCGCCGATCCCGAGCGCGTTGAGCCCGTGGGCGAGCAGCGAGCCGGTCTCGGACTTGCCCACTCCCGAGCCCCCGCAGACCGCGACCACCGCGCGGTGCGGTTCGGCCGCCAGCAGCGGTTCGAGCAGCCGCATCAGCTCGGGGAAGATCACCCGCGCCTTCGCCACGTGACCCGGCCCGATCTGAACCTTGTCCCCCGGCATGTCGCCGGTCGGGACGCCGGCCAGATCGGTCACGTCGGGGAAGCTCACGGCCATGTGCGTACTCCTGGGGTCGTCATCGCGAGGAGGCGGGCACTCCTCGGCTAAATCGTTTGACCAAATCCTACGGCCCGGCGGCACCCGGCCACCAGCCCCGCGTCCGGGGCTCTCGGGAACGCCGGTCATGATGGTTGACGTCCGACAGTTCGCGATATATCGTGATGCTATCTCGATACCTGAAAGAAGAACGATATGTCCGAGTTCACCCCTCCCCCGTCCGGCCGCGGACGCGGCGGTTTCGGCGGCGGCTTCGGCGGCGGCTTCAGCCGCGAGCGGCGCGGGTCGAACCGCGTCCGCCGGGGCGACGTACAGACCGCCGTGCTCGCGCTGCTCGCCGAGGCCGACATGCACGGCTACCAGATCATCCAGGAACTGGCCGAGCGCAGCGGCGGCGTGTGGCGTCCCGGCGCCGGCAGCATCTACCCCACCCTTCGCCAGCTCCAGGAGCAGGGCCTGATCCGCAGCCGCGAGGAAGGCTCGAAGCGCGTCTTCAGCATCACCGACCTTGGACGCCGAAGCGCCCCGTCCGGCGCCGAGCGGGAGCCGTGGCAGCAGTGGGCGGACGCGGACGGCTCGCGCGTCCAGCTGCGCCGGGCCACCGAGTCGCTGCTCAGCGCGATCGCCCAGGTGGACGCCGCCGGGACCGACGCCCAGGCCGTCCGCGCGGTCGAGATCCTCGGCGCCGCCCGCAAGTCGCTGTACCTGCTGCTGGCCGAGGAGGAGTCATGAGCACCCCCGAGGAGAGCCACACGCCACCGGACCAGCCGGCGGACGCCCCGTCCGCCACCCCCACGCACCCGCTCGCCTGGCCGCTGCTGATCGCCATCACCTTCCTGACCACGATCGGCATGACGATCGTGTTCCCGGTCCTGCCGTTCATCCTCCGCGAGTACGTGCCCGAGACCTCGCTCGCCCTCTGGGTGGGCGTCCTCGAAGGCGTCTACGCCCTGTGCGCGTTCCTCGCGGCCCCGTTCCTCGGCTCGTTCTCCGACCGGTGGGGACGCAAGCCGATCCTGGTGGTCAGCGTCCTCGGCTCGGCCGTCGGCTATGTGATGTTCGGCATCGGCGGGGCGCTGTGGGTGCTGCTGGTGTCGCGGATCATCGACGGCCTCACCGCGGGCGACATGCCGGTGATGTTCGCCTACCTCGCCGACATCACGCCGCCGGAGAAGCGGGCCGCGCGGTACGGCCTGCTCGGCGCACTGGGCGGCATCGGCACGATGGTGGGACCGGCGATCGGCGCCTACCTGGCCACGATCAGCCTGTCCGCACCGGTCTTCGCCACCGCCGCCATCGCCGTGCTGATCGGCCTGATCGCGGCGGTGGTGCTGCCCGAGAGCCTGTCGCCGGCCAACCGGAGCACCACGCTCGACCTCACCGAGCTGCACCCGCTGAAGGTCATCTCGGCCGCGTTCGCCCGCCGGGAACTCCGCAGCCTGTTGATCGGCTTCACCCTGATCAGCATTCCGTTCGCCTTCTTCGTCAACAACGTCAGCGTGCTGGCGCTGGACGCAGTCCACTGGGGCCCGACCGAGGTGGGCCTGCTGCTCTCCGGTGTCGGGGTGGTCGACATCATCATCCAGGGCCTCCTGCTGGGCCTGCTGGTCAAGCGGTTCGGGGAGCGCGGGGTCGTGGTCGGCGGCATGGTCGGCCAGCTCGTCGGCTGCGTCGGGCTCGCGCTGGTCGCGGTGTTCGTCCCGCTCACCTGGGTGCTCGCGACCGCGAGCCTGGTCTTCGCCGCCGGCCAGGGTGGCATGCAGGCCGCGCTGGACGGGCTGATGTCGAGCTCGGTCGCCGCGGACGAGCAGGGCTGGCTGGCCGGTGGCCTGTCGTCGCTCGGCTCGGCCGTCCAGATGACCGCGCCGCTGCTGGCCGGGTGGCTGTACGGCTTCAGCCACGGCGCCCCGCACTGGATCGGTGCCGCCCTGATCGCGCTCGCCGCCTTCACCCTCGCCCGGCCGACGGCGTCCGCGTCCCCGGTGCTCGTCGACCCGTCCCCCGCCTAGCCCGGGGACGGTTCTCCGATCCGCCAGATGTCGGCGGAAAACGGGGACGGTTCCTCAATCCGCCACAATTCGGCGGAAAACGGGGACGGTTCCTCGATCCGCCAAAATTCGGCGGAAAACGGGGACGGTTCCTCGATCCGCCTGAGCGCGAGATCCGTCCCCAATACCCGCCAGAATCTGGCGGATCGAAGAACCGTCCCCGGTCAGGCGGGTTCGGGCCAGCCCTGCTCACGCACGAACGGGACTCAAGCGCCGTCGGACGGCGGCTCCGGCACCCCGGGCGGCGGCTGGGTGTAGAGCGCCACGGTGGCCGCGGCGGCCATCGCAGCGGCGTCGGCGTCAGCTCCGTCCGCGACGTGGGCGGCAGCCCAGGCGTCCGCCGATCCCTGGCTGAAGCGTCGGCCCTCGGGGCCGGCCATCCAGGCGGCCGCCTCTGCCGGGGCGACGCCGTCCCTGGCGCCACCGACGAACAGGGCCAGACCAAGCAGGATCGAGTCCCACCCGATCCCGGTGGCGGACGGCCCGAACTGCCGCCACAGCTCCTCGGGGATGTCCTCGACGCGCGCCTGGTGCGCCAGGTCGAGCCGCGTCCGGTCGGGGGCGAGTGCGGTGAGCCGGAGTGTCACCCAGGTGTCGGGGGCGTCGCCGTACGCCCAGGTGAGCCGGTAGTGCGCGGCGTCACCGTCGGGTGGTTCGCACTCGAGGATGCGGCCGCCGGCGTTGCCCTCGATCTGGTAACTCCCGCCCACACGCAGGTCGCCGGTGACCGGCAGGAACCAGCGTCGGATCCGGTCGGGCGTGGTGACCGCCTCCCAGACGTCGGCGATGTCGGCCCGGTACTCCTGCGTCAACCGCTGCTCGCGGACGGCGTCGGCGCCCTCCCCCGTCGTGCGGAGTTCGCGGCGCACCGCGGCGATCTGCCCGTCCACATCCACCATGCTCATCACTCCTTGTCGTCGGCCTGTTCGGCCAGGCGCCGTTCGCGCCGGCCGCGCGCCAGTTCCGTGCCGAGGGCCGCCAGCGGCGGCTCCCAGAAGCTGCGGAACCGGTCGAACCACGCGTCGGCCTCGGCGAGCTGGGCAGGCGCGACGGCGTAGAGCCGCCGGGCACCGTCCGCCCGGACGGAGGCGAAGCCCGCCTCACGCAGCACCCGGAGGTGCTGGGAGACCGCCGGCTGCGAGATCCCGAACTCGGCCTGGACGATCGTGCCGATGCCCCCGGCGGTCAGTTCGCCATCGGCGAGCAGCTCCAGGATCCGGCGCCTGACCGGGTCTCCGAGGATGTCCAACGCGTGCACAGCACCATGCTTGCGCCAGCTCTTATATAAGCCAATACGCAACTGTTGTGATGCGCGCTCCTCTTCGAAGATCCGTCCCCGATACCCGCCGAAATCTGGCGGATCCAAGAACCGTCCCCGATACCCGCCGAAATCTGGCGGATCCAAGAACCGTCCCCGAAACCCGCCGAAATCTGGCGGATCCAAGAACCGTCCCCGAAACCCGCCGAAATCTGGCGGATCGAAGAACCGTCCCCGGTCAGGCGGAGTAGGCGGCGGCGAGGTTGGCGAGGAGGCGAGCACCGAAGCCGGTGGCGCCGGCCGAGCGCCAGGCGTCGTCGGCGTCGCTCGACATGGTGCCGGCGATGTCGACGTGCGCCCAGGGCGTGTCCGCGACGAACTCGGCCAGGAACAGCGCCGCCGTCGTCGCGCCCGCGTGCGGGCCGCCCAGGTTGGCGATGTCGGCGATGTCGGAGTCGAGCTGCTTGCGGTACTTCTTCTCCAGCGGGAGCTGCCACGTCGGCTCGTCGGTGGCGGCCGAGGCCGCGAGCACCCGGTCCACCATCCCCTGGTCGCTGCCGAGCACCGCCGCCCGCGACTTGCCGAGCGCCATCAGGGCCGCCCCGGTGAGCGTGGCGATGTCGACGATCGCGTCCACGCCCGCCTCGACAGCCAGCGCCAGACCGTCCATCATCGCGATCCGGCCCTCGGCGTCGGTGTTCTTGATCTCGACCGTGGTGCCGTTGCGGCAGGTGAGCACGTCCCCCAGCTTGTACGCCGAACCGGACGGCATGTTGTCGGTGCAGCACAGCCAGCCGGACACGGCCGCCGTGGTGCCGAGGTCGCGCAGCGCGGTGAACGCGCCCAGCACGGCCGCCGCACCGCCCATGTCCATCTTCATCAGCAGGTGCATGGGGTCGGACGGCTTGAGGCTGATGCCGCCGGAGTCATACATGATGCCCTTGCCGACCAGCCCCAGGTGCCCGGACGGGTCGCCGCCCGGCGTGTAGGTAAGGACGACCAGCCGCGGCTCCTCCTCGCTGCCGGCGTTGACGCCGAGGATGCCGCCGCACCCCATCTCGATCAGCGCGGCCTTGTCGTAGGACTCCACCTCGAAGCCGAACTCGGCGCCGAGCTCGGCGGCGACCTCCGCGATGTCGGACGCGGTGAGGTGCCCGGGCGGGGTGTTGGCGAGGTCGCGCGCGACCACAGCGGCCCGGACGGTGACCTGCGCCACCGCCGCACCCGCGGCGAGCTCGGCGGCGTCGGCCCCGGCCACCCGCAGCTGCAGCAGCGCCAGCGGCACCTCCTTGGCCTCGGCCTTCAACACCGAGTAGCGGTAGCGGGCCAGCAGCGCACCTTCGGTGAGCACCTGCCCGGCGGTCCGCGCATCGACGGGCACGGCCGGCACGTCGATGCCGATCCGGCCGCCCTTCTTCGCGGTCGCGCGAGCGGCGGCCGCGGCGGCGTCGCGCAGCGCGTCGGCGGTCAGCTCCGTGTCACCGACCCCGACCAGCACGATCGGGTGGCCGTCGCGGGCCACCACCAGGCTGCTCCCGGGCGAGGCGTCGAACCCGGCGGACGCCAGCGCGTCCGTCCCCAGGCCGACCACGCCGGTCAGGTCGGTGCCGGACGCCACCAGTAGGGCGACCGCGTCCAGGTCGGACGCGAAGTCCTCGACGGCCGCCACCTCGCAGGCGTTCCCGAGCGCGGGAACGGGCGTGAAGTCGGCGGGGATCAACTTGTTCGGGCTGCGGCTCATCGTGCTCCTTCGAATCAGCGGCTTCGGTGCTGACGATAGCCCTTCGCGGGCGGCGCGGAGCGGGTTCGCGAGGGGGTGCCGTCCCGAGCCCCCCACGAGCGGCTAGGGTGCTCGCTGTGGACCACGTCGCGATCGTCCTGACCATCCTGGTCCTCGCGGTCGTGGCATTCATGACGAACCGCGTACCGATGGGCATCGTCGCGCTCGGCGTCGCAGTGGCGTTGTGGGCCACCGGCATCCTCACCGTCAACCAGGCGCTGGCCGGCTTCGGCGACCCGACGGTCATCTTCATCGCCTGCCTGTTCATCGTCTCCGAGGCGCTGGACGCCACCGGCGTCACCGCCTGGGCCGGGCAGCAGGTGATCACCCGGGGCGGGGAGAAGCGGACGCCCCTGCTGGTCGTCATCTGCCTGCTGGTCGCCGTCCTGACCGCCCTGATCAGCGTGAACGGCGCCGTCGCCGCGCTGATCCCGGTGGTGGTCGTGGTGGCGATGCGGGTGGGCCTGCCACCCAGCCAGATGCTGATGCCGCTGGCGTTCTCCGCCCATGCCGGCTCGATGCTCGCCCTCACCGGCACCCCGGTGAACATCATCGTCAGCGAGGGTGCGGCCGACGCGGGAGCGCGCCCGTTCACATTCCTCGAGTTCGGCCTGGCCGGGCTGCCGCTGCTGGTCGGCACCATCGCGATCATCGCGCTGTTCGGACGCCGGCTGCTGCCCGACCGCACCCCCACCGTGCTCCCGCCGGACGTCAGCAACCACGCCCGGACGCTGCGCGAGCAGTACGCGCTGCCGGCCGACCGGGAGCTCGTCGGCGTCCGCAAGGGTGTCACCGAGGTGGTCGTCCCGCCCCGCTCCCCGCTGATCGGGGTGCACCTGTTCCCGGGCATGACCACCCCCAGCGGCGACCTGGTTGTGCTGGGCCTCCAGCGGGCCGGCGAGGACGTGACCGGTGCGGACGCCACCCTCCAGGCCGGCGACACGCTGCTGCTGGGCGGTACCTGGGAGCACCTGCAGGCCCACACCGCCGGACCCGACGTGCTGGTGGTCAACGACCCGGCGGTGCTGCGCCGCTCGGTGCCGCTGGGAGTCGGTGCGAAGCGCGCGATGGTCATCCTCGCGGCGATGGTGGTCCTGCTGGCCACCGGCATCGTGCCCCCGGCCATCGCCGGCGTCCTCGCCGCCGGCGCCATCGTGCTCGGCCGCGTGCTCACCCCGACCCAGGCCTACCGCTCGGTGTCGTGGACGACCGTGGTGCTGGTCGGCGGCATGATCCCGCTGTCCACCGCGTTCATCTCCACCGGCACCGCCGACCTGATCGCGAGGGGCCTGCTGGGGCTGGTCGGCGACTCCTCGCCCTACCTGGCGCTGTTCGCCCTCTGCGTCCTCACTGTGGTGCTGGGCCAGCTGATCTCGAACACCGCGACGGTGCTGATCATGGTGCCGATCGCGACCGTGCTCGCCCACGACCTGCACGCCTCGGTGCTGCCGTTCATGATGGCGCTCACCGTCTGCGGGGCGGCGTCCTTCCTGACCCCGGTCGCGACCGCGGCCAACACGATGGTGATGGAACCGGGCGGCTACCGGTTCACCGACTACTGGAAGCTGGGGCTCCCCCTGCTGCTGCTCTTCCTCGTCGTGGCCGTGGCGTGGGTTCCCCTGATCTGGCGCTTCTGAGAGGCATCCCGTGACCCAGAACATCCCGTTGGCGGTCGTCCTGACCGTGCTCGCCTCGGTGGCGCTGGCGGTCGCCTCGGTGGTGCAGCACAGCGCCGTCGGCGACACCGCCGGCAAACCGGGCGCGAAGCTGTCCGGCGCCGACCTGCTGGCGGTCATCCGCAACCGTCGCTGGCTCGGCGGCCTGCTGCTCACCGGCGTGGGTGCGGTGCTCCAGATGACCGCGCTGCTGCTGGCACCGGTCACGGTGGTGCAGCCGATCGGCGTCCTCGCGGTGCCGTGGACGATCCTGCTGGCCGCGCGCGTGCACCGGCGTCCGATCACTCCCGCGATGTGGGGTGCGACCGCGCTGACCGTCGCCGGCACGGTCGCGTTCGCCTGGGTGGCGATCCGCAACGCCGCCCCCTACCCGATCCTCAACGACGCGTGGCTGGTGCTGGGCACCCTCGCCGGCTTCGGCATCGCCGCGCTGCTCGCGCTGGCCGGCGCGCGCGGGCCGGTCGCCTGGCAGTGCCTGGCCTGGTCGGCCGCCGCCGCGGTCATCTACGGCGCGGAGTCGGGCGTGGTGAAGGCCATCGGGCACTACACCATCAGCCGTCCCTGGCTGGGTTCGCCGGTGTTCTGGACGCTGGCCGCCTCGATCGTGGTGGGCATGGTGCTGGCCGGCATCTGGATCCAGCAGGGGTACGCGTCCGGTGCCGCCGAGATCGTCGTCGGGACGCTGAACGCGGCCGGCCCCGTGGCCGGCGTCGCGTACGGGATCGCGGTGCTCGGCGAGGGCATGAACCTCACCTGGAGTTCGGCGCTGCTGATGCTGCTGTTCGCCGCGGTGGCGATCTCCGGCGTGGTGCTGCTGTCGCGGATCCACCCCGGGACGGCCGAGTCGGAGCCCAATCAGGGCGAAACTCCGCCGAGTGCACCACGTGACGGCGCCTGACCCATCATGATGAAGGCGAGAGACTCGGCACCACTGTGGGGGAGCACATGAATCCGGTACTGGCTTTCGTGGTCGTCATGCTGGTCTGGACCGTCAGCGACTGGGTGGCGAAGAAGACCGGCTCGCTGCTGTCGAGCCTGTTCGTGGCCTCGATCATCTTCCTGATCGGCTTCATGACCGGGGTGTTCCCGCCGGACCTGCTGCCGGCGTCGTCCCTGCTCGGCCTGGCCGGCGTGGTGGTGGGCTTCATCATCGTCCACCTGGGCACGATGATCAGCCTCGACGACTTCAAGAAGCAGTGGAAGACGCTGCTGATCGGCATCGCCGCCGTGGTCGGTATCGGCCTGCTGCTGCTGCTCGCCAGTGTGATCTTCGGCATCCGCGCGAGCGTCAACGACTACGGCGAACTGATCTCGCGGTTCGGCCGCGACTACGCGATCGCCGGCATCGGCGCGCTGTCGGGCGGCACGATCTCCGTCCTCATCGTGCAGGAGGCGGCGCTCGGCGTCGGCCTCACCACGGTGGCCGCGTTCCCGGTGCTGATCGCCGCGCTCCAGGGCCTGTTCGGCTTCCCGCTCACCTCGCTGCTGCTGCGCCGCGAGGCGGCACGGCTGAAGGACGAGTACCGCGCCGGACGCCTCGAGGCGCCCGCCGCCGCGGAGTCGGCCCAGGCGAACGAAGGACGCCTGCCGGCGTTCCTGCGCACCACGCCGGGCACGCTGTTCTGCGTCGGCGTCGTGGTGCTGGTGAGCATGGGCATCAACGACCTGACCAAGGGCACGCTGAACACGTTCGTGGTGGCGCTGATCCTGGGCATCGTGCTGCGCACGACCGGGGTGTTCAAGCCGTCCACTCTCAACGGCATCGACTCGTTCGGCCTGATGATGCTGGCGATCATGATCATGGTGTTCGGCCCGCTGGCCACCTTGAAGCCGGCCGACCTGGCAGCCCTGGCCGGGCCGCTCGCGATCGCGTTCGTGTTCGGGCTGGTCGGCATCGCGGTGTTCACGCTGGTGGTCGGCAAGCTCGTCGGCTACAGCGTCCCGATGTCGATGGCCATTGGCCTGACCGCGCTGTACGGCTTCCCGGGCACGATGATCCTGTCGCAGGAGGCCGCGAAGGGCGCCGGCGAGAACCCGGAGGAGGTCGCCGCGATCGAGGGGGCGATCCTGCCGAAGATGATCGTCGCGGGCTTCTCCACGGTGACCATCACTTCAGTGGTCGTGACCAGCATCATCGCGGCGGGCATCGGACGCTAGGGCGTCACCGCCTTTGAGTGTCACGGCCCCGGAGACATGAATGGTTCCTGCCCGGGGGGATGGGGCAGGAACCTGATTCGAGTATAGGTCGGCATTGCCGTCCGTGTCACCCCAATGGGGGACACGATGTTCGGCGCGTCGCTCAACCCGCCTTGGCGGCCTCGGCCTCGGCCTTGAGTTGCTCCATGTCGAGCGCCTTCACCTGGTCGATCAGCTGGGCGAACTGCTTGTTGTTGAGCGCCCCGGCCTCCCGGTAGACGAGATAGCCGTCGCGGAAGGCCATCAGCGTGGGGATGGAAGAAATACCGAGGGCCGCCGAGAGGTCACGCTGCTCGTCGGTGTCGATCTTGGCGAACACCGCGTCGGTGTGCTCGTCGGACGCGGCTTCGAAGACCGGCCCGAACATGCGGCACGGCGGGCACCAGGTGGCCCAGAAGTCGACGAAGACGATGCCGTCCTTGATGGTCTCGCCGAACTCGGCTTCGGTGACCGCGATGGTTGCCATGCTCACTCAATCCTTCGGTGTAGGTGAATACCTCGGCCACAACGCCGCCGGGGCCGTCCGGTATTCCCCAGGTCCCGGCGCCCGGGCCCGAACGCGGAACGACCCCGCTCCGGCGCGGCCGGAACGAGGTCGGGGGTGGCGAGTGCCGGAGGACTACTTGCCCTCGGGGACCAGACCCTGGGTCTCGTCGCCGAGGTCGGGGCCGTCCTCGAAGACCAGCTGGCCGTCCACCACGACGACGTTGATGTTCGGCGGAGCGACGTAGTTCGGATCCGACTCGTCCACGGTGACCTCGTCGTCGCCGTCGATGGGATCGAGCACCGCGACGGGATCGACAACCGCGACCGGATCCGGCTCGGCCACCGGGGTGGCAGCGACGGCGCCGGCGGCCGTACCGATGAGCGTGCAACCCAGCACCGACACGGCGACCAACCAGATCAGCTCGCGGAAGCGGCGTCCGGGACGCGCGCTGGAGCGGTCGTGATTCATGGCAATACCTCCAACAGGGACGGCGACCGATCGGCCGCGGTTCGTCGGGAACGGCAGGTCGCCGCTCCCGGTCTCGAGCGGCCGTCCTGCTCGCCGCTTGTCCCTACCCACGTCCGTGGGGCGCAGAACGTTGCCGTCCGCCTGGAGCTCTCAGTCGACCGCGACGAAGAGGTGCTCGGCGACCGTCCCGTCGAGGATGGCCTCGGACTCCTCGTCGCCCAGCACCAGCCGGCGTCCGATCATGGCCGCCCGCACCGGCACCCCGGGCAGTGCCCCGGCCGCCTCGATCGCGGCCAACTGCACCGGGTCGTTCTGGAGGTGCTCGCTCATCCGCAGCACCACCACCTCGTGCGCGCGGCCGTCGGCCAGCTTCAGCGAGAGCAGCTCGGTGCCGTCCAGGAAACCCTCCGGGGCCGGGTCGACGCCCAGCTCGTCCAGGGCCGGGATCGGGTTGCCGTACGGCGAGCTGACCGGGCCGTCGAGGATCGCGACCAGCCGCCGCTCCACGTCGGTGGAGATGACGTGCTCCCAGCGGCAGGCCTCCTCGTGCACGAGCGGCCAGTCCAGTCCGATCACGTCGGTGAGCAGCCGTTCGGCGAGGCGGTGGCGCCGCATCACCCGGGTGGCGAGTTCCAGTCCCCGCTCGCTGAGCACCAGGTGCCGGTCGGGGTGGACGCTGACCAGCCCGTCGCGCTCCATCCGGGCGACGGTCTGGGAGACGGTGGGTCCGCTCTGCTTGAGTCGTTCGGCGATCCGGGCCCGCAGCGGCGGGATGCCCTCCTCGCCGAGCTCGTAGATCGTTCGCAGGTACATCTCCGTGGTGTCGATGAGGTCGCTCACTGCTCCTCCTCCCTGCGATCCGGTTGCCAGACTATAGCCATGACCGCCCCGCCCATGTCGCGTACCGTCGGTGTCGCCCCCGAGCGTCTTGCCGGGTGGCTGGACGGGTTCGCGCAACGCCACGGCCGTACGGACGTCCGGGTCGGCGATACCCACGTGGTGCTGGTGGCGCCGGACGGGGCCCAGGCCCGGATCGCGCTGCCCTGGGGACAGCTGGACGACGGCGACGACCCGCTGGGCGCCCTGGTGGCCGCGTCCACGCGTCACCGCGTCGTCGGCGCCCTGATCGTGCGTCGCAAGGCCCACGCGGTGGGCGTGTTCGACGGCGAGGCGCTGGTGGCCGGCCGCCACGGCAGCCACTACGTGCAGGGACGGACGAAGGCCGGCGGCTGGTCGCAGCAGCGCTACGCCCGGCGCCGGGCGAACCAGGCGGAGCGCTCGTTCGAGGCGGCCGCCGCCGACGCGGTCGAGGTGCTGCTCCCCCGGCTCGGCGACCTGGAGGCGCTGGTGACCGGCGGCGACCGGACGGCGGTGTCGGCGGTGCTGGCCGAGCCCGGTCTGGAGCGGCTCGTCGCCGCCGGGTTGCCCCAGCCGTTCGGGGTGCTGGCCGTCCCCGACCCCAACGCCGGCGTGCTGGCCGGGTTCGCCGCCCAGTTCCGCCGGGTCTCGATCGAGCTGAACGAGTTGGCCTGACGGCGGGTCAGCGGCGGCGCAGGAAGACCAGCAGCGCGGCGAGGAGCGCGAGCACCGCAGCCCCGCCGATGGCGAGGTAGGTGCGGGAGTTGTCGAGGGCCGCGTCCGGGGTCTCCGAGTCCGGTTCGGTGGTGACGCTGACCTCCGAGGTGGCGGTGGAGGACCCGGTGGCGGTCGCCGTGCCGGTGGAGGTCGCCGTCGAGGTCGCCGTGGCGGTCGCGGTCGGGCTCGGGGTCTCGGCGAGGGCCGTGCCGCCCACACCCCACGTCAGGGCGGCCCCGAGGGCGGCCCCGGCCAACGCGCGTCGCACTGCCAGGATCATGAGCGGGAGCCTACCGGCCGAACCCGAGCACGCTGCCCACGACGACGAGGATGAGCAGCAGCACCAACGCGCCGGTCACGACGAGGCGTCGGGATCGCGGGTTCACGCGCCCAAATGTATGCCAGGCGGTTAGCGTGTTACCCATGGGATCGGTGCGGCTCTACGCGATCGCGATCGATGAGGTGCGGGACATCTTCCGGGCGGGCCCGGACACCGCCACCACGCTGCGGGCCATCGCCCGCGACCGGTTCGGCGGCGCAACACCGACCTCACCTGGCCTGCTGGGCAAGCTGGGCCCCGTCTTCCGCCGCCAGCCGGACGCCCCGGTGGTGCGCCCCGACGTGCCGAACGGCACCGACGTCGACAACCTGCTGAGCGGACGCTACGTGCCGCCGCACCGGCTCACCGCCGGCTGGTTGTTGCTCGAGACCTGGCTCGGGGCGCTGGCCTGGGGCAGCATCACCCTGGACCTCACCGAGAGCCGCCTCAACGATTTCGACTTCGACCTCGTGCGTGCCGAGGTGCCCGCCCGGCACGGGCTCCGCAACCTGTTGAAGAGCGATCTCGGCATCGCGCTGATGCCCTGCCCGGGCCTGGCCGCCGGCTGGGTGCACGCCGAGCATGCGCGCGCGATGGCCGCCGCCTGGCGGCCGGCGGTGCCCCGCCTGGACGCCGACGACCAGCCCGTCGCCACCTCGCTGCTGGCCTGGCTGGACGGGTTCGATGCCTGGGACGACGCGGCCGCGTCCGCCCACCGGCCACCGCCGGACCTGGTCACGGTCCTGCGCGCCTGACCCGCCGGAATTCTCTGCCCGATGCCCTTGCGTCCACCCTGGACGGAGTAGACTGACCGACGGTCGGTCAGTACGAGTCCGACGGTCAGGAGAGGTGATGGCACCACCGACGAGAACGGCGTCCGCGCCCCGCACCAGGGTCGTGAAGCACCCCGACGTGCGCCGCGACGAACTGCTCGACATCGCCTTCGAGCTGTGCCGCAGCCACGGCTTCGACACCATGAACGTCGAGCAGGTGACCCAGGCCGCCGGCGTGGCGAAGGGCACCTTCTACCACTACTTCTCGTCGAAGGACGACATGCTCGAGCAGCTCGTCAGCCGCTTCGGGAACAGCCTGTTCGACCACCTCTCGACGGCGTCCGCCCGGGCCGTGGGCACCGCGTCGGAACGGCTGCGCGCCGTGATGGACGCGGCCGCCGCCTACAAGCTGGGCAACTCCGACATCGCCTACGCCTCGTTCCTCTACACCGACGGCAACCTGGCCCTGCGCCACCGGCTGTTCCAGGCCTGGCGCGAGCGCGGACGCGAGGTGCTGCTCCCGATCATCGGGGACGGCGCCGCGGACGGCTCGCTGTCGGTGATCTCGGTAGAGGCGGCCACCGACCTGGTCCTGCTGCTGTGGTTCGAGGCCGCCGACCAGCTGTGGATGCGCGCGCTCGCCGCGACCGACGAGGACCGGTTCGTCGACGTCCTGCTCAAGGGCTCGGCCACCATCTACCAGGCGCAGGAGCGCATCCTCGGCGTCGCCGACGGCGCGTACGCCGTCCCCCTCGGACCCCAACACAACGACATGGCCCGGCAGCTCTACCGCCGGCTGGAGGCACAACAGTCATGAAGCGCAAGACCATCATCGCCACCGGGGTCACGACCGCGGTGGTGCTGGCCCTCGGTGGCGGGTACGCCTGGTCGGCGGCGAACAACCGTCCCCTCGTCGGGGTGGCGACTGCGGCGGTCGCGCCGCTCGCCGTCACCGTGAGCGCGTCCGGCTCCCTGGTCGCCGCTCACACCGCGGGGGTGTACCCGCCAGCCGTCGGAACCCTGGCCTCGGTGAAGGTCAAGGACGGCGACACCGTGAAGGCCGGCCAGGTGCTGGCCGTGGTGTCGCCGGGGCCGCTCCGGCTGGCGGTGGTGCAGGCGCGGGCCGCCCTCGCCACGGCGAAGGCCCAGCAGGAGGCGGTCGCCAACGGCGTGCCCACCGCGATCGACCGGGCGGCGGCGGGCGCGGGCCTGTCGGCCGCCCGGTCGCAGCTGTCGACCGCCCGCAAGAACTACGCCTCGTACCGCAGCGACTACCACGACGCGACGGCGGCCGAGCGCCGCGACATGTTGCCGACGCTGCGCACCCTGCGGTCGGCGCGCGCGAGCGCGTCCGCAGCCCTCAAGGCCGCCGAGGCGGCGCTGAACCAGCTGTCGGTCGCCGGACGGGTCTCGCTGGCCCGCTCGGCCGCCGGGGCGTCCGTCCGCGCCGCGGAACGGGCGCTGGCGCTGGCCGAGCACAACCTCGCCGCCCGTGAGCTCACCGCGCCATTCGACGGCACGGTCACCGCGCACGGCACGGTCGAGAAGGGCGCCGGGGTCACCGCGGGCGTCGCGGTCTTCACCGTCGTCGACCCCACCCGGATGGCGTTCGAGGCCGCCGTCAACGAGACCGACATCGCCGACGTCGCCAAGGGACAGACCGCCACCGTCACCCTGGACGCGTTCGACGACGCCTTCGCCGGCACCGTCTCGCGGGTGCAGGCGAGCCCGGAGACCACCAGTACCGGCAGCGTCGCGTTCGCCGTCCGGGTCTCGATCGAGGCCGGCCAGGCCCGGCTGTTCGAGGGCATGAGCGGGTCGGCCGACATCGAGGTGAAGTCGATCCCGGACGCGCTGACCGTCCCGATCGAGTCGGTGCTCAGCAACGGCTCGGCCAAGACCGTGTTCCTGCTCGGCGCCGACAACGTCGTCCACGCCCGGACGGTGACGATCGGCGCCTCCACCGACACCCTCGCCCAGGTGCTCACCGGGTTGTCGGCCGGCGACACGGTGGTGACGACCGGGGCGTCCGGCCTGTCCGACGGCCAGCAGGTGCGCACGAAGTGAGCGTCCCGCTGCCGGCGGAGAAACCGCCGATCGTCGAGGTCGCCGGGCTGACCAAGGTGTACGGCACCGGTGCCGCGGAGGTGCGCGCGCTGGACGGCGTCGACCTGGTGGTTCCGGAGGGCCAGTTCATCACGGTGATGGGCCCCTCGGGCTGCGGCAAGTCGACCCTGCTGAACCTGCTCGGCGGCCTGGACACCCCGACCGCCGGCACGATCAGCATCGACGGCACGCCCCTGGGGGAGATGCCGGACGACCGGCTCACCGAGCTGCGCCGCCGCCGGATCGGCTTCGTGTTCCAGTTCTTCAACCTGATCCCGGTGCTGAACGCGGTCGAGAACGCGTCCCTGCCGTTGCGGCTGGACGGCGACGCCGACGCCGACGGCCGCGCCACCACCTGGCTGGAGCGGATCGGGCTGGGCGACCGCCTGCGCAACCGGCCCGACCAGCTGTCCGGCGGCCAGCAGCAGCGGGTGGCGATCGCCCGCGCGCTGTCCACCGAGCCGGCCCTGGTGCTCGCCGACGAACCCACCGGCAACCTCGACTCGAAGTCGGCCGGCGAGATCGGCGGCCTGCTGCGGCAGGTCAGTGCCGACTGGGGACGCAGCGTCCTGATGGTCACCCACGACCCGCGGATCGCCAGCTTCGCCGAGCGGCTCGTGCTGATGCGCGACGGCCGCGTCGTCGACGACCTGGTGCTGGACGGCAGCCACGAGGCGCCCCGGCGCGCACTGGAGAAGGCCGGCCTGCTGTGAAGCTCACCATCACCCTGGCGTGGCGCTACCTGCGGGGACGCGGCAGCCGCTCGTTCCTCACCACCCTCGCGGTGGTGTTCGGGGTGATGCTCACGTTCGGGCTGAACGGGATCCTGCCGGCGATGGTGGACGCGTTCACCCACAACCTGCTGGCCGCAGCCGGCAAGGTCGACCTCACCGTCACCAGCGCCTACAACCAGCCGTTCCGGCCGGACGTGGTCGACCGGTTGCTGGCGGTGCCGGGCGTGGCCACGGCCAGCCCCGGGGTGCAGCGGGTCGCCCCGCTCCCCCGCAGCGCCGACGCCGCACCCGACGCGCTCGCGCAGGTGGTGGTCGTCGGCATCGACCTGGCGACGGTGGGCGGCGTCCACGACTTCCCGCTGGACAGCGGGCGGATGCTCGCGTCCGCCGACAACAACGCCGTGGTGATGAACGCCGACCTGGCGTCCGAACTGGGGCTGGGCGTCGGCGACCAGCTAGTGCTGCCGGCCGCCGGCGGCACCGCCCGCTTCCGGGTGGTGGGCCTGCTCAGCGCGGCCACCGTGCCCGGCCAGGAGCAGGTGTACCTCACCCTGCCGGCCGCCCAACAGCTGTTCGGGCTGGGCTCCCGGATCACCCAGGTCGAGGCCGCGTTCACCGCGGACGCCGACCGTGCGGCGACCGAGAAGGCGGTCGCGGCCGCGCTCGGCCCCGACTACCAGGTCGGTGGCCTGTCGTCGGAGTCGAGCCTGCTGGCCTCGTTGCAGACCGCCGAGTTCGCGTTCACCCTGTTCGGGCTGTTCGCCCTGGCCACGGCAGGTTTCATCATCGCCAACTCGTTCCGCACGGTGGTGGCCGAACGGCGCCGCGACATCGGCATGCTGCGCGCGATCGGCACCCGGCGGCGCACGGTGATGGGCATGTTCCTGGTCGAGTCCCTGATCCAGGGCGTGATCGGCACCGGGCTGGGCATCCTCGCCGGCTGGGGGCTGGCGGCCGGGCTGTTCGCCGCCATGTCGCCGGTGTTCGAGTCCGTGCTGCACTTCCGCATCGGCGGCCCGGTGTTCACCGCGAGCACCTGGGTCACGTCCGTCCTGCTGGGGATCGGGGTCACAGTGGTGGCCGCGATCGTCCCGGCCCGGGCCGCGGGCCGGGTGACGCCGCTGGAGGCGATGCGTCCGCAGGTCGGCGCGGTCTACGAGCGCCGGGTCGGGCGGCGGGCCTGGATCGGGGTCGGGCTGGTGGTGGTGTCGCTGTTCGGGCTGACCACCGGGTCGGCGTCCCTGGTCGGGCTGGGCGCGGTGGTGTTCCTGGTGGGCATCGCACTGGTGGCCCCGGCGGTGGTCAACCCGATCACGAACTGGGCGTCCCGTCCGCTGGAGCTGGTGTTCAGCCGGGAGGGGGCGATCGCCCGCAGCAACCTCCAGCGCAACCCCGGACGCAGCGCGATCACGGTGACCGCGGTGATGCTCGGGCTGGCGTCCATCGTGGCGGTGATCAGCATGGTCACCTCGATCTTCGCCGGGTTCACCACCTACCTCGACAAGTCACTGAGCGCGGACTACCTGCTGATCCCGCAGTCGATCATCCTCGGCCAGGGCAACGTCGCCGCCGGGCCGCGGCTGACCGATGACGTCCGCGCGGTGCCCGGCATCGCGGCGGTGTCGACGCTGCGGGTCACCCAGGCCAAGTCGGACGGGGGCGACGTCCAGGTGATCGGCATCGACCCGGCGACCTACCTGAAGGTGGCCGCGTTCGACTGGAACTCCGGCTCCTCCGACGCCGCGGTCGCCCAGCTCGGCACGGGGCGCTGGGTGGTCGCCAACGGCATCTACGCCGCCCAGCACAGCCTGATGGTCGGCCAGGCGGTGCTGCTGGACACGCCCAACGGGCCCCGCACCTACCACCTCGCCGGGATCGGCAACGACTACCTGAACGCCAAGCTGTCGACGCTGTACACGTCCCAGGAGAACCTCCAGCGTGACTTCAACGTGACCGCGGACCTGCTGCTGATGGCGAACCGCACGGCCGCCGCCGACCCGGACCAGGTGAAGGCGCAGCTGAACCGGGTGGTCGGCGACTTCCCCGCGTTCCGGCTGTACGAGTCCTCGACCTGGCGGGCCGAGCAGATGAAGACGTTCAGCGCGACCACGGTGATCTTCGACGTGCTCGTGGCGGCGCTGGCGCTGCCGTCGCTGCTGGCGCTGGTGAACACACTGGCGATCAGCGTCCTGACCCGCACCCGGGAGATCGGCATGCTGCGCGCGGTGGGCGCCACCCGGCGCCAGGTGCGGCGGATGGTGATGGCCGAGTCGTTGCTGCTGTCGGTGATCGGCACCGTGTTCGGCGCGGTCGCCGGACTCTGGCTGGGCTATGCCCTGGTGGTGGCGATGAGCGCGGTGGGCTGGCAGATGCCGTACGCCTTCCCGTGGTCGGGCCTGGTGGCCACGGTGGTGGTCGGCATCACCTTCGGCGTGCTGGCCGCGATCGGGCCGGCGCGCTCGGCGGCCCGGCTGGACGTGGTCGCCGCGCTGCACCAGGAGTGAGCGGGGAGCCGTCGACAGCCCGGGAACGGCGACCGGCTCCTCAGCTCTCCGGGTCGTGGGCGAAGACGCGCAGCTCCTGCGCGCAGCGGCAGGCAACCGCGATCCTGGCCGCCCGCTCGACCGCCTCCTCGCGAGTGGGCACCTCCAGCACCGCGTAGCCGCCCTCGATCCGGCTCGTCTGCGGATAGGTGCCGTCCGTCACCGTCTTGTCGCCGCCGACCAGGACCGGCGGGACGCTCTCGTCGATGCCGCCGCCGAACACCCACACGCCGGCGGCCTTCGCCTCCCGCACCACCGCATGGGCGGCGTCCGCCACCGCCGGGAGCTCGTCGTCCGGAACGTCCATCGCACCGCTCGGGAACGAGATCAGGTACTTGGCCATCTCCTCCACACCTCCAGGTCGGGGTTCACCCATCATCAGGACGTCCGCCGGCGATCGCAAGGGCCGGGACCGGTGAGAGCATCCGTCCCGGATTCGGCTCGCTGACACGACGGATCGCAGAATCGGCCGTCGACAGGGTGAATCCTCCCGCTCCTGCCCGTGGCCACCCGCCGTGCTACCCGGCGCTCCCCCGCAGGATCGAACTCATCTTCTTGCCCTTGGCCACCTCGTCGACCAGCTTGTCGAGGTAGCGCACCTTCTGCATCAGCGGGTCCTCGATGTCCTCGACGCGGTAGCCGCAGATCACGCCGGTGATCAGCGAGGCGTTCGGGTTGAACGCGGGCGCCTCGGCGAAGAAGGTCTCCAGGTCGACCCCGTCGGCCATCAGTTTCGCCAGCCCGGGCTCGTCGTAGCCGGTCAGCCAGGTGATCACCGCGTCCACGTCGGCCCTGCTGCGACCCTTCCGCTCGACCTTCTGCACGTAGAGCGGGTAGATGCTCGCAAAGCTGAGGGCGAAGATCCGGTGTCCGGGCATGCGTCCATCCTCTCAAACGGGCACGGCGTGATGGGTGATCAGTACGCCGACCCGCCCCGCCCCAGGAGCTGGGCGAGCGACGTGGCCGGGTGGCCGGTGAGGAGCGGCACGTCCGGCGTCACCCCGGCCAGTTCGCCGGCGGCGATCGCGGTGTAGGTGGACACCCAGGCGTCCACCTGCCAGTCGGGTGCGCCGTAGGACGCCCGGGACGCGTACGCCTCCGCGAGCGTCTCCTCGACGTAGCGGACGGGCCGTCCCAGCCCGGCGGTGAGCACCGCGGCGACCTCGGCCAGGGTGAGCGCCTCGGGGCCGGTGAGCGAGTAGGTCGCGCCGGCGTGGGCCTGCGGCGCGAGGAGGACGGCGGTCGCCGCGTCGGCGATGTCGTCCTGGGCGACCGCGGCGACGCGTCCGTTCCCGGCCGGGCCACGGATCACCCCGTCCTCGCCGGCCAGCGCCGGCAGGAAGTCGGCGTACAGGTTGTCGCGCAGGAAGGTGTGGCCCAGGCCGCTCGCGACGATGTGCCGCTCGGTGGCGTCGTGGTCGCGGCCGAGGGTGAACGTGCAGTCGGGGGCGGCGCCGTAGAACGAGATGTAGACCAGGTGCGCGACCCCGGCGGCCGCCGCGGCGTCCACGAACGCGAAGTGCTGGGCGAGACGGTCGGGGCTCTCCGAGACCGACACCATCAGCACGGTCTCCACGCCGGCCAGCGCCGCGGTCATCGCGTCCGTGTCGTCGAAGGCGGCGCGGACGACGGTGGCGCCGGGTCGCGGGGTGGCGCGGGACGGGTCGCGCACCAGCAGTCGCTGCGTGGCGCCGGCGGCGGCCAGCCGGTCGGCGATCCGGCCGCCGAGGCGTCCGGTCGACCCGGTGATTCCCAGAGGTGCGGTCATGGCGCCATCATCCCCGGAACGCCGACAGCCGGCCAACGCGGAGGGCGAACCTCGCGTCGGCCGGCTGCCGGTGGCCGGTCAGTGGATCAGGCTGGTGATGATCCCCTGGGCGAAGTACAGCACGAACGCGGCGGCGACCACCCACATCAGGGTGTGCACCTCCCTGGCCTTGCCGCGCAGTGCCTTGATCAGCACGAACGCGATGAAGCCGGCGCCGATCCCGATCGTGATCGAGTAGGTGAACGGCATCAGCACGATCGTCAGGAACGCCGGGATGCCCTCCTCCGGGTCCTCCCAGTTGACGTGCACGACCTGCGCCATCATCAGGAAGCCGACGAAGAACAGCGCCGGGGTGGCCGCCTCGGCGGGCACCATCTCGACCAGCGGGGCCAGGAACAGGCTGGCCAGGAACGCCAACCCCGTCACGACGGACGCGATGCCGGTGCGGGCACCGTCGCCGACGCCCGAGGCGGACTCGATGTAGGAGGTGTTCGACGACACCGAACCCAGGCCACCGGCGATCGCGGCCACCGAGTCGACGAGCAGGATCTCCTGGGTGTGCGGCGGGTTGCCGTCCTCGCCGAGCATGTCGCCCTCGGCGCCCACGGCCACGATCGTGCCCATCGTGTCGAAGAAGTCACTCAGCAGCAGCGAGAAGACCAGCAGCAGGATGCCGACGACCGCGGCCGGGCCGGCGGCGGTGGTGAAGGCGCCGAACAGGTCGACGCGGCCGAGCAGGCCGAGGTTCGGCAGGCTGAAACCGCTCAGCGCCGGCAGGTTCTGCATCCAGCCGGTCGGGTTGACGATCGCACCGGTGTCGTCCTTGGCGAGCGGGAGGTTGAGCACCGCCTGCACGATCACGGCCAGCACGGTCGCGGCCAGGATCGAGATCAGCATCGCGCCCTTGATCTTGCGGACGAACAGGGCGACCAGAATCAGCAGGCCGATCAGGAAGATCGCGATCGGCCAGCCGAGCAGCGAACCGTAGATGCCCAACGTGACCGGGGTGCCGCTGCCGGTGCGGACCACGCCCGCGTCGACCAGGCCGATGAACGCGATGAACAGGCCGATGCCGACCGAGATCGCGGCGCGCATCGAGCGGGGCACGGCGTCGAAGATGGCCTTGCGGAACCCGGTGAGCACCAGGATCGTGATCAGCACGCCCTCCCAGACGATCAGGCCCATCGCCTGCGGCCAGGTCATCTGCTTGACGATGGTGAACGCGACCAGCGCGTTCAGGCCCAGGCCGGTGGCGAGCGCGATCGGGAAGCGCCCGTACACGCCCATCAGGATGGTCATCAGGCCGGCGATCAGGGCGGTCGCGGCCGCCACCATCGCCATCGACAGCCCGATGGCGGCGCCACCGTCCGCGATCGGCTGGCCGGTGATCAGGTTGCCCTGCACGTCGGCCTGGGTCCCGATGATGATCGGGTTCAGGATGATGATGTAGGCCATGGTGAAGAAGGTCACCAGGCCGCCGCGGACCTCACGTCCGAGGTTGGAGCCGCGCTTGGTGACTTCGAACCAGCCGTCCAGGGTCTTGTTGAGCTTCGGGGCAGGGTCTGCCGTTGTCGTTCCAGGGTTCGCCATGGCCGAATGGTAGGGCTGTGCGAGGTGGCCGTATCGTGGTGTCCGTGAGCCAGAACACCCACCATCGCCGGCCGCTGATGGTGCAGGCCCCCGTGCGGGCCCTCGACCTCGACGGGGTGGCCGTCGTGACCACCGGAACCATCGCTTTCGCGATCGGCGCGGTGGTGTGCTGGTGGTTCACCCCGGAGCTCGTCGCGGCCGGCAAGCAGTGGTACTTCTGGGTGTCGGTGCTCGGTACCGTGATCGGCCTGCTGGGCCTGGCGTTCGGCATGTTCCGCAAGTCACGGCGCAAGCGCGGACGCAGGGTGCCGGCCGGCGCCGACGACCCGATGCTGGTCGAGATGATCGTGGACGACACGGTCGACACCGTCGACCCGGACGCCGAGGTCGCGTCCGCCGAGGAGCGGACCACCCCCTCCTGAGGGCGCGGAGCCTGAGGGCGCGGAGCCTGAGGGCCTAGTGGAACAGGCCTTCCTCGACGCTGATCGTGTCCCACACCGGCACCGACAGGTCGACGCCCTTGGCCGGCGCCACCACGTCGGAGTGGCCGCCGCAGCCGTGGTCGCGGCTGACGACCGCTCCGTCGCTGGGCGACAACTCGTTGGTGCACACGCCGAACAGGCGTCCCAGCGATCCGGTGATCGCCACGAAGAAGCCGCAGGACTCGCACAAGCCGGGCGCCTGCTGCGTCATCGCGTTGTCGGGACCGCCGGGGGATTCCAGCCAGCGCTCCGCGGCGGCGTCCCTGCCTTCGGGGGACAGCACCCGCTCGCGGCCCAGGCCGAGCTCGGCCACGACCGCGCGGGTCTGGCTGGCCTCGGCCGGGTCCTCGTCGGTGGCCAGTTCACCGCCGGTGTAGCCGGGTTCGAGCCGGTAGTCGTCGGCCTCGGCGGGCGCAAGCACGCCGGGGGTGAGGTCCTTGGGACCGATGCGTTCCGACCACGGCACCCACGCCGGCGCGAGCAGCGCGCCCTCACCCGGAACCAGGGTCACCTCGGAGACGGTCACGACGCGGGCACGGGACGCGCGCGCGACGGTCACCGACCACTGCCACCCGGGGTAGCCGGGATGCACGCAGTCGAACAGGTGGGTGACCACCCGGACGTCCTCGGCGACCACGCCGCGGTGGTCGCCCACCTCGAGCACGCCGGCCCGCTGGACGGCGGCGTCGCGGGCGAGGTCGATCGCCGCCACGCAGGCGTCGTCGAGTTCCAGTGTCGCGGCCAAGTCACAGCTCCAGTTCGTCGGCCACGGCGCGCAGCACCGCCGCGGTCTTGCCGGCCAGCTTGCTGTCGGGGTAACGGCCCCGGCGGTAGCCGTTGCCGACGCCGTCGAGCATCTTGATCAGGTCCTCCACGATGATCGCCATCTGCTCGGCGGACTTGCGCGACGCCTTCGACAGCGACGGCGGGGCCTCCAGCAGGCGCACCGACAGGGCCTGCTCGCCCTTCTTGCCGTCCACCACGCCGAACTCGACCTTCTGGCCGCGCTTGAGGGTGGTCACGCCTTCGGGCAGGGCGGCAGCGCGGACGTAGACGTCGTCGCCGCCCTCGTCCTTGGACAGGAAGCCGAAACCCTTCTCGGCGTCGTAGTAGCGCACCTTGCCAACAGGCATTTTTCCCTCAACTCATGGATCTGGCCGATCGACTCCGCCGATCGGCCTCCCCAGCGTAACCGGTCGGCCCGGCGCTCGGCACGTCGCGGAGGCACCGGCGGCCGTCCCCCACCGGTCGCGGGGGTCGCCGGGCCCGATCGGGCAGCCCGTACCATTGGGCCATGGCCAGCTGGCAGGACGGACCCGAGTACGCGCCCACGGAGCGTCCGGCCGCCTTCGTGACGCCGCCACTGCCGCCGCTGGCCGCTCCCGTCCCGCCGCCGGCGGTCACGGCGCCCGCCGAACCGGGCGAGCCGTCCTTCGTGCCGGCCGCCGGGCCGCAGCCCGACCTGGCCACCCTGGTGCCGGACGCCGCTCCCGGCCGCAACCCCAACATGGCCTTCGAGGTGACGGCGGCAGCGATCACCGCCGGCGGCAGCCTGCCGGCCGGCCCCGGCACGCCCGGTGGCCGCCTGCCCACCCAGCCGTTCACCTCCTCCGGCCCGCCGCTGACCGGCTACCTCCCGGTGCAGGCCGCCGTCCAGCCGAACGCGCAGGTCAACCCGGCGCCGTTCCCGGCCCCGAACACGCCGCAGTGGTTCGCGCCGCCGCCGGAGTCCCGGGTGCCGGTCGCACCGCCGCCGGTGACCGTGAACCAGATCTGGCTCGCGGCCACCCCGGCCGTGATGATCACGCTGATCCTGGGCGCGCTGTTCTCGTGGCTGTCGATCCTGATGCTCTTCGTGTCGTTCGCGCTGTCCGCGCGGATCGCCTACCGGCGTGCGGCCGTCCGACGTTCGTACACGGTCGCGCTGGCCTTCGCCGGGTTCGTGGGACTGATCTCGATCGTGTCCGGCAGTTACGACGCCGACGCGGTGTTCTCCGCGCTCTCGGGAGGCGCCCAGTTCGTGTGCTGGATCCTGCCGATCGTGATCGGACTCATCGTCGGCGCCGCGATCCGCGCCGGCGAGCGCCCGGACCGGGTCGGCTGATGGCTCCCGAACCGGACAGCCAGGGCATCGGCACGCCGCCGCCGGAGCGCCCCGGCTTCGCCGCGCCCGGCGCGGCCCCCGCGTCCGGGCCGGCGGGCGCGACGCCGCCCTCGCCCCGGACACCGCCGCAGGGCTGGGCGCCGCCTCCCGGAACCTACGGGCCGGGGCAGGCGACGGCACCGCCGCAGGGCTGGGCGCCACCGGCGCAGGGCTTGGTACCGGCCACCGAGGGCCACCTCACCGAGGCTCCCCCGCCGACGGGACGCCGCCCGAAGCACCCGCGGCGACGCTCTCGCCGTGCCGTCGTGGCCGCCATCGTCGGCGGCGGCCTGCTGCTGGTGGCCGCCCTGAGCGCCCTGCCGATGATCGCGCCCACCACGCCGTCCAGCACCGGGACCGGGCCGGCGGTGGTCACGGCCCGTCCGTCGTCCGCGGGCACCGCGTCCACGACGCTGCAGGAGGGCGGGGTCGGCACCTTCGCCACGGAGGGCGCGGCGGGCACGGTCACCGTGAACTCGGCCACGTGGACCGACGCCGGCACCATGGCCGCCCCGGCCGGTGAGCGGTACCTGGTGCTGGACGTGACCGTGGCGTGCAGCGGCGGCGAGCTGTCCCTCAACCCGCTCGACCTGCTGGTCGTGTCCGGGGCCGAGAAGGCGCTGCCGGTCTTCGGGCCGGCGCTGGAGCGTCCGCTCGGAGGATCGGTGCTGACCGCCGGCACGAGCGTGAGCGGCCAGGTCGGGTACGCGCTGGCGCCCGGCGCCGTCACCGTCCACCTCCTCGACGAGGACCTCAGGACGCTGACGTCGATCGAGCTGCCCGCGCCATGACCGCGGCGAGCGGCAGCCCGTCCAGCCCCGAGCCGTTCCGCACCCGCCGGTTCGTGCCGGTCGCACCGGAACTGCGTCCGCGCCGCTCCCGGGAGGCGGCGCGGGTGGTGATCACCGACGGGCGGGTGGCGCTGATGCTCGCCGACACCGACCCGGGGCTGCCGGGCACCCGCTGGTGGGTGACCCCGGGCGGCGGCATCGATCCCGGCGAGTCCCCGGTCGAAGCGGCGGTGCGCGAGGTGGCCGAGGAGACGGGTCTGGTCGTGCGCGCCGGCGACCTGCGGGGCCCGGTGGCCGTCCGGACGGTCGTCCACGGCTACTCCGACCAGGTGCTCAGCCAGACCGAGAGCTTCTTCGTCCTCGTGGTGGACGCCGCGTTCGAGGTGCAGCCCGGCGGCCTGACCCCCGACGAGCAGCTCACGCTGGACGGGTGCGACTGGCTGCCGCTGCACGCCCTGGACGGCCTGGCCGACCCGGTCTGGCCCGCGAACCTGGCCGAACTGGTGGCCCTGGCGGAGCGTCCCGAGGAGTGGCCCAAACAGCTCGGGGAGGTCGAGGAATCCACGCTGCCGGTAGCATGACCCGGTGCAGGAAACGCCGCTGACCAGCAGCCCGACGCCCGGCCCGGACCCGAACCAGCGACTCCTCGAACGGTTCATCTGGCTCTCCATCGCCACCGCCCTGGCCACCGTCGCGATCAAGGTCGTCGCCGCCTGGCTGACCAACTCGGTGGGCCTGTGGTCGGACGCGATGGAGTCGACGGTGAACCTGGTGGCCGCCCTGGTGGCCGGCTGGGCTCTGCGCCTGTCGGCCAAGCCGGCCGACCACAACCACGACTTCGGCCACGGCAAGGCCGAGTACGTGTCGGCAGCCGTGGAGGGCAGCCTGATCTTCGTCGCGGCGGCGTTCATCATCTACGGGGCGATCGAACGCCTGATGACGCCCGCCCCGCTCGAACAGCTGGGCCTGGGCCTGGCGCTGTCGTTGCTGGCGACCCTGCTCAACCTCACCACCGGGATGCTGCTGGTGCGGGCCGGACGCGCACACCGCTCGATCCTTCTCGAGGCCGACGGCAAGCACCTCCTCACCGACGTGTGGACCTCGGTCGGGGTGCTGGTCGCGATCGGCCTGGTGGCGCTCACCGGCTGGCTGGTGCTCGACCCGATCATCGCGCTCCTGGTGGGCGCCAACATCCTGTTCACCGGCTACAAGCTGGTGCGCCGCTCGGTGGTCGGACTGCTGGACGGCACCCTGCCGCCGGAGGAGGTCGAGGTCGTCAACCGCGAACTGCACGAGGTCTGCGCGGACCCCCGCGTCCAGATCGCCGACGTGCGCACCCGGGAGTCCGGGCGCCAGCGCTTCGTCTACGCCACGTTGACCGTTCCCGGTGACTGGACGGTGAAGCGCAGCCACGACGTGGCCGACTCCGTCGAGCACGCCATCGACGCCGCCCTGCCGGGCACGGCCACCTTCGTGCACATCGAGCCCGCCCCCGAGCAGTAGGGGCCGTTCGCCTCAGGCAGTGGCGGCGGGGTGGTGCCGGACCTCGGCGTCGATCAGGTTGCGCCAGGAGCGCACCAGGTCGGTGTCCACGTAGGCCTTGTAGGAGCCGCCCGGACGGGCCGGCTTGCCGATGTGGAACGCACGGACGCCGGCGCGCGCCAGCCACGGGACGTGGTCGGGGTGCAGCCCGCCGCCCGCCATCATCACCGAAGCCGCCCACGGGTCGGCCTTGGCCCGGGCCAGCAGGTCACTCAGCCCGTGCTCGACGTCGCGGGCGGAGCCCGCGGTCAGCACCTGGTCGAGCCGGGGCAGGGTGGGCAGCGCCGCCCACGCCTTGTCGGCGTCCAGGCAGGCGTCGACCGCGCGGTGGAACGTCCAGGGCCAGGGGCCGTCGCCGACCAGTTCCTCGACCAGCCGGGCGTCCACCTCGCCGAGACCGTTCAGGAAGCCGAGCACCATGCCGTCCGCGCCCGCGTCGGCGTAGCTGGCCATCAGGCCGCGCAGCCGGACGGCCTCGCCGCCGTCCGTGCCGTACCCGGCCCGCAGCCGCACCATCACGCGCACCTGGATGCTGGTCGCGCGGCGCACCTGCGCCACCAGCTGCGGGGTCGGGGACATGCCACCCTCGTCCAGGGTGCCGCACACTTCGACCCGGTCCGCACCGCCGGCCTCCGCGCGCTCGGCGTCGGCGGGGTGCAGGGCGATCACCTCGAGCAGGCCGCTCATGGCTCCATGATGGGCCGCCGCGGGCTGCGCGGGCCGCAGACACGCGGTGAGGTCAGTCGGCGGCGGGGTTCGAGCGAGCCGGTGGGACCGGGACGATCCACGCTGTGGACGGCGGAACCCGTGGATCCACCACTGAGGTGGTGCGAATCCGGGGCGGATCCTCTCACCCGTTCGGGCCGGGGATGCGTCGCAAGGACTCGCGTGACCCGTCGCGTCAGTCGGCGGCGGGTTCGACCTGCACCTGCGCGTAGGCGGGCGCGTCGATCGTGCCCGGCGGCATCCGGGTGCCGGCCAGCCAGGTCAGCACGGCGGTGACCGCGATCGCGACGAACACCCAGGTGGACGCGGCGACGATGGTCGCGTAATCGTGCTCACCGCGTCCGGCGGCGATCACGTTGTTCGCGATGGCGCCGAAGATCGCCACGCCGACCGCGCTACCCGCCGAACGGGCGAACACGTTGACGCCGGTCACGACGGCCCGCTCGCTCCAGTCGACGGACGCCTGGGCGGCGATCAGCGACGGCGCCGCCGTCCAGCCCAGCCCGAAGCCGATGACGAACGAGATCGCACCCACCACCACCGGGTTCGGCCACGGCCCGGACGCGGCCAGCGCGATCGTGCCGATCACTGCGATACCGCTGCCCAGCATCACCGTGCGCCGGTAGCCGTACCGCAGGTAGAGGCGTCCGGAGACCGCGGCGGCGAGCGGCCAGCCCAGGGTGAGCGCAGCGACCGCGATGCCCGAGACCAGCGGCACCACCCCGAGCGCGTTCTCCAGGTAGGTGGGGACGAAGCTGGTGATGCCGATCAGCAACCCGCCGACGCCGAGGGAGACCATCGTGGTCGTGCGGATCAGCGGACGGGCCAGGATCGAGAGGTCGAGCACCGGTTCGGCCGCGCGCCGCTCGACGAACGGGAAGGCGGCCAGGGCGGAGAGGCCGAGGGCGAAGCTCGCCACGCTCGGCACCGACCACCACTCCCAGGCGTTGCCGCCTTCGAGCAGGGCCAGGATGACCGCGGTCAGGCCCACGGTGAGCAGGAGGGCGCCGGCGACGTCGATGCGGTGACGGGTGCGCGTCACGTCCTCGTGGTAGTTGCGCATGATCGCCCAGCCGGCGATGAGGCACAGCGGGATGTTGACCAGGAAGATCCAGCGCCACGAGACGAACTGGGAGAACAGGCCGCCGAGCGCCGGCCCGACGACCGAGGAGACCGCCCAGACGCTGGCGATGTAGCCCTGCACCAGGGCGCGTTCGGCCACGCTGTAGATGTCGCCGACGATGGTCATGGACATCGGTGCGGCGGCGCCGGCGCCGAGGCCCTGCACCACCCGGAAGGCGATCAGGGAACCCATGTTCCAGGCTGCGCCGGCAAGGATCGAGCCGAGCAGGAACAGCCCGACGCCGACCAGGATGACGGGCTTGCGTCCGATCGTGTCGGCGAGCTTGGAGTAGATCGGGACGGACACCGCCTGGGCCAGCAGGTACACCGAGAACAGCCACGGGAACTGGTCGAACTCGCCGAGCTCCTTGACCACCGACGGCACCGCCGTGGCCAGGATCGTGACGTCGATCGCGATCAGCCCGGTGGTCAGCATCAGCGCCATCAGCACCGCCCCGCGCTCGGACCGGAAGCCGACGGTTGTCCCTCTGTCGCTGCTCACCTAGCTCTCAATACCCCTACCCCCGGCGTTATTCCGTCCGGCCCCAAATCCGGCAGGGGACGCAGCGAGGGCGGCCCCTTGCGGGACCGCCCTCGATGATGCGTCGAGCAGGCAGGACTCAGAAGTCCATGCCGCCCATGCCGCCGTCGCCGGCCGGCATGGCCGGAGCCTTCTCCGGCTTGTCGGCGATCACGGCCTCGGTGGTCAGGAACAGTGCCGCGATGGACGCCGCGTTCTGCAGCGCCGAGCGGGTGACCTTGGCCGGGTCGATGATGCCGGCGTCCACCATGTTGACGTACTCGCCGGTGGCCGCGTTGAGGCCGAGGCCGGCGTCCAGGTGGGACACCTTCTCCGCGACGACGCCACCCTCGAGGCCGGCGTTGACCGCGATCTGCTTCAGCGGGGCGGAGCAGGCCGAGAACACGATCTGCGCGCCCGTGGCCTGGTCACCGGTCAGCTCCGGCAGGCTCACCTTCGCGGCGGCCTGGAGCAGCGCCACGCCGCCACCGGCGACGATGCCCTCCTCGACGGCAGCCTTCGCGTTGCGGACGGCGTCCTCGATGCGGTGCTTGCGCTCCTTCAGCTCGACCTCGGTGGCCGCGCCGACCTT
>Ga0102832_1000154_pt1 | contig 178625 bp, 159 predicted proteins | sample EBPBio282013_DNA_FD_88942 | JGI IMG/M metagenome (GOLD analysis project Ga0102832, IMG submission 88942) | Wastewater treatment Type I Accumulibacter community from EBPR Bioreactor in Madison, WI, USA - Reactor 2_5/28/2013_ DNA (Illumina Assembly) | ecosystem: Engineered > Bioreactor > EBPR >... | reverse complement strand
ACGTCTTCTGCACCGAAGGCGTGCTGACCACCTGCGGCTCGAAGATGCTGGCCAACTTCACCAGCCCCTACGACGCCCATGTGGTGACCCTGCTCAAGCAGGCCGGCGCGGTGATGGTCGGCAAGACCAACATGGACGAGTTCGCAATGGGCTCCTCCAACGAGAACTCCCATTTCGGCCCGACCCGCAACCCCTGGAACACCGACACGGTGCCCGGTGGCTCCTCCGGCGGCTCGGCCGCCGCGGTGGCGGCCCGCCTGGTGCCGATCGCCACCGGTACCGACACCGGCGGCTCAATCCGCCAGCCCGCCTCCCTGTGCGGCATCACCGGCATCAAGCCGACCTACGGCACGGTGTCGCGCTACGGCATGATCGCCTACGCCTCCTCCCTCGACCAGGGCGGCGCCTTCGGCTACAGCGCCGAAGACTGTGCCCTGCTGCTGTCGGCCATGGCCGGCCACGACCCGCGCGACTCCACCAGCCTCGAGCGTGAGGCCGAGGATTACAGCGCCGCTCTCGACACGCCCCTGGCCGGGCTGCGCGTGGGCCTGCCCAAGGAGTTCTTCGCCGAGGGCATGTCCGACGACGTGCGCGCCGCTGTGGACGCCGCCATCGCCGAATACCGCCGGCTCGGCGCCACCACCGTGGAGGTGAGCCTGCCCAACGCCCGCCTGGCGATCCCCGCGTACTACGTGATCGCCCCGGCCGAGGCCAGCTCCAACCTGTCGCGCTTCGACGGCGTGCGCTACGGCCACCGGGCCGCCGAGTACACCGACCTGATGGACATGTACTGCAAGAGCCGCGCCCAGGGCTTCGGCGCCGAAGTGAAGCGGCGCATCCTGGTGGGCACCTACGTGCTGTCCCACGGCTACTACGACGCCTACTACATCAAGGCCCAGAAGTTGCGCCGCCTGATCGCCAACGATTTCCAGGCCGCCTTCACTCAGTGCGACCTGATCGCCGGGCCGGTCAGCCCGACGGTGGCCTTCGGCATCGGCGAGAAGAGCGACGACCCGGTGCAGATGTACCTTTCCGACATCTACACCATCGCCGTCAACCTGGCCGGCCTGCCCGCCCTGTCCCACCCGGCCGGCTTTGGTGCGGGCGGCCTGCCGGTGGGCCTGCAACTGATCGGCAATTACTTCGGCGAGGCGCGGCTGCTCGGTGCGGCCCACCAGTTCCAGCGCGCCACCGACTGGCACACCCGCAAGCCGGCCGGTTTCTGAGGCCCGGCATGTCTGCGCTGTCCATCCGCCGCCCGGCCCACCGTCTGGTCGCCTGCCTGAGCCTCGCGCTGCTGGCCGGCTGCGCTGGCCTGGAGGGCCAGGGGCCCGCGGCACGCCCGGCCGAGGGGGCCCCTGCCCCCCGCGAGCCCGCCGCGGCCAGCCCGCTGCCCGCCCCCTCCGGCAAGCTCAAACCGATGCCCTTGCGCACCTTCACGGTGAGCACCCGCTGCAATTTCCGGGATGAGGTGGGCAACTTCGGCAAGGCCCTGGTGGACGTGGAGAACTCCAAGGTGAAGGCTTTCAACGTCGAACTGGTCATGCCCAAGCGCGGCTCCTGCCGCTACGACCTGGCCCAGTTCCGCCAGACCCAGGCCCTGCCCTCTATCGAGCTTACCGGCAAGAACAACTGCCGGGTGCGCATGTGGGAACAGGGCGAGCAGGTCACCGTGTCCTTCGCCGACTGCCACAACCTGTGTTCCCCCGCCAGCGCCCACGATTACGTGTGGCCGCTGCTGATCGACAAGCCTACGGGCAAGTGCGACTGAACGACTACATCTAGAGAGCCATCATGAGCAGAACCGACTGGGAAGTCGTCATCGGGCTGGAAATCCACACCCAGCTCAACACGCAGTCCAAGATTTTCTCCGGCGCCAGCATCGCCTTCGGTGCCGAGCCCAACGCCCAGGCCTGCGCCGTGGACATCGCCCTGCCGGGCGTGCTGCCGGTGCTCAACAAGGGCGCCGTCGAGCGGGCCATCCGCTTCGGCCTGGCCATTGGCGGCACGGTGGCGCCGAAGAGCATCTTCGCGCGCAAGAACTACTTCTACCCCGATCTCCCCAAGGGCTACCAGATCAGCCAGTACGAGCTACCGGTGGTGCAGGGCGGCCAGATCAACCTGCTGGTGCCGGACGGCAAGGGCGGCCACTACGAGAAGCTCGTGCGCCTCACCCGGGCCCACCTCGAGGAAGACGCCGGCAAGAGCCTGCACGAAGACTTCCACGGCATGACCGGGATCGACCTCAACCGCGCCGGCACGCCGCTGCTCGAGATCGTCTCCGAGCCCGACATGCGCTCGTCCGCCGAGGCCGTGGCCTATGCCAAGGCCCTGCACGCCCTGGTGCGCTGGATCGACATCTGCGACGGCAACATGCAGGAAGGCTCCTTCCGCTGCGACGCCAACGTGTCGGTGCGCCCCCGCGGCCAGGCCGAGTTCGGCACCCGCCGCGAGATCAAGAACCTCAACAGCTTCCGCTTCCTGCAGCAGGCGATCGACTTCGAGATCCAGTGGCAGATCGACCGCCTGGAAGACGGCTTGGCGATCGAGCAGGCCACCGTGCTGTTCAACCCCGACACCGGCGAGACGCGGGCGATGCGCAGCAAGGAAGACGCTCAGGATTACCGTTATTTTCCCGACCCCGACCTGCCGCCGCTGGTGATCGCGCCCGACTGGGTGGCGCGCGTGCAAGGCGACATGCCCGAGCTGCCGGCCGTGATGGCCGCGCGGCTGCAGCGCGACGACGCGCTGCCCGCCGACGACGCGGCGATGATGACGCAGAGCCTGCCGTTCGCGCGCTTCTACGAGGCGACGCGCGATGCGTGTGGCCAGCCCAAGCTGGCCGCCAACTGGCTGATGGGCGAGGTCTCCAAGCGGCTCAACGCCGCCGGCCTGTCGATCGAGGCCGCGCCGGTGTCGCCGGCGCAGCTGGCGGCGCTGATCGCGCGCGTGGTCGACGGCACCGTCTCCAACAACGGCGCGCGCCAGGTCTTCGAGGCGCTGTGGAGCGGCGACGGAAGCGAGGTCGACGCGCTGATCGAGGCCAAGGGCCTCAAGCAGATGAACGACAGCGGCGCGCTGGCGGCCATCGTTGCCGAGGTGATCGCCGCCAACGCCAAGTCGGTGGACGAGTACCGCGCCGGCAAGGACAAGGCCTTCAACGCCCTGGTCGGCCAGGTGATGAAGGCCAGCCGCGGCAAGGCCAACCCGGCGCAGGCCAGCGAGCTGCTGAAGAAGGCGCTGGGTTAGCGCCGGTCGACGCTAGGGCGCGCTGGCCGGCTTGGTCGCCGCCGTGGCGGCGGCCGGCCGGTCGGTCGGCAGCGGGCCCATCGAGCCCGGCGCGGCGCCGGCCCACAGCTTTTGCAGCCGCGCCAGCTCGATGTCGTAGATGCGGTTCACGCGCTCCAACTCGGCCTGCTGGTTGGCGGCCGCCTCGCGCTGGGCGTCCACCGCGGCGTCGTTGGCTTCCATCTGTCCGCGCAGTTTGGCCGGCAGCCGCTTGCCCTTGTAGAACTCGGCTTCGCTGATCAGCGGCTTGCGCTCGGCCTGCAATTCCTTCAGCCGGTCGTCGGTGGCCTTGATGGCCAGGCGCACGGTGTCCAGCGCCGCCTCGCGCGCCTTGCGGTGCGCGGCTTCGCTCGGGTAGCGGTTGACGAGGTTCTTGTCGCGCCGCGTCGCTTCGACCAGCGCCATGCGCTCGGCGCCGGCCTTGCGCTCGCGCGCTTCGATGGCGGCGCGCTCGTCGGCCGTCAGCGTCGGCGGGTGCACGCCGCGCACCGAGCCGTCGCGGTTGAGGATCTGCTGCTCCTTGGCCGTGCAGGCGGCGATCGGCCGGTCGGAGGTCAGCCGGCGGCCGCGGTCGTCGACGCAGCTGTAGATCGGCGTGCCGTCGGCGCGCGGCTGCTGCGCCAGCACCGGCGCGCTGATCGACAGCAGCGGCAACAGCGGCAGCAGCAACAGCAGCAGGCCGGGCCGCCGGGGCCGCCCGGGCCCGGGGGTGCTGAGAGGCATTCAAACTCCGTATCGGTCGCGGTAGGCCTGCACGGCGGCGGCGCGGGCCTGCAGCGCGGGGTCGGGCGCCAGATACTGTAGCAAGTCGTCCAGGCCGGCAACCGCGCACACCGGCAGCGCCCATTCGCGCGTGACGTACTGCACCGCCGAATAGGGCAGGTCGCGGCCGTCTTCGGTGGCCTTTTCCTGGCGGTCGAGCGCCAGCGCCACGCCGCAGGGCGTGGCGCCGGCGGCCTCGATCAGCGCGATCGATTCGCGCACCGAGGTGCCGGCCGAGATCACGTCGTCGACGATCAGCACGCGGCCGCGCACCGGCGCGCCGACCAGCGTGCCGCCTTCGCCGTGGTCCTTGGCCTCCTTGCGGTTGTAGGCAAAGGGCACGTTGCGGCCCAGGCGCGCCAGCTCGATGGCCAGCGCCGCCACCAGCGTGATGCCCTTGTACGCGGGGCCGAACAGCATGTCGAAGGCGATGCCGCTGGCCAGCAGGCGGCGTGCATAGAATGATCCGAGCGCCCCCAGCTTGGCGCCGTCGTCGAACAGCCCAGCGTTGAAGAAGTACGGCGACGCCCGCCCGGCCTTGGTCTTGAACTCGCCGAAGCGCAGCACGCCGGCATCGACGGCGAAGCGGACGAAGTCCTGGGCAAGGGGGTCGGTGGCGCGCTCGGCAGTCATGGGCCGGGGATTGTAGGAGGCACCGCCCGCGGTGCCCGGACTCAGGCAAGCACGAAGGGGACCCGCGTTGAGAGTGATTTCGGCCAACCTGAACGGCATCCGCTCGGCCGCCAACAAGGGCTTCTTCGACTGGCTGCCGCTGCAGAAGGCCGATGCCGTGGGCGTGCAGGAGGTCAAGGCGCAGCACGAGCACGTCGACGGCGTGTTCTGCAGCCCGCCCGGCATGAAGGGCCACTTCTGTTACGCGCTGAAAAAAGGTTATGCCGGCGTCGGCCTGTACACGCGCGACGAGCCGAGCGACGTGGTCGCCAAGATCGGCGTGCCCGAGTTCGACGACGAAGGCCGCTGGATCGAGAAGCGCTTCGACAAGCCCGGGCGCAAGCTCAGCCTGATCAGCTGCTACTTCCCCAGCGGCTCCAGCGGCGAGGAGCGGCAGCAGGCCAAGTACCGCTTCCTGGCGGCCATCCACCCGCACCTGGTCAAGCTCAGGAAGCAGCGCGACTTCATCCTGATGGGCGACGTCAACATCGCGCACAAGGAAATCGACCTCAAGAACTGGCGCAGCAACCAGAAGAACTCGGGCTTCCTGCCCGAGGAACGCGCCTGGCTCACCACGCTGTTCGACCGCGCCGGGCTGGTCGACGTCTACCGCACGCTGGAGCCCGAGGCCACCGGCAGCGCCTACACCTGGTGGAGCAACCGCGGCCAGGCCTGGGCCAACAACGTGGGCTGGCGGCTGGACTACCACATCGCGACGCCGGCGCTGGCGCAGACGGCGCGCAAGGCCTCGATCTACAAGGCCGAGCGCTTCAGCGACCACGCGCCGCTGACCATCGACTACGACTTCAAGCTGTAGCGCGATGCACCGTCGCGCCTCGCCGCGGGCCGCGGCTTTGCTGACCGTGGGTTTGCTGGCTGCGCTGGCGTCGCTGTTCGCGGCGCGCCCCGCCGCCGCGGCCGACGACGACACGCTGGCCCGCCGCGCGCGCGCCTGCACCGGCTGCCACGGCCAGCAAGGCCGCGCCGCGCCCGACGGCTACTACCCGCGGCTGGCCGGCAAGCCGGCGGCCTATCTGTTCGACCAGTTGCTCGCCTTCCGCGACGGGCGCCGCCAGTACGCCTTGATGACGCATCTGCTCGAACCCTTGTCCGACGACTACCTGCGCGACCTGGCCGCCTACTTCGCGGCGTTGAAGCTGCCTTACGAGCCGCCGCTGCCGCTGCCGCCCGACCTGGCCGCCGACGCCGCGGCGCAGGCCCGCGCGCGCCGGCTGCTGACGCAAGGCGACGCGGCGCGCCAACTGCCGGCCTGCAGCGCCTGCCATGGCGCCGAGCTGACCGGCGCGCTGCCCGGCGTGCCGGCGCTGCTGGGGCTGCCGCGCGACTACCTCAACGCCCAGCTCGGCGCCTGGCGCACCGGCACGCGCGCTGCCCGTGCGCCCGACTGCATGGCCGACGTGGCGCGCCGCCTGGCGCCAGACGAGGTGGCGCTGCTGGCCGCCTGGCTGGCCGCGCAGCCGGTGCCCACGACCGGCTCGGCGGCGGCGCCCGTGGCGGCGCTGCCGCAGCCGATGCCGCTGCGCTGCGGCACGACGGTGGCGGTGGCGCCGTGATGACGCGCGCCGCGGCCGGCCTGCTGGCCATCGGCGCCCTGGCGCTGGCCGTCGCCGCCAGCGCCGGCTGGTGGGACCGCGCCGACGATCTGCGGCGGGCTGCACCGGCCGCACCGGCCCCACCGGCCGCGGCCGCCGTCGCGCGCGGCGCCTACCTTGCCCGCGTCGGCCACTGCGCCGGTTGCCACACCTCGCCCGGCTCGGCCGACTACGCCGGCGGTCGCGTCATCAACACGCCGTTCGGCGCCGTGGTGGCGGCCAACCTCACGCCCGACGCGCAGCACGGCCTCGGCCGCTGGACGGCCGCCGCCTTTCGTCGCGCGTTACAGCAAGGGCGCTCGGCCGACGGCCGCGCGCTGCTGCCGGCCTGTCCCTATCCGAACTTCAGCCTGATCGCCGACGCCGATGCCGACGACCTCTGGGCCTACCTGCAAAGCCTGCCCGCGGCGGCGCAGGCCGTGCCGCCGCACGCACTGCGCTGGCCCTACGCGCTGCCGGCGGCCTTGACGGTGTGGCGCGCGCTGCACTTCCAACCGGCTCGCTTGCCCGAGTTGGCGGACAGCACGCTGCGCCGCGGCGCCTACCTCGTCGGCGGCCTCGGCCACTGCAGCGCCTGCCATGGCGAGCGCGACCGCTGGGGCGCCACCGCCGGCGCCTGGGACTTCCGCGGCGGCATCATTCCGGAGCAGGGCTGGCTGGCGCCGTCGCTGCAGGACCCGCGCGCCGCCGGCGCCTCGGCCTGGCCGGTGGCCGAGACCGCGGCCCTGCTGAAGAACGGCCGCAACGCGCAGGCCACGGTGTCGGGCCCGATGGCGGTGGTGGTGGCGCACAGCACGCAGTATTTGAGCGATGCCGACGCGGCCGCCGTCGCCGCCTATCTGCACCAGTTGCCCGCGCTGCCGGCGCCGGCGCCGCGGTCGACGCCGGCGCCCAGTGCCGCCACGCTGGCGCTCGGCGACAAGCTCTACGAGCGGCATTGCGGCGATTGCCACGGCAAGCAAGGCGAAGGCGTGGCCGACGATGGCCCGCCGCTGGCCGGCAACCGCGCCGTCGCGCTGGCCTCGCCGGTCAACGTGGTGCGCATGGTGCTGGGCGGCGGCTTCGGGCCGTCCACCGCCGCGCAGCCGCGGCCGCCGGGCATGCCGCCGTTCGCCACGCTGCTGGGCGACGAGGAAGTGGCCGCCATCGTCAGCCAGGTGCGCTGGCGCTTCGGCAACCGCGCCTCGGCGGTGGATGCGCTGGCGGTCAACCGCCAGCGCTGAGGGTGATGGCCCGGCGCGGGGCGGCAGTATGCTCGCCGCTTGTCGGAGACCCCCCCATGCCCGAGCAGACCCCGGCGCCGGTTCGCCACATCCGCCTGACCTCGCATCCCGGCCAGGGCCCCGCGGGCGCGCCGGTCATCCGCTGGGGCGAGGCCGATCCCTTGCAGCGCGGCCCCATCGTCGGCACCACCAGCAACCGCGGTCAGCGCAACGTGGTGGGCACGCACAGCGGCAGCTACGGCGTCTACCGCGCGCTGGCGGTGGCGGCGGGCAACCTGACGCGCGGCCACCGCGCCGACCTGACCGACACCGCGCCCACCGACCCGGTCGGCCCCTACCCGGCGTGGGGCGAGGCCGACCGCATCGTCTCCATCGATCCCTGGGGCGCCAGCGTGCAGACGGTCTACGCCGACTACCTGGCCCAGGGCTACGACATCCGGCCGACCATCGCCGTCACCAAGGCCCACATCCACCTGCCGGAGATCAAGCAGGCGATCGCCTTCCAGCGCCTGGCCATCGACGGCCGCGTGCTGCTCGACGACGCCAGCGCCGCGGTGACCAAGATCGCGGTCGAGCCGGTGTGGTGGCTGCCCGGCGTCGCGCGCCGCTTCAGGGTCAGCGAGGCCGAGTTGCGTCGCGCGTTGTTCGAAGAGACCGGCGGCATGTACCCCGAGCTGGTGACGCGCAGCGACCTGGAAGTCTTCCTGCCGCCGATCGGCGGGCAGACGCTGTACGTCTTCGGCGACGTGCGCGCGCTGGCCGACCCGCGCGTGACGCTGACCGCGCGCGTGCACGACGAGTGCAACGGCTCCGACGTCTTCGGCAGCGACATCTGCACCTGCCGGCCGTACCTGACGCACGCGATCGAGGAATGCATCCACGGCGCGCAGCAAGGCGGCGTCGGGCTCATCGCCTACAGCCGCAAGGAGGGCCGCGCCCTCGGCGAGGTCACCAAGTTCCTGGTCTACAACGCGCGCAAGCGGCAGCAGGGCGGCGACCGCGCCGACAAGTACTTCCTGCGCACCGAATGCGTGGCCGGCGTGCAGGACATGCGCTTCCAGGAACTGATGCCCGACGTGCTGCACTGGCTGGGCGTGCGCCGCATCCACCGCCTGGTGAGCATGAGCAACGACAAGTACGACGCCATCACCGGCAGCGGCATCGAGGTGGGCGAGCGCGTGAAGATCCCCGACGAGCTGGTGCCGGCCGACGCCAAGGTGGAGATCGAGGCCAAGATCGCGGCCGGCTACTTCACCGACGGCGCGGTGCCCGACGGCGAGCGCCTGGCCAGCGTGAAAGGCCGCGGCCTTGAGTGATTCCGAGGCTGCCGCCGACGGCTCCGATCGGCCCGACCTGCTGGCGGTGCTGCGCCGCCCGCAGACCATCCGCGTGCGCTGCGCCGCGATCACCGCGGCGGTGGCCGACGAGCGCTCGGGCTGGTTCCGGCTCGACCGCACGCGGCTGCCCGAAGCCGCGGCGCGCGTCGCCGCGGTGACGCGGCGGCGCTACCCCGACCTGCGCATTCCATTCCACAGCCGCTGGCGCCACTTCGAGGCCGGCGGCGTCGACCGCAAGGCCGAACTGGACGCCAAGCTGGCCGGGCTGCCGGCCGCCGACCGTGCGCGCGCGCAGTTCGACCTCACCGTCGTCAGCGTGCTGCTCGACGCCGGTGCCGGTGGCGATTGGCGTTATGCCGAGCACGCCGCCGCGGCGCTGCCGGCCAGCGCGCTGCCCGCCGAACGCGTGGGCCGCGACGAACTGCTGGCCGCGCTGGACCAGGCCGGCGCCGGTGCCAGTGCCGCGTCGCCGGCGGCCGCACCGGTGCCGGCGCCGGACACGCCCGCGGCCGCGCGCTACGGCCGTTCGGAAGGGCTGGGCGTCGCCAGTTTCCGCGCCTTCATGGCCGGCGCCTTCTCGTCGCTGCCGGCCGAGCCCTGCCGCGTGGACGCCAAGGCGCTGCGCCAGATCGACGCCGCGGTGCTGCGCGGCGTGTTCCAGGCCAGCCCGTCCAACCCGCTGGTCGGGCTGGAAGGCCGCGCCGGCTTGCTGGCCCGCCTGGGCGAAGCCTTGCAGGACGAGAGCCGGCGCGACGGCACGCCGGCGCGGCCCGCGCTGCTGTTCGACCGCCTGAGTGCCGGCGGCACGCGGCGCAGCGTCAGCGCCGCCGAAGTCCTGCGCCAGGTGCTGCGGACGCTGGGGCCGATCTGGACCAGCGGCAGCCAGGTGATGGGCGTGCGCGCCGGCGACGTCTGGCCGCACCGCTGGGCCGGCGCCGCGACCGGCGCCGCGACCGCCGATGAGCAGGGCGCTGGCGACGACCCCGTCACCCGCGGCTGGGTGCCCTTCCACAAGCTCAGCCAGTGGCTGAGCTACTCGCTGTTGGAGCCGCTGCAATGGGCCGGCATCGAGGTCACCGGGCTCGACGCGCTGACCGGTCTTCCCGAGTACCGCAACGGCGGCCTGCTGCTGGACAGCGGCGTCATCGTGCCGCGCCAGGCCGCGATGCTGCAGCGCAAGTGGAAGCCCGGCGACGAAGCGGTGGTGGAATGGCGCGCGCTGACCGTCACGCTGCTCGACGAGCTGGCCGAGCTGGTGCGCCGCGAGCTGGGCGTCGGCGCCGAGCAGTTGCCGCTGGCCTGCGTGCTGGAAGGCGGCACCTGGGCCGCCGGCCGCGAGATCGCCGCCGAGCGCCGCGCTGGCGGCGCGCCGCCGCTGCAGATCGACAGCGACGGCACCGTTTTTTAAGGATTGGAGAGGACGAGCGATGAACGCAAGCGTGCACGTGATCGACCACCCGCTGGTGCAGCACAAGCTGACGCTGATGCGGCAGAAGAACCGCAGCACCAACAGCTTCCGCCGGCTGCTGCACGAGATCGGCATGCTGATGGCCTACGAAGTGACGCGCGACATGCCGACGCAGTTGATCGACATCGAGACGCCGCTGGAAGCGATGAAGGCGCCGGTGATCGACGGCAAGAAGACGGTCTTCGTCGTCGTCATGCGCGCCGGCGATGGTTTCCTCGACGGCATGCTCGAAGTGGTGCCCGGCGCGCGCGTCGGCCACGTGGGCCTGTACCGCGACCCGAAGACGCTGGGCGCGGTGGAGTACTACTTCAAGATGCCGCACGACATGCACGAGCGCGACGCCGTCGTGCTGGACCCGATGCTGGCCACCGGCAACTCGGCCGTCGCGGCGGTCGACCGGCTGAAGGAAACGCGGCCGAAGTCGATCCGCTTCGTCAGCCTGCTGGCCGCGCCCGAGGGGCTGCGCAACTTCCACGGCCACCACCCCGACGTGCCGGTCTACACCGCCGCCATCGACCGCCAGCTCAACGAGCACGGCTACATCGTGCCCGGACTCGGTGACGCCGGCGACCGCATCTTCGGCACGAAGTAGATACGGACAGTCAGCTCAAGCGTTGCCCACCACCGAAGCGGTGGCCATCAAGTCCTGCAGCAGCGCCAGCGAGGCCGAGCCCGGCAGCGCGTAGGGGTCGAGCTGCGGCTTCTCGCTGTACTTCAGCAGCAGCGCCGGGTTCAGGCGCGACATATCGACCTGGCCCATCGCCCAGCCGGCGAAGCGGCGCTCGGTGATCTCCTCGAAGGCCAGCAGCTCCACCGCGCTGTGGCGGCGGTCGGCCACGATGCGCTGGTACAGCCGGTTGACGGCGCTGCGCCCGCCCTCCAGCACCTGCAGGAAGATGCCGCTGGCCGGGCACACGCACAGCACGCCGGTGATGCCCTGCGCCGGGTTGTTGTGGTGCGACTGGCGCAGGATGGCCTGCAGCTCCTCGTGGTCCAGCGCCGCGGCGGCGGCGCGGCTGGCGTACATCAGGCGGACGAGCATGGCCGTGTCTCCCGTGATCAGGTCTTGCGCGACAGCAGCGAGAGGAACTCGCGCCGCAGGTTGGCGTCCTTCAGGAAGGCGCCGCGCATCACACTGTTGACCATCGCCGCCTGGTCGTCCTTGACGCCGCGCCAATGCATGCAGAAATGGTCGGCCTCCATCACGATGGCCAGGCCGTCGGGGCGCACGCGCTGCTGCAGTTCGTTGGCCAGCATGGTCACCGCCTCTTCCTGGATCTGCGGCCGGCTCATGATCCAGTCGCAGATGCGCGCGTACTTCGACAGCCCGATCAGGTTGCTGTGCTCGTTGGGCAGCAGCCCGATCCACACCTTGCCGAGGATGGGGCACAGGTGGTGGCTGCAGGCGCTGCGCACGGTGACCGGGCCGACGATCATCAGCTCGTTCAGGCGCTCGGCGTTGGGGAACTCGGTCACCGCGGGCATCGCCGCGTAGCGGCCGCGGAACACCTCGTCGACGAACATGCGCGCCACGCGCTGCGCGGTGTCTTGCGTGTTGTGGTCGCTGTCGGTGTCGATCACCAGCGCGCGCAACACCTCCTGCATGCGCGCCTGCACCTCGGCCTTCAGCTCGTCGAGCTCGCCGGGGCGGATGTAGGCGGCGATGTTGTCGTTGGCGTGGTGGCGGCAGTCGGCCGTCACCAGCCGGTAGCGGATGCGCTCGGAGGCCGGCAGCCGCGCCAGTTCGTCTTCGCTGCGCAGCAGTCGGGCGGGTGCATCGGCCGGCGCCGTCGGCGGCTGGGGCATGGGTCGGTCTCCTTCGGGGCGGGTTGCGCATTCTGCTGGCAAGGGCATCGTCGCGTCGGGGGCAGGCCCTAGACTGCCGCGGTGAACGCCGCCACCGCTCCGCATGGCCCGCATGGCCCGCATGGCCCACACGGCCCGCACGGCCCGCATGGCCCGCCGCTGTCGCGGCTGCTCGACCTTTGCGCCGAGCTGGTGCAGGCGGTGCGCACCGGCCGCTCGGCCACCGACTGGATGGCGCGCTGCCCACCCGATGCCCGCGCTGGCGTGCAGGCGCTGGGCTTCGACGTGCTGCGCCGCCTGGGCGCCGCCGCCGAGGTGCGCAAGCAACTCGCGCCCAAGGTGCCGCCGCCCGCCGTCGACGCCTTGCTGTGCAGCGCGCTGGCGCTGCTGTGGCCGCAGCCGGCGCCGCCCTATGCCGAGCACACGCTGGTCGACCAGGCCGTCGACGCGGCGCGCCAGCGCACGCCGGCCGCCGCCGGCTTCATCAACGCGGTGCTGCGCCGCTTCATCCGCGAGCGCGCGGTGCTGGTGGCGGCGGCCGAGCGCCAGCCCGAGGCCGCCTACAACCACCCGACCTGGTGGATCGAGCGCGTGCGCCGCGACTGGCCGGCGCAATGGCAGGCGCTGCTGCTGGCGGCCAACCAGCGGCCGCCGATGACGCTGCGCGTCAACGCCCGGCGCCTGAGCGGCGCGGCCTACCTGCACAAGCTGGCCGACGCCGGCCACGCCGCCACGCTGCTGGACGACCCCATGCTCGCCGGCCAGGCCGTGCTGCTGGCCGAGCCCTGCCCGGTGCAGGCGCTGCCGGGCTTCGCCGAAGGCGAGGTCTCGGTGCAGGACGCCGCTGCGCAGCGCGCCGCCAGCCTGCTGCTGGGGGCAGGCGAACCGGCGCTGCCGCCCGGCGCCCGCGTGCTCGACGCCTGCGCCGCCCCGGGCGGCAAGACCGCGCAATTGCTGGAGCGCGCCGACCTCGACCTGCTGGCGCTGGACAGCGACCCGCAGCGCGTGCCGCGCATCCACCAGACGCTGCAGCGCCTGCACCTGCACGCCGAGGTGCGCGCCGCCGATGCCCGCTTGCCGGCCGCCTGGTGGGACGGCCGGCCTTTCGACGCCATCTTGCTGGACGCGCCCTGCAGCGCGTCGGGCATCGTGCGCCGCCATCCGGACATCCGCTGGCTGCGCCGCGCCGACGACTTGTCAGCGCTTACTCGCGTGCAGGCTGAGCTGCTGTGGGCGCTGTGGCCGCTGCTGAAGCCCGGCGGCCGGCTGCTCTACGCCACCTGCTCGATCTTCAAGGCCGAGGGCCAGCAGGCGATCGACGCATTTTTGCAACGCCTGCCGGCCGGCGCGGCGCAGCCGGACCCGCGCTCGCCGGGCCACCTGCTGCCGCTGGCCGACAATCCGCAGGCTGTCCAACACCCCGCCGCGCCGCTGCAGTCCGTCGCCTGGCAGGACGGCTTCTTCTACGCGCTGATCCACAAGCCCTGACGCCCCTATTTCGGCCTGCCCACCATGCACCACCGGCGGCACATCGACAGACGCTCGCTGCTGGGGCTGGGGGCGGGGCTGCTGGCCGCCCTGGCGCTGCCGCGGCCGGCGCTGGCGCAGGCGGAGTTGCTGCTGCTGCAGGCGCAGCGCGCCGATGGCGCGCTGATGATCGACTTCATTACCCGCGTGACACTGCCGCGCGCCGTGGAAGACGCGCTGCAGCGCGGCGTGCCGGTGTACTTCGTCGCCCAGGCCACGCTGTGGCGCAGCCGCTGGTACTGGCGCGACGAGCGCATCGCCCGCGTGCACCGCAACTGGCGCGTGGCCTACCAGCCGCTCACCGCCAACTGGCGCGTCGGCCTCGGCGGGCTGAACCAGACCTACGCCACGCTGGCCGAGGCGATGGCGGTGGTCACGCGCGCCTCGCAGTGGCGGCTGGCCGAGCTGTCGCTGATCGACCCCGACAGCCGCCACTACGTCGAGTTCTCGTGGCGGCTGGACACCTCGCAGCTGCCCAGCCCGATGCTGATCGGCCTGGGCGGCGGCAGCGACTTCGCGCTCGGCGTCGAACGCGCCATCCGGCTGGACTGAATGACCCGTTCCGCGCGCTGGGCCTGGATCGTCGCGCTGACGGCCACCACCGGCCTCGGCCTGGTGCTGGCCTTCGTCGTGCGCATGGGCACCGACACGCCCGGCAGCGCCATCAGCGAGCGGCGCTTCTTCTGGCTGTTCTGGGCCAACGTCGCGGTGGCCGCGATGCTGACGCTGGTGATCGGCTTCGCCGCCATCCGGCTGGCGCTGCGGCTGCGGCGCGGCAAATTCGGCAGCCGGCTGCTGATCAAGCTGGCCGGCATCTTCGCGCTGGTGGGCGTGCTGCCGGGGCTGACGATCTACACCGTGTCGTACCAGTTCGTCGCCCGCAGCATCGAGGTGTGGTTCGACGCCCGCATGGCCGGCGCGCTGGACGCCGGGCTGTCGCTCGGCAAGGGCACGCTCGACACGCTGGCCGCCGACCTGGCGCGCAAGGCGCGGCTGGCCGCCGAGCGCGTGCGCGAGGCCGGCGCCGCCGGCACCACCGCCGTCACGCTGGAGCGGCTGCGCGAACAAGCCGGCGTGGCCGACCTCGCGCTGGTGGGCGGCACCGGCCAGGTGCTGCTGACGGCCGGCGGCGGCACCGTCACCGTGGCGCCCGAGCGCCCCAGCGCCACCTTGCTGGGCCAGGCCGCCGCCACCGGCGTGGCCAGCCAGTTCATCGGCCTGGACGAAGACACGCTGGCCCGATCCGACGGCGGCGCCCGCGTGCGCGCGCTGGCGCGCGTGCTCGGCAGCGAGATGGTGCTGGCGCGCGGCGACGAGCGCTACCTGCTGCTGGAGCAGGCGCTGCCGCGCGCGCTGGCGCTCAACGCGCTGGCCGTGCAGGACGCCTATGCCGAGTACCAGCAGCGCGCGCTGGCCCGCGACGGTCTGCGCCGCATGTACATCGGCACGCTGACGCTGGCGCTGATCCTGGCCGTGTTCGGCGCCGTGCTGCTGGCCATCCTGTTGGGCACCCAGCTGGCGCGGCCGCTGCTGCTGCTGGCCGACGGCGTGCGCCAGGTGGCCGCCGGCGACCTGACGGCCAAGCCGGTGTTCGCCTCGCGCGACGAACTGGGCGGGCTGACGCGCTCGTTCGCCGACATGACCGCGCAGCTGGCCGAGGCGCGCGAGCAGGTGCAGCGCGGCGTGGCCCAGCTCGAAGGCGCGCGCACGCGGCTGCAGACCATCCTCGACACGCTGAGCGCCGGCGTCATCGTGCTCGACCGCGAAGGCCGCATCGACACCGTCAACCCCGGCGCCACGCGCATCCTGCGCCTGCCCTTCGCCGCCTGGCGCGGCCGCCGGCTCGGCGAGGTGCCCGAGCTGGAAGCGCTGGCGCGCAGCATCGAGCAGCGCTTCGAGCTGCTGCACACCAGCCCCGAGGCCGGCGAGCGCGACCATTGGCAGGAAAGCTACGAGCTGGCGCGCGGCGACGGCAGCGGCATCAGCCTGCTGGTGCGCGGCGCCCACCTGCCGGGCACCATGCGGCTGCTGGTCTTCGACGACATCAGCGACGTCGTCTCCGCCCAGCGCAGCGCCGCCTGGGCCGAGGTGGCGCGCCGCCTGGCGCACGAGATCAAGAACCCGCTGACGCCGATCCAGCTTTCGGCCGAGCGGCTGCAGCACCGGCTGGAAGCCAAGCTCGAAGGCGCCGACCAGAGCCTGCTGCTGCGCAGCGTGGCCACCATCGTCAGCCAGGTGCAGGCCATGCAGCGCCTGGTGAACGAGTTTCGGGATTATGCGCGGCTGCCGGCGGCGCAGCTGAAGGCGCTGGACCTCAACCCGCTGGTGCAGGAAGTGCTGGCGCTGTACGGCCAGGCGCACGACAGCGGCGTGTTGGTGGCGCACACCGAGCCCGGGCTGCCGCGCGTGATGGGCGACCCCACGCAACTGCGCCAGGTGATCCACAACCTCGTGCAGAACGCGCTCGACGCCGTCTCCGAGCAGGACGACGGCCAGGTGCAGGTGCTGACCTCCAAGGCCGTGGGCGAGCACGGCGAGCTGCTCGCCGTGCGCCTGACCGTCATCGACAATGGCCCCGGCTTCGCCGAGAAGGTGCTGAAGCGGGCCTTCGAACCCTACGTCACCACCAAGGTCAAGGGCACCGGGCTGGGGCTGGCGGTGGTCAAGAAGATCGCCGACGAACACCACGCCAGCCTGCGGGTGGCCAACCTGCACGAGGGCGACGACCCCGAGGCGCCCATGGTGGGCGCACGAGTTTCGCTATCATTTTCCAACTTCGCACCCCCGTCCGGCGCCGCACCGTCGCCTGACGGCACCGCCGCCGGCAGCGGCGGCATGCACCAGGTGCTTTGAATGCGCGCATGGCAACGATATTGGTCGTAGACGACGAGCTGGGCATCCGGGCCCTGCTGTCGGAGATCCTTAGCGACGAGGGACATACCGTCGAACTGGCCGAGAACGCCGCCCAGGCCCGAAGCGTGCGCGAGTCCCTGCGGCCCGACCTCGTGCTGCTGGACATCTGGATGCCCGACGTCGACGGCATCAGCCTGCTCAAGGAATGGGGCGCCACCGGCATGCTGAGCATGCCCGTCATCATGATGAGCGGGCACGGCACCATCGACACCGCGGTCGAAGCCACCAAGTTCGGCGCCAGCGCCTTCCTCGAAAAGCCGATCACGCTGCAGAAGCTGCTGCGCGCGGTGGAGCAGGCGCTGGTCAAGCCCGGCAGCGCGCGCGCCGCCGGCCCCGGCGGCGGCGGCAGCAGTGGCGGCGCGGCGCGCGGCGAAGGCGGCGCCGGCGGCGAGGGTGGCGTCAACGGCGCCCACGCGCAGCCCTTGCCGCCGCTGGTGCCCAGCGGCCCGCAGGCCGAGCAGACCTTCGACCTCGACCGCCCGCTGCGCGAGGCGCGCGACGCCTTCGAGAAGAGCTACTTCGAGTTCCACCTCGCCAAGGAAAGCGGCTCGATGACGCGCGTGGCCGAGAAGACCGGGCTCGAGCGCACGCACCTGTACCGCAAGCTCAAGCAGCTGGGCGTGGACCTCAGCCGCAACAAGCGCGGCGCCAGCTGACGGGCGGCTCGTCGGTTCGGCCGGCACGGGGCCGCTATACTCGCGGGCTCGGCCTGGTAGCTCAGTTGGTAGAGCAGCGGATTGAAAATCCGCGTGTCGGTGGTTCGATTCCGCCCCAGGCCACCAAGAAAACTTTCCAAGCGCGACATGCACTTGGAACGGACGGCGGCCTCGGAAGGGCCGCCGTTGTCGCTTCTGGACCCGCTTTGTGCTGCAGATCGTGCGGCTCGCGTTGGTCACAACCAAGCACGCATGACCGCGCGCACGCGCGCGCCTTCGGCGCCAGACGATGCGAAGGTCGGCGCTGACGGGTAGAGTCGTGGCGCTGAAGGAGCTGGCCATGCGAGGCATCGTTTGGTGCATCTGGATGGTGGGCATCGGTGTGCCGCTGGCATTGCTTGGGCTGGCGGTCGGTGCCGATCGCCTCACGGCGCTGGGCGCCGGCCTGGTGACCGCCGTCGTGCTCGGATGGCCGGTGCTGTTGATGCTGGGTGCCATTGACGAGATGCTGTCTCGGCGCCGGCACCAGCGGTAGGCGCCGGTGCGCCGAGCTGATCACCGCCGGCACGGTGGTGTATCGCATGCAGCCGCAGCGGGGCCGCCGAATCAGCCTTGGGGCATCGTTCGCCAGAGCTTCCCGACACGCACCGCCTCTACTCAGTGGGCTCGCACGATGCAATTTGCTGACGCTGCATGCCTGCCTTGCGCGCAAAGACTTCAACACCTGCCTGCGGCACGATGTGCATTGGCACAAGCCATGACGTCGCTGCGCTATGCAGACGGCATGACGAGCAGCAACTCGGCAACGATCGATAACTCCTGCGCGTCCTCGGCGTCGAGAAACACGATCGGCTCGAAGCCCGGGCGATCCGAATCAGGGATCAGGGCAATCCGCCGATGCCGCCATCCGCCTTCGTCGGACGCCACCTTCTCGCTTGAGTACAGCTTCACGGTGTAGCACCCGCCGAGGTCGGGATCTTCGATGCTGCGATGCTCGGCGACGACGACCTTGCCTTCGCGCGTACCGGTGGGATGCAACCGAAAAAGGCACCAAGCGCCGTTGGGTATGCGTCGGTTCATCGATTCGCCGACAACCTGCGCGATGAACAGTCCCGGCTGTGGTCGCACCCAATCCGGAAGGGCGACCCAGTCGGCGCTGTCCTGCTCGAAGGCCTGGAAGTTCGAGAACGCGCCAGCCGCAAACCGCAGGTCGACCAAGGGCGCTGCGGCGACGCCCGCCTCTCTTTCCTGCCGTGTGACTCGGTGCAGCGGCACGACGTTTGCCCTGGGCCGCTCGGCAGCAGGCTGGACGTCGGGTCGACTCACCCGCGGCTTCGCATCGTCGCGGACCGTCAACCGCGTGCGCAGGTAGGCGGCCAAGGCGGAGTCGGTGCAGTACACGTAGCACCCCTTCATGCCGCGCGTCATCAGCGTCCGGTAGGTGTTCTTGACGACCCGGTCGGCCAGAGCCTTGGCGTTGGCCGGGTGGTCGCGCAACATCCGCTTGATGCCCTTGACGGACTGGTCGGAGCTCGCGCGCTGGGTTGCGTCCGTCTGCACGCGTCCGTCCCGGTACACCAAGTCCGGGCCGATGATGACGCCGACGTAGTCCAACTCGAGCCCCTGGCACGTGTGGATGCATCCGACCTGATCCACCGAGCCCGGTGCCACGATCCACAGGCTGCCGTCCTTGTCCAGATTCCAGCGGCGCCGATAGCCGAACCCGGGCAGTTCGATGTCCCACGCGTCCGGGTCGCGCTTGCTCGACCAAGCCCAGCAGTAGCCGGCAACCATTCGCGATCGGTTGTTCGCGCGGTTCTTCAGCTCGACCAGCGCATGCAATTCGGCCGGGTTGTCAAACACCCTGAAGTCGAACGCTCGGGTGTCCAGCGTCGTGTTCGCGGTCGACCGGATGGCCAGCACGTCGTCCAGCCACGCCAGGTAGCCGTCCGAGCCGTTGCACCGAAACTGCGACGACAGCTGCAGTTCGGTCACTTCCGCCCCTGCTGCACTGGCCTGATCGCGCAGCTGATCCACGCTGCCGATGTCCAGCAGCGTCACTCGCTGATCCTCGTCGACGAAGAACGCGGTGCATCGGGCGGCTCGGATCAGCTCCTTCACCTGGTTGTCACCCAGGTTGCGGTACAGGCCGCTCTTCTCGTTGAGCCGGTGCGCCTCGTCGACGATCAGCGTGTCGTAGACGTCGGGCTCGACGTTCACGAAGACACCCGAGCCGCTGAACAGGTTGCTGATGCGGCTCTTGGTGAACTTGCCGGTCAGCTTGGCTTCGTACACCGCGCGGGGTGCAGCGTTCTTGGAGACGTAGCGGACATTGCGGCCGCGGGCCAGCAGCGCGCCGACGAGATTGACGGCCAGCACCGACTTGCCCGTTCCGGGACCGCCCTGCACGATGACGACCTGCTTGCGCTGTTCGGCGCGTTGGTCCATTTGCAGGATCGTCTCGAACACGACCTTCTGGTCGTCGATGAGCACGAACTCGGGCTTGCCCTGCAGCAGACCGGCCACGCTGTCGGCCAGCATCTTCGACGGTCGGATGCGGCCGTTCTCGATGGCATAGAGCGTGCCCTTTCGGTCGCCGTGTCGTACGTGCTGGCGAATGAATGCCTGCAGCTTGGCGCGCTCCCGCCTCAAGAACAGCGGCGCCCGTTCGATGTGGTCGCGGTAGGCGGGATGGTCGATCTCGCCATCGCGCGGGTGGTTGTGCAGGTAGGCGCAGGGCTGCAGCGCCATCTGGCCGTCCTGAACGGCGGCGTTGAAGTCCTGCAGCAGCGCGGCGTACGACCAGGCTTGGTATGACGGGTGCGGGCCTTCGGTCTCCGCCGCGCGGCCGCCGCGGCGGGCCCAGACGATGGCATCCTTGTCGCTGTGGCGCGATTCCGACCACTGCTTCAGCTCGACGATGATGACGCTGGGTCGGGCCTGGGCGTCTTCGCCGGTGATGACGAAGTCGATGCGCTTGGCGGTTTGCGGTAGCTGGTATTCGATGCCCACGCCGGCCGAAGGCGGGATCTCTTCGTCCTGCAGCACCTTGGCCATTTCCAACAGCGAGTGCTTCCAGGCATGCATCTCCGATCGTCCGACCGTGTGGCCGGTGACGCTGACGAACTGCCGCGACACGATGTCTTCGATGTCGTCGCGCAGCGCGTGGTCGAGAAACTGCGCCTTCGTGGCCTGGTAGATGATCAACTTCGCGGCCCCCCCGCCACGGTGGTCAGAGCTCGTTGTACTTCTTGCTCGTGCCTCGCGCCCGATCGACGGGGTACTTCAGGGCGTTCGCCGCCAGCTTGCGCTGCGCCGCCTGGATGGGATCGATGCCCAGTGCACCGGCCAGCTGTACGAGGTACAGCAGCACGTCCGCGAGTTCAGCGGCGATGGCATCGCGCTTGTCGGTTGGCAGCTCGCGGCTCTGCGTTTCGGTGAGCCATTGAAAATGCTCCAGCAATTCGCCAGCTTCGACGACCAGCGCAGACGCGAGGTTCTTGGGCGAGTGGAATTGCTCCCAGTCGCGCTCCTGCGCGAAGCGGCTCAGTTGCAGCGTGAGGTGGCGGAGCGAATCGGGCACGGCTGGCGGCGGGCGTTGGTGTGCGGCGCATGATAGGTCGCGCGGTCCGTCGCCGCGCGGTGCACACTCTCGCAAACTTGGCTGGCTCGAACGCGATGATGAGCAAGGTTCCATTCGACAAGGACAGCAGGGACAGCAGCGACAGCAGCGACAGCAACGACAGCAGCGACCGCCTGCCCCCTGGGCCTCGGGGATCCGGGCCGCTAAGGGATGCGGTCGAGCGGGCCTTCTTCTCCGACGCGCGCGCATGAAGGTTCTGCTTTGCGCCGCCGGCAGCCATGGCGACGTGCTGCCTTTCGTGGCCCTCGGCCGCGAATGCCGGGCGCGCGGTCATCACGCGGTGCTGCTGGCCAATCCGGTGTTCCGGCCGTACGCCGCGGCGGCGGGGCTCGACTTCGTCGAGGTCGGCACGGCCGACGGCTACCGCGCGATGTTCAGCGTGCCCGTCGAGCACGACCCCCGGCTCGCCTTTGCTCGCATCGCCAGCGAGCTGCTGGCCCTGGCGCCGCCGTATCTGGCGGCGCTGCAGCGGCTGCGAGAGCCCGCCGAGCCCGTCGTCAGCGCGGGGCCGCCGTTGCTGTTCGCGCCCATGGTCTGGCGCGAACGGGCGGGCGTGCCTTGCGCCACGGTGCACCTGGCGCCGGCCGCGCTGCGCTCGAACGACGCGCCGCCGCGGCTGCTGGCGCGCGGCATCGGCGCGGACACGCCGGGCTTCGTCAAGCGGCTGTGGTGGTGGGGCCTCGACCGCTACTACGACCGCCATTTCACGAAGCCGCTGAACCGTTGGCGCCACGAACTGGGGCTGCCGGCCATCGCGCATGCGGTGGGCTGGACCGACGGTGCCGATGCCTTGATCGGTGCCTTCCCGGCCTGGTACGCGCCGCCGGCGGCGGATTGGCCGGAGCGGCTGCGGCTGACGGGCTTCTTCGGCGTCGATGGCTCGGAAGGCGGCGACGAACCGCCCCGGCTCGACCGCGAACTCGATGCCTTTCTCGCCGCCGGGCCGGCGCCGGTGGTGTTCTCGGCGGGCACGGCCACGCGCACGGCGCGATCCTTCTTCGAAAGCTCGGTCGCCGCGTGCCGGCGCGCCGGCTTGCGCGGGCTGCTGATGTCGCACGTGCCGGAGCAGTTGCCGGCCGATCTGCCGCCCGACGTGCGCGCCGTGAGCTATGCGCCCTACGGCCTGCTGCTGCCGCGCGCCGCGGCCTTCGTGCACCATGGCGGCATCGGGTCGACGGCGCAGGCCTTGCGCGCCGGCGTGCCGCAACTCGTGCGCCCGGTGGCCTACGACCAGTTCGACAACGCGGCGCGTGTCGGGCGGCTGGGCGTTGGCATCGAGCTGCTGCCGGCCCACTACGATGCCGAGCGCGCGGGTGCCTCGCTTCAGGCGTTATGCAGCGACCCGATGATCCGCGAGCGCGCCGCTGCGATCGCCCAGCGCATGCGAGCGCCGGACGAATCGGGCCCGGCGGCGATCGCCCGCGCTTGCGACGCCTTGCTGTCGTTGGCCAAGGGCTGACCGCGCGGCGATCGGGCCCGCAACGGCCGCCGTCCCGCGCCGTCCCGCGCCGGCCCCGCCGATCCGCCACGCGCGGCGCGGCGCCTCTACCAGCGACAGGGTTTCTCCGCCATCGGCGTCGACGGGGCGGCAACAATGAAGGCGGCCGCGCTTGATGGCGGTCAGCGGCGGCCCGCGGCGGCTGCCCTATCGTGCCGCGCCGCCCGCGTTGCGGCCCCCGAGGAGACCCCTGCATGCAAGAGACCGATCGCCCTTCGGCCGCCGCCGCCGGCGCCGCCCCTGCCACCGCGGCCAGCCGCGCCGAGCTGCCCGCCCAACCCATCAGCGCCGAGGTGCTGAAAGAGAAGTACGCCAAGGGCGACGAGACCACCGCGCTGCAGGTCCACCAGCGCGTGGCGCGCGCGCTGGCGCTGGCCGAGCCGCCCGCCCGGCGCGCCGAGTGGGAACAGCGCTTCCTGTGGGCGCTGCAGCAGGGCTTCATCCCGGCCGGGCGCATCCAGTCGGCGGCCGGCACCGAGCTGGCGGCCACGCTGATCAACTGCTTCGTGCAGCCGGTGGGCGACTCCATCGCGCAGATCGAAGACGGCCACCCCGGCATCTACACCGCGTTGACCGAGGCCGCCGAGACCATGCGCCGCGGCGGCGGCGTCGGCTACGACTTCAGCCGCATCCGCCCGCGCGGCGCCTGGGTCGGCAGCACGCAAAGCAGCGCCTCGGGCCCGGTGAGCTACATGCGCGTGTTCGACCGCAGTTGCGAGACGGTGGAAAGCGCCGGCGCGCGCCGCGGCGCGCAGATGGGCGTGCTGCGCTGCGACCACCCCGACATCGAGGAGTTCATCCACGCCAAGGACGCCGGCGACCTGAAGAACTTCAACATCTCGGTCGGCGTGACCGACGCCTTCATGCAGGCCGTGGAGGCCGACGCCGAGGTCGAGCTGGTGCACCGCGCCGAGCCCGGCCCGCGCCTGAAGGCTGCCGGCGCCTACCAGCGCAGCGATGCCGATGGCCCCGGCGGCGGCGGCTTGTGGGTCTACCGCAAGCTGCCGGCGCGCGAGCTGTGGGACCAGATCATGCGGTCCACCTACGACCACGCCGAGCCCGGCGTGCTGTTCATCGACAGCATCAACCGCGACAACAACCTCGCCTACTGCGAGACCATCGCCAGCACCAACCCCTGCGGCGAGCAGCCCTTGCCGCCCTATGGCTGCTGCTGCCTCGGCTCGATCGACCTCACGCGCTTCGTGCAGCGGCCTTTCGAGGGCGATGCGGCCTTCGACGCGGCGGGCTTCGCGGCGCTGGTGCAGGTGGCCGTGCGCATGCTCGACAACGTGCTCGACGTCAGCGTCTGGCCGCTGCCGCAGCAGGCCGACGAGGCGCGGCGCAAGCGCCGCATCGGGCTGGGCTTCACCGGCCTGGGCGACGCGCTGGCGATGCTGGGCCTGCGCTACGACAGCGAGGCCGCGCGCACCATGGCGCGCCGCATTGCCGAGCAGATGCGCGACGCCGCCTACGAGGCCAGCGTGGAGCTGGCGCGCGAGCGCGGCGCCTTTCCGCTGTTCAACGCCGACCTCTACCTCGCCGGCGGCACCTTCGCCACGCGGCTGCCGGCGCCGCTGCGCGAGCGCATCCGCCAGCATGGGCTGCGTAACTCGCACCTGCTGTCCATTGCGCCCACCGGCACCATCAGCCTGGCCTTTGCCGACAACGCCAGCAACGGCATCGAGCCGCCCTTCAGCTGGACCTACACGCGCAAGAAGCGCATGAGCGACGGCAGCCTGCGCGAGTACCCGGTGGAAGACCACGCCTGGCGCCTGTTCCGCCACCTGAAGGGCGCCGACGCGCCGCTGCCCGCCGCCTTCGTCACCGCGCTGGAGATGCGCGCCGCCGACCACGCGGCGATGGTGGCCGCCGTCGCGCCCTTCGTCGACACCGCGATCAGCAAGACCGTCAATGTGCCGGCCGACTACCCCTACGCCGACTTCCAGGGCCTGTACCTGCAGGCCTGGAAGGCCGGCCTCAAGGGCCTGGCCACCTACCGGCCGAATGCCGTGGTCGGCTCGGTGCTGAGCGCCGCGCCGGCCGCCGCCACGCCCGAGCCGATGCCGCTGCCCGACGAAGCCAACCGCCGCCTCGCGCTGGACCGCCTGCCGGCGCCGGTGCTGGCCTCGCTGCGCTGGCCGGGGCGCCCTGAACTGCCCGGCGGCAACCCGGCCTGGACCTACATGGTGCAGCACCCCTTCGGCGACTTCGGCCTCTTCGTCGGCGAGATCCCGGACGATGGCGCGGCGCGCTCGCGCCCCTTCGAGGTCTGGGTCAACGGCGCCGAGCAGCCGCGCGGCCTGGGCGCGATGGCCAAGACCTTGTCGATGGACCTGCGCGCCAACGACCCCGCCTGGCTGCAGCTCAAGCTCGACGCGCTGGCCACCGTCGCCGAAGAGCGTTCTTTCGAGATGCCGTTCCCGCCGCACGGCGAGAAGCGGCTGTTCCCCGGCGTCGTGGCCGCCACGGCGGCCGTGATCCGCTGGCGCTGCCAGCAGCTCGGCGCGCTGCCGGTGGACGGTGATGGGCGCCCCACGCCGGTGATGGACGCCCTCTTCGCGCGCAAGGAGCCGCTCACCGGCCCCTCCGGCACGCTGGCCTGGGCGGTCGACCTGCACAACCCGGCGGCCGACGAGCGCTTCACGCTAACCCTCAAAGAGATCACCATCCCCGGCCCCGACGGGCTGCCGGTGACGCGGCCTTGCGCGATCGGCTTCTCGGGCAACTACCCGCGCGCGCTGGACGGGCTGGCGCGGCTGCTGTCGCTGGACATGCGCGTCATCGACCCCGCGTGGATCGGCATGAAGCTGCGCAAGCTGCTCAACTACGCCGAGCCGCTGGGCCACTTCATGGCCTTCGTGCCCGGGCTGCCGCACGGCCAGCAGCGCCAGCAGCTGTGGCCGTCCACCGTGGCCTACCTGGCGCGGCTGATCATCCACCGCTACGCGATGCTGGGCGTGCTGGACGAGCAGGGCTTTCCGCTGCGCGAGATGGGCGTGCTCGAAGTGCCGCCCGGCGCGCCGGCCGCGGCGGCCGGCGCCGGTCCCGCCGCGCCGCAGGCCGGCCGGCCCTGCCCCGAATGCGGCAACCGCACCGTGATCCACAAGGACGGCTGCGACTTCTGCACCGCCTGCGGCTACGTGGGGCAGTGCGGCTGAATCGAGCGGCCGCGCCGCCAGCTCGACGGCCAAAGCCCGCGCAAGGCCCTCGACGCCGGCGGGTCGCCCGCTGGCGCTGCCGCTGGTCAGGGCCTTGGCTCGGGCGCAACGTGTCGCATCCGTCGTCGCCGGCAATGGCCGCCAATTGGTATCCCACGGTAACCCGCGCGGTCAGCGACCGGCAGCGACCGGCAGCGGTCGGACCGGCGCGCGGCGGCGGGCTGCGGCAGGCGTGGCCTTCGACGGCGTCGGACGACGCCGACACGAAGCGACACTTTCAGCCGACAAGTCCCGGCCCTTGCGGCGGTGACGATGCGAGGGCTCGGCTGCGGCCGGGTTTCTTTTGCAACTGCATCGGAGCGGCTCATGACTGCTAACACACGAACCGAACGCATCCAACCGTCGCGAACGACGTCGGCGATTGCCCTTCTCGGCGCCGGCCTGCTGCTCGCCGCGCCGGCCTTCGCGTCGGCGGACGGCTCGGCATCCACCTTGCCGCCGGCGCTGCAGGCTGCCGTCACCGAGGCCGTGTACGCCGGCGGCGAAGCGATGCCGCCGGAGGTCGAGCGGCGCGTGATGGCGATGATCAGCGGCCAGGCCTCGCGCGCCGACGTGCGCCGTGAACTGGCCGAGGCGCGCGGCGCCGGCCTGATGCCGGCCGCCGGCGAACTGGCCGATCGCCCCGAGTTGCTGCGCGCGCGCGTCGCCTACAACCAGCGGCAGGCGCAGACCTTGATGGCGCGCTACGAGGCCGAACACCAGCGCCTGCTGGCCGCGCAGCAAAGCCGGGCGGCGGGCGTGACGATGGCCGCGGCCGCGGTGTCACCGTCATCCGAGCCGCAGCCGGCGACGCAGGCGCTCACGCTGCCGCTGGCGGCGCCGGCGTCGATGCCCGGCTTCGGCCCGGCCGCGGCCGGTGCCGCGCCGGTCGCCGCGCCCATCGACGAGCGCGCTGCCGCGCCGGTGGATGATCAACGCATGAGCACCGACCGGTTGATCGACGAGGCCACCGCGCCGCTGCCTTCCAACGACCATCGGCGCTCGCCGGCGGCCGATGACCAGCCGCTGGCCAAGCCCGACGAGATCAAGGTCGACGAGGTCAAGCTCGACGAGATCAAGCCCGACGAACTGCCGGCCGGCGAGCGGCCGCTCAGCGGCCCCGTCGATGCCGATGCCGCCGGCGCGCCGGTCGACACCGAGTAAGCGGTGCCCTGGCATCAGGCGCTGTCACCGCGCGAGGCCTGGACGATCACGCGCCAGGCCGCCGAGGCCTGGCTGGACGACCGCTGCACCAGCCTGGGCGCGGCGCTGTCGTACTACACGCTGTTCTCGATGGCGCCGCTGCTGCTCATCGTGGTCTCGGTGGCCGGGCTGTTGTTCGGCGCCGACGCGGCGCGCGGCGAGGTGGCGGCGCAGCTCGAAGGGCTGCTGGGCGGCCCCGGCGCCGCCGCCGTGCAGGAGTTGCTGGCCAGCGTCAACTGGCCGGCCGGCAGCGCGCTGGCCACGGTCACCGGGCTCGTGCTGATGCTGATCGGCGCGACCACGGTGTTTGCCGAGCTGCAGGGCACGCTGGACCACATCTGGCGCGCGCCGGCGCAGCCGCTCGGCGGCTGGTGGGCCTTCTTTCGCGCCCGCGTGCTGTCGTTCGGCTTGATCCTGGGCGTGGGCTTCCTGCTCATCGTCTCGCTGCTGGCCAGCGCCGCGATGGCCGCGCTGCGCACCTGGTGGCTGCCGTACGTGGCCGACTGGCAGGTGGTGGTCGACTTGATCGGCTCGATCTTCGACTTCGCGCTCGTCACGGTGTTGTTCGCGCTGATCTACAAGCTGATGCCGCGCGTGCGCATCGCGTGGTCCGACGTCTGGGTGGGCGCCGTCGTCACCGCGGCGCTGTTCGCGGTGGGGCGCCAGTTGATCGGCCTGTACATCGGCCGCGGCGCCGTCGGCTCGGGCTTCGGCGCCGCGGGTTCGCTGGTCGCCGTGCTCGTGTGGGTCTACTACTCGGCGCAGATCTTCCTGTTCGGTGCCGAGTTCACCTGGGTCTTCGCGCACCGCGTGGGCTCGCGGCGCGACAGTGCGCCGGCGGCGACGACGGCTACACCAGCTCCTCGATCGTGAACGTGCGGTAGCGCACCGCGGCCGAGGCGCCGTACAGCCGCGCCAGTTCGCCTACGCGCTGCGCCCTGGCGTCGTCGTCGGCGCGCACCAGCAGCCAGCGGTGGCCGTCGCGCGCCAGTTGCAGATAACGCCGCATCAGCGTGATCTCGTAGCCGAACCCGGCCATCGCGCCGGCGTTGTCGAGCATCGCGCTGAGTTCCTGCACGCTGTCGCGCGGCTTGAATTCGGCCACGTGCTCGGGCGGCCAGCCGTCTTCCTGCAACGCCACTTCGAGGATGCTCTGCTGCTGCGGCGTGCGCAGCGCGATCAGCACGTGGCCGACGGGCTTGAGCGCGCCGAACGAGGTGGGCAGCTCGGTCATCGAGGCCGGCGTCGGGGTGGGCGTGGTCGGCGTGGAGGGCATCGTGCGGCTCCTTTGGGCGCGTTGCGATCGCATCGTCGTCGGCGCGCGGGCGCCGCGCACCCGGCCGATGGCGCCTCGGCGTGTCGGCCGAGTCCGACAACCGCGGCGCGCGGCCGTCGCGCGCTGCAGGCGGCCGCGCGCTGCACGTGATCTAGCAGCGCAAGCGGCTTCGTCCTACAGCGCCGCGTCCGCCGCGCCGATGCCTGGCGCGGCGGACGATTCCTACAGTGGTCGAACAGTGTCGGAACGCGGCCGACGTCCGGTCCGCCTTGCGCTGAAAAGGAATCGCCATGCTGAAGTGGGCTTTGATCTTTGCACTGATCTCCATCGTCGCCGGCGTCCTCGGCTTCGGCGGCGTCGCGGCCGGCGCTGCCGGCATCGCGAAGGTGCTGTTCGTGCTGTTCCTGGTCGCCTTCCTGGTCGTCGTCGCGATGATCCTGATGGGCGTCAACGCGATCAAGAAGTAGGCCGTCATCACCCCCGAACCCGAAAGGTAACGCCATGAGCCAGCCATCCGCCCGCAAGACCGCCCCGAAGAAGAACGGCCAGAAGAACGAACGCGCCAGCGACGCCAACGCGCTGACGCTCGATGAAAGCGCGCTCGACCGGGCGCGCCAGCATCTCGACGAAGGCGCCGTCACGCCGAGCTACGGGCCCTGGCGCGACGCCATCGTCAAGCTGCTGAACGACGCGCTGGCCACCGAGCTGGTGTGCATCCTGCGCTACAAGCGCCATCACTTCACCGCCAAGGGCATGAACTCGCCGGCGATCGCCAGCGAATTCCTCGTCCACGCCAACGAGGAAACCGGCCACGGCGACCGCCTGGCCGAGCGCATCGTGCAACTCGGCGGCGAGCCCGACTTCGCGCCCGACACGCTGCTCAAGCGCAGCCACGCCGACTACGACGCCTCGCTCGACCTCAAGGCGATGCTGCGCGCCAACCTGGTGGCCGAGCGCGTGGCCGTCGAAGGCTATCGCCAGATGATCACGCTGATCGGCGACAAGGACCCCACCACGCGCCGCTTGCTGGAAGACATCCTGCACGACGAGGAAGAGCACGCCGACGAACTGGCCGACCTGCTGCACGCGTAGGCCCGGTCCTACGCAGCGATGCCGGTTGCGACTACAGCATCACGCGATGCCCACCGCTGCCGACAGCCCGGCCCCAAACCTAAAGTAACTCCATCGCAGACCGCAAGCCTGCGATGAGCAACCCGACAGACCCCAGGCCCCGTAAGCCCGCCCAACCTCAGGAGACTCATCATGCTGCACTATGCCGTCGTCTTCTTCGTGATCGCGCTGATCGCTGCGCTGTTCGGTTTCGGCGGCATTGCCGCTGGCGCCGCCGGCATCGCCAAGATCCTGTTCTTCGTGTTCGTGATCATGGCCATCGCCACCTTCCTGTTCGGCCTCATCCGCAAACCTTGACCCTGACCCAGCGCTCAGCGCTTATCCTTCAACCACAGGAGAGAAATCCATGACCGCCAAGATCGGTTCCACCATCGGCACGAACGACACCGCGGCCGCGATCGAGAACACCCGCGACCTCGTCAACAACGGCCTCGACACGCTGGAGTCCGGCATCGAGAAGCTGCGTGAAGCGGCCCCCAGCGTGCTCAGCCGCGCTGCCGCCCAGGTGGAAGACCTCACCCGTCGCAGCATGGACCGTGCGCGCCACGCCACGCACCAGGTGAAGGAACAAGTGGCCAAGGCCGGCGACCGCAGCGCCGACTACATCCGCGACGAGCCGGTCAAGTCGGTGTTGATCGCAGCGGTCGCCGGTGCCGCGGTGGCGGCGCTGATCGGCTGGCTGTCGCGGGGCCGCAGCGACCGCTGACCGAAGCTGAAAGACTGGGGGTCGATCCGTGGACGAAGCGCTGCCGACCCCTGCTGAAAACCGCATCGATGCCGACGACCCGCGCCAGCGGGCGTTGGCACGTCTGCAGGCCTCGCGCAACCAGCTTCAGCAGGCGTGGCTGCCGCGTGCCGCCGCGGCCAGCGGCGCTCGCGGTCCGCGCCGCTTGGCGGCCACCTGGCGCCATTGGCGCCGGCAGCTGGCGGGCAATGCCATCGTCGGCTTCGTCTTCGAGGCGGCGGCCGACTGGTGGCGCGCCAACCCCTGGCGCGCCGCCGGCGAAGCGGTGGCCGAGGAAGTGCATCAATCGCTGACGCCCGTGGTGCGCCGCCATCCCTTTGCCAGCGTGGCGTTGGTGGCTGCCGCCGCGGCCGCGGTGGCGGTGGCCAAGCCCTGGCGCTGGCCGCTGGTGGCGCAGCAGCTGCGGCCGTTGCCCGGCCGCGCCGGGCGCTGGCTGCTGCGGCAGTTGAGCCGCGCGCCCTTGCAGTCGCTGATCATCGGCGCCGTGCTGGCCAGCGGCAGCGGCGCGGCCGCGGCGTCGTCGCCCGCGCCGCCACCGCGCCCCGATACGGACCCCGACCCCGACACGCCGGCCGGCGGCGCACCGCAAGCGGCGGCGTGACGCAAACGCCTTCGGAGGTGCGGAGGTCCCCAGAGCAGCAGGAGATGCCGTGTCCGACAAGCTTGTTGCGCGCAGCGCCGGCGGCGACCTCGGCGGCGCGGTGCGCTGCGTGGAGTGCCCGCTGCGGCGGCTGGACCTGTACCAGCCGGTCAACGACACCGAGCTGACGCTGATCGACGAGCTCAAGCGCGCCGACGTGAGCTACCGCGCCGGCGAGATGCTGATCGCCGAGAACACCGACGACACGCCGCTGTTCACCTTGCTGCGCGGCTGGGCCATTCGCTTCAAGACGCTGGGCGGCGGCCGCCGGCAGATCCTGCACGTGTTGCTGCCGGGCGACTTCATCGGGCTGCAGCAGAAGATGAGCGACGCCGCCAGCCACGGCGTGCAGGCGCTGACCGACGTGCACGTGTGCCGCTTCGCGCGCGATGCGGTGTGGACGCTGCACCGCGAGCTGCCCTCGCTGGGCTACGGCATCACCTGGCTGTCGGCCAACCAGAACAGCCTGGTCGACGACAACCTGCTCAGCGTCGGCCGGCGCAGCGCGCTGGAGCGCGTGGCCGCGTTGCTGGTCACGCTGTACGCGCGCGCGCTGCCGCACGACGACGAGGCCGCCACCCTGGGCCTGCGCTTTCCGCTGACGCAACAGCACATCGCCGATGCGATGGGGCTGTCGCTGGTCCATACGCACCGCGTGCTGCGCCAGCTGCGCCAGCGCGGCTTGTACGAGCTGCAGGACGGTGGGCGCTTGGTGCTGCCCGATCCCAAGGCGCTGGCCCAGATGGCGCGCCTGCGCTGGCCGCTGGAGATGGCGCGCGCGCCGCTCATTTGAAACGGCAGGTAGCCGGGGTGTCGGCGCTGTCCGACACGCGAATGTCGCCCAGGACGATGGCCGCGCTGCTGGCGCCGGCCGACAGTGAGGGCCTCCCCATCACCCGCCTGGACCGACCCGCCATGAACCGCAACCGCCATCCCGTTCGCCACCCCGTCCGCAACGCCGCCGTGCTGGCCACCGCGGCGGCCGCCCTGCTGCTGCTGGGCGCCTGCAACCGCCAGGACGACCGCTCGGTCGGCCAGAAGGTCGACAGCGCCGTCGCCACCGTCGAGAAGAAGGCCGAGGAAGCCAAGGCCGCCACCGAACGCGCCGCCGACCAGGCCGGCCAGAAGGTGGAGAACGCCGCCGCCCGCGTCGGCGACGCCGTCAGCGATGCCGCCATCACCGCCAGCGTCAACGGCGAGCTGGCCAAGGACGACAAGCTCAGCGCGCTGAAGATCAACGTCGACACCAGCAACGGCCGCGTCACGCTGACCGGCAAGGCGCCGGACGCCGATTCGCGCGAGCGCGCCACGCGCCTGGCCGCCGGCGTCAAGGGCGTGACCAACGTCGAGAACCGGCTCGAAATCGGCAGCTGATCGGCGCCGCGGCAGCCTGCTTCGGCTGCCGCGCGGCGACCCTCCGTCCCGTTGAACCCTGTTGTTGTCGTGGAGTGATTGCGATGAGCGTGCGTGCCAGCGCCCTGGCCTCGATGGCCGTTTCCACCGCCGCGGTGGCCGGTCCGCTGCCGCTGCAGGCGTTGCATCGTCAGGCCGACCATCAGCAGGCCGATGCCGAGGCGCTGGGCCGCCACCTGCAGCACTGCCGCGCCGGCTGCGGCCGCTGGTTCCGCGCAGCGCTGTGGGCCGAGCGCATGCACCAGCGCCTGGCGCCGCGCTTCGTCACCACGCTGGTCGGCGCCACCGCCGCCTTGCTGCTGCTGGTGGCGGCTGCCGGCGGCCACTGACGACGGCGGCGCCGTGACCGCCGGGGCCGCCGCTGCTGCCGCGCGCGTCGCGGGCATCGGCGAAGGCCTGCCGGCGCTGGCCTACGTGGTGCCGGCGGTGGCACCGGTCGAAGCGCCGATCCGCGCCGAGATCTTCGGCCCCGCGCGCTTCGAGCAGCATGGCGACAGCCTGGCCGCGGTGCACCGGCTGCAGCCGCAAGCCCAAGGCAGCACCGCCAGCAGCGCCGGCAATGCCGAGCGCGCCAACGGCGCGCGCGCCGAGCCCTTCTTCCCCCGGTTGCAGGACAACGTGGCCGTGCTGCGCCGCGCCGGCGCGCTGCTGGAGCGGCGGGCCCGCGAAGGCGCCCACCTGGGGCCGGCGGGCCATTGGCTGCTGGACAACGCGCCGCTCATCGCCGAGCAGTCGCAGGCCATCCGCGGCGCGCTGTCGCGCAGCTTCTACCGCCGGCTGCCGCGCCTGCGCGACGCCCCGCTGGCCGGCCTGCCGCGCATCTACGGCCTGGCCTGGGCCTACGTCGCGCACAGCGACAGCCACCTCGACGAGGCCTTGCTCGGCGCCTACCTCGGCGCCTACCAGCGACGCCAGGCGCTGACGCTGGCCGAGCTGTGGGCGCTGCCCACCACCTTGCGCGTGGTGCTGGTGGAGAACCTGCGCCGGCTGGCCGAGCGCGTGGTCGCCACCCAGGCCGCGCGCGACGCGGCACACCAATGGTTCGACACGCCCGAGGCCGCGCGCAGCATCGACGCGCTCGACGCGCTGCACGCCGAGCTGAACCGCCGCGGCGTTGCCGAGGCCTTCTTGCTGCAGCTCGAACAGCGCCAGGACGAGCTGAGCGTCGAGCGCGAGCGCGACCTCGCGGCCTGGCTCACGCTGCGCCTGCCGCACGCCGCCGAAGCCGAGGCGCGGCAGCAGGCGCAGGCCATCGAAGACCAGCAAAGCGTGCGCAACGCGATCACCTCGCTGCGCCGCATTGACCGCATCGACTGGGCCGAGCTGTTCCAGCGCGATTGCCAGGCCTTGCAGCGGCTGGCCGAATGCCCCGTCTACGCCGCCGAAAGCGACGGCACGCAGAACCGCACCCTGCTGGCCGTGCAGCGGCTGGCGCGCGAGTCGGGCCAGTCCGAGGCCGAGGTGGCGCGGCTGCTGCGCGACCTGTGCCGCCGCGCGCTGGACGCCGAAGACCCGCGCGGCGCCCCCGGCTGGTGGTGGGACGGCGACGGCGAAGCCGTGCTGCGCCAGGGCCTGGGCTTGCGGCCGCGCCGCTGGCCGCGCCAGGGCAGCGCGGCGCTGCGCCGCTGGGCCACGTTGCTGATGCTGCCCGGCCTGCTGCTGGCCAGCGCCGGCGGCACCGCCTGGCTGCTGCACCACGCCGCGCCGCCGGCGCTGCCGGGCTGGATGCTCGCGCTCACCGCGCTGCTGCTGATGGCCCCGGCCAGCGAGGCGGTGGTGGCCATGGTCAACCGGCTGATCAGCGAATCGCTGCGTCCGCAGCGCCTGCCGCGGCTGGCGCTGGCCGATGGCATCCCCGAGGCGCAGCGCACGCTGGTCGTCATTCCCGCGCTGCTGGGCAGCGCCGAGGCCATTGCAGCGCTGGCCGCGCAGCTCGAACAGCACCACCTGGCCAACCCGGAAGGGCCGGTGCAGTTCGCGCTGCTCAGCGACTGGCCCGATGCCGAAGCCGCCAGCGCGCCGGCCGACGAGGCGCAGCTGGCGCTGGCGCGGCAGGCGATCGACGGCCTCAACCAGCGCCATCCGGCGGCCGCCGGGCAGCCGCTGCGCTTCTTGCTGCTGCACCGGCCGCGCACCTGGTGCGAGACGCAGCAACGCTTCATCGGCTGGGAGCGCAAGCGCGGCAAGCTCGAACAGCTGGTGCGGCTGCTGGCGGCCGAGAACGCTGACGAAGGCGATGCGGGCGACGCGGGCGACGCGGGCGGTGCGGGCGATGCGGTCGATGCGGGCGCTGCTGGCGCTGCTGGCGGTGGCGGCGCCACGCCGTCGCCCTTCATCGACCTCGGCGCGCTGTCGCGGCCGGCGGCCGGCGTGCGCCACGTCGTCACGCTGGACAGCGACACCGACATGCCGCCCGGCCGGCTGCACGCGCTGGTGGCGGTGGCCGCGCATCCGCTCAACCGGCCGCAGCTCGACGCGGCGCAGCGCCGCGTCGTCGCCGGCCACGGCATCCTGCAGCCGCGCCTGCAGACGCCGCTGCCGGCCGGCGAGACGCAGACCGGCTTCCACTGGCTGTTCGCCGGCCGCACCGGCGTCGACCCCTACAGCGCCGCCAGCTCCGAGGTCTATCAAGACCTGTTCGGCGAAGGCAGCTTCAGCGGCAAGGGGCTGATCGACGTGGCCGCTGCGCGCCGCGTGCTGGTCGGCCGGCTGCCCGAGCAGCAGGTGCTTAGCCACGACCTGCTGGAAGGCAGCTACGCGCGCTGCGCGGTGGTCAGCGACATCGTCTTCGTCGAAGACGCGCCGCTGCACGCCGACGTGGCCGCCTCGCGCCTGCACCGCTGGACGCGCGGCGACTGGCAGTTGCTGCCCTTCCTGCGCCGCGCTGGCCGCGACGGCCTGCCGATGATCGACCGCTGGAAGCTGGTCGACAACCTGCGCCGCTCGCTGGTGGCGCCGCTGGCGGCGCTGCTGTTGCTGTGGGTGCTGTGGAGCGGCGCGCTGCCCATCGGCTGGACGCTGGCGGTGGTGGCCGCCGCCTACGGCGCCGGCCCGTTGCTGGGCGCGCTGGCGGCGCTGGCGCCCAGCCGCGACGACATCGCGCTGGCGCCCTTCTTCCGCGCCGGCGGCGCCGACCTGGCGCGCGCGCTGCTCACGCCGGTGTGGCACGTGGCGCTGCTGCTCGACCGCGCGCTGCTCGACGGCGACGCCATCGTGCGCGCGCTGCTGCGCCACTTCGTCACCCGCCGCGAGCTGCTGCAGTGGACCACCGCGGCCGCCGCGCAGGCCGCGGCGCGGCCCGACCTGCGCAGCATCGCCGCGCAGCACGCGCGCACGCCGGCGGCGGCGGCCGGGCTGCTGCTGCTGTCGGGCCTGCTGGCGCTGGCCGGCGCGCCGGTGGACTGGCTGCCGCTGCTGGCCTTGCTGGCGCTGTGGGCGGCGGCGCCGCTGTGGGTGTGGCTGGCCAGCCGCCCACACGCGCGGCCGCGCCGCGAGCGCCTCGACGAGGCCGAGCGCGAAACGCTGCACGAACTGGCGCGCGACACCTGGCGGCTGTACGAACGCTACGTCGGCGCCGAAGACCACCACCTGCCGCCCGACAGCGTGCAGATGCAGCCGCACACCATGGTGGCGCACCGCACCTCGCCCACCAACATCGGCATGTACCTGCTGGCGGTGGCCTGCGCCCAGCGCCTGGGCTTCATCGGCTGCGCCGACATGGCCGAGCGCGTCGCCGCCACGCTGGACACGCTGGAGCGGCTGCCGCGCCACCGCGGCCACTTCTACAACTGGATCGACACCCGCACGCTGGCGCTGCTGCCGCCGGCCTACGTGTCCACCGTCGACAGCGGCAACGCCTCGGCGGCGCTGCTGGTGCTGGCCCAGGCCTGCGAGCGGCTGGCCGAACGCGGCTGCCGCGGCGCCGCGCAAGACCACGCCGTGCAGCAGGCGCTGGAGCAGTCGGCGCGCCGGCTGCGGCCGCTGCTGCCGGTGCTGGCGGCCGCGCCGACGCTGGGCGCGCTGTCGCTGCTGGCCACGCAGGCGCCGCCGTGGCCGCCGGCCGATGCCGAACGGCCGGCGCTGGCGCAGCGGCTGCAGGCGGCGCGGCGCGAGCTGGACGACTTGAACCTCGGCGGCCACGGCTTGAACGCCGCCGACGAGACCGGCCCGCTGTGGCTGCTGCACGACCACCTGGCGACGCTGGAATCGGCGCTGCGCGACACGGCCGAAGGCGCCGCCGCGGCCAGCACCGAGCGGCTGCGCGCGCTGGCCCAGCGCGCGCGCCGCCTGGCGCTGCAGCCCGACTACCGCTGCCTGTACGACCGCCGGCGCCGGCTGCTGCACATCGGCCTGCGCGCCGACAGCGGCCAGCTCGACGACAGCCACTACGACCTGCTGGCCAGCGAGGCGCGGCTGACCAGCCTGGTCGCCATCGCCAAGGGCGACCTGCCGGCCGAGCACTGGGCGGCGCTCGGCCGGCCGTTCTTCGCGCGCGGCAGCCATGCCGGGCTGAAGTCGTGGGCCGGCTCGATGTTCGAGTACCTGATGCCTTCGTTGCTGCTCGACGAACCGGCCGGCAGCGTGCTGGCCGAGGCCACGCGCAGCGCGGTGCGGCTGCAGCAGCAGGAGGGGGCGGCGCACGGCACGCCCTGGGGCATCTCGGAATCGGCCATCGCGGTGCAGGACGAGACGTTCGCCTACCAGTACGGCCCGCAGGGCGTGGCCCGCCTCGCGCTGCGCCGCACGCCGGCCGACGAGCGCGTGCTGGCGCCCTACGCCACCGCGCTGGCCGCGCTGGTCGACCCCGACGCCGCGCTGGCCAACCTGCAGGCGCTGCAGGGCCTGGGCGCGCGGCGCTCGCTGGGCTTCATCGAGTCGCTCGACTACACGCCGCAGCGCCAGAGCGGCCAAGCGCCGGGGCCGGTGCTGGTGCACACCTTCATGGCGCACCACCAGGCGATGAGCCTGCTGGCCTTCACCGATCTGCTGACGCAGGAGGAGGCGGGCCCGCGCGCCGTGCTGCCCGACCGCGATCGGGGTCCGCGCCAATGGGCAAGCGTCGAGCCGTATCTGCGCGCCGTCGCCACGCTGCTGCACGAACGTCCGCCGCGCGAGCTGCCGCGCCTGGCCGAGCCGCCGGCCGTGCCGCCCGGCCGCGCCGACCGCGGCGGCGCGCGCCAGCAGTGGTCGCTGGAAACCACGCCGCTGGCCGACGCGCTGCCCGCCACGCTGCTGCTGGGCAACGGCGCGCAGGCCGCCTGGCTGCGCAGCGACGGCGGCGGCTTGAGCCGCTGGCAGGGCGTGGCGCTGACCCGCTGGCGCGACGACCTGCTGCGCGACGCGTACGGCAGCTGGCTGTACGTCGAACGCGAGGTCGGGCGCCGCTTCGATGGGGATAGCGATAGCGATGGCGATGGCGATGGTGATGGCGACGAACAAGCCGACGACGCCGGCGCCCGCCCGCCGCCGCGGCGCCATTCGCTGACGGCGCACCCGGCGCCCGATCCGGCGGCGCGCTACCGCACGCGGCTGCACCCCGACCGCGCGGTGTTCGACGCCGATTGGCCCGGCGAACTGCTGGCGCGCAGCACGGTGTGGATCAGCCCCGAGGACGATTGCGAGCTGCGCCAGGTGGAACTGCAGCACCGCGGCGACGCGCCGCTGGCGCTGGTGATCAGCTTCGCCGCCGAGGTGACGCTGGCCGCGCCGGCCGCCGACCTGGCGCACCCGGCCTTCTCCAACCTCTTCGTGCGCGCCCACTGGGACGCCGAAGACCGCGCGCTGTACCTGCACCGCCAGCCGCGGTTGCCCGACGAAGCGCCGATGCTGGCGGCCTTCTTCGTCGCCGGCGGTGGCGTTGCGGGTGGCGTCGCGGGTGGCCTTGCGAGTGGTCTCGTGGGCACCGCCGACGGCGGCGAGCCGCCGCTGCAGGCCTGCGTCGACCGCGCGCGCTGGCTGGGCCGCCACGGCAGCAGCGCCTGGCCGCGCGGCGACGGCGGCGCGCAGGCGCTGCCGCAGGCCGATGCCGTGGCCGGCCTGCCCGGGCAGCCGCTGGACACCGGGCTCGACCCGGTGGCCGTGCTGCGCGTGCGGCTGACGCTGGCGCCGGGCGCCAAGACCAGCCTCGTCTTCGCCTGCGCCGCGGCGCGCGACGCCGACGCCCTGGCCGCGCGGATCGACCGTTATCGCCACCCGGCCCAGGTGCAGCGCGCCAGCGCGATGGCGCACACCATGTCGGCCATCCGGCTGCGCGAGCTGGCGGTCGACGCCGCCAACTGGCACGCGCTGCAGCGGCTGCAGACGCTGCTGGCCTGGTCGGCCCCGCGCGAGCCGGCGCTGGCCCAGCGCCGCGATGGCGACGCCTGCGAGCGCGCGCTGCTGTGGCGGCTGGGCCTGTCGGGCGAGCGGCCGCTGCTGCTGGTGCACGTGGCCGACGACAGCGGCCTGCCGCTGCTGCAGTTGCTGAAGAGCGCCTCGCGCGGCTGGTCGGCCGCCGGGCTGGGCGTCGACCTGGTGTTCGTCAACGGCGAGCCGGCGTCGTACCTGATGCCGGTGCAGCGCCAGTTGCAGCAGCTGCGCGAGCGCCACCTCGCCCAGCAGGACGAGCGCTGGCCCGAGCCCCAGCGCTGCAAGCTGCACCTGCTGCGCGACGACGACCTGCAGCTCGGCGAGCGGCAGACGCTGCTGGCGCTGGCCCGCGTGCGCCTGGCCGCCGACGGCCGCAGCCTGGCGCAGCAGCTGGACCGCGTGCTCGACGAGCTGCAGCGCGACGCCGAGCGCCTGGCCGCGCTGCCGCGCCTGGTGGTCGACGACCCGCTGCTGCCGCCGCAGCTGCTGCCGGCGCCGCAGGGCGCGTTCGACGCCGCCGACGGCGCCTTCGGCTTTGCCATCGAGCCCGATCGCCGCCCGCAGCGGCCGTGGGTCAACGTGCTCGCCAACGCCGGCTTCGGCTGCCAGGTCTCGGAGATCGGCGCCGGCATGAGCTGGGCCTGGAACAGCCGCCAGCACCAGATCACGCCGTGGTCGAACGACCCGCTGCGCGACCCCGCCGGCGAATGGCTGCTGCTGCACGACGTCGACCGCGGCCGCGTCTGGCCGCTGGGCCCGGCCGCCGCCGCGCAGGTGACGCACGCGCCGGGCTGGACGCGCATCCGCCAGGCGATCGCCGGGCTGCAGATCGAGCTCACCTGGTGCGTCGACGCGGACGACGCGGTCAAGCAACTGCGCATCGAGATCGACGACCTCGGCCGCGAGCCGCGCCGCCTGCGCCTGGTGGCGGTGGCCGAATGGCAGCTCGGCGACTCGCGCGCCGCCGCGGCCAGCGTGGCCACGCGCGCCGAGCGGCTGGTCACCGGCCCGCAGGGCGTGGGCCTGCCGGCCGCCGCGGCGCAGACCGTGCTGCTGGCCACGCAGCTCGACCCCGGGCCCGGCTTGGGCACGCCGGCCACCGCCTTCCTGGCCTGGCGGCGCGAGCGCGCGCCGCGCGCGGCCGACGAGCCCGACGACGACTGCGATGATCAAGACGACAACCGCGGCGACGACCGCGGCGACGACGGCGACTGGACCTGCGACCGCCGCGAGCTGTTCGACGCGCGCGGCCGCCGCGTGCTGCCGGCGCGCCTGGGCCGCCGCGCCGGCCTGGGGCTGGACCCCTGCGGCGCCATCGCCTGCACGCTGCCACTGGCGGCCGGCGCGCGCGGCCGCGCCACGCTGCTGCTGGGCCATGCGCCGACGCCGGCGGCGGCGCGCCGGCTGGCGCTGTCGGCGCTGGCGACCGACCCCGCGCAACGGCTGCAGGCGCAGCGTGCGCAATGGGACTGGACGCAGGCCGCCGACTCGGTGCAGGTGCAAAGCCCCGACCCGCGCTTCGACGCGCTGGTCAACCACTGGCTGCCGTACCAGACGCTGGCCTGCCGGCTGTGGGCGCGCGCCGGCTTCTACCAGGCCGGCGGCGCCTTCGGCTTTCGCGACCAGTTGCAGGACGCGATGGGCCTCGTCTGGCACGCGCCCGAGCGGCTGGCCGCGCAGATCCGCCTGCACGCCACGCGGCAGTTCGCGGCCGGCGACGTGCAGCACTGGTGGCACCCGCCCGCCGGCGCCGGCGTGCGCACCCACGTCAGCGACGACCTGCTGTGGCTGCCCTACGCGCTGGCGCTGCACGTCGAGCGCGGCGGCGACGCGGCGCTGCTCGACGAGCCACTGCCCTTCCTGGCCGGCGCCGAGGTGCCGGCCGACCGCGAGGACGTCTACGAAACGCCGACCGTCAGCGCCGAGCGTGCCAGCCTCTACGAGCACGGCGCGCGCGCCATCGACCACAGCCTGCGCACCGGCGCCCACGGCCTGCCGCTGATCGGCAGCGGCGACTGGAACGACGGCATGAACCGCGTCGGCTTCCAGGGCCGCGGCGAATCGGTGTGGCTCGCCTGGTTCCTGTGCGACGTGGTGCGCGCCTACCTGCCGCTGGCCGCGGCGCGCGGCGATGCCGATCGCGTCGAACGTTGGAGCGCGGCGCGCCGCGCCTGGCAGCGCGCGCTGGACGCCGACGGCTGGGACGGCCGCTGGTACCGCCGCGCCTTCTTCGACGACGGCACGCCGCTGGGCAGTGACGCCGGCGACGAATGCCGCATCGACCTGATCGCGCAGGCCTGGGCCGTGCTGTCCGGCGCCGGCGACGCCGAGCGCGCGCAGCAGGCGATGCACAGCGTGCGCGAGCAGCTGCTCGATGTCCGCCAGGCGTTGCTGCCGCTGCTGGCGCCGCCGCTGCAGCATGCGCGGCCGAGCGCCGGCTACATCCAGGCCTACCCCGGCGGCGTGCGCGAGAACGGCGGCCAGTACAACCACGCCGCCGTCTGGGGCCTGATGGCCTTTGCCGCGCAGGGCGACGCCGACGCCGCGTGGCAGGTCTGGCAGGCCGTCAGCCCGGCGCACCGCTGGCGCGATGCCGTTCAAGGCGAGCGTTATGCGCTGGAGCCTTTCGTGCTGGCCGGCGACATCCACACGCGGCCGCCGCACGCCTGCCGCGGCGGCTGGAGCTGGTACAGCGGCTCGGCCGGCTGGCTGCTGCGCGCCGCCGTCGAGTCGCTGGCCGGGCTGACGCGCGCGGGCGACACCGTGCGCCTGCGGCCCTGCCTGCCGCCGCACTGGCGCGAGCTGACGCTGACGCTGCGCCACCGCGGCCGCACGCTGACGCTGCGGCTGGTGACAAAAGGTGGCGCAGGCGGCGAGGGCGCCGATGCCGACCACGCGCTGGCCGTCGGCGCGCCGCTCGACCTGCGCGCGCTGCGCGACGGCGAGGTCCGGGTGGTGACGCTGCCGCTGCCGCCGCCTTGACGCCGGCCGGCCGCGCGCCGCGGCGCTTCAGCCCGCGCCGCGCGGCAGCATCATCTCGAAGCGCGTGCCCTCGCGTTCTTTCGAGCGGGCGATCAGCGTGCCGCCGTGGGCGTGGGCCACGCGCTGCGGCAGCTCGAGGCCGGAGTCGAGCAGGTGCTCGCGCGCGGCGGTCGGCAGCGGGGCGTCGAAGGCCACCTCCAGCAGCACCGCCTGCGGGCCCAGGCCGTCGATGCGCACGCGCACCGGGCCCTGGTTGGCGTGGGTGGCGGCCTGCAGCAGCAGGTCGTCGATGGCGCGGCCCAGCAGCTCGGCGTCGACGCGCACGCGGTCGTCGCCTTCGGCGTTGCAGGCCACGCTGCCGCCCAGCAGCTCCTGGTTGGCGGGCGCCGCCAGGCGTTGCTGCACCAGCGCGGCCAGCGCCTGCTCGGCCAGCTGCGGCTGCAGCCGCGCGCAGGGCTCGCCGCCCAGGTTGAGCAGGTGCTCGACCTGGCGCGCCAGCACCACGGTGGCGGCCTTGATGCGGGCGCCGGCCTGGTCGCCGCGGCGCAGCAGCAGCTCGGCGTTGAGTGTCAGCGCCGCCAGCGGCGTGCGCAGGTCGTTCGACAGCGCCGCCAGCATCGTGGTGTTGAGCCGGCGCATGCGCTCCAGCTCGTCGACGCGCTGCGCCAGCTGCAGGCGCTGGCGGTACAGGTCGACGAAGACCTGCACCTTGCTGCGCAGCACCAGCGGGTCGAGCGGCTTGATGAGGAAGTCGACCGCGCCGGCCTCGTAGCCGCGGAAGCGGCGCTGCTCCTCGGGGCCGTTGGCGGTGAGGAAGATGATGGGCACGTGGCGCGTGCGCTCGGTGCCGCGCATCAGCTCGGCCAGCGCGTAGCCGTCCATGCCGGGCATCTGCACGTCGAGCAGGGCCAGCGCGATGTCGTCGTTGCGCAGCAGCATCTCCAGCGCCGCCGGGCCCGACTCGGCGCTCAGCAGCCGCGTCTCGGGCAGGTCGAGCAGGCCCTGCAGCGCCAGCAGGTTCTGCGGCGTGTCGTCCACCGCCAGGATGTTGAGCACTCTCGTGGGCATGTCGTCCTACTCCGCTCCTACTACAAGGGATCTGCGCCGCGCGCGGCGGTGGCGGCCAGCGCGGCGCGCAGCGCGGCCAGCGTCAGCACGCGGTCGGCGCCGCCGGCGCGTTGCCGCGCGGCGCGCGGCATGGTCGCCACGGTGGCTTCGTCGGGGTCTTGCACCCACAGCTCGCCGCCGGCCGCGCGCACGGCGGCGGCGCCGTCGCTGCCGTCGGCGCTGGCGCCGGTCAGCACGATGGCCAGCAGGCGGTCGCCGAAGACCTGCGCCGCGCTTTCGAACAGCGGGTCGATCGCCGGCCGCGACCAGCGCACCCGCGCGTCCACCGACAGCGCGGCCACCGGCTGCGCGCCGTCGCGGTCGACCAGCAGATGGTAGTCGGCCGGCGCCAGCAGCACCTGGCCGCCGCACAGCGGCTGGCGGTCTTCGGCCTCGGCCAGCGGCAGCGGGCACGCGCGCGCCAGCAGCGCGGCCAGCGAGGGGTCGCCGTGCGACTGCACGCCGCGGTGCAGGACGATCAGCCAAGAAGGCGCCGGCGCCGCGGTGGGCAGCGCCGGCAGCAGCGCCAGCAGCGCTTCCACGCCGCCGGCCGAGGCGCCCAGCACCACGGCATCGACCTCGGGCCAGACGGCTGCCATGGCCTTCAGCGGCGGCGGTACAGGCGCACGCCGGCGTCCACCTGCAAGGGCTCGAAGGCGCCGGCGTGGGCGCCGAACTGCAGCGTCTCGCGGCTGCCCAGGCCGAGGAAGCCGCGGCGCACCAGCGCGTCGCGGAACAAGCCCACGGCGCGGTCTTGCAGGCTGCGGTCGAAGTAGATCAGCACGTTGCGGCAGAACACGAGGTGCACTTCGGAGAACACGGCATCGGTGGCCAGGCTGTGGTCGGCGAAGACGAGGTGGCGGCGCAGCGAGCGGTCGAACGCGATGCTGCCGTAGGCCTCGGTGAAGTATTGCGACAGCGAATGCTGGCCGCCGGCGGCCAGGTAGTTGCTGCTGAAGAGGGCCGCGCGGTCCAACGGATAAACGCCGGCTTCGGCCCGCGCCAGCGCCTCGGCGTTGATGTCGGTGCCATAGATCAGGCAGCGTTCGAGGAGTTCCGCCTCGTGCAGCACGATGGCCAGCGACCACACCTCCTCGCCGTTGGCGCAGCCGGCCACCCAGACCTTGAGCGACGGATAGGTCTGCAGCTCGGGCACGACGAGGCGGCGCAGCGCGGCGAACTGCGCGGGGTCGCGGAACATCTCGCTGACCTGCACGGTGAGGAACTGCAGCAGCCGCGCGAACAGCTGTGGGTCGCGCAGCACCTGCGGCTGCAGGTCGGCAATGCGCGCGAAGCCCAGCTGCCCCAGCGCCTGGCGCACGCGGCGGCGCAGCGAGCTCAAGGCGTAGTGGCGGAAGTCGTACTGGTAGCGCAGGTACACCGCCTCCAGCAGCAGCTTGAGCTCGAGGTCGAACAGCGCGCCGTCGCCTTGCTCGGCGCCAGCCGGCGGCGCCGTCATTTGGGCATCCACACGGGCATCCACACCCGGCACAGCGAGACCAGGCGGTCGATGTCGATCGGCTTGGCCAGGTAGTCGTTGGCGCCGGCGTCCAGGCATTGCTGGCGGTCGTCGGCCATGGCCTTGGCGGTGAGCGCGATGATGGGCACGTCGCGCAGCCGCGGCGCGGCGCTGGCGCGCACGGCGCGCATCGCGGCCAGGCCGTCCATCTCGGGCATCATCACGTCCATCAGCACGAGGTCGATGTCGGGCGCGTCGGCGGCCTGCAGCCGCTGCACCGCCTCGCGGCCGTTGCGCGCGATGTCGAGCTTGACGCCGAGCGGCTCGAACACCGCGCTCAGCGCGAAGATGTTGCGCACGTCGTCCTCGGCCAGCAGGATGCGGCGGCCGTCGAGCACGGCGTCGCGCTGGCGCGCGGCGCGCAGCAGTCGCTGCTGCTCGCCGGGCAGCTGCGACTCCACGCGGTGCAGGAACAGCGTCACTTCGTCGAGCAGCCGCTCGGGCGAGCGCGCGCCCTTGACGATGATGGACTGCGAATAACGCCGCAAGCGCGTCTCATCGTCGCGGCTCAGCGCGCGGCCGGTGTAGACGATGACGGGCGGGAAGGCGCTGGCCGGGTCGGTGGCCATGCGCTCCAGCAGGTCGAAGCCGCTGCCGTCCGGGAGCGAGAGGTCGGTCACCATGCAGTCGAAGCTGTTGCCGGCCAGCGCCTGCAGCGCGGCCGCCACGGTGCCCACGGTGACGATCTCGACGCCGCTGCCGCCCAGCAGTTGCTGCAGGCTGTCGCGCAGCGTGGCGTCGTCCTCGACGATGAGCAGCCGGCGCGGCCGCTGGTCGGCATGGTCGCGCAGCCGTTCGATGGCCTCGACGAGCTGCTCGCGCCGCGCCGGCTTGACGAGGTGGCCGATGGCGCCCATCTGCAGCGCCGCCGGGCTGCGCTCGCTGGCCGAGACCACGTGCACCGGGATGTGGCGGGTGGCGGGGTCGGCCTTCAGCCGCTCCAGCACCGACAGGCCCGACACGTCGGGCAGGCCCACGTCCAACAGCACGCCGGCGGGAAGCAGCTCGCGCGCCAGCGCCAGCGCCTCGGCGGCGCTGCCGGCGACCACGCAGTCGAAGCCGGCCTCGTGCACCAGGCCTTGCAGCACGTCGGCGAAGCGGCTGTCGTCTTCCACCGCCAGCAGCACGCGGCGGCCGTCGGCCGGGCGCGGGGTGGCCGGCGCCGCCGCCGCGGCCGGCGGTGGCAAGGGCGCCGGCGGCAAGGATGGCATGGCCGCCGACCACGGCGCCGCCGCGGCGGGGGCAGCCGGCGCGGCCGATGCCTCGGCCTGCGCCGGAAGCTCGGCCGGCAGCTCCACGCTGAACACGCTGCCGCGGCCCGGCGTGCTGTCCACCGCGATGTGGCCGCCCATGCGCTGCACCAGCTCGCGCGAGATCGACAAGCCGAGCCCGGTGCCGCCGAACTGGCGGCTGGTGCTGCCGTCGGCCTGGCGGAAGGCTTCGAAGATGAGGCCTTGCTTGTCCGGCGCGATGCCGAGCCCGGTGTCGTGCACCTCGAAGCGCACGCCGCCGTCGCCGCCGAGCGCCGCGGACGGCCGCAGCCGCAGCGCCACGCGGCCCTGGGCGGTGAACTTGATGGCGTTGGACAGCAGGTTCTTCAGCACCTGGGCCAGGCGCTGGCCGTCGCTGCGCAGGGTGGCCGGCGTGCCGGGCTCGATGACGGTGTCGAACTGCAGGCCCTTGTCGCGCGCCGTCATCTCGAAGCCGCTGCGCAGGCGCTGCACCAGCGCCGCGAGGTCGACGCTTTCGGCGTGCAGGTCGGCGCGGCCGGCCTCGATCTTGGACAGGTCGAGGATGTCGTTGATCAACGCCAGCAGGTCGTTGTTGGCGTCGTGGATGGCGCGCGCATAACGCACTTGTTCGGCGTCCAGGGTGCCGGGCTTGTTGTCGATCAGCAGCCGCGAGAGGATCAGCGAGCTGTTCAGCGGCGTGCGCAACTCGTGCGACATGTTGGCCAGGAACTCGCTCTTGTAGCGGCTGGCGGCGGCCAGCGCGCGCGTCTGCGCCTGCAGCTCGACCTGCGATTCGCGCAGCACGCTGCTTTGCTGCTCCAGCTCTTCGTTGCTGACGCGCAGCTCTTCTTCCTGCGCCTGCAGCTCCTCGGCCTGCCGGCGCGTTTCTTCGAGCAACTGCTCCAGCCGGCTGCGGTCGCGAGCGCCGTCGACGGCGGCGGCCAGCGCATCGGCGGCGCGCGCCAGCAAGCTGCGCTGCGCCGCGTCGACCGGGCGCAGAAAGCCGAGCTCCAGCACCGCCTGCACCTGGCCGTGGTGGCGCGCCGGCACCACCATCAGCTCGCGCGGGCGGCTGCGGCCGAGTGCCGAGCCGAGCTGCAGCGCGTGTTCGGCCGGCAGCTCGCGCACATGCAGCGCGCGGCCCTTGGCAGCGGCTTGGGCCGCCAGCCCGTCGCCGGGCGCGATGCGCGGCGGCAGCGTGTCGCGCGCGGCGCCGAGCGCGGCCAGGAGTTGCAGGCTGCCGTCGGCCTCGCGCCCGTACAGCGCTGCCAGCGGGGCGTCGAGCAGGCGGCCGAGCAGCGCCAGCAGCCGTTCGGCCAGCTGGTCCAGCCGCTGCTCGCCCTGCAGCTCGCGCACCAGCGCGGTGGTGCCGGCGCGGATCCACAGCTCGTCTTCGCGCGCGCGGTGGTCGCGCGCGGCGACGATCGCCGCCGCCAGCGTCAGCGCCAGCAGCAGCAGCGCGCCGCCGAGCACGATGCGCGCGGTGCGCGCGGAGCTGGCGTCCCAGCCCGCTTGGCGCTGCTGCAGCGTGGCCTGCTCGTCGGCGATCATCGTCGCCACCACCTGGCGGATGCGATCCATCGTCGCCTTGCCGCGGTTGTTGCGCACCATGTCGACCGCGGACGCGATGTCGCCCTTGCGGCGCAGCTCGATCGACTCTTCCAGCTCGGCCATGCGCTGCGCCACCAGCGGCGCCAGCGCGTCGAGCCGCTCCATCTGCCGCCGGTCGTCGGCCAGCAGCTCGCGCAGCTTCTGCTCGTGCGCGGCGTGCGCGGCGCGGCCGCTGTTGTAGGGCTCGAGGTAGGGCTCGGCGCCGGTCAGCAGGAAGCCGCGCTGGCCGGTCTCGGCATCCTTGAGGCCCGACAGCAGGGTCTGCAGCTGCTCCAGCGTCTCCATCGAGGTCTTGGTGCGCGCCGAGGCCTCGCGCGTGCCGACCGTGGCATAGAAGGTCACCAGCGCGATCAGCACGATGGCGACCAGCGCCGCCGCGAAAGCGACGCCGGTGCCTAGCGGCAGCCAGCCGCGCGAGCGAACGGGGATGGACGTGGCGGCGGAAGCGGCGGTGGGGGCGGCGTCGGCGGTATTCGGCATGGGCGGCATGGGGCCGGGCGATTCTGCCCAGCGGCCGCCGCGGCGTATGTAGTCTGGCTCCTACAGTCGGCCGCGCACCCCGCGAAACGGGCGAGCGCGAAGGGCGCCTACCACTGACTGCTGAGCACCACGCCGAGGCGGCGGCCGCGCGGCTTGAGCGTCAGCGCCGTGTCGCGACCCAATTGCATGCGCAGCGAACCGCGCAGCAGGCTGCGGTAGGGGTCGCTGCGGCGCAGGTCCAGCGTGCGCGCCGGTGCCGCGATGCCACCATCGGCCGGCGTGGCGCCCAGCGGCTCGGACTGCCAGACGACGCGGCTGTTGCCCGAGGTCTTGAGCGACAGGGCCAGCAGCAAGTGGCCGTCGCGCTGCGGTTCGGCCGCCGCCGGCGCGGCCCAGGTCGGCGCGCGCCAGGGCTGCTGAACGCCCAGGCCGATGGCGGCACGGCCGACGCCGGCCCACACCGTGGTCTGCGTGGCGGCGTCGAAGGCGGCGGGCTGGCCCGCGACCGGCATTGCCGGAGCCTTCGGCGTGGCCGCCGACGACGGCATCACGGCGGTCTGCGTCAGCTCCACGCGCAGCGACGATTGCTCGCGCAACGCCGCGGCGGTGGCGGCTTCGACGTCGCTCTGCACGCCAGTCTGCGCTTGCGCAGCGAGCGAAGCCATCAGCACGGCCGCGGCCGGCAGCAAGACCATCGACAGACGGGGCAGCAGGTGGCGGGTGGTAGGCATGATCGGCTCCGATCAGGGATGCGCCATCGTCTCGCCGCGGCTGGGGCGCCGCTGTCGGACAACGTCGCATGCCGGCGTGGGAAGGGCCGACCGACGTGATGTCGGCGGCGGCCGAATCGTGGGCTGAATCGCGGGCCGAATCGCGTGTCGCTCTTTTGCGTGTCGTTCCCAGCGTGCTGTCGTCCTCGTCCTACACGCGCACGCGCCGTCGGCGGCTGCCGGCGGCCGGCCGGTGCTGGTCTCATCTCGTCATGACGCCTTTCGCCTGCAGCCGCTGCCAACAAACCGTTTTTTTCGAGAACCACCAATGCGGCAACTGCGGCGCGCGGCTCGGCTTCGTGCCGGGCTTGCTGCGGCTGCTGGCCTGGGCGCCCGACGCGGCGATCGACGCTCCGGCCGAAGGCGACAGCGGCGCCCCGCTGCGGCCCTGCGCCAACAGCAGCCAGTACGGCGTGTGCAACTGGATGCTCGACGCCGGTGACCCGCATCCGCTGTGCCGCAGCTGCCGGCTCAACCTGACGATCCCCGACCTCTCGCAGCCAGGGCATCTCGATCGTTGGGCGCGCGTCGAGCAGGCCAAGCGGCGCTGGCTGTACACGCTGCTGCGGCTGGGGCTTTCGCCGCAGCCCAAGCAGGGGCCCGACGATGCGCTCGGCCTCGGCCTGCACATCCTGGCGCCGCAGCCCGGCGCCGAGCCGGTGATGACCGGCCACGCCACCGGGCTGATCACGCTCAACCTCGACGAGGCCGACGACGTGCGCCGCGAGATGGCGCGCGCCGCTTTCGGCGAACCCTGGCGCACGCTGCTGGGCCATTTGCGGCACGAAGGCGCGCACTACCTGCACCACCGCTGGATTGCCGGCGACGCCGCCGCCGCCGACGAGTTCCGCGCCGCTTTCGGCGACGAGCGCGCCGACTACGGCGACGCCTTGATGCGCTACCACCGCGAAGGCCCGCCGGGCGATTGGGCGTCGCGCTACATCAGCGCCTACGCCAGCGCCCACCCGCACGAAGACTGGGCCGAGACCTGCGCCCACTGGCTGCTGGTGCAGGACGCCGTGCAGACCGCCGGCGCCTGGGGCCTGAGCCTGCACAGCGCCGCCGCCCAGGCCGACCCGGCGCAACAGCCGCTGCAGGCGCTGCCGCCCGACCAGTTGCTGCTGTCGCAATGGCTGCCCGTGGCCCAGTTCCTCAACGCGATGAACCGCAGCCTGGGCTTGAGCGACAGCTATCCCTTCCTGCTGCCGCCGGCGGTGGTGCACAAGATGGGCGTGGTGGCGCGGCTGCTCGGCCGCGCAGCCGCGGCCGGCGGCGCGCCGGCGAACCCGGCGAACCCGGCGAACCCTGCAAACGCGGCAGCGCCCGCGCCCACGGTGCCCGACGCCGGCGCCACCGCCGTGCCAACACCATCGCCCCCATCACCGACGATCACCAACGGCTGAGCGATCGGTGACCACTGGTAACGAACGCTTGCAGTTGACCGCATCGCGGCGCCGGCCGCCCCCCCTAGAGTCGCGCGCTGTTGTCGTTCCTGCCGTAGTCCCCCATGAGCCTGAAACCCTTGCTGCGCTGGGCCGCGGCGGCCTTGCTGTTGGCCGCCGGCGTCGTGTCACCACTGACGACGCTGGCCGCCGACCCGCCCAACCCCGCGGCCTTGCGCGTGCACGGCGCCAAGGCGGCGTTCCCCGAGCTGGTGCTGATCGACCCCAAGTCGGGCGGGGCGCGCGCCGTCGAGCTGCTGGGCACGGCGCTGCCCGATGTGGCGGCGTACTACGGCAAGTCGGCCGACGAGTTCAAGGCGCTGCTGCTGAACGACCGCAACCTGCGCATCGACCGCAACGGCCGGCTGTTCGTCGAAGACCAGCTCGAAGGCCCGCTGCCGGCGGCCACGGCGGCCGAGCAGAGCGTGCTCGACGGCAACCTGCTGCCGGTGGACCAGACCTTCTTGCTGCACAGCCGGCCCGGCGCCAAGCGCACGATCTACCTCAACTTCAAGGGCGCGACGATTGCCGGCACCGCCTGGAACAGCGGCAGCACGACGATCACCGCGCTGCCTTTCGACCTGGACGGGCTGCCCTATTCGTTCAACACCGCCGAGCTGCAGCGCATCCAGGCCATCTGGCAGCGCGTGGCCGAGGACTACGCGCCTTTCGACGTCGACGTCACCACCGAGGCACCGGCGGCCGACGTGCTGACCCGCAGCAGCAGCGCCGACCAGGTGTTCGGCACCACGGTCGTCATTACGAAGTTGAGCGGCGTCTACAACTGCAGCTGCGGCGGCGTGGCCTACGTCGGCGCCTTCGACGAGGTCGGCAACAGCCACAAGCCGGCGCTGGTGTTCTACGACATGCTGGGCACGGGCAACGAGAAGTACGTGGCCGAGGCCGTCTCGCACGAGGCCGGCCACAACATGGGGCTGCAGCACGACGGCACCGCGACCACGGCCTACTACTCCGGCCATGGCAGCGGCGCCACCGGCTGGGCGCCGATCATGGGCTCGGGCTACACCAAGCTGCTGGTGCAGTGGAGCAAGGGCCAGTACAGCGGCGCCAACAACGTGCAGGACGATTACGTGGTGATGGAGGCCAACGGCCTGCCGATCCGCCTGGACGACCACGGCGACACCCAGGCCACGGCAACCATCCTGACGCCGACCACCGCGGGCGGCATCAACAGCTATGGCGTGTCGGGCGTGATCGAGCGGCCGACCGACGTCGACATGTTCAGCTTCAGCGCCGCTGCCGGCGCCGTGACGGTGACGCTGAGCCCGGCCGCGCGCTCGCCCAACCTCGACGCGCTGATCCAGTTGCGCAACGCCGCCGGCACCGTGCTGGCCAGCGCCAACCCGACCGACGCGCTGAACGCCGGCATCAGCTTCAACGTCACGACGGCGGGCGTCTACTACGTCAGCGTGCAGGGCGTCGGCAAGGGCAACCCGGCGACCGACGGCTACAGCAACTACGGCAGCCTGGGCAACTACAGCCTGAAGATCACCTCGCTGGCGGTGGCCAACCAGCCGCCGGTGGCGGTGCTGAGCGCGACGCCGACCAGCGGCACGCTGCCGCTGACGGTGGCCTTCTCGGCGGCCGGTTCGAGCGACCCCGATGGCAGCATCGCCAGCTACCTGTGGACCTTCGGCGACGGCGCCACCGCCAGCGGCGCGACGGCCAGCCGCGTCTACTCGACCGCCGGCAGCTACACGGCACAGCTCACCGTCACCGACAACCTGGGGGCCAGCAGCAGCAAGACGGTGGCCATCACGGTCAGCGCGGCCGCGCCGCCGCCGACCGTGCGCGTGGCCGACATCGCGATGAGCGTGGCCAAGTCGGGCAGCCTCAACGTCGGCGTGGCCGCCGTCAAGGTCGTCAACGGCCAGGGCGCGGCGATCGCCGGCGCCACGGTCAGCGGCACCTGGTCGGGCCTGGCGACGGGCAGCGGCAGCGTCACGACCAACGGCAGCGGCGTCGCCAGCTTCACCAGCGCGGCCAGCGGCGGCGTCGGCAGCTTCGTGTTCACGGTGACCGGCGTGACGATCAACGGCTACACCTACACGCCGGCGGCCAACACCGAGACCTCGGACTCGATCGCCGTCGTCAACCAGGCGCCGACGGCGGTGCTCAGCGCCACGCCGGTGAGCGGCACCGCGCCGCTGACCGTGGCCTTCTCGGCCGCCGGATCGGCCGACGCCGACGGCAGCATCGCCAGCTACCAGTGGACTTTCGGCGACGGCGGCAGCGCCAGCGGGGCCAGCGCCAGCCACGTCTACACCGCCGCCGGCAGCTACACGGCGCAGCTCAAGGTGACCGACAACCTGGGGCTCAGCAGCACCAAGACGACCACCATCACGGTGGCGGCGCCGGCGCCCACGGTGCGCATCGCCGGCATCACCATGGGCCTGCAGACGGCGGGCGGCCAGCGCCCCTACGGCACGGCCGCGGTCACGGTGGTCAACCAGCTCGGCGCGGTCGTGTCCGGCGCCACGGTCAGCGGCACCTGGTCGGGCATTGCCAGCGGCTCGCCAAGCGGCGTCACCGGCAGCACCGGCACCGTCAACTTCATTGCCGCACCGCTGGGCGCCGCCGGGGTGCTGACTTTCACGGTGACCAACGTCACGATCGCCGGCTACACCTACAAGCCGGCGCTCAACACCGAGACTTCGGACTCAATCACCCGCTGATCACCCGTTGACCGGCGGCTGGCCGGCCGCGCGGCTGCCGTCGACCCAGCCCAGCACCCACAGCAGCGCCGACGGCAGCGCCTCGGCGCCGGCGCGGCTGGGGCGGCGGCCGGGCTCGAAGCGGTGCGCGTGCAGGCGCAGCAGCGTGGTCGGCGGCGGGGCGCGGCCGTGCAGCTCGCGCACCACGGCCAGCAGCGACGCCGGCGTCAGCGCCTGGCTGGCCAGGCTGGCGTCGCGGCCGGGCTCCACCGTCTCGGTGACGAACGGGGGGCTGACATGGAGGTCGGTTTCGAGCAGCAGCACGCGCTCGCGGCCGGCCAGCGCCAGTGCCAGCTCGGGCTGGTACTGCTGCTCTTCCAGCAGGTCCAGGCGCAGCGACTCGTCGTCGTCGAGCGCCTTGCGCAGCAGGTCCAGCAACAGCGGCGCCAGGGCATCGTCGCCTTGCGTGCGGCGGCCGCGCGCGATCACCAGCAGCGGACGGGCTTGGTTCATCGGCGTGGGGCGGGCGCGGCGGCTGGGCGTTGGCAAGCGGGCACGCACTATGCATCGAATCCCATGGCCAGCGTCATCCCCAAGACGGCGTAGGCACAATCGGCCGACGATGATCTCCCTCGGTCAACGCGCCAGCGGCTTGCGGCTGGAACGCATGCAGGCCTCGCCGCGCTGGGCGGGCACCGGCTTTCGCAACCTGCACCCGGTGCTGCCGGGGCTGCGCGACCTCTCGGCGCCGCGGCCGACGCTGCGTGAGTTCCTCTGCGGCGGCAGCCGCCGCGTGCCCGGCGCGCCGCTGCCGGCGCTGGACCCGCGGCCGCTGTGGGCGCGGCCGGCGGCCAGCGGCCTGCGCGCCACCTGGCTGGGCCATTCGACGGTGCTGATCGAGATCGACGGCCTGCGCGTGCTGACCGACCCGGTGTGGGGCCCGCGCGCTTCGCCCTCGCGCTGGGCGGGGCCGAAGCGCTTCCAGCCGGTGCCGGTGCCGCTGAAGGCGCTGCCGCCGATCGACCTGGTGCTGGTCTCGCACGACCACTACGACCACCTGGACTACCCCAGCATCCGCGAGCTGGCGCGCCTGGGCGTGCCTTTCGTCACCTCGCTGGGCGTGGGCGCCCACCTGCAGGCCTTCGGCGTCGACTCCGGCCGCATCACCGAGCTGGACTGGTGGGAGCGCCATCGCCTGCCGGGCAGCGAGCTGGAGGTGACGGCGGCGCCGTCGCAGCATTTCTCGGGCCGCGGGCTGAAGGACCGCAACGCCACGCTGTGGTCGTCGCTGGTGCTGCGCACGGCGCGCCACCGCGTGTTCTTCAGCGGCGACACCGGCCTCACCACCGAGTACGAAACCATCCGCCAGCGCCTGGGCCCGTTCGACCTGGTGATGCTGGAGGTCGGCGCCTACCACCCGTCGTGGGGCGACATCCACCTCGGCCCGGACAACGCGCTGGCCGCCTGGGCGATGCTGGGCGGCGGCACCTTCCTGCCCATCCACTGGGGCACCTTCAGCCTGGCGCTGCACCCCTGGGACCAGCCGGCCGAGGTGCTGCTGGCGCGCGCCCCGGCCTTGAACGTGCCCTTGCTGATGCCGCGCCTGGGCGAAGCGGTGGAGCCGGCGCAAGCCGACGGCACCGCCAGCCCCTGGTGGCGCGCCGTCGACACGCCCGAGCGCATGCCGGTCAGCCCTGCCGAAGCCGATGCCGAAATCGCCCGCCTGCCCAAGAACACCCCCTGGCCGGCCGACTGAAGGCATTGACGGCCCCCGGCCGCTGGGGCGGCCGCCCCCCGGCGGGGGCTCCGAAACCCGACCGGGAGACCCGGATCGGGCTCGGCCCGCTTGCCAACGCTGCTCCCCCTGGTCGCCTGCGGCGACCGGTCCCCGAGGGGAGAATCCGGTCGATGCGATACGGCGGCGCGACTGACATAAAACGTTACCCGGCGATACCGCGGCGAAAGGACGCGCGGCGCGGCGGCGCCGAGCATGGAGCCTCGTTCAACCCGTTTGGAGTCTCCCGATGAAACCCTGGATCCGCCGCTCGCTGTTCGGTCTGTTCGGTGCCACCGCCTTGTTCGGCGCGCTCGGTGCCTGGGCCGCGCATTCGCATGGCTGCTGGCATGGCGACCGCGCCGAGATGCGCGCCCACATGGTCGACTACGCCAGCCGCCGCCTCGACCTGGACGCCGCGCAAAAGGCCAAGCTCGACGCGCTGGCCACGCTGATGCAGGCGCAGCGCCAGACGCTGGTGGCCGACCCCGCCCGCCCGCGCGCCGAGTTGCAGGCGCTGATCAGCGGCGCCAGCTTCGACCGCGGCCAGGCCGCCAACCTGCTGCAGAACAAGCTCAGCGCCGTGCAGCAGAAGTCGCCCGAGCTGATCAATGCCTTCGGCGACTTCTACGACAGCCTGCGCCCCGAGCAGCAGGCCAAGCTGCGCGAGGCGCTGGAACGCGGCGGGCGCCGCCACCGCGGCTGACGCGGCCGGGTCGCCCGATGCCGCGCGTGCTGCTGATCGACGACGACGAAGCCTTGGCGCCGCCGCTGGCGGCTTACCTCGAACGTTTCGACCTGACGCTCGAAGCCGCCGCGCGGCCATCGGCAGGGCTGGCGCGGCTGGCGCGCGGCGGCATCGACGCGGCGATCCTCGACGTGATGCTGCCCGAGATGGACGGCTTCGAGCTGTGCCGCCGCATCCGCGCCGACCCCGCGCTGGCCGCGCTGCCCATCCTGATGCTCACCGCCCGCGGCGAGCTGTCGGACAAGGTGGTCGGCCTGGAGCTGGGCGCCGACGACTACCTGCCCAAGCCTTTCGAGCCGCGCGAGCTGGCGGCGCGGCTGGCGACCATCCTGCGCCGCGCGCGCCCGGTGGCAGCCAACGTTGCACCCGAGCTGCACTTCGACGGCCTGTCGATCGACGCCCAGCGCCGCGAGGTGCTGCGCCAGGGCCGGCCGGTGGAGCTGACCGGCACCGAGTTCGAGCTGCTGCTGCTGCTGGCGCGCGAGCCGCAGCGCGTGTGGAGCCGCGACGAGATCCTCAACCGCTTGCGCGGCCACGATGCGCTGGACCTGCACACGCGCGCCGTCGACATCCTGGTCAGCCGCCTGCGCCGCAAGCTGGAGCCGCTGGACTGCATCAAGACGCTGCGCAACGCCGGCTACCGCTTCGCGGCCGGGGCGCCGGCGTGAAGCCCTGGCGCCACGCGCGGCGGCGCCTCGCCCATTCGCTGCGCGCGCGGCTGCTGTTGTTGTTCGTGCTGCTGGCGCTGGCCACCGCGGCGGTGTTCCTGTTCGGCATGCAGCGCGTGCTGGCCACCGGCTGGCAGGGCTGGGCGCGGCCGCTGGCCAGCGACTACGTCGACCGCCTGGCCGCCGAACTGGGCAGCCCGCCCGATGCCGACAAGGCGCGCGCGCTGGTGCAGCGGCTGCCGATCACCGTGCGCATCGACGGGCCACGGGTGCACTTCGACTCGCACCCGGGCCGCTACCGTGATCGCGGCCCCGGCCCCGGCCCCGGCCCCGGCCCCGGCGACGGCGACGGCGACCGCGACGGCGACCGCGACCGCGATGGCCCCGGTGACCGCGATGCGGCGCGCAGCTGGGCCCAGGTGCGCCACAGCGCCGACGGCCACCGCATCGTCTTCGGCCTGGCTTCGCTGCCCGATGCCGGGCGCTCGCGGCGCATCGCCTGGACCACGCTGGCCGTGCTGCTGGCGCTGACGCTGCTGGCCTACGCCGTCGTGCACCGGCTGCTGCGGCCGCTGCGCGCCATCGGCGACGGCGTGGCGCGCTTCGGCCGCGGCCAGTTCGAGCCGCCGATCGCCGTGCCGCGGCCCGACGAGCTGGGCGAGCTGGCCGGCCGCGTCAACCGCATGGCCGCCAGCCTGCGCCACCGGCTGGAAGACCAGCGCGCGCTGCTGCTGGCCATCAGCCACGAGCTGCGCAGCCCGCTGACGCGCGCGCGGCTGAACGCCGAGCTGGTCGACGACGGCCCGCCCAAGGCCGCGCTGCTGCGCGACCTGGCCGAGATGCGCGAGCTGATCACGAGCCTGCTGGAAGGCGAGCGCATCGCCGCCGGCGCGCAGGCGCTGCAGCTGGAGCCGGTGGACCTGGCGGCGTTGGCGCGCGCGCTGGCGGCCGACCGTGACCGCCTCGATCTGGCGTTAGCCGACGACCTGCCGCCCGTGCAGGCCGATGCCACGCGGCTGAAGCTGCTGCTGCGCAACCTGCTCGACAACGCGCGCCGCCACGGCGGCGGCGACGCGGCGGCGCCGGCGCAGCTGTTCCTGCGCCGCGAAGATGACGGCCGCCTCGCGCTCGGCGTGCGCGACCATGGCCCGGGCGTGCCCGACGAGCAGTTGCCGCGCCTGGCGCAAGCCTTTTATCGCCCCGACAGCGCGCGCACCCGCGCCGCCGGCGGCGTGGGCCTGGGGCTGTACCTGTGCCGGCTGGTCGCACAGGCGCACGGCGGCGAGCTGCGCATCCGCAACGCGCAGCCGGGGCTGGAGGTGGCGATGGTGTGGGCGCCGACGCGCTGACGGGCCTTCAAGCCGCCAGCTCGCTCTCGATCAGCCGCACGAAGAAGGCCGCGCCCAGCGGCAGCGCCTGGTCGTTGAAGTCGTAGGCCGGGTTGTGCACCTCGCAGCCGCCTTCGCTGCCTTCGCCGTTGCCGATGTTGATGTAGCAGCCCGGCACCTGCTCCAGCATGAAGGAGAAGTCTTCCGACGCCATCACCAGCGGCGGGTTGCGGTCGACCTGGTCGGCGCCGACCAGCTCGGTGCAGATGCGCGCCGCCACGTCGGCCTGCGCGGGGTCGTTGACGGTGGGCGCGAACAGCACGCGAAAGTCGACCTCGGCGCTGGCACCGAAGGCCGCCGCCGTGCCTTCGGCCACGCGCTTCATGTGGCGGCCCACGGCGTCCATCACCTCGCGCGAGAAGGCGCGCACCGTGCCGCCCAGCTCGGCCGTCTGCGGGATCACGTTGTAGGCGTCGCCGGCGCGGATGCGCGTCACCGACAGCACGGCGCTGTCCAGCGGCGCCACGTTGCGCGCGACGATGCTTTGCAGGCTGACGGCGATCTGCGCCGCCGCCAGCGCAGCGTCGACGCCGGTCTCGGGCCGCGCGCCGTGCGCACCGCGGCCGGTCACGCGGATGTCGAAGAACGCGCCGCCGGCCATCATCGGCCCGCTCTTCACGTTGAAGCGGCCGACCGCCAGCCGCGGCCGGTTGTGCATGCCGAAGATGCGCTGGCACGCGAAGCGCGTGAACAGGCCGTCGTCGATCATCGCCTTGGCGCCGCCCAGGCCTTCTTCGGCCGGCTGGAAGATGAAGTGCACCGTGCCGTCGAAGCGCTTGGTGCGCGCCAGCTGCACCGCCGCGCCCAGCAGCATCGCGGTGTGGCCGTCGTGGCCGCAGGCGTGCATCACGCCGGCGTGCGTGGAGCGGTGGCCGAAGGCGTTGCCCTCGGCGATGGGCAGCGCGTCCATGTCGGCGCGCAGGCCGATGCTGCGATGGCTGGCGCCCGACTTCAGCGTACCGACGACGCCGGTCTTGCCGACGCCGCGCGTCACCGCGATGCCGCAGGCCTGCAGCAGCGAGGCCACGCGGTCGGCGGTGCGCGTTTCCTGGAAGCCCAGCTCGGGGTGGGCGTGGATGTCGCGCCGCCACGCCGTCATGTCGGCGTGCAGCGGGCCCAGGGTGTCGACGGTGGTGGTGGCCGTCACAGCATCTCCAGCGCCACCGCCGTGGCCTCGCCGCCGCCGATGCACAAGGCGGCCACGCCGCGCTTGAGGCCGCGCTGCTTCAGCGCGCCCAGCAACGTGACGACGATGCGCGCGCCGCTCGCGCCGATCGGGTGGCCCAGGGCGCAGGCGCCGCCGTGCACGTTGACGATCTCGTGCGGTAGCCGGTACTCGGCCATCGCAGCCATCGTCACCGCGGCGAAGGCTTCGTTGACCTCCCACAGGTTGACGCTCTTGGCGTCCCAGTTGGCCTTCTTCAAGGCCTTGTCGATCGCCCCGGCCGGCGCGGTGCTGAACCATTCCGGCGCCTGCGCGTGCACCGCGTGGCTGACGATGCGCGCCAGCGGCTTGCAGCCCATCTGCGTGGCGGTGCTCTCGCGCATCAGCACCAGCGCCGCGGCGCCGTCGCTGATGCTGCTGGCGTTGGCCGCGGTGATGGTGCCGTCCTTCTTGAACGCCGGCTTCAGCGACGGGATCTTGTCGATGCGCGCCTTGAACGGCTGCTCGTCGAACTTCACCAGCGTCTCGCCCGACTTGCCCGGCAGCGATACCGGCGCCATCTCCCAGTCGAAGCTGCCGTCTTCGTTGGCGGTCTTGGCGCGCGTCGTGCTGGTGATCGCGAAGGCGTCCTGCGCCTCGCGCGTGAAGCCGTACTTGGCGGCGCAGGCCTCGGCGAACACGCCCATCGCCTTGCCGCGCTCGTAGGCGTCTTCCAGGCCGTCCATCGCCATGTGGTCGAAGATCTGCGCGTGGCCGTACTTGATGCCCTTGCGCACGAAGCTCAGGTGCGGCGCGTTGGTCATGCTCTCCATGCCACCGGCCACCAGCACGCGCGCGCTGCCGGCGGCCAGCATGTCGTGGCCGAACATCAGCGCGCGCATGCCGCTGCCGCACATCTTGCTCAGCGTCACGGCACCGGCCGCCTGCGGCAGCCCGGCCTTCAGCGTGGCCTGGCGCGCCGGCGCCTGGCCCTGGCCGGCCATCAGGCAGTTGCCCATCAGCACCTCGTCGACGCTGTCGCCGGGCACGCCGGCGCGCGCCACCGCGGCCTTGATGGCGGTGGCGCCCAGCTCCCAGGCGGCCAGGTTGGCGAAGTCGCCCAGCAGGCCGCCGATGGGCGTGCGGGCGGCGGAGACGATGACGATGGGGTCTTGCATGGCGGGGCTCCGGGCGGTGGGTGGATCGGGCGGACGGCAAGCGGCATCGTAGACCTTCGGCGCGAGGCCGTCGGCCGCCAGCCGCCTCGCCGGCCGGCTGCGCCATCATCGCGCCATGAGCCTGCCGTTCGACGCCATCCCCGGCCCGCCGCGGCGCTGGTGGGGGCTGCCGCTGCTGCGCGCGATGGCGCGCGACTACCTGGGCCACTGCGAAGCGCTGCAGCGCCGCCATGGCGACTTGGTGCGCGTGCCGATACTGGCCGAGCGCACGCTCGACCTGTTCCACCCCGAGCTGGCGCGCGAGGCGCTGGTCGAGCAGGCCGACGCGCTGGTGCGCTGGCGGCGCGGGCCCGAGGTCTTTGCCGAGATCTCGGGGCAGAACGTGCTGGTCACCGAAGGCGACACCTGGCGGCGCCAGCGCCGGCTGCTGATGCAGGCCTTCACGCCGCGCAAGGTGGCCGGCTATGCGCGGCTGATGACCGATGCCGCCGCCGCCGGGCTGGATGCCGCGCTGCCGGCGGGCGCGGATGCGGCCGAGGTCGACATGGACGCGCTGTTCAGCGGCCTGGCGATGGACGTCATCCTGCACACGCTGTTCGGCAGTGCCGCCGGCGCCGACGCGCGCGCCAGCGCGGCCGCGGTGCGCCGGCTCGGCGAGATCGGCTTTCGCGAGATGTTCTGGCCGCGCACGCTGCCCGACTGGCTGCCGCTGCCCGGCAAGGCTGCCAAGCGGCGCGCGCTGCGGCAGTTGCGCGGCCTCATCGCCGGCCACCTGGCGCGACCCGAGGCGGCGCGCGGCGACACGCTGCTGGCCATGCTGCGCGCGGTGCGCGACGACGAGAGCGGCGCCGCGCTGGCCGAGCAGGAGATCTTCGACCAATGCATGATCGGCTTCCTCGCCGGCCACGAGACCAGCGCCACCGCGCTGACCTGGTGGGCCGCGCTGCTGGCACGCGACGAAGCGGCCGCCGCCCGCGCCACCGACGAGGTCGACCGCGTGCTGCGCGGCGCCGTGCCCGGCCCCGAGCACGTGGCCGCGCTGCCCTGGCTGGGCGCGACGCTGAAGGAGGCGATGCGCCTGTACCCGCCGATCGCCGCGCTGATGACGCGGCGCACGACGCGGCCGATCACGCTCGGCGGCCACGCCGTGCCGGCGCGCACGCTGCTGCGCGTGACGCCGTGGGTGCTGCAGCGCGACGCGCGCTTCTTCGCCGCGCCCGAGCGCTTCGACCCCGCGCGCTTCATGCCCGAGGCCGAGCCGCCGGCGCGCGGCGCCTACCTGCCGTTCGGCATCGGGCCGCGCGTGTGCCTGGGCCAGCACTTCGCGCTGCTGGAGATGACGCTGATCGGCGCGCTGCTGCTGCAGCGCCTGCGCATCACGCCCACCGCCGAGCCGCTGCCGCCGCCGCGCCTGCACGTCACGCTGCGGCCGCGGCAGGCGGTGCGGCTGCGGCTGCAGCGGCGCTGAAGTCGGCCGAAGGCCGCTGGAGGCCGCTGGAGGGCGCCGAAGGCGTCGGCAGGGTTCAGCCGCCGGCGAACACCGACGCGCCTTCCTCGCGCGCCACGCGCTGGATATAACGCTGGAATTCGAGGTCTTCGCCGCGCAGCAGAAAGGGCAGCGCGTTGGCGAAGTCCTCGCGCCGGCACCATTCGCGCATGTAGTCGTCCCACGAGTTCCAGCGCCGCTGCTCGCGGTCGGACATCGCCGGCTTCCAGGCCACCAGGAAGGCGCGCTCGAACAGCGAGACCAGCATGTCGAACACCACCAGCATGCGCTCGCGCTGCTCGGGCGTCGGGCTGGGCAGCGCCGCCGCGCTGCGCAACTGCAGGTCGGCGTTGGCCAGCACCACCTTCAGGAAATCGTTGTAGGCGTCGGCCAGGTGCAGGTAGGCCTCTTCCTCTTCGTTCTCGCGCTCGGCGCGCTGCTGCTTCAGGTACTGCCAGATGGCAAACGGCAGGCCGAACACGGTGACCACGAAGCTGGCCAGTTCGAGCAGGTCGCGCGGGTTCACGGCCGTGGCAGCGCGGTGGGGCCCAGCCAGTCGAGCAGCTCGCGCTGGAAGGCGGCCGGCGCGTCGAGCATCACCCAGTGGCGCGTGTCCATCTCGCGCACGCGGCAGCCGGGGCGCGCGGCCAGCGCCTGCGTCCAGGCCGTGGACTGGAACATGAAGGGCTTGCGGCGGCCGTACAGGTACAGCATCGGCACCTGCGGGTGAAAGGTTCTGGCGTCCTTCATGCCGCCGTTGGCGCCGGTCCAGGCCATCCAGTACGGATAGCCCATGCGCGCATGGATCTGCTCGGCCGGCCGCGGCACGCGCATCGCCGCCGAGAGGCGGCGCGCCATGCGGTCGCCCACGCCGCCGCCGATCGCCCAGGCCAGCGCCAGCCAGAGCTGGTAGCCGGCGATGCCCAGCTGGGCCTTGAAGGTCAGGCCGGCGCGGTGCTCGCGCGAGTTGGCGTCGCCGACGTCGATGCCGACCACGCGCGACACCAGCGCCGGGTGCAGCCGCGCGAAGTGGTAGCCGAAGACGCAGCCCCAGTCGTGCAGCACCAGCGTGACCGGCGCGCCGCCATTGGCTTGCAGCGCCACCTGGTGCAGCAGCGCGGTCAGCTCGGCCAGCGAATGCGTGCCGCGCGCGTCGTCGCTGGCGAAGCCGGGCCACGAGAAGCGCACGCAGCGAAAGCGCGCCGACAGCGCGGCCACGGTCTCGTCCCACAACGCGGCGCTGTCGGGCCAGCCGTGCAGCAGCAGCAAGGTGTCGGCCGCGGTGGCCGGCGCGGCCGGTTCGTCGATCAGCACGCGGCGCCCCGCGATGGTCTCGATGCGCTGGGTCATCGCCTCATCCTAAGCCGGAGCGCCGCGCTGCAGCACCCAGTACTGGCCGACCACCGGCTGCGCTTGCTCCACGCGCAGCAGGCCGCGTTCCTCGTGCCGCGGCTGCAGCCCATGAGCGGCGGCCAGGCGGCGCAGCGCGGCCTCGCCATGGGCGTAGCGCAGGCTCGGCTGCAGCACGAAAGGCTGCTCGGGCGCGGCAATCTCCACCGAGAAGGCCAGCACGCCGCCGGGCGCCAGCACGCGCGCCGCGGCGGCGAACAGCGGCGCCAGGTCGCCGAGGTAGATCAACACGTCGGCGGCCACCAACAGGTCCGCTTGGCGGCCGGCGGCGGCCAGCGCCTGCAGGTGTTGCACCACGTCGGCCTGGTGCAACTCGTCGTAAAGGCCGCGCGCGGCGGCCGCGCGCAGCATCGCGGCCGACAGGTCCACGCCTTGCAGCCGCCCGGCCAGCGGGCGCAGCAGCGGCGCGCACAGGCCGGTGCCGCAGCCGAGGTCCAGCCCCTCGGCGAAGTCGCTGCGGCCCAGGCCCAGCAAGGCGCGCTGCAGCGCCGCCGGCGCGTGGTAGTCGAGTTCGTCGACGAGGTGGCGCTCGAAGTCGCCGGCGTAGTCGTCGAACAGGCCTTGCACGTAGGCCGGCGGCGAGCGCGGCGGCGCGGCGCCGCCGCGCAGCGCGGCCAGGTAGTAGGCGTTGAGCCCGCCATCGTCGTCGCCCAGCGCCAGCGCGCGTTCGAAGGCGGCGGCAGCTTCGTCCACGCGGCCCAGCTCGCGCAAGGCGGTGCCGCGCTGGCTGCAGGCGGCGGCGTGGTCGGGCCGCAGCGCCAGGCAGCGTTCGTAGGCGGCCAGCGCGGGCTCGGCGTGGCCCAGCATCTGCAGCGTCTGCGCCAGGTGGAACCAGGCTTCGGGCCGCTGCGGCGCCAGCTGCACCAGGCGCTGGAACACCGGCGCCGCCTGCTCGGGCTGCTGCAGGCGGTTGAGCGCCGCGCCGCGGTGGCCCAAAGCGTCGACGTCGTCGGGCGCGTCGGCCAGCACGGCGTCCAGCAACGGCAGCGCCTCGGCCGCGCGGTCCTGGCGCAACAAGGCCACCGCGAGGTTGAGCTGCGTCGAAGGGCGACCGGGCAATAACGCCAATGATTGGCGCAAGGCCTGCTCGGCCTGCGCCGCGTCGCCGGCCTGCAGCGCGGCCAGCCCGGCGTTGAAGCGTTCGCGCGCGCGGTCGAAGGGGTCGGCGTCGTGGTCGGCCATGGCCGCGATTCTGGCGCGGCCGGCGCGGCGGTCAGATCGCCAGGCGCAGGCTCAGCCGCGCGCTGCGCGGCTCGGCCGGGTGCACGTGGCGGTCGGCCACCGCGGCGGCTTCGCCGGGCAGGCGGCTTTCATAGAAGTACTGGATGTCGTCGAGCTTGCGGTCGAACAGGTTGAAGACGTCCAGCGTCAGCTCGGCGCGCGCGCCGATGCGGTAGCCCAGGCGCAGGTTGGTGCTGAGCGACGAGCGCGCGCGCACCGAGTTGTCTTCGACCAGCGCGCCGCTGCCCAGGTAGCGCCATTGCAGGCTGGCCGACCAGGGCCCGATGTCGCGCAGCGTGGCGGCCACCGAGGCGACGCGGTCCACCGCGTTGGGGATGCGGTCGCCGTTGCGGAAGCGCGCATGCGTCCAAGCGAAATCGGCGTCGATCAGCAGCCAGCGCAGCGGCGTGTAGCGGTTGTTGAACTCCACGCCGCGGCGCCGGCTGGCGGCGCTGGCCTCGGTGCTGCCGGCGTCGCCGACGTAGACCAGCTCGGAGTCGGAGGCCAGCGTCCACAGCGCCAGCGAGCTTTGCAGCCCTTGCAAGGCCTCGGTGCGCGCGCCCAGCTCGAAGCCGCGCGCGGCCACCAGCGGCGGCACCGCGTCCACCGGCTCGCCGCTGCGCGGGTCGACGCGCGCGGTGGCGCCGCGCGCGTCGTTGCTGTGCAGGCCGCGGCCGGCGTTGAAGAAGACTTCCGTCTTCGCGAACGGCCCGGCGATCAGGCTCAGCTTGGGCGAAAGCTGCAGCGCGTGGCGGCGGCCGCCGTTCTCGGGCAGGCTCAAGGCGTCGACGCTCAAGGCCAGCCGGTCGGCGCGCAGGCCCAGCACGGCGCGCAGTTGCGGGCCGAGTTCCAGCGTGCTTTGCGCGTAGGCGCCGAGCATCGACTCGCGCACCGCGTCGTCGCGCGTGGTGGCGGTGGTGCGCCGCGCCACGGTGTCGAACAGGCCGACGCGGATGCGGTCCTGCCGCCACCGCAGGCCCAGTTCGGTGCGCGCCGGCAAGCCCAGCAGGAGGTGGCCCCAGGCGTGGCTGGCCTGCAGGCCGCCGACGTGGCGGCGGTCTTTCTGCGCGAACTGGTCGCCGTCGTCGGGGCGCTCCAGCGCGTAGGTGAAGTTGGAGTACAGCGCCAGCTCGTAACGCATCAGGTAAGCCGAGAGCCTGCTCACCGCGCCGTCGGCGTTGCGGTGCCATTCGGCCGACAGGCTGCTGCGCGAGGTGCTGCCGCCGTCGCTGGCGTCCAGGCTGTCGAAGCGGCCGAAGGGCCGGCCGTCCAGGCTGCCGGCGTCGAGCAGCCGCTGCGGGATCTGGTCGGTGCTGGTCCAGCGGGCGCGGTAGCCCATCAGGCTGGCGCTCCAGCCTTGCGCCGCGTTGCCGCCGCTGAGCGTGAGCACGCCGTTGCGCTTGCGCAGGCCTTCGGGCACGGTCCAGGGGCCGTCGTTGTCCAGCGCTTCGACGGCGGCCAGCAGCGACAGGTCTTCGCCAAGCGGCATGCCGACGGCCATCACGCCGCGGCGGTAGCCGCGCTCGCCGAGCGAGAGCTGCGCGAAGTTCTCGTCCAGCCGCGTGCGGTAGGCGATGTCGGCGGCGCCGGCGGCGGCAAAGTCGCCGTGGCTGGCGAAGTAGGGGCCCTTGCGGTACTCGATGCGCTGCACCAGCTCGGGGATCAGGAAGTTCAGGTCGGTGTAGCCCTGGCCGTGGCCGTGCGTGGGCATGTTGACCGGCATGCCGGCCACGGTGGTGGCGAAGTCGGTGCCGTGGTCGAGGTTGAAGCCGCGCAGGAAGTACTGGTTGGCCTTGCCGTCGCCCGAATGCTGGGTGACGATGACGCCGGGCACGAATTCCAGCACCTCGCCGGGGCGCAGCGCGGGGCGGCTTTTCAGCAGTTCGGCGTTGATCACGCCTTGCGACGCGGCGTCGCTGCTGCCCACCGCGTTGTCGTAGTGGGCGCGGATCTCGACGCGGTCGCCGGCGCCATCGGCGGGCGCTGGCGTCGGCGACGGCGCTGGTGACGGCGCCGGCTGCTGCTGGGCCTGCGCCGGCGCGATCGCCGGCAGGCCCATCGCCATCGCCAGCGCCAGCGCCAGCGCGCACCGCGTGCTGAGTGTCCTCATGTCGTCATTCCCTCCCGTTTCGACGCTCGACCTCGTTCGACCACGCGCGCCGGCGCGGCCGCGGGATATGACGTCTTACGCACGCATCATAGGTTTGGATGCCGGGCGTGGGCGTGGGCGTGGGCGTGGGCGGGTGCGTGGTCTGGCAGGCGGGCCGGCGCCGCGGCGATCGTCGGCCGCTTCACGGCGATGGCGCCAGCGTCTTGTGGAAGGTGAACTTGACGATGCCGCCGGTGAAGCCCGCGGTCTGCAGCACCTCTTGGTAACCCAGCTTGCGGTAGAAGTCCGGCGCGTGGAAGGAGAAGGTGTCCAGGTAGACCAGCCGGCAGCCGCGGCCGGCGGCCTCGGCCTCGAACAGCGCCATCAGCCGGCGGCCGACGCCGCGGCGGCGGCCTTCGTCGTGCACCCACAACTGCTGCAGCTCGGCGCATTCGCCCCAGCTGCGGCCCAGCGCGCCGCCCAGCACGCGGCCCTGCGCATCGCGCGCCAGCACGGCCAGCGGCTGCACCCGGCGCAGCTCGGGCTCGGCGTCGTTGAAGGCATCGAGCCCGGCGTCCACCGCATCGAGGTCGGCGCGAGCGGCCTGCGCTTCCACGGCATAACGGATGATCAAGGCGGCCCCGGAATCGAGTTCAGCGCGACAAGGCCTTCAGCGCGAGCTTGATGCCCTCGCTGACGCCCACCTCGGCCGGCAAGGCCTTCAGCGCGGCCTGCGCCTCGCGTTCGTTGTAGCCCAGCGCCAGCAGGGCCTGCACGATGTCGCTGCCGGCCTCGGTGGCGGTCGCGGCGCCGGCCGACGGCAGCGCCAGGTCGGGGCCGAGCTTGCCCTTCAACTCCAGCAGCAGCCGCTCGGCCGTCTTCTTGCCGATGCCCGGCAGCTTGACGAGGCGGCCGCTTTGCTGCTGCGCGACGGCCTGCGCCAGCTCGGCCACGCTCAGGCCCGACAGCACGGCCAGCGCGGTGCGCGGGCCGACGCCGCTGATGCGCACCAGCTGGCGGAAGGCCTGGCGCTCGGCCTCGGTGAGAAAGCCGAACAGCACCTGCGCGTCCTCGCGCACGACGAAGTGCGTCAGCAACACCACGCGCTCGCCGACGGCGCCGAGCTGGTAGAAGGTGCTCATCGGCACGTCGACTTCGTAGCCGACGCCAGCCACGTCGACCAGCAGTTGCGGCGGGGTCTTGGCGGCCAGCACGCCGCTGAGTCGTCCGATCATGGGCGGCGATTATCGGAGCCGGCGCCGGGCGGGCGCCGGGCCGGCGACGTTCGTTCGCGGGCTGCGACGCCAAGCCGCGCCGTCACGGCCCGCGCAGCGTGTCGCGCGCCAGGTGGTTTTCCGCGCGGAATGCCGCGCTGCCGGCGGACGTCGTCAGGTTCGGGCATTGCGCGTCGCCGAAGATGCCCAGCACCCACTTGGCGGCGCCGCCGTCGAAGCGCGCGCTGGCGGCGCTGGCCAGCACGCGGCCGCTGGCGCGTTCGCTGACGGTGGTGCGCAGCGTCGAGATGCCGCCGGGCTGCGCCTCGCGCTGCGACTTCACCACGTAGGCCGCGGTCAGCGCGTCGATCTCTTCCTCCTCGATGCGCTCGCCCGCCTTGCGGTAGCGGGTGAAGCCGCCGCGGCGGTAGATGCTGCGCGCCTCGATCCACGCGAAGCCTTCCTCTTGCAGGTAGCGCATGCCGAAGCTGTTGGCCGTGCTGTCGTCGAGGAAGAAGCCGTCGGCCTGCGCCCGCGCGTCGATGTGCGGCGCCCCGAGCGCTGCACACTGCTGCGCGAAGCGCAGCCGCGCCGGCAGCCACAGCGCCAGCACCGCGGCCGCGGTCAGCGCCGCCGCCAAGCCCCAGCGCGCGCGCCGCGGCCACTGCGGCCGCGCGCGATGCAGCAGCCGCGCCAGCAAGGCGAACGGCAGCAGCAGCAGCAGCGGCGCGGCAAGCACCCAGATGAAACCCAGCAGCAGCATGCAAGCGAAGGGGGCGGCTAAAGGCGGTGGTTAGAGGGGCGCGGTCGGGGCGGCGCGCAGTATCCGGCAAACCCCCGTTGCCCCGGCATGCACTCCAGTGCATGCTGCCGAGTGATCCAAACCCCGCGGAGACTCCCGTGACCCCGACTTTCAAGCTTGCCCTGCCGGCCCTTGCGCTGGCCGCCCTGATCACCCCGGCCCAGGCCCAGCAGGCGCCGCTGAAGGTGGGGCTGATGCTGCCGGCCACCGGCACCTACACGGCCTTGGGCGACGCCATCGAGAAGGGCTTCAAGCTCTACGTGCAGGAGCACGGCGGCAAGCTCGGCGGGCGCGACATCCAGTACTTCAAGGTCGACGACGAGAGCGAGCCGTCGAAGGCCACCGACAACGTCAACAAGCTGATCAAGCGCGACCAGGTCGACGTGCTGGTGGGCACCGTGCACAGCGGCGTGGCGCTGGCCATGGCGCGCGCGGCCAAGGAGAGCAACACGCTGCTGATCGTGCCCAACGCCGGGGCCGATGCCATCACCGGCGCGCAGTGCGCGGCCAACATCTTCCGCACCAGCTTCACCAACTGGCAGCCCGGCTACGCCGCCGGCGTGGTGGCCTCCGGCAAGGGCTACAAGCGCGCGATGACCATCACCTGGAACTACGCCGCCGGCATCGAGACGGTGAAGGGCTTCACCGAAGGCTTCGAGAAGGGCGGCGGCAAGGTGGTGAAGGACCTGAGCCTGCCGTTCCCCAACGTCGAGTTCCAGGCGCTGCTGACCGAGATCGCGGCGCAGAAGCCCGACGTGGTGTTCGCCTTCTTCGCCGGCGGCGCGGCTTCCAAGTTCCTGAAGGACTACGACGCCGCCGGGCTGAAGAAAAGCGTGCCGCTGGTGGCCAGCGGCTTCCTGACCGACGGCACGCTCGAAGCCGCCGGCGCCAGCGGCCAGGGCGTGCTGAGCACGCTGCACTACGCCGACAACCTGGACACGCCGCGCAACAACGCCTTCCGCAAAAGCTACGCGCTGACCTACAAGTCCAACGCCGACGTCTACGCAGTGCAGGGCTACGACGCCGCGCAACTGCTGGCCGCCGGCCTCACCGCGGTGAAGGGCGACTTCAAGCAGCGCGACGCGATGGTCGCCGCCATGCGCAAGGTGCGCATCGACAGCCCGCGCGGCGCCTTCACTTTGAGCCCGCAGCACAACCCGGTGCAGGACATCTTCCTGCGCGAGGCCAAGGGCGACAACAACGAGATGCGCGGCGTCGCCGTCAAGGCGCTGGCCGACCCGGGCCGCGGCTGCCGCATGTAAGCACAGTGGCCCGTCGACGGGCCGCCCATTTGGGGGGACGCACAATGGCGCGTTCCCCTTTTCCTTTTTGGCTGGAGTGGTTGTCCATGTCCCGATCGAAGTCTTCGCGGCGCCGCCTGGTCGGCGCGACCGTCGCCGCCTTGCCCCTGCTGATGCTGGGCGCCACCGCGGCGCAGGCCCAGGGCGGCGCCTGGCCGAACCGGCCGCTGCGCATCCTGGTGGGCTTTCCGCCCGGTTCCACGCCCGACATCGCGGCGCGCATCCTGGCCGACGCCTTGGGCAAGCGCCTGGGCCAGACCGTGGTGGTTGAAAACCGCGCCGGCGCCAGCGGCAACATCGCCGCCGACCTGGTGGCCAAGGCCAGCGACGATCACACGCTGGGCGTGGTGATCAACGGCAACCTCACCTCGGCCAAGCAGCTCAACCCCAAGCTGCCGTTCGACCCGGCCAAGGACTTCAGCCTGCTGTCGCTGCTGGCCACCGCGCCGCTGGTGCTGGTGACGCAGCCCGACAAGCCCTCGGGGCACGACTTCTTCCTCGCCGCGCGCAATGCCGGCTCGAAGTGGAACTACGGCTCGGTGGGCATCGGCTCGGTCGGCCACCTGGGCGTGGAATACCTCAAGCTGCGCGCCGGCAACTTCGACGCCGTGCACGTGCCCTACAACGGCAACCCGGCCGTCATCACCGCGCTGATCCAGAACCAGGTGCAGATGGCGCTGATTCCGCCCGGCCTGGCACTGCCGCAGATCAAGGCCGGCAAGCTCAAGTCGATCGGCCTGACCGCCGGCCGCAGCACGCTGGCGCCCGAGTTGTCGTCGCTGCGCGATGCCGGCGTCAACAACTTCGACCTCGAGGTCTGGACCGCGCTGGTCGGCCCGGCGGCCTTGAGCCGCGCCGCGCAGGAGCGCCTGGCGCGCGAAGTGCCCGCCGCGCTGCGCGAGGCCGAGGTGCGCCAGCGCCTGTTCAGCGCCGGCTGGGCCGCGCAAGGCACGGCGCCGGAAGCGCTGAAGCTGCGCGTGAAGAACGAAGCGGCGATCCTCGGCGGCATCATCGCGATGCGCGGCATCAAGGCTGAATGACCACGATCGCCGAGCCGGCGCGGCTGACGGAAGTCTTCGGCGACTACGACGTCTGCGTGCTCGGCGGCGGCCCGGCCGGCTTGGCCGCCGCGGTGAGCGCCGCGCGCGGCGGCGCGCGCACGCTGCTCGTCGAACGTTACGGCTTCCTCGGCGGCATGGGCACGGCCGGCGGCGTGACCAACTTCGCCGGGCTGTACGGCCGGCGCGGCGGCGAGATGCAGCCGCTGGTGCGCGGCGTGGTCGACGAGCTGCTCGACCGCATCGACGCCCTGGGCGGCCTCAACGCGCCGCAGGACGGGCTGCAAGGCCGCATCCGCGTGCGCAGCTACGACGTGGCGGCCTACAAGTGCGCCGCCGACCAGTGGCTGCTGGGCGCCGGCGTGGCGCTGCTGTTCCATGCGCTGGCGGTCGGCGCGGTGATGGCCGATGAGCGCATCGCCGCACTGCTGGTCGAGACGCGCTCGGGCCGGCGCGCCATCCGCGCCGCCGAGTTCATCGACGCCTCGGGCGACGCCGACCTCGCGCACTTCGCCGGCGTGCCTTACGAGCTGGGCGACGGCGCGGGCAGCGCGCTATTCCCCAGCACGATGTTTCGCATCGGCAACGTCGACGCCGAGCGCGCCCGCGCCGCGGTGGGCGAGTTCAAGGCCATCGACGCGCTGATGGCGCAGGCCCAGGCCGCCGGCCGCTACCGCTTTCCGCGCCAGGGCGCCATCCTGCGGCCGCAGCGCAACCCGCGCGAATGGCGCGCCAACGTCACCCAGTTGGCCAACGATCGAGGTCAGGCGGTGGACGCCACCGACGCGCGCCAGCTCAGCGCCGCCGAGGTCGAGGGCCGGCGCCAGATCGTCGAGTACCTGCGTTTCCTGCGCGCCGAGGTGCCGGGCTTTGAGGCCGCCGAGATCAGCGAGATCGCACCGCAGGTCGGCATCCGCGAATCGCGCCGCATCGCCGGCGCCTACCGCCTGACGGGCGACGACGTGATCGGCGGCGCCCGCTTTCCCGACGTCATCGGCCTCAACGCCTGGCCTTGCGAACGCCACGAGGCCGGCCGCATCGAATGGAGCTTTGCGCGCGACGCCGACAACGCCTACAACCACCTGCCCTGGCGCATGCTGCTGCCGCTGAACGTGGCCAACCTGCTGGTGGCCGGGCGCTGCGCGTCGATGGAGCATCTCGGCCAGAGCGCCGCGCGCGCCAGCGGCGGCTGCTTCGTGATGGGCCAGGCCGCCGGCACCGCCGCCGCGCTGCGCGTGGCCGGGCGCTTCAGCGTCGCGGCGCTGCAGCAGCAGTTGCGGCGCGATGGTGCCGATCTGGACGGATGATCCGCTGCAGACTAGGGGGCAGACGCCGCTGAGTGGACGTTAGGCCGTGCTGTAATTTGGGCCATACCCGGGAGATGGCAATGAATCGAGGCCGGCAGCGCCGCAATGGTTTTCGCTCGATGGCGCGAGTGCTGGGCTTGGCGGCCGCTTGTCTGGTCGCAGTGCCGGCCCTGGCCGCCGACGATTCCGCCGCCGGCCCGACGGCCTCGCCCGCCGAGAACCTGCGCGAGCGCCTGGCCCGCGTGCTCGTCCGCCAGGGCTTCGAGCCGCAGGTGGCGGCCGCGGCGCAGCGCCGGCAGCGCGCCGCGCTGATGCGGCGCGCGATGGCCGCAACGCCGGCCGCGGCAGTGCCGGCGGCAGGCCAGGCGCGCGCCGTCGGCCTGGTGCTGCGGCTGCGCGACCCCGAAAGCCGCCGCGCGCTGGCGGCCGGGCAGGCGCCGTCGGCGGCGCTGGTGGCGGACATCGCGGCTGCCGCCGGCGTCGCGCTCAGCTACCTGCGGCCGATGAGCGGCGGGCAGGTCGTCTTCCGTTTCGATGCCGAGGTGGATCCCGGCGTGGCGCCGGCGCTGGCCGAGCGGGTGGCGCAGCTGTCTGCGGTGGAGCGGGCCGAGCCCGATTGGCTGCTGCAGCACCGGCGGCTGTCGTACGACCCCGGCTTCAGCCAACAGTGGAACCTGCGCGGCGCCAGTCAAGGCTATCCCGGCGGGATCGACGCGCCGGCGCTGTGGGAGTACTTCATCGGCTCGACGGCCACGGTCGTCGCGGTGGTCGACAGCGGCGTGGTCGCGCACCCGGACTTCGGGTCGCGCCTGCTGCAGGGCTACGACTTCGTTTCCAGCGCCTCCAACGGCAACGACGGCAACGGGCGCGACGGCAACGCCACCGATCCCGGCGACTGGACCACGGCCGGCCTCTGCGGCAGCGGCAGCGCCGCCGAGTCCAGCAGCTGGCACGGCACCCACGTGGCCGGCATCATCGCCGCCGGCGGCGACAACAACCTCGGCGTGGCCGGCATCGACTGGAACACGCGCATCCTGCCGGTGCGCGTGCTGGGGCGCTGCGGCGGCACGGTGTCCGACATCGTCGACGGCATCCGCTGGGCGGCGGGGCTCGACGTTCCCGGCGTGCCCAAGAACACGCACCCGGCGCACGTGATCAACCTCAGCCTCGGCGGCTACAGCCCGACGGGCTGCCAGCGCAGCTACCGCGATGCCATCGCCGAGGCGCGCGGCCAGGGCGCGCTGCTGGTGGTGGCGGCCGGCAACGATTCCGATGATTTCGAGCATTATGTCCCGGCCAACTGCGAAGGCGTGATGACGGTGGTGGCGGTGGACCGCAGCGGCGAGCTGGCGTCCTACAGCAACTACAGCTTCGCCGGCCAGGTGGCGGCGCCCGGCGGCGACATGGACCGCCATGGCGCCGCGGGCGGCATCTATTCCACGGTCGGGCTGGGCGACACGACGCTGACGGGCTATGGCTACAGCCGCAAGCAGGGCACCAGCATGGCGGCGCCGCACGTCGCCGGCATTGCCAGCCTGGCCTTCGGGCTCAACGACCAGCTCGCCGGCGAAGAGCTGCGCTACATCATCGAGCTGGCGGCCAGCGAGTTCCCGGCCTCGTCGTCGTGCAACACGCTCAAGGTCTGCGGCAGCGGCATCGCCAACGCGCTGGTGACGGCCGGCGTGGCGGTGGTGATGGCCGACTACCAACTGGTCTACGAGTTCTACAACGAAGACCTGAACCACTACTTCCGCACCGGCAAGAAGAGCGACGCCGCCGGCGTCAACCGCGGCGAGGCCGGCCACGGCTGGCTGGACACCGGCGACTACTTCTACGGCTGGACCAGCGCGGTCGAAGGCGCGATTCCGATCTGCCGCTTCTACGGCACGCCGGGCCGGGGGCCCAACTCGCACGTCTACATCGCCAGCGGCTACGACTGCGAGCAGGTCAAGCTCGACCCCGGCTGGACCTACGAAGGCACCGGCTTCTACGCCAAGCTGCCGCTGCCCGACGGCACTTGCCCGGGCGATTCGGTGCCGGTCTACCGCGTCTACAACAACCGCTGGATGTTCAACGACTCCAACCACCGCTTCACCACCGACAAGGCGGTGTATCAGCAGATGATCAGCAAGGGTTGGCTGGCCGAGGGCGTGCGCTTCTGCGCCTTTGTCTGAGCCGCGGCGCGGCGATCTTCAAAACGCCCCTGACGCCACCCAGCGCTCGATCTGCGGCCGGCGGTCGTTGCCCCAGAAGGGCTCGCCGTCGACGATGAAGAAGGGCGCGCCGAAGACGCCGGCGGCGATGGCGGCCTCGTTGGCGCGCTTGAGGCGGTCTTTCCACACGGGGTCGTTCCAGACGCTTTCCGCCTCGGCGGGGTCGATGCCGGCTTCGGCCGCCACGGCCTTCAGCGTGGCGGCGTCGTTGAGCGGCAGGCCGCGCTGGAACACGGCGCGCAATCCGGCGTTGGCCCAGGCGGCGGCGGCGGCCTCGCCGCGGCTGTCCTTGAGCCACCAGAACACGCGCGCGGCGTTCTGCGTGGGAATCGGGAACGGGTCGGGCAGCTTGTAGTCGAGCCCGTGGAAGCGCGCCGAGCGCGCGAAGTCGCGCACCGAGTACTCACGCTTGATCGGGTACGACACGGGGCTTTTCAGCTCGGCGGCCTGGAAGGTCACGCCCAGCAGGATGGCGTGGCGCTCGACCGCGCGGCCATGTTGCGCGGCCAGCGCGTCCAGCCATTCGTTGGCGATGTAGGAGTAGGGCGACGAGAAGTCGAAGTAGAAGCGGATGGGCGTGCTCATGGGGCTCACGATAGGCGCGGCGCCGTCCCGCTGTCCATCGGGCCCTACACTGCCGCGCATGCAAGTCAAGCTGCTGGGCCGCCAGCCCTATGCCGGGATCGAGGCGGCGATGCGCGACTTCACCGCCGCGCGGGGCCCCGCGACCGACGACGAGCTGTGGCTGGTCGAGCACGACCCGGTGTTCACGCAAGGCCTGGCCGGCCGCGCCGAGCATGTGCTGGGCGCCGGCGACATCCCGGTGGTGCAGACGCAGCGCGGTGGCCAGGTCACGTACCACGGGCCCGGGCAGGTCACGGCCTATCCGCTGGTCGACCTCGGCCGGCTGGGCATCTACGTCAAGGAATACGTCTACCGGCTGGAAGAAGCGGTGCTGCGCACGCTGGCGGCTTATGGCGTCACCGGCCACCGCGTGCGCGGCGCGCCGGGCATCTACGTGCGGCTGGCCGACCCCTTCGACCACGCGGCGCTGCCGAGCGCCGGACCCGGCCAGGACCCGTTCGCGGGCCTGGGCAAGATCGCCGCGCTGGGCATCAAGGTGTCGCGGCATTGCGCCTACCACGGGCTGGCGCTGAACGTGGCCATGGACCTGGCGCCCTATGCGCGCATCAACCCTTGCGGCTATGCCGGGCTGCCGACGGTGGATCTGCGCAGCCTGGGCGTGTCGGCCGACTGGAACGAGGCCGCCGAGCGCCTGGCCGCCGAACTGCAGCGCCTGCTGCTGCGGCCGGCATAGGCGCCGCTCAGCGCCGGGAAAGCCGCGCTGGCTACACTGTCGGCCCCGTTTCGCAGCCCCGGCCTTCCGCGATGACCACCCCCACCCCCGCCGCCTACGACCCCAGCGCCAAGCAGAAGTCGCAGGCCAAGACCTCGCGCATCCCGATCAAGGTGGTGCCCGCCGAAGTGCTGAAGAAGCCCGAGTGGATCCGCGTCAAGGCCGGCAGCCCGAGCACGCGCTTCTACGAGATCAAGCAGGTGCTGCGCGAGCACAAGCTGCACACCGTGTGCGAGGAAGCGAGCTGCCCCAACATCGGCGAGTGCTTCGGCAAGGGCACGGCCACCTTCATGATCATGGGCGACAAGTGCACGCGGCGCTGCCCGTTCTGCGACGTCGGCCACGGCCGCCCCGACCCGCTGGACGCCGACGAGCCGCTGAACCTGGCGCGCACCATCGCCGCGCTCAAGCTCAAGTACGTGGTGATCACCAGCGTCGACCGCGACGACCTGCGCGACGGCGGCGCAGCGCACTTCGTGGCCTGCATCGAACGCACGCGCGAGCTGTCGCCGGCCACGCAGATCGAGATCCTGGTGCCCGACTTCCGCGGCCGCGACGATCGTGCGCTCACCATCCTGAAGGCCGCGCCGCCCGACGTGATGAACCACAACCTGGAGACCATCCCGCGCCTGTACAAAGAGGCGCGGCCGGGCTCGGACTACCAGTTCTCGCTGAGCCTGCTGCGCAAGTTCAAGCAGCAGGTGAGCGACGTGCCCACCAAGAGCGGGCTGATGGTCGGCCTCGGCGAGACCGACGACGAGATCCTCGCCGTGATGCGCGACATGCGCGCGCACGACATCGACATGCTGACCATCGGCCAGTACCTCGCGCCCAGCGGCCACCACCTGCCGGTGCGCCGCTACGTGCACCCCGACACTTTCAAGATGTTCGAGCGCGAGGCCTACGCGATGGGCTTCAGCCACGCCGCCGTGGGCGCGATGGTGCGCAGCAGCTACCACGCCGACCAGCAGGCGCATGCCGCCGGCGTGGTGACGAGCCGCGAGTAGGCGGCGCGCCGCGCGCCGTCAGCCGCAACGTCAGGGGCGCTGCAGGAAGCGCGCCAGCGCGTCGGGGTCGTTGGCGAAGGCCGCCGGCGGCTGCGCGTCCATGTCGACCAGCAGCCGGGCCACGGCATCGGCGTCGATGTCGCGGCTGAAGTACCAGCCCTGGAAGTAGCGAAAGCCGTGCTTGACGGCCCAGCGCAGGTCGCCCTCGTCTTCCAGGCCCTCGCAGATCAGGCGCACGCCGAACAGCTCCGACACGTTGCGGATCAGGTGCAGCAGCGCGGCCGTGTGCAGGTTGACCGAGACGCCGTGCACGTACTGGCGGTCGGCCTTCAGGCAATCGAACTCCAGCAGGCGCAGCGTGTCCAGGTTGGATAGCCCGGTGCCGAAGTCGTCGAGCTCGACGCGCAGGCCGATGCGCTTGAGGTCGCGCGCGCGCTGGTTGACGAGGTCGGCCGATTCCTCCAGCCCGCTTTCGGTGATCTCGATGCTGATCAGGCTCGGCGGCAGCTCCAGCTCTTCGAGCATGGTCGAGATCGACTCGATCGTCGATTCGTGCAGCAGCGACTCGCGCGAAAGGTTGATGGCCACCGGCAGCACCGGCAGCCCGCGCTCGCGCCAGGCCGCCAGGTCGCGGCACACGCGCTCGACCATCAGCATGTCGATGCGGCGGATCTGCCCGGTCGACAAGGCCGTGTCCAGGAAGTGCCCCGGCAGCAGCAGGCCCTCGGCGTCGTGCTGCAGGCGGCCCAGCGCCTCGAAGCCGATGACGCGGCCGCTGACCACGTCCACCTGCGGCTGGTAGCCGGGCTGCACCTGGCGCGTGGCGATGCACTCGCTCAGGCAGCGCTCGACGCGCGCCTGCTCGCGCGCTTCCTGCAGGCGCCGGTCGTCGAAGATGCGCACCGTCGTGCGGGCCACCGGCTGCGCCTGCGACGCGGCGACTTCGGCACGGTCGAGCAGCGCCGAGGCGATGCCCGCGCCGTCGGCGCTGTCCGACAGGCCGATGCTGCAGCCCAGGCTGATCGACTCGGCGCCCAGTTGCACCGGCCGCGACAGCAGCCGCTCCAGGTCGAGCAGGCGGTCGTCGTCGCGGCGCGCGCCCTGGAACATCGCGAAAGCGAAGCTGGCGTCGTTCACCTGGCCCAGCATGTCGCCGGGGCTCTTCCATTGCTGCATGCGCTCGGCCACCGTCTGCACCACCTGGCGGCCCACGTCGTGACCGTACAGGCTGTGGATCAGCGGCAGGTTGCGCAGTTGCACGAAGCCCACGCGCGCGGCCTTGCGCTGGCGCGCGCTCATGCAGTCGCCCGAGGGCAGCAGCCGGCTGCAGTGCGCCACCCGGCAGGCCTGGCTGCCGCCGCGCGCCTGGTTCAGCGCGCATTGCAGGTTGGCGACGAGGGCCGAGCGCGCCGGCAGCCCCGACGCCGCCGAGCGGTACTGCAGCTCCAGCAGGCGCACCACCTGCGCGCCCAGCGCCATCAGGATGTCGGCCTCGCCGGCTTGCAGCGGCCGCGCCTTGGCGTCCATGATCCACAGCGTGCCCAGCGCGTAGCCGCGCTGCCCGACCAGCACCGCCGCGTGGTAGCTGCGCACGTGCGGCTGGCCGGTGACCAGCGGGTTGGCGCGGAAGCGCTGGTCCTTGCGCGTGTCGACGACCTCGAACAGCTCCTGGTTGGACTCGACGGCGAAGCTGCAGAACGCGCCGTCGCGGCTCAGGCAGTTGAGGTCGACGCCGTGGCGGCCCTTGATCCAGACGTGCGCCGAGTCGACCAGGCTGACCCCGGCCAGCGGCACCTTGAAGATGCGCGCCGCCAGCGCCGCGACGTCGGAAAACGCCGGCTCCTCGCGGTCCATCACCACGTCGTAGCGGGCCAGCTCGGCCAGGCGGCCGTGTTCGCCGGCCGGGTCGAGCACGGCCGTCATCGCGGCGCTCCCGCCACCATCCCTTCGTCGCTGGCCGGCGGCTCGGCGGGCGCGGCCTTGTCGACGGGCGGCGGCGCGGCGTCGGCCGGCCGCGCCGGGCCGGGCGCGCCTTGCGCGACCACGAAGCGGCCCTTGCCCGAACGCTTGGCGCGGTACATGGCCTGGTCGGCGGCGGCCAGCAGTTCCGGCGCCGTGCGCGCGTGCTGCGGGAAGCCGGCCACGCCGATGCTGGCGCCCACCTGGGCCAGGCGGCCCTGGCCGATCTCGACGGGCCCCGAGATCGCGGCCACGATCTGCGCGGCCAGTTCCTGCACGCGTTCGCTGTCCGGCGCCATGCCGCGGATGGCCATCAGCATCTCGTCGCCGCCCAGGCGGCCGACGAAGTCGGAGCTGCGGCGCACCAGCGCCAGCAGCCGCTTGGCGCATTCGATCAGCACCTGGTCGCCGACGGCATGCCCCCAGCGGTCGTTGACGCCCTTGAAGCCGTCGAGGTCGACGTAGAAGATGGTCACCTGGGCGTCGGGATCGCGCACGACGTCGATCGCCTCGTCCAGGCCTGCCAGGATGCCGGCGCGGTTGCGCAGCTCGGTCAGCGGGTCGACGTGGATGCGCCGGCGCACCGCCTGCTCGTCGCGCTTGCGCTGGGTGATGTCGTACATCACGCCCTGGATCAGCTGGTGGTCGTGGTTGTTGGGGTCTTCGTGCTGCGAGAACAGGCAGTGCGCCCACTTGAAGGCGCCGTCCACGCAGCGCAGGCCGAGGTCGCCGGAGGTGGTTTCGCGCCCGGCCACGGCCTGCGCGATCAGCTCGCGCGCGCGCTCGGCGTTGAGGAACACGTTGTCGATGAACTGCGTGCCGACGTCGGCGGCCAGCGCCTGCGCGGTGCTGCCGACCAGCCGCGCCACCGTCGGGTTGCTGGAGACCAGCTCGCCCTCGGGCGTCAGCACGAAGATGCCGGCGCTGGAGATGTCGAAGATGTGGCGGTAGCGCGCCTCCATCGCCGACACCTCCTCGCGCGCGGCGCGCTCGCGGTGCAGCGCGTCGTCGTGCGCCTGCAGCAGCCGGTTGGTGGCGCGCGCCACCACGCCGATCTCGTCGCTGGCATGCAGCTCGGGCAGGCTGATGCGGTTGGACGAGCCCGGCTCCATGGCCGCCAGCTCGCTGGCCAGTTGCGTCAAGGGCCGCGACAGCAGGCGCAGCGCCAGCTGGTGCAGCACGAAGGCCAGGATGGCGATCAGTGCCACCATGAACAGGCCCAGCGCCGAGGCCTGGCTGCGCGCTTCCTGCAGCAGCGAGCGGCCGTCGACGCTGATGTGCAGCCGCCCCAGGCGCTCGCTGCTGTCGAAGGGTGACCACAGGTCGCGCTGGAACGAATCGGGCGCCGGCGGCGCGGCGGCGTCGGGGTGGTCGTCGCCCGCGCCCAGCGTGCGGCCTTGCGCATCGCGCACGTCCACGCGCTGCACCAGCGGGTGCTTGCGGATGCCGTCGGTCAGCTCCTGCAGCAGCACGCGGTCATTGGCGTAGACGGCCACCGCCACGGTCTTTTCCACCGCGTCGGTCAGCGCGCGCAGCGAGTTGTGCGCGCGATCGACCGCGTAGCGGTGCGCGAAGGCGTAGCTGACGGCGGCGGCCACCAGCGCCAGGGCCGATGCACTGAGCACCAGCACGACGATGAAGCGTCGGTGCAGGCTGGTCGAGCCGCGCATCGCGGCCTGAACGCCCGCAGCCATCAATCCGCCGCCGCCGCAGTCATGACCAGCACCACCTTCAGCGCCGGATCGGTGGGCGCGCTGCGCAGGTAGCCCACGGCGTTGGGGTCGGCGCGCACCGTGGCGGCCACCTGGCCGTCGTCGTTGAGCATGCGCGGCGGCTGCACCTGGCCGGAAAAGCGCAGCCGCGCCCAGTAGCTGTTGATGCGCGCGAGGTCCATGCCGGTCAGCGAGCGGTAGAACTCGGCCCGCACGGCGCTGGCTTCGGCCTGGTCGTAGGCCACCGCTTCGCGGCCGTCGGGGAAGGTGCGGGTGCGGCCCGTGTACAGCGCGACGGCGTCGCGCACGGCCAGTTTCTGGATCGGGTTGCTCGCATTGACGACGACGTACAACGGCGCCCCCGCGGACAGGCCCGGCCAGCTTGCCAACGCCAGCGCGACACCCGCAAGAATCTGCTTGAGTCGGTTGCGCATGTCAGAAGCTCACGTCGACTGCGGCGGACCACACCTGCGCGCGGTTGTCCGATGGTGAAGCGCTGCGCCAGGCGGCGGTGCCGTCGGCGTGGACATGCACATTGTCCCACTGCAGCTTCAGCGCGCCCGCATCGAACAAGTCCCAACGCAGGCCCAGGCTGACCGTGCTCTGGTTGAAGCGCGCCTGATTGGCCGCGTACAGCGCGCCCATGCCCAGCGCCGCGGCCTGCTGCGCCTGCGCGGCGCCGAGCACCGGCGTGAGCGCGGCGGCCCAGTCGGTCTGCAAGCCCATGGCCCGCTGTTCGGGGCGCGCGCGGGCCGCCATCACGTAGCCGGTGAAACGGTTCCAGCGGTAGCTGGCGCTCACGTAGCCGCGGTCGCCGCCGGACACGCCGCGTTCCAGCCGCACGCGGCTGCCTTCGGCATGCAGGGTCCAGGGGCCGCTGTCGTACTGCAGGCCCAGCGCCATGTAGCGGGTCAGGCCGCCGAAGCCCAGCGCCTCGCGCAGCGCGGCCGCTTCGCCGGCCACCGGCAAGGGGTCGAGCTGCGCCAAGGCGTCCAGCGCCGGCAGCAGTTGCTGCACGGCCGGCGGCGAGCGGCCGTCCATGCGCGTGCGCAGGAAGCTGGCCTTGATGAGCAGACCGTCGGCCTCGCGCGAGACCATGGCGGCCACGGTGTCGCGGCCGGTGAGGGTGACGCTGGTGTCGCGGTCGACGACGCCGATGGTGCTGCGGATCTGCCCGGCGCCAAGCTTGGCCACCCAGTTGGCGCCGCCCAGCGTCCACTGCGCGCTGGCATCGACGCCGTCCATCGACGAGAACGGCATCCAGCCGTAGTACTCGACGCTCGGCCGCACCCAGGGGTAGGCGATGCCGACGTTGCGCACGTCGGCCAGCAGGAAGAGATCGGGGCTGGTGCGGCCGACGCGCACGCTCATGTTCTGCGTCGGGCGAAAGCCGAGGAAGGCCAGCTCCAGGTACTCGCTGGCGCGGGCGTTCAAGGGCCGCTCCTTCAGCACGACCTGCGTCACCGCCTCGACGTTGCTGGCCAGGTCGCCGTGCACCTGCATGCCCAGCCGGCTGTCGGTGCGCGCGCTGCCGTCGCCGCCGGCGCCGCGCTGCGTGAGGTCGCGCGAGAAGCGCCAGGGCTGGTCGGCGCGCGATTGCATCCACCCCAGCGTGGCAAAGCCCGAGAAATGCCAGTTGGCCGGATCGGAGGCGCCGGCCGTCGTCGCCGCGGGCGCGGGGTCGGCGGCCTGCGCCGCGGCGCACAGCAGCGACGCGCACGCCAGCACGGGCAGGCGCCGCGCCCACCGACCGGCTCGGCCGCCCGAGGCCGGGCGTCGAGCGGGCCCGCGCGGGCGCGCATCCCGCGCCGAAGCGGGCGAAGACCCCGTCTGTTGCATCTGTACCATCGCTAGGCCATTGGAAAACGTGACGCAGCCGAGTGGCGCGCCACCCCGGAACGGCTGGCGCGCAGCATGCGACGCCCGGCCGCACGATCCACCGGGTTCGACCCAGATATCGGCAGCCGGCGGCCCGCGCTTGAAGCGCCCGGCAGCGCCAAAGTGTGGCTTGTGTGGCACCCGGCCGATGTTGCCCGATGCGCGGGCCAAGCCGCAGCGGCAGCGTGCGCTTGTGCGCAACACGCGGCAGGGCCGCTGCCTATACTGGGTTCACCGCTCATCGCCTGGCAGCCCTGAGCGGCGCATCGGAAGCGACGACTTCGGGGCCCCCAGTGCGGGCCCCGTTTTTTTGGGCGTCGCGGCGCCCCGGGCACGGGCGACCCTGGGCCTTTTTCCCGGCTTGAACCACGTCAAGGAAAGCGGCCGGGCTCTTGCGGAACATCGGCGGCGCTGGTTCCCCGGGAGAGCACCTTGTCCGATCTGCACCTGTCGCTGCACCTGGCGCCGACGCCGCCACCGCCGGCGGCGGGCCGTCCCGCCAAGGTCACCCTGGTGGGTGCCGGCCCCGGCGATCCCGAACTCCTGACCCTGCGCGCCGTGCGCGCCTTGCGCGAAGCCGAGGTGGTGCTGATCGACCAGCTCGTCAGCGACGAGGTGCTGGACCTGCTGCCGCCGAGCGCCGAGCGCATCGACGTCGGCAAGCGCGCCGGCCACCACACGCTGCCGCAGGACCAGATCATCGCGCTGATGCTGCGCCTGGCACTGGCCGGGCGGCCGGTGCTGCGGCTGAAGGGCGGCGACCCCTACATCTTCGGCCGCGGCGGCGAGGAAGCGCAGGCCTTGGCCGCCGCCGGCGTGCCTTTCGAGGTGGTTCCGGGCATCAGCGCCGCGCAGGGCGCGGCCGCGCTGGCCGGCATGCCGCTGACCCACCGCGACCACGCGCAGACCCTGGTCTTCGCCACCGGCCACCTGCGCGGCGACGGCGAGCAGCGCACGCTGGACCTCGACTGGGAACTGCTGGCGCGCCCGCGGCAGACCGTGGTGGTCTACATGGGCGTGGGCGCGCTGCCGCTGCTGTGCGAGCGGCTCATCGCGCACGGCCGCGGCGCCGACACGCCGGCCGCCGTGGTGGAAAACATCGCCCGCGCCGGCATGCGCACCGTCACCGGCACGCTGCGCACGCTGCCCGACCTGGCGCGCGCCCAAGGCGTGCGGCCGCCGGCGCTGATCGTCGTCGGCGAGGTGGTGGCGTTGCACGAGCAGTTGGCCACGCCGTTCCTCGCCGGGGCCTTGGCGGCCCCATCAATGTGAGGTGCCCTCCGACCGCGTGATCTTGTTCCACACGTTGTACTTGCCCACCGGTTTGCGCATCGGCAGCCGCTTCACTTCCTTCAGCGTCGCGGCGTCGTAGACGACCAGCGCGCCGTCGTCTTCCCAGACGCTGGCCAGCGCATAACGGCCATCCTTGGTGAACTCGATGTGCGCCAGCGTGCGGCCGGGCTCGCGCACGCTGGCCACCGGCTGCAGCGTGCGCTTGTCGATGATGGTCAGCGTGTCCTTGGCGGTCGGGCTCATCATCGAATCGGTCCAGGCATAAGGCGTCGCCTCGTGGCTGCGCATGAAGAAGCCCGGGCCCGGCGTCGCGATGGTCTTCACCGCCTTCCAGTCCTTCATGTCGATGACGTCGATCGCGCCGCCCTTCAGGTTGGGGCTGGCCAGCACCGTGCTGCCGTTCCACGCGAAGGTGATGCCCGAGCCGAGGTGCGGCATGCCGGCGATCGGCAGCTCGGCCACCTTGCGCTGCTGCTCCAGATCCACCACCTGGGCGCCGGCGCTGCCGTCGGCGCGCTCGCGCGTCGCCCCCAGGGCGTGGCGATAGCTCTGGTCGAAGAAGAAGTCGTCCAGCGGCTCGTCCAGCCGGGTGCGGCGCAGGCTGGCGCCGTCCCAGGCCAGCTCCCACAGCTCGGGCACGTCCTTCAGCGCGACGACGAAGCTCTTGCGCGGCGTGGCATCGTAGACGGCCGAGACGCGCGAGCCGGCATCCCAACGTTTGACGAGCTTGAGATCGGCGTCGAACAGCACCACGTTGCCCGGCAGGTAGTTGGCCGCCATCACCCAGCGCCCGTCGCCGCTGACGGCCACGTTGCGCATGTTGAGGCCGGCGCGCACCTCGGCCACGACCTTCAGGTTCCACAGGTCGTACTTGGTGATCCAGCCGTCGCGCGAGCCGAAGTAGACCCAGCGCCCCTCGGGCGTGAACTTCGGCCCGCCGTGCAGCGCGTAGCGGCTGGCGAAGCGGTGGATGACCTCGAAGCGGTCGCCGTCGAGCAGCGAGACGTGGTGGTCGCCGCCTTCGACGACGACGAACAGATTCATCGGGTCGGCCTGCCACTGCGGCTTGGCCGGCAGCCTGGCGGCGTCGGCCATCGCCTCGCGCGAGGCGCGGATGTCGTCGTCGCTCCAGCGCGGCGCCGGCAGCACCGGCGTGTAGACCAGGCCCACCAGCGCCTGGATCTGCGCGGCGTCCAGCTTGTCGGCGAAGCCCGGCATCTGCGTCGCGGCGCGGCCCTGGGTGATGGTCTTCAGCGCCTCCGGCTTGCGCAGCCGCGCCAGGCTTTCGGGCAGCAGTGCCGGGCCCATGCCGCCGGTGCGCTGCGCGCCGTGGCAGCTGGCGCAGTGCTGCTGGTACAGCGCGCCGGCGTCCACGCCCTGCGCCGAGGCCAGCTCGGCGCCGGCGGCGCACAGCGCGCCGGCCAGCGCCAGCCGCCAGGCCCAGGCCAGGGCCTTCATGCCGCGGCCTCCGCCGCCTGCGGCTGCAGGCCGATTTCCGCGTCGTCGAGATAACAACCAGGGTCGGCGGCCCACGGATTGCCGGTGAGCTGCTGCGCGCGCACGCGGGTGTTGCCGCCGCAGACGGCGCGCTCGGTGCAGGCCGCGCAGCGGCCCTGCAGCGGGCGCGGCCGCGCCTTGAGGCCGGCCATCAGCGGATCAGACACGTCGTCCCAGATCTGCGAGAACGGCCGCTCGCGCACCGAGCCCAGGCCGTGGTGCCACCACATCGTGTCGGGGTGCACCTGGCCCAGGTTGTCGATGTTGGCCACCATCACGCCGCTGGCGTTGCCGCCCCAGGCGACGAGGTGCTCGCGCAGGGCGCCGGCCCAGCGCGGGTAGCGCCGCTGCACCCAGTGCAGCAGGTAGACGCCGTCGGCATCGTTGTTGCCGGTGACGTATTCGCGCTCGGCGCCGGCTTGCGCGTCGGCCCAGGCGGTGTCGAACAGCAGGTCCAGCGCCTCGCGCGTGGCCTGGTGGTGGGCGTCCTTGCTGCGGTGGATGTTGCCGCGGCCGGCGTAGTTCAGGTGCGAGAAGTAGAACTTGTGCGCGCCCACGTCGCGCATCAACTGCAGCAGCGCCGGCAGTTCGCCGCCGTTGAGCGAGGTCATCGTGTAGCGCAGGCCCACCTTCACGTCGCGCGCCTGCAGCTCGTGCACGGCGGCCAGGCTGGCGTCGAAGGCGCCCACCTTGCGGCGGAACTTGTCGTGCACGGCGCCGATGCCGTCGAGGCTGATGCCCACGTAGTCGAAATGGGCCGCGGCCACGCGATCGGCCACCGCGGCGTCGATCAGCGTGCCGTTGCTCGACAGCCCGACGTAGAAGCGCATGGCCTTGGCGCGCGCGGCGATCTCGAACAGGTCGGGCCGCAGCAGCGGCTCGCCGCCGGAGAGGATGAGCACCGGCACGCGGTAGGCCTTGAGGTCGTCCATCACCGTGAAGACCTCGGCAGTGCTCAGCTCGCCGGCGTACTCGTGGTCGGCCGACAGCGCGTAGCAATGCTTGCAGGTCAGGTTGCAACGGCGGATGAGGTTCCAGATGACGACCGGCCCTGACGGCCGACTGGCGCGGACCGCCGGGTAGCTGCCGGTGGCTTCGGCCTGCGCCAGGTCGCGCAGGTATTGGGTGATGCGGAACATGGGAATCAGCCTTCGTTTAAACGCAATCCGGTCTTCTTGAGGATGGCGCTGGAATACAGCACGTCGTCGGCGCGGCAGGCCGCGCCCAGCAGCGCGCGCACCTGGCCGCGCTGCGCTTCGACTTCGGCGCGGCTGCGGCCGTGCAGCATCGCGAACAGGTTGTAGCGCCACTGCGGCAGCCGGCGCGGGCGCCGATAGCAGTGGCTGACGCCGGGCAGCGCGCCGACCTCGGCGCCCAGTTCGTCGACGCGCTCGTCGGCCACGTCCCACACCGTCATGCCGTTGGCGGTGAAGCCCAGGCGGTAGTGGTTGGGCACGGCGCCGATGCGGCGCACCAGGCCCTGGTCGAGCATCGCCTGCAGCCGCCGGCGCACCTGCTCGCCGCTGCAGCCGAGTCGTTCGCCGACGGCGTCGAACGGCCGAGGCACCAGCGGCAACCCGGCTTGGGTGGCGGCGATCAGCCGGCGGTCGAAGTCATCCAGCGGCATGGTCGGCTTCCACGGGCTCCAACAGCGGCAGCTTCAACTCGACGAAGAACTCGCGTTCCTTGGGAAAGCGCAGCACGGTCAATCCCGTGTCCGCTTCGATGGCCTGGATCGCGTGCTCCACCGCGTCGGCGCTGGTCGCGGCGGCGACGAACCACAGGTTCAACGCATGCTCGCGCCGGTAGTTGTGCGCCACCTCGGGCCGCGCGTTGACCTGCGCGGCCACCGCGTCGAAGCGCGCGGCCGGCACCTGCATCGCGGCCAGCACGAAGGCGCCGCCGGCACGCTCGATCTGGAACAGCGGGCCGAAGCGCGTGAGCACGCCGTCGGCCAGCAAGGCCTGCAGGCGCGCGATCACGTGCTCTTCGCCCAGGCCCAGCTCGTCGGCCACGGCGCGATAAGGCCGCTCGACCAGCGGCAGGCCGCCGTGCAGCCGCGCGATCAGGCGCAGGTCGTCAGGGTGGATAACGTCAAACATGAACGGCTTCCACCGGCGCGCTGCTGAAGTAGCGCCCGCCTTCCTGCTTGAAGCGGCGGCAACTGAACAGCAGCTCGTGCGGCACGCCGTCCAGCCCGGCGCCTTGCGCGGCGGCGGCCACCGCGGCGCGCACTTCGTCGCGGGCGCGGCCGTGCACCATGGCGTAGAGGTTGTAGCGCCAGGCCGCCGCGCGGGTGCGGCGGTAGGCCAGCGTGACGCCGGGCTGCTGCGCCAGGCGCTCGCCGGCAGCGTCGACCTGCGCGTCGCTCACGTCGAACACCGCCATCGCGTTGTGGTCGAAGCCCAGCTCGTGGTGGCGCACGATCACGCCCAGCCGGCGCAGCGTGCCCTGGTCCAGCCAGCGCTGCAGCGCGGCCAGCACGCGCTCGGGCGCCCAGCCGCAGGCGGCGGCGGCTTCGTCGTAGGGGCGCGGCCGCAACGGCAACCCGCCTTCCAGCCAGGCGGCCAGCGGGCGGTCGGCGGCGGCCACCGGCGCGGCATTCGCGCGCTGCGGCGCGTGGTCGTGCGCCAGGCGCTGGCGCAGGTCGAAGCCGAGGTCGATGCGGTAGGCGCGCTGCATGCGCAGGCGCAGCGCTGGCAGGCCGGTCTGTGCGTCCAACCGGTCGAGCGCCTGGCCGACGGCCGTGGCGTCGGGGCCGGTGAGCACGAACCACAGGTTGTGGTGGTGCTCGCGTTGATAGTTATGGTTGACGCCGGCCTGCGCCGAGACCTGCGCCGCCACCGCCTCCAGCCGCGCCGGCGGCACGGCGTAGGCGCACAGCAGCGCGGCGCCGCCGGCGCCGGCCGCCCAGGCGCCGCCGATGCGGCTGAAGGCGCCCAGCGCCTGCAGCCGCTGCAGCCGCGCCAGCACGGCGGCATCGCCCAGGCCCAGCGCGTCGGCCAGCACGGCATAGGGCTCGCGCTGCAGCGGAAAGCCGCGCTGCCACTGGTTGAGCAGGCGCTGGTCGATGCCGTCGAAGATCGGCGTCATGTTCATGCCCACGCTCACAAGCCGACGCGCGCCGCGCGCGCGGTGAAGAAGATGCCGCTGGGCGAGCGCACGTCCAGCGTGGCCAGCGTGCGCCAGCTCGCGGTGTCGACCACCAGCACGCGGTTGTCGTCGCGGGCGCTGATCCACACCGCCTCGCCGCGCGGCGTGAACTCCAGGTGCAGCACCGCGCGCCCGGGCTCGAAGCCGTGCACCACGCGGCGCGTGGGCACGTCGATCACCTGCACCTTGTGGTAGTCGGGCAGCGCGAAGTTGACCCACACGCGGCGGCCGTCGGGCTGCGCCATCACGAACACCGGCTGGCCGGCCACCGCGACGCGGCCGACCTCGGCCCAGCTGGTGGTGTCGGCCACCAGCACCTCGTGGTGGCCGATGGCCGGCAGCCAGGCCTCGCGCCCGGCGACGGCCCAGCCGCGCAAGTGCGGCATCTTGTAGACCGGCAGCGGCTGCTGGCCGCGGCCGTAGCCGCCCAGCACGCGCTGGACCTGCGGCCGCTCGGCCCACAGGTCGACGAGCGCCAACCCGTCCTCGCCGAACAGGCCGGCGATGTAGTGGCGGCCGTCGGGCGTCAGCAGCGCGTCGTAGGGCTGGCGGCCGATGCCGTCGAGCCGGGTGACGCGCGGCGACTGCGGGTCCGACAGGTCGGCAATGCAGATGGCGTCGGCGTCGAACAGCGAATAGATGAAGCGCCGCCCCGGCAGGTCGGCCAGGCCGACGACGCGCGAGCGCTTGCCCTGCGCGTCCAGCGCCGGAATGTCGGCCACCAGCGCCAGCGTGCGCGCATCGAAGACCTTGACGCCGCCGGGCTGGTAGTTCTGCGCGGCGACCAGCGTGCCGTCTTGCGAGATGGCGCCGCCGATCGAGTTGCCGGCCTGCTGCACGCGGGCCTCGATGCGGCGCGTCAGCAGGTTGACGCGCGTCAGCGCGCCGTCGCGGCCGAAGACGAAGCCGCGCGCGCCGTCGCGGGCGTAGACGATGGAGGCGTGCGAGAGGTCGCCCAGCCCTTCGATGCGGCCCAGCACCGCGGGGCGGCTGGTGTTGACGACCGCCAGGCTGCCGCTGGCGCGCTCGACCACGAGGCCGAGGTCGCCGCTGCCGACCGGATCGGCGGGCTGGATCGAAGGCGTCGCCGCGCAGCCGCCGAGCAAGGGCAATGCGACGGCGCTGGCCGCGGCGCCGGAGACGAAGGCGCGGCGCTTCATCGCGGGCCTCCGTTCAGCGCCGGCAGCCCGGCCAGCAGCTGGGCCGACATCCAGCGCGCCTCGGCCTCGCTGAGCAGGCCGCGCCAGGGCGGCATCGGCGTGCCGGGGCGGCCGTACCAGATGGTGGCGAAGACGAGCTCGGGCGAGCGCTCGCCCTCGGCCAGCGCCTGCGCCGTGATGGCCGGGCCCAGCCCGCCGGTGAGCTGCATGCCGTGGCAGGCGCCGCAATCCTGCCGCACCATGCGCAGCAGCGCCTGCTGGCGCGTGGGTTCGACGGTGGCGGGTGCCTGGGCGCTGGCGCCGGCAGCGGCGCTCAGCAGCAGGGCCAGCAGGGACAGCAAGAGCCACGGACGTGGAAGCGAAGCGGATGACATGGCGCGGGGGCAGCGGGGAGGGACAGCGGTACGAGCGGCCCTGGCAAGGCCGTGGCGCATGTTCCAGAGCCCGGCGGGCGCCGTCCTTGACCTACTTCAAGACCGCTGCGCCGGCGGACCCGGCCTGCCCTGCATCAAGGCCGCGCGGCGCCGACCAGCGGCGGCGCTTACAGCCGGCTCGGCTCGGCGGCGCTCAGCACCTGGGCGCGGCCATTGCGCTTGGCCAGCAGCAGCGCGTGGTCGGCGGCGCGCAGCAGCGCGCCGATGTCGCCCGTTTCGGTGTGGCTGTCGCAGACGCCGGCGCTGAAGCTCAGCCGCTCCAGCCGCTGGCCCGGCATGTCCAGGCTGGACGAACGCCAGCGCTGCAGCAGCCGCTCCACCAGCCGGCAGGCGGCGTCCAGCGGCGTGGCCGGCAGCAGCAGGCAGAACTCCTCGCCGCCCCAGCGGCACACCAGGTCGCTGGCGCGCGCCTCGGCGCCCAGCACCTGGCCGAAGGCGCGCAGCAGGCGGTCGCCCACGTCGTGGCCGTAGCGGTCGTTGACGGCCTTGAAGTGGTCGAGGTCGATGATCACCGCGGCCAGCGCCTGGCCGTCACGCCGCGCCTGCGCCAGCAGCGGCGGCGCCGCGTCGTTGAAGTGGCGGCGGTTGAACAGGCCGGTCAGCGCGTCGCGCGTGGCCTGCTCGCGCAGCGCGTCGCGCAGGTCTTCCACCTCGCGCACCTTGCGCTGCAACTGGCGGTTGATGGCGCTCAATTCGGCGGCCACGCGCTCGGTCTCGCGGCTGCGCGCCTCGTGGTCGCGCAGCCGGCGCTGCATGCGCGCCAGCTCGGTCTGCAGCGCCGCGGCCTGGTAGCGGGCGCGCGAGGCGGCGGCCGCGCGCCCGGCCTGCACGCGGGCGTCGGCCTTCAGCAGCAGCAAGGCGTCGTCGAGCCGGCCGTCGCGCTCGGCCAGCTCGGCCAGCAATTGCAGGCCGCTGTGGCGGATGCGCGGGCTCAAGGGGTCGTCGGCCAGCGGCTGCAGCAGCTGCTCGCGGCAAGGCGCCAGCCAGGCGCGGGCGGCGGCCGCGTCGCCATCGGCCAGCGCCAGCAGGCAGCGCGCCTGCGCCAGCTCGTGCGCCTCGTCGGCAATGCCTTCGTGGTGCGCGGCCTCGGCGGCGGCGATCAAGGCGCGGCCGCGCGGCGCTTCGCCGGCGCGCAGCGCCACCAAGGCCAGGATCTCGAAGCAGGCGGCGTTGCGGCCGCGGCCCTGCTCGTCGTCGGGGATGGTGCAGATCTCGTCGATGACGGGCAGCGCCTCGGGGGCGCGGCCCAGCTCCATCAGCGCGATGGCGCGGTTGATCAGCAGCGCGGCCAGCAGCCGCGGGTTGGTCAGCCGGCGGCAGCGCTCCAGGCCTTCGTCGATCTGCGCCAGCGCGGCGTCGAGGTCGCCCAGCTGGATCAGCTCGTGGCCCAGGTTGCAGTGCAGCGCCACGTCGAAGCCGGGCGCGTGGGTGGCCGGCGTGTCGCGCAGCGCGGCGTACATGTGGGCGAAGGCCTGCTCCGAATCGCCCAGCGACGACAGGCAGCCGGCCAGCGCGTTGAGCAGCAGGCCGCGCTGCTCGCCGCGCAGGCTTTGCAGGCCTTCGTCGCGCAGCACCTGCAGGCGCTGGTAGGCCTGCTGCAGCCGGCCCTGGCGCCACCAGGCGCGGGCGATGCCGGTTTCGGCCAGGATCTGCCCGTCGCGCCGGCCGATGGCGGCAAAGGCGTTGCCGGCTTGCTGCAGCGTCTCGATCGCTGCCGCCGGCGTGGCCAGGTTCAGGCGATTGAAGCCGAGCACCAGCAGCGCCCAGGCGCGGCCGGCGGGGTCGACATCGCTGGCCAGCGCCAGCGCCTGCTCGGCCTCGTCCACCGAACGGCGGCTGTCGGACTGCAGTTGCGTCCAGGCGCGGCGCGCCAGACGCAAGGCGGGACTGCTGTCGGCAGGTGCTAGCGGCGTCGGCATGGTCCCGATTATCTGGACCCGGCCGCCATGCGGCGGCGCGAGCCCGGCTGTTACATGCTGCGCCGGTACTGCCCGCCGACCTCGAACAGCGCGCTGGTGATCTGGCCGAGCGAGCACACGCGCACCGCGTCCATCAGCACCGCGAAGACGTTGCCGTTGTCGATCACCGCCTGCTGCAGCCGCTTCAGCATCGCCGGCGCCTCGGCGGCGTGGCGCTGGTGGAAGTCTTGCAGGCGCTGCAGCTGGCTTTGCTTCTCGTCCTCGGTGCTGCGCGCCAGCTCGATGGTCTTGTCGGCGTCGCCGTGCGGGTTGCGGAAGGTGTTGACGCCGATGATGGGGTACTCGCCGGTGTGCTTGAGCATCTCGTAGTGCAGGCTCTCTTCCTGGATCTTGCTGCGCTGGTAGCCGGTCTCCATCGCGCCGAGCACGCCGCCGCGCTCGGCGATCTTCTCGAACTCGGCCAGCACCGCTTCTTCCACCAGCTCGGTCAGCTCGTCGATGATGAAGGCGCCCTGGTTGGGGTTCTCGTTCTTCGCCAGGCCCCACTCGCGGTTGATGATGAGCTGGATCGCCATCGCGCGGCGCACGCTTTCTTCGGTGGGCGTGGTGATCGCCTCGTCGTAGGCGTTGGTGTGCAGGCTGTTGCAGTTGTCGTAGATCGCGATCAGCGCCTGCAGCGTGGTGCGGATGTCGTTGAAGGCGATCTCCTGCGCGTGCAGGCTGCGGCCGCTGGTCTGGATGTGGTACTTCAGCTTCTGGCTGCGCTCGTTGGCGCCGTAGCGGTCGCGCATCGCCACCGACCAGATGCGCCGCGCCACGCGGCCGAGCACGGTGTACTCGGGGTCCATGCCGTTGCTGAAGAAGAAAGAGAGGTTGGGCGCGAAGTCGTCGACGTGCATGCCGCGCGCGAGATACGCCTCGACGAAGGTGAAGCCGTTGGACAGCGTGAACGCGAGCTGGCTGATCGGGTTGGCGCCGGCCTCGGCGATGTGATAACCGCTGATCGAGACGGAATAGAAGTTGCGCACGTCGTGGTGCACGAAGTACTCGGCGATGTCGCCCATCACCTTCAGGCTGAACTCGGTGGAGAAGATGCAGGTGTTCTGGCCCTGGTCTTCCTTCAGGATGTCGGCCTGCACGGTGCCGCGCACGTTGGCCAGCGTCCAGGCGCGGATCTTGGCCGCCTCGTCGTCGGTCGGCCCGCGGCCGTTGTCGGCCTTGAACTTGTCGAGCTGCTGGTCGATGGCGGCGTTCATGAACATCGCCAGGATGCTGGGCGCCGGGCCGTTGATGGTCATGCTGACCGAGGTGCTGGGGCTGCACAGGTCGAAGCCCGAGTACAGCACCTTGAGGTCGTCGAGCGTCGCGATGCTGACGCCCGAGTTGCCCACCTTGCCGTAGATGTCGGGCCGCAGGTCGGGATCGTTGCCGTACAGCGTGACCGAGTCGAAGGCGGTCGACAGTCGCTTGGCCGGCATCCCCTCGCTCACCAGCTTGAAGCGGCGGTTGGTGCGGAAGGCGTCGCCCTCGCCGGCGAACATGCGCGTGGGGTCCTCGTTCTCGCGCTTGAAGGCGAACACGCCGGCGGTGTAGGGGAAGCTGCCGGGCACGTTCTCCAGCATCAGCCACTTCAGCAACTCGCCGTGGTCCTCGTAGGCCGGCAGCGCCACCTTGCGGATCTTGTTGCGGCTGAGCGTGGTGTGCACGAGGCCGGTGCGGATCTCCTTGTCGCGGATCTTCACCACGTACTCGTCGCCGGCGTAGGCCTTTTGCATCTCGGGCCACATCATCAGCAGCTTCTTGGCCTGCGGGTCGAGCTTGGCGGCGCGCTCGGCGACCAGGAAGTCCAGCGTCTCGCTCGCCCGCAGGTTCATGTCGCCATGCTCGGGGTAGGCGCGCTCGGCCAGCATGCGCTTGCTTTCGCGGAGCTGCTGCAACTCGCGCGCGATGCGCGACTGCTCGCGCGCGCGCGCCTTGTAGCCGCGCACGGTGTCGGCGATGTCGGCCAGGTAGCGCACGCGTGCGCCGGGCACGATGGGCGTCTGGTGCGTGCTGTGGCGGGTGTGGACCACGGGCAGGCGGCCTTCGCCGAGCGCCAACCCCAGCTCGGCCAGCCGCGGGCGCAGCGCCTGGTACAGCGCGGTCACGCCGTCGTCGTTGAAGCGGCTGGCCATGGTGCCGAACACCGGCATCGCTTCAGGCGGCGTCTTGAACGCCTCCTTGTTGCGCTGCACCTGCTTGGCCACGTCGCGCAGCGCGTCGGCGGCGCCCTTGCGGTCGAACTTGTTGATGGCCACGAACTCGGCGAAGTCGAGCATGTCGATCTTCTCCAGCTGGCTGGCGGCGCCGAACTCGGGCGTCATCACGTACAGCGGCACGTCGACCAGCGGCACGATGGCGGCGTCGCCCTGGCCGATGCCCGAGGTCTCGACGACGATCAGGTCGAAGCCGGCGGCCTTGCAGGCGGTCACCACGTCGGGCAGCGCCTGGCTGATCTCGCTGCCGAAGTCGCGCGTGGCCAGCGATCGCATGAACACGCGCGGGCCGTTTTGCCACGGGCTGATCGCGTTCATCCGGATTCGGTCGCCGAGCAGCGCGCCGCCGCTCTTGCGCCGGCTGGGGTCGATGCTGATCACGCCCACGCGCAAGCCGTCGTTCTGGTCCAGCCGCAGGCGGCGGATCAGCTCGTCGGTCAGGCTGCTCTTGCCCGCGCCGCCGGTGCCGGTGATGCCTAACACCGGAATCGAACGGCCCGCGGCGGCGTCCGCGAGCGAGGCCTTCAGCTCGGCCGAAGCCTTGCCGTTTTCCAGTGCGGTGATGGCCTGGGCGAGGGCGCGCCAGGCGGCCTCGGTGTGGCCTTGCAGCGCGGCGGCGTCTTTCGGGGCGTGCGGCGACAGGTCGACGTCGCAGCGCATCACCATCTCGCCGATCATGCCCTGCAGGCCCATGCGCTGGCCGTCTTCGGGGCTGTAGATGCGGCCGACGCCGTAGTCGTGCAGCTCGCGGATCTCGGCCGGCACGATGACGCCGCCGCCGCCGCCGAACACCTGCACGTGGGCACCGCCGCGCTGGCGCAGCAGGTCGACCATGTACTTGAAGTACTCGACGTGGCCGCCCTGGTAGCTGCTGATCGCGATGCCTTGCACGTCTTCCTGCAGCGCCGCGGTGACGACCTCGTCGACCGAGCGGTTGTGGCCCAGGTGGATCACCTCCACGCCCATGCTCTGCAGGATGCGGCGCATGATGTTGATCGCCGCGTCGTGGCCGTCGAACAGCGACGCGGCGGTGACGAAGCGCACCTTGTGCTGTGGGCGGTAGTCGGCCAGGGCTCGGGCTTCAGCGGACAGGTCGGTCATGGCGAGGCTCGGTGAATTGACGTTTACGTTAACGTCAATCGGCCGATCATGCCAGCGGCGGCTGTGGCAAGGCTGACGTGCTGGCGCGTCAACCTCATGGTTTACCCGCACGCGACCGGCCGCTGCTACGCTGGTGGCATGACGTTCCTCGCCATCGACACCGGCAACACCCGCCTGAAATGGGCGCTCTACGACCACGGCCGCCCGGGCGCGCGGCTGCTGCGGCACGGCGCGGCGTTCCTGGAGGCCATCGACGAGCTGGCCGACGGCGAGTGGAAGGCGCTGCCGGCGCCCGAGTCGATGCTCGGCTGCATCGTCGCCGGCGATGCGGTGCGCCGCCGCGTCGAGCAGCAGATGGAGCTGTGGGACCTGGAGCCGCGCTGGGTGGTGCCCGGCGCGCACGACGCCGGCGTCGTCAACGGCTACGAACACCCGCACCGGCTGGGCGCCGACCGCTGGGTGGCGCTGGTCGGCGCGCGCCAGCGCGCGCAGGCCGGCGGCGCGCCGCGCCCGGCGCTGGTGGTGATGGTGGGCACCGCGGTGACGGTGGACGCGCTGGACGCCGAAGGCCGCTTCCTGGGCGGGCTGATCCTGCCCGGCTTCGGGCTGATGCTGAAGGCGCTGGAGCACGGCACCGCCGGCCTGCGCGTACCCACCGGCGACGTGGTGGACTTTCCCACCAACACCAGCGACGCGCTGATGAGCGGCGGCGCCAACGCCATCGCCGGCGCCATCGAACGCCAGCAGCGCCGCCTGCAGCGGCACTGCGCTCAGGCGCCGCTGCTGCTGATGGCCGGCGGCGCCGCGCCCAAGCTGGCGCCGACGCTGGAGCTGCCGTTCGAGATCGCCGACACCTTGCTGTTCGAAGGGCTGCTGGCGATCCAGGCAAGGCGCATGGCGCTGTGACGACCTACAAGATGTAGCGCGACAAGTCCTCGTTGCGCGCCAACTCGGCCAGCTTGGCGTCGACGGCCGCCGCATCGAGCGCGATCGTCTGCCCGCTGCGGTTGGGCGCGTCGAAGCTCACCTCGTCGAGCAGCCGCTCCATCACCGTCGCCAGGCGGCGCGCGCCGATGTTCTCGGTGCGCTCGTTGACGTCGCAGGCGATCTGCGCCAGGCGGCGCACCGCCTCGGGCGTGATCTGCAGCGTCACGCCTTCGGTGGCCAGCAGCGCTTGGTACTGCGCCACCAGGCTGGCCTCGCGGCGCGTCAGGATGGCCTCGAAGTCGTCGACCGACAGCGAATCCAGCTCCACGCGGATCGGGAAGCGGCCCTGCAGCTCGGGGATCAGGTCGCTGGGCTTGGACAGGTGGAAGGCGCCGCTGGCGATGAACAGGATGTGGTCGGTCCTGACCATGCCGTACTTGGTGTTGACGCTGGTGCCTTCCACCAGCGGCAGCAGGTCGCGCTGCACGCCCTGGCGGCTGACGTCGGCGCCGCCCACCTCGCTGCGGCTGGCCACCTTGTCGATCTCGTCGATGAAGACGATGCCGTTGGCCTCGGCCTGCGCCAGCGCGGCGCTGCGGATCTGCTCTTCGTTGACCAGCTTGCCCGCCTCTTCGTCGACCAGCAGCCGGCGCGCCTGGCCGATCGGCAGCTTGCGCGTCTTGCGCTTGCCTTGGCCCATCTGCGAGAACAGGCCCTTCAACTGCTCGGCCATCTCTTCCATGCCCTGCGGGCCCAGGATCTCCAGCGACGGCCGCGGCTCGGCGAGGTCGATCTCGAGTTCCTTGTCGTCGAGCGCGCCTTCGCGCAGGCGCTTGCGCATCACCTGGCGCGCCGTGTTGTCGGCGGCCGGTGGCGCTTCGCCGCTGCCGAAGCCCACGCTGCGCGGCGGCGGCACCAGCAGGTCGAGGATGCGCTCTTCGGCGGCGTCTTCCGCCAGCGCGCCCTTGGCGCGCATCTGGCGCTCGCGCTCCTGCTTGACGGCCACTTCCATCAGGTCGCGGATGATGGCGTCGACGTCCTTGCCGACGTAGCCCACCTCGGTGAACTTGGTCGCCTCGACCTTGACGAAAGGCGCGTCGGCCAGCCGCGCCAGGCGGCGCGCGATCTCGGTCTTGCCGACGCCGGTGGGGCCGATCATCAGGATGTTCTTGGGCGTGATCTCGGCGCGCAGCTTCTCGTCGACCTGCTGGCGTCGCCAGCGGTTGCGCAAGGCGATGGCCACCGCGCGCTTGGCCTTGTGCTGGCCGACGATGTGGCGGTCGAGTTCGGAGACGATTTCCGAGGGCGTCATCGACTGTGCGCTCATTCTTCGACCCCCTTGGCGCTGCGCGCCGTCCCCCCGAGGGGGAGCGAGCGCGACCGGGGGATCCGGATCGCGCTCATCCCAGAATCTCCACCACGTGGTTCTGGTTGGTGTAGATGCACAGGTCGCCGGCGATCTCCAGCGAGCGCTTGACGATGGCCTCGGGCGGCATCTCGGTGTGGTCGAGCAGCGCGCGCGCGGCGGCCTGCGCGAAGGCGCCGCCGGAGCCGATGGCGACGATGCCTTGCTCGGGCTCCAGCACGTCGCCGTTGCCGGTGATGATCAGCGAGGCCTCGGCGTCGGCCACCGCCAGCATCGCCTCCAGGCGGCGCAGCACGCGGTCGGTGCGCCAGTCCTTGGTCAGCTCGATGGCGGCGCGCACCAGGTGGCCCTGGTGCTTCTCCAGCTTGGCCTCGAAGCGCTCGAACAGCGTGAAGGCATCGGCGGTGGCGCCGGCGAAGCCGGCCAGCACCTGGTCGCGGTAGAGCTTGCGCACCTTGCGCGCGCTGGCCTTGACGACGATGTTGCCAAGCGTGACCTGGCCGTCGCCGCCCAGCGCGACGCGCTTGCCGCGCCGCACGCTGACGATGGTGGTGCCGTGATAGGGTTCCATAGGGTGATGGCAGATGGGGCTGCCCGCGCCATCTGCAAGGCCCACCCGAGAGGGACTAGTTCTTGCGAACCTGAACCCGGGCGTGCTCGTTGATGCCCATGGCGCCGAAGAACAGCGCCACCAGGCGGTGCGCGTCGACGAAGTGGACGGCGCGGTTCTCGGTCTTCTTGCCGAGCACCCAGTTCAGCAGGTCGCCGGCGGCCATGAAGTCGACGCGGATCAGCCGCATGCACGACACGCTGATGGTCGATGCCGCGCCGACGCCGGCGTTCAGCGCCGACAGCGTGCCGCTGATGTCGCCCACCAGCTGGCCCGACAGTTCGAGCGCCGCCACGCCGTCGGCGACCTCGGTGCCTTCGAGCAGGCTGGATTCGACGAAGCTGGCGCTGGGCTCGGTCAGCCCCGAGGTCTGCGGCTGCCGCGTCGACAGCGCCGAGGCGCTGATGCGCACGTTGCAGCGCGTGGGCTCCCACGACGGCGGCGAGACCTCGTAGGTCACGCAGTAGTCGATGGCCGTCTCGTCGAACTGGTCGACGCGGTTGACCAAACGCAAGGCATCCAGCCGCGTCAGCCAGAAGGCGGGGTCGGCGTCGCGCATGCCGCTCGGCGCGGCTTCCTGCAACACGGTGAACAGCCGCTCGCCGGAAATCCAGCGCATCTCCAGCGGCTGCCCGGCCCACAGGCGGAACAGCGTCGAGAGCTGCATGGCGGCGTCGGTGTCCACGCGCTGCAGCGGCTCCCAGTCGAAGACCCAGGGCAGCGGCATCTGCAGCGTTTGCGAGCGCAGCCGCGCCACGGCGTCGGCGTCCAGCTCGGCCGGCGCCGTCCAGCCGACGGCGCCGCCGCTGCTGCTGCCGTGCACCGGCGCGTCTTCGGCCACCGCGTCGGCCACCATCTTGGGCAGCGAATACCACTGCGGCGCCGACCAGCCGAAGCGCTGCGCGTAGTCGACCGCCAGGCTTTCGAAGCGCGCCTGCTGGCCGGTGGCGCGGTACAGGTCGAACAGCACCAGCCAGGTCTCGGCATGGTCGTGGCGGGCGCCGCCGGCATGCGTCACGCGCTGCAGCGCCTGCTCGCAGCCGTCGAAATCGGCATTCGCGAAGGCGATCACCGGCTCGTCGAGGTCGGGGTCGTGCATGACCTCGCTGACCTCCAGCGCCAGCGGGCTGTTGAAGTCCACCGCGTCGATGGCGTGGGCGGTGGCCGGGCGCGGCGCCGGCGGCAGGCCGCCGGCCAGGGGTGTCGGCGCCGGCGCCGGCGCGGCGCGCGGCGGGAAGTCGAGGTCGGGCGGCAGCGGTGGCAGCGCGGGCAGCCGGTCGTCGTCGACCAGCTCGGCGCCGAGGTCGATGTCGGGCGTGACGCCGGACGCGCCGAGCGGCACGCCTTGCGGCGCAGCGAGCGGCACGCGCGCCGACGGCGGCGCCGGCGGGCGCGGCGGCTGCGGGTCGAAGTACACCGGCTTGTTGCGCGAGGACGGCGGCACCGACGACACCGGCGCGAAGCCGCTGGTTTCGGCCGTCATCTGCTGCTCGATCTCGTCGATCTTGGCCTTGACGACGTCGGTGCGCGACGACTTGCTGTCGCCGTCGACCATGCGCACCTCGGAGTCGTCGAGCCGCGACGAACTGCCCAGCGCGGCCAGCTGTTCGGGCGACAAGCCCTCGCGGCGCACCTTGCGCAGCATGTCGAATTCGCGCTTGCGCACGAAGTCGTTGCGCCGCTTGCGCTCGATCATGGCCTTCAGCTCGGACTTCTCCAGCTCCATCTCGCGCGCTTCGTCGCGGCGCGAGCTCAGCTCGTTCCAATCGGTCGCCGGGTTGGCGACGAAGCGAACCACTTTGCGGAAGAAGCTCTCGTTCTCGGCCATTTGAATGGCAATCGTACCCGGTGCAGGGCGCCGGGGCGCCCCCCCGGGCCATGGGGCCGGCGGCACGCGCGCCGCCGCGAATCAGTCGCCGAACATCTTTTGCTTCAGCTCGCGACGCTGCTGCGCTTCGAGCGACAGCGTGGCCGTGGGCCGCGCCAACAGCCGGGCCAGGCCGATGGGCTCGCCGGTCTCGTCGCAGTAGCCGTAGTCGCCGCTGTCCAGCCGCGCCAGCGACTGGGCGATCTTCTTGAGCAGCTTGCGCTCGCGGTCGCGGGTGCGCAGTTCCAGCGCGTGCTCTTCCTCGATGGTCGCGCGGTCGGCGGGGTCGGGCACGATGGTGGTGTCTTCGCGCAGGTGCTCGGTGGTCTCGCCGGCGTTGCTGAGCAGGTCGTCCTTCTGCTGCTGCAGCCGGGCGCGGAAGAACTCGAGCTGCTTGTCGTTCATGTACTCGCTGTCGGGCATGGCCAGCAGCTCAGGCTCGGTCAGCTCGCGGCCGGCCTTGTGCTTCCAGGCGTTGGCGAGCTTGGGGTCCGCCTTCGCGGCGTGTTTGACGGCTTCCATCGGCAAGGGTTCGGGTCTCGGGGTCGGTTTGGCAGGGGCAAACCGATCGGTGAATCGGTTGGACGCCGGCGCCGGCGCCACGGTCGCCGTACTCGCCGCGACGGGGGTGGCGGTGACGCTGGTCGTTGCGCTGGCAGTGGCGGTGGCGCCGGTCGCCTTGGGCGCGGTCTTGGCGGCCGGCTTGGCCGGAGGCTTGCTCACGGGGATCTCCTCGCCTCTTTGATCACCTGCGGTTCGTCGGGCCCCGGCGGGCTGGCCGAGGCGCGCGGATTGTAGTCACGCCTGGGCGCCGGCGGACGGCAGCGCGACGGCGGCGTAACCGATCGCTTCAGGCAAGGCATTGCTCCAGGCCTTGCAGCAGCACGTCCTTGGGCAGGTCGATGCCGATGAACACCATCTTGCTGCCTTTCTCCTCGCCCGGCGCCCACTTGGGCCCGAGGTCGCTGCCCATGAGCTGGTGCACGCCCTGGAACACCACCTTGCGGTCGCTGCCCTTCATGTACAGCACGCCCTTGTAGCGCAGCATCTTGGGGCCGTAGACCTGCACGATGGCGCCCAGAAAGTCTTCCAGCTTGGCCGGGTTGAAAGGCTTCTTCGACTTGAAGACGAAGCTCTTCACGTCGTCGTCGTGCGCGTGGTGGTGCGGGTGGTCGCAGTGCTCGCCGTGCTCGTGGTCGTGGTCGTGGTCGTGATCGTGGTGATGATCGTGGCCGTGGCCGTCGTCGTCCTTCAGGAAGTCGGGGTCGATGTCGAGCTTGGCGTTGAGGTTGAAGCCCTTCAGGTCGAACACCTGGGCGATCGGCACCTCGCCGAAGTGCACCTGGCGCTGCGGCGCGCGCGGATTCATGTGCTTGAGGCGGTGCACCAGCGCGTCGACCTCGTCCTTGGCCACGAGGTCGGTCTTGCTGATGAAGATCTGGTCGGCAAAGCCGACCTGGCGGCGCGCTTCCTGGCGGCTGTCGAGCTGGCCCTCGGCGTGCTTGGCGTCGACCAGCGTCAGGATGGAGTCGAGCAGGTAGCTCTCGGCCACCACGTCGTCGATGAAGAAGGTCTGCGCCACCGGGCCGGGGTCGGCGAGGCCGGTGGTCTCAATCACCACGCGGTCGAAGTCGAGCTCGCCCTTGCGGCGCTTTTCGGCCAGATCGGTCAGCGTGCTGCGCAGGTCCTCGCGGATGGTGCAGCAGACGCAGCCGTTGTTCATCTGGATGATCTGCTCCTCGGAATTGACGCTGAGGATGTCGTTGTCGATGTTCTCGGCGCCGAATTCGTTCTCGATCACCGCGATCTTCTGGCCGTGGGCCTCGGACAGCACGCGCTTGAGCAACGTGGTCTTGCCGCTGCCCAGAAAGCCCGTCAGGATGGTTGCAGGAATGAGGCCGTTCGACATGATGAGGAGGTGATGAGCTGAATGCGGAGAACGAAGGACGGGCTTCGGCGAAGGCTCACGTCCGCAGCGCGGACGTGAAGCCCGGCTCTGCCGGGCGGCCGTAGCCAAAGCCCGTGAGGATGGTTGCAGGAATGAGGCCGTTGCTCATGATCGGTGTGCGGGTGCTGGATGGAAGCCCAGGAATGTGGGGGCGCCGGACTGTGGTTCAAGCCCCTGGCCGTGTCAAGCGCGTGGGGTATTCTTCGCCGACCACGACTACCGACACCGCTCCGTGTCAGACCCCCACCCGAGTCGGCCCGGCGCCCGCGCCGACAAGCGCAACCTGTTCGAGCGCCTGATCGAGTTCGTCTCGCCCGGCCCCGACAGCAAGGCCGAGCTGATGCGCACGCTGGCCGACGCCGAGGACCGCGAGCTGATCGAGCCCGAATCGCGGCAGATGCTCGAAGGCGTGCTGCGCATGGCCGACCTGACGGCCGGCGACGTGATGGTGGCCGCGCCGCGCATGGACCTGCTGGACATCGATGCCGACTACGAAGCGCTGCTCGGCTTGGTGATCACCACGGCGCACTCGCGCTTCCCGGTCTACGCGGGCCAGCGCGAGAACGTCATCGGCATCCTGATGGCCAAGGACCTGCTCAAGCTGCAGCGCGCGCCCTCGCTCAACCTGCGCACGCTGCTGCGGCCGGCCGTCTTCGTGCCCGAGAGCAAGCGGCTGAACGAGCTGCTGCGCGACTTTCGCAGCAACCGCAACCACTTGGCGATCGTCATCGACGAGTTCGGCAACACCGCCGGGCTGATCACCATCGAAGACGTGCTCGAAGAGATCGTCGGCGAGATCGAGGACGAGTTCGACGAAGGCGAGGCCGAGCACGGCATCTACACGCTGGCCGACGGCAGCCACCGCGTGGCCGGCGACGTCAGCATCGAGGCCGTCAACCGCTTCTTCGGCAGCGCGCTGCCCGAGGCCGAGTTCGACACCATCGGCGGCCTCATCGCCCAGGAATGGGGGCGCGTGCCGCGGCGCGGCGAGGTCGTGCCCTTCGGCGGCCTGCGCTTCACGGTGATGCTGACGCGCGGCGGCGCCGTGCGCTGGTTCCGCGTCGAGCGGCTGCCGCCCGGCACCGCCGAGGACGACGGCGCCGCTTGAAGCCGCGCCTCTTGACGTCGCGCTTTTTGAAGCCGCGCCCGCTCGCGCCGGGCCGCTGGGCCGAGGCGCTGGCCCTGGCCGCCGCCGGCGCCGTGCAGACCACCGCTTTCGTCGTCACCGCGCTGTGGTGGCTGCCGCTGCTGGCCGCGACGCTGCTGGCGTGGCGCGTGCGCGTCAGCGCCGGCGCGCGCCACGCCGCGGCGCTGGGCTGGGCCTATGGCGTGGGCTGGCTGCTGGCCGCCACCTGGTGGCTGTTCATCAGCATGCACCGCTACGGCCACCTGCCGGCCTGGCTGGCCGCCGCCGCGGTGGCGACGCTGGCGGCGGCGCTGTCGCTGTACCTCGCGCTGGCGATGGCCGCAGTGCGCCGCTGGCAGCGCGGCACCGCCTTCGACGTGCTGTTGTTTGCCGCCGCCTGGCTGCTGGCCGAGCTGGCGCGCGGCATGTGGTTCACCGGCTTTCCCTGGGCAGCCAGCGGCTATTCGCAGGTCGACGGCCCGCTGGCGGCGCTGGCGCCCTGGGTCGGCGTCTACGGCATCGGCGCGGCGCTGGCCGCGCTGGCCGCGGTGGCCGCGTTAGACGCCCAGCGCGCCCAGCCCGCCCGGCGCTGGCTGTGGGGCGCGGCGCTGGCGGCCGTGGCGGCGCTGTTGATCGCCGGCCCCGGCGAGCATGGCCGCGCGGGCCGCAGCTTCAGCGTGCAGCTCTTGCAGCCCAACGTCGCGCAGGACGAGAAGTTCGCTGCCGAGCGCATGCCCGCCACGCTGGAGTGGGTGGCGCAAGCGCTGCTGGCCTCGCGCGCCGACCTCGTGGTGGCGCCCGAGACCGCGGTGCCGCTGCTGCCCGGGCAGTTGGACGAGTTCGCGCCCGGCTACTGGGCCGCGCTGCGCCAGCGCTTCGCGCAAGGGCCGCAGGCGGCGCTGCTCGGCGTGCCCTTGGGCGACTACCAGCGCGGCTACACCAACTCGGTGGCTGGCCTGTCGGCCGCGACGGCGGCATCAGGCGCCGGCGAGTACCGCTACGACAAGCACCACCTCGTGCCCTTCGGCGAGTTCATCCCCACCGGCTTTCGCTGGTTCACCGAGCTGATGCAGATCCCGCTCGGCGACTTCAACCGCGGCGGGCTGCGCCAGCCCTCGTTCGCGCTGCCCGGCGGCGAGCGGGCGGCGCCCAACATCTGCTACGAAGACCTGTTCGGCGAAGAGCTGGCGCAGCGCTTCGCCGACCCCGCGACGGCGCCGACGCTGTTCGTCAACCTCAGCAACATCGGCTGGTTCGGCGACACCATCGCGATCGACCAGCACCTGGCCATCTCGCGGATGCGCGCGCTGGAGTTCCAGCGGCCGATGATCCGCGCCACCAACACCGGCGCCACCGCGGTGATCGACCACCGCGGCCGCGTGCTGGCGCGGCTGCCGTCGTTCACCGCCGCCGTGCTCGACGGCCAGGTGCAGGGCCGCCACGGGCTGACGCCGTTCGCGCGCTGGGCCGCCGCGGCGGGGCTGTGGCCGCTGTGGGGGCTGGCGCTGGCGGTGCTCGCGGCCGGCGCGCTGCGCCGCGTCGGCTAATCGGCAGCGCCGGCGGCGTGGCCGCGCCGCCGCGCGGCGCGACCTTGGTGGCGTCGAGTGCGGGCCGTGCCGTCGGCGCCCGTAAAATCAAGGGTTTTCGCCGAGCGAAGCCTCACGCCGCACCGATGCTGTCCTTCCAGCAGATCATCCTCCAGCTGCAGTCCTACTGGGCGCGCCAAGGCTGCGCGCTGCTGCAGCCCTACGACATGGAGGTCGGCGCGGGCACCAGCCACACCGCGACCTTTTTGCGCGCGCTGGGCCCTGAGCCGTGGAAGGCCGCCTACGTGCAACCCAGCCGCCGCCCGAAAGACGGCCGCTATGGCGACAATCCGAACCGCCTGCAGCACTACTACCAGTACCAGGTGGTGCTCAAGCCCGCGCCGTCCAACATCCTGGAGCTGTACCTGGGTTCGCTGGAAGCGCTGGGCTTCGACTTGAAGGCCAACGACGTGCGCTTCGTCGAAGACGACTGGGAGAACCCCACGCTCGGCGCCTGGGGCCTGGGCTGGGAGGTCTGGCTCAACGGCATGGAAGTCACGCAGTTCACCTACTTCCAGCAGGTGGGCGGCATCGACTGCAAGCCGCTGACCGGCGAGATCACCTACGGCCTGGAGCGGCTGGCGATGTACCTGCAAGGCGTGGAGAACGTCTACGACCTGCAGTGGACCGACGGCCTGACGTACCGCGACGTCTACCACCAGAACGAGGTGGAGCAGAGCACCTACAACTTCGAGCACAGCGACGTCGATTTCCTGCTCGCCGCCTTCGGCGCGCACGAGAAGCAGGCCCAGCACCTGATGGCGCAGCAGCTCGCGCTGCCGGCCTACGAGCAGGTGCTGAAGGCTGCGCACACCTTCAATTTGCTGGACGCACGCGGCGCCATCAGCGTGACCGAGCGCGCGGCCTACATCGGCCGCATCCGCAACCTGGCGCGCAGCGTGGCGCAGAGCTACCTCGACAGCCGCGCGCGCCTGGGCTTCCCGCTGGCCCCGCGGGCTTGGGCCGAAGAGGTGACGGCCCAGCTCGCGAAGAAGGCGGCCTGACGCCATGGCCCACCGCAACCTGCTGGTCGAACTGTTCGTCGAGGAACTGCCGCCCAAGGCGCTGAGGAAACTGGGACTGGAGTTCGCCAATCGAATTGGCGTCTATCTCAACAGTGTTGGTCTCATTGAGAGTTCCATACAGCCCTCCTTGATCGCTGGGCCCTGGACCGAATATGCAACGCCACGAAGGCTCGCTGTTCTGGTCCGGAATGTTCGCGAGCAAGCTGCCGACCGCGCGCAGCAGACCAAGCTGATGCCGGTGGCGGTGGCGCTGGACGCGCAAGGCCAACCCACGCCGGCGCTGCTGAAGAAGCTGGCCGCGCTGGGCGCCGATGCCGCCGTTGTCCCGCAACTCAAGCGCCAGGGCGAAGGCAAGGCCGAGACGCTGTATCTCGACAGCGTGCTGCCCGGCGCCACGCTGGCGCAAGGGCTGCAGAAGGCGCTGGACGAAGCGATCGCCAAGCTGCCGATCCCGAAGGTCATGCAGTACCAGTTGGCCGACGGCTGGACCAGCGTCAACTTCGTGCGCCCGGCACACGGCCTGGTGGCGCTGCACGGTGACGACGTGGTGCCGGTGCAGGCCTTGGGCCTGCAGGCTGGCCGCAGCACGCAAGGCCACCGCTTCGAGGCGAAGACGGCCAGCGTCGCGCTGCGCGACGCCGACGCTTACGCCCAGCAGATGCTGGACGACGGCGCGGTGATCGCCAGCTTCGAGGCGCGGCGCGCCGAGATCGTGCGCCAGCTTTCCGAAGCCGCGGCGCGCGAGGGCCTGAAGCCGATCGACGACGACGCGCTGCTCGACGAGGTGACGGCGCTGGTCGAGCGCCCGAAGGTGCTGGCCTGCCGCTTCGAGCCCGAGTTCCTGGCCGTGCCGCAGGAATGCCTGATCCTGACGATGAAGGCCAACCAGAAGTACTTCCCGCTGCTCGATGCGGCGGGCCGGCTGACCGAGCGCTTCCTGATCGTCAGCAACATCAGCCCGGCCGACCCCAGCCGCGTGATCCAGGGCAACGAGCGCGTCGTGCGGCCGCGGCTGGCCGATGCCAAGTTCTTCTTCGACCAGGACCGCAAGCGCACGCTGGCCTCGCGCGTGCCGGGCTTGGCCAAGGTGGTCTACCACGGCAAGCTGGGCACCCAGGGCGAGCGGGTGGAGCGCGTGCGCGCGATCGCCCGCCACGTCGGCGAGCAGATCGGCGGCGCCACGCTCGCCGAACAGGCCGACCGCGCCGCGCTGCTGGCCAAGGCCGACCTGCTGACCGACATGGTGGGCGAGTTCCCCGAGCTGCAAGGCGTGATGGGCGGCTACTACGCGCGCCACGACGGCGAGACCGAAGCCGTGGCGACGGCCGTCGAAGACCACTACAAACCCCGTTATGCCGGCGACGCGCTGCCGCGCAACGACGCCGGCCTGGCCGTCGCGCTAGCCGACAAGCTGGAGACGCTGGCCGGTCTGTTCGGCATCGGCCAGGTGCCCAGCGGCGACAAGGACCCGTTCGCGCTGCGCCGCCACGCGCTGGGCGTGGTGCGCATGCTGGTCGAGCGCCGCTTGCCGCTGGCGCTGCCGGCGCTGGTGTCGGCCGCGTTCAAGGCCTTTCCCAGCGGCCACGGCCAGGCGCAGGCCGAGGTGCTGCACTTCATCCACGAGCGGCTGACGGGTTACCTGCGCGAACTGGGCTACAGCGCGCAGGAGGTCGACGCCGTCGTCGCCGTGCGCGCCGGCGGCGCCTGGGGCGACCTGCCGCGCTGCCTGGCCGCGGTGCGCGCCTTCGCCGCGCTGCCCGAGGCGCCGGCGCTGGCGGCGGCCAACAAGCGCGTCGGCAACATCCTCAAGAAGAGCGAAGGCGCCGCCGCCGCCGCCGAGCCGGACCCCGCGCTGTTGAAAGAGGGCGCCGAGCAGGCGCTGGCCGCCGCGCTGGCCGCCGTGGCGCCGGCCGCCGATGCGGCCTTCGAGCGCGGCGACCACACCGCCTCGCTGCAGGCGCTGGCCGCGCTGCGCGGCCCGGTGGACCGCTTCTTCGACGAGGTGATGGTCAACGCCGACGACCCCGCGCTGCGCAACAACCGCCTGGCGCTGTTGGCCGCGCTGCACCGGTCGATGAACCGCGTGGCCGATCTCTCCCGTCTGGCGACATGACTGCCCCCACGTTTGTCGCTGCGCTCCGGCGCTGCCCCCCGAGGGGGCGCCGTCCGGCTTGGGGCGGCGCGGCGCCGGACTGAGGTCACATGCCCATGCACAGCGTCAAGCTCGTCATCTTCGGCCGCGACGGCATCCTCAACGAGTACCGCGACGACCACGTCAAGGCGCCGCAGGAGTGGGTCCCGATCAAGGGCGCGCTGGAGGCGGTGGCGCGGCTCAACCACGCCGGCTGGCACGCCGTGGTGGCCACCAACCAGGCCGGCATCGGCCGCGGCATGATCGACATGGCCAGCGTCAATGCCGTGCACGCCTGGATGAACCGCAAGCTGATGGAGCAGGGCGGCCGCATCGACGCCGTGTTCTTCTGCCCGCACACGCCCGAAGACCAGTGCGACTGCCGCAAGCCGCTGCCCGGCATGATGAAGGACATCGCGCTGCGCTACGGCATCCACCTCGCCGGCGTGCCCATGGTCTGCGACACCTTGCGCGACCTGCAGGCCGCGCAGACCGCCGGCTGCGAGCCGCACCTGGTGCTGACCGGCCGTGCCGCCGGCCTGGACGAGCCCACGCTGCTGCGCTACCTGGAGCAGGTGCCCGCCACCACCGTGCACGACGACCTGCAGGACTTTGCCGACCACCTGATGCGCCGCGAACACGTGGCCGATTCGCACGCCGGGGACCTTTCGTGAGGCGATGGTGGTGGGCGCTGCGCTCGGCGCTCTTCTTCCTGTGGATGGCGGCCACAGTGATCCCCTGGGCGATCGGCTCGCTGCTGCTGTCCATCGTGCTGCGCGGCACCCGGCTGTACTGGCCCACCACGCGCTGGCTGGTGCTGGCGATCTGGGGCGCGCGCGTGATCTGCGGCGTGCGCTACCGCGTGCACGGCATGCAGCACCTGCCGGCGGCCAGCGACCGCCGCGCCGCCGTGCTGCTGGCCAGCAAGCACCAGAGCACCTGGGAGACCTTCGCCTACCCGACGCTGATGCCGCACCCGCTGGCCTACGTCTTCAAGCGCGAGCTGCTGTACGTGCCCTTCTTCGGCTGGGCGATGGGGCGTCTCGACATGGTGCACATCGACCGCGCCAAGCGCAACGAAGCCTGGAGCAAGGTGGCCGCGCAAGGGCGGCGGCTGTTCGCCGAGGGCATCTGGGTCATCATGTTTCCCGAGGGCACGCGCATCGCGCGCGGCCAGCGCGGCAACTACAAGACTGGCGCCTCGCGCCTGGCCATCGACGCCGGCGTGCCCATCGTGCCGATCGCCGCCACCTCGGCGCGCTGCTGGCCGCGCAAGAGCTTCCTGCTGCGCCCGGGGGTGATCGACGTCTCGATCGGCCAGCCCATCGCCAGCCGCGGCCGCCAGGCCGACGAGCTGATGCGCGAGGTGGAAGACTGGATCGAGTCCGAGATGCGCCGGCTCGATCCCGAGGCTTACCGCTGAGCCGCTGAACAGCCGCCGCGCCGCTGCGCCGGCGTTCGTATCGGCGCCGACATCTTCGAGACATCCCGCGGCAACGCCGGCGCGTCCCAATCGCTGGCCATTTGGCTGATGTGTTGACGAGGGATTCGATGATGGCTTTTTCGACTCGGCGCGCCTGGCTGCTGACCGCTGCCGTGCTGGGCCTGGCGCTGGGCGGCTGCGGCGGTGGCTCCAGCAGCAGCGGCGACGTTCAACTGCGCGTGCTCAACGTCTCCAGCGACGTCGCCAGCGTCGACCTGTCGCTCGACGACACCACCAAGGTGCAGGCGGTCGCGATCGACTCGCTGAGCAGCTACGTCGGCATCGGCGCCGACACCTACGACGTCGACGTGCTGGCCACCGGCAACAGCAGCTCGCTCAACAACTCCAGCCGCAGCTTCAGCAAGGACAAGCACTACACCGCCGTGGTGTGGGGCCGGCAAAGCGCGATCAAGCTGTCGACGCTGCCCGAGGACGACGACGAAGCCGACATCAGCACCGGCAAGGCCAAGCTGCGCGTCTTCAGCGCCACCGCCGACCTCGGCAACGTGGACGTCTACCTGACGCGCGACGACACGGCGCTGGACAGCACGACGCCGGTGGCGTCGTCGGTGGCCTCCGCTGGCCTCAGCAGTTATGCCACGCTGGACAGCGGCAGCTGGCGGCTGCGCGTCACCGGCGCCGGCGACAGCAGCGACGTGCGGCTGGACGTGGCCGCCGTCGCGCTCAGCGACAAGAAGTACAACACCCTGGTGCTGACGGCCGGCTCCGGCGGCGTGCTGGTGCACGCCACCGTGCTGGTGCAGCAGCAAAGCGGCGTGGCGACGGCCAAGAACACCCAGGCGCGGCTGCGCGTGGTGGCCGGCGTGGAGTCCAAGGGCAGCGTCGGCGTGGCCTGGAACGGCATCACGCAGGCGTCGGGCCTGCGCTCGCCGGCGGTGGCGCCCTATGCGCTGGTGGCGGCCGGCACGCATGCGCTGGAGCTGCGCATCAACGGCATCGTGGCCTCCACCGGCGACGCCGTGCTGAGCCCGGGCGCCGACTACACGCTGCTGGCCTACGGCGACGCCGCGGCGCCCAAGCTGTCGCTGATCAGCGACGACAACCGGCTGCCTTCGTCGACCAGCCGCGTCAAGCTGCGGCTGATCCACGGCGCGGCGACGGCCGACGCGCTGACGCTGTCGATCGACTACGCGGCGCTGATCAGCGACCTGCCGCTGGGCAGCGCCTCGGCGTTCACGACGCTCACCGCCAACAGCAGCGCTCGCGTGGACATCAGCTCGGTCTCGGCCGCCGAGACGCTGTACACCGCCACCGAGGTCAACCTGCAGGCGCTGGGCGTCTACACGGCCTTCCTGCTGGGCGGCAACAGCACGCCCACCGGCGTGCTGCGCAAGGACCGCTGATCGCTTGGGGCCGGGCGCGGCTTTCGCGCGCGCGAAGGCCGCCGCCGTGGCCTCCTAGAATCGCGGCCCATGTCGTTTCGGAGCCCGGCCGCGCCGCCGCCCGCGCAACTGTCGCTGTTCGACGATGGGGCCGAGGCCGCCGCGCCGGCGCGCGCCCTGGTGCCGCCGGCCGTCGCCGTCGCAACCGCGCTGGCGCCAGTGCCTGCGCCCAAGCCCGAGCCGGCGGCCGCGCCCCCCGCGCCACCCGCGGCCATCGCCCCGCCCACCTACCGCCACCCGCGCGCCCAGCGCGAGATCCGCTTCGGCGAGCACCGCGTGCACTACGAGCTGCGGCGCGCGCGCCGGCGCAGCATCGGCTTCGTCGTCGGCCCCGAGGGCCTGAGCGTCAGCGCGCCGCGCTGGGTGGGCGTCGGCGAGGTCGAGGCGGCGCTGCGCGAAAAGCAGCGCTGGATCCTGCGCAAGCTGCAGGAGCAGGCCGAGCGCGCCCACCGCACGCAGGCCCAGCGCATCGAATGGCGCGACGGCGCGCAAATCCCCTTTCTCGGCGAGACCGTCATCCTGGTGCTCGATCCGCGCGCCCAGGGCGCGGTGCTCAACACCGATGCCGGCGCCCTGCCCGGCGTGCCGCGGCTGACGCTGCACCTGGGCCTGCCGCAGGCCGCCGGGCCCGAGCAGGTGCGCGAGCTGGTGCAAAGCTGGCTGCAGCGCCAGGCGCGCCGGGTGTTCGACGAGCGCTGCGCCCTCTACGCCCAGCGCCTGGGCGTGCGCGTGCGCCGCCTGGCCTTGAGCTCGGCCACCACGCGCTGGGGCAGCGCCAGCGCCGACGGCTCGATCCGGCTGCACTGGCGGCTGGTGCATTTCGGGCTGCCGGTCATCGATTACGTGGTCACCCACGAGCTGGCGCACCTGCGTGAAATGAACCACAGCCCGGCGTTCTGGGACGTGGTGCGCTCGGTGCTGCCCGACTACCAGCAGGCGCTGGGCACCCTGCGCCAGCAGGTGCTGCCTACCCTGGAGTGACGGCGGCGCGCCACCCGTTTCTAATCATTTCTGGGGATGGCCGGCCGGCGCCGGCGCCGGCACACTCCGGCGCAACGCTGTCATCTGCTCAGGGGCGAAAGACGACGAGGGGCCAAAAGGCACCCCAGCGGCCACCGGCGGCAGGACCTTCACGGGTTCTGCCGCCGGTTGTCCTTTGGAGCGGCGGTTCCGGGTTAAATTGACGTTTACGTCAACGTCAGATCCGCCGCCATGGCTCCATCCGCGCGCACCCGCTCCGCCGCGGCGCCCCCGCAAGGGCGCGCCAAGGACGGCCGCGCCTACACCATCACCGAGCTGGCGGCCGAGTTCGACGTCACGCCGCGCGCCATCCGCTTCTACGAAGACATGGGCCTGCTGACGCCGGCGCGCGCCGGCCGCAACCGCGTCTACGGCCAGCGCGAGCGCACGCGGCTCAAGCTCACGCTGCGCGGCAAGCGGCTGGGGCTGTCGCTGCTGGAGATCAAGCAGCTCGTCGAGATGTACGACTCGCACCCCGACCAGACGCCGCAGCTCAGCGCCTTCCTGCAGGTGCTGGCGGCGCACCGCGGGCAGCTCGAACAGCAGCGCGAGGACATCGAGATCACGCTGGCCGAGATCGCCCAGCACGAGGCGCGCTGCCGCGGCCTGCTGGCGGCCGCGCGCTCGCGGCGGACCCCGAAACCTGCAACGAACGGAGACACGACATGAGCGGATTGCCCGGCCTCGACCACCAGCTCGGCGAGGACATCGACGCCCTGCGCGACGCGGTGCGCGCCTTCGCAGACGCCGAGATCGCGCCGCGCGCCGCCGAGATCGACCGCAGCGACTGCTTTCCGATGGACTTGTGGCCCAAGCTCGGCGAGCTGGGCGTGCTGGGCATCACCGTGCCCGAGGAATACGGCGGCGCCGACCTGGGCTACCTGGCGCACATGGTGGCGATGGAAGAGATCAGCCGCGCCAGCGCCTCGGTGGGCCTGTCGTACGGCGCGCACAGCAACCTGTGCGTCAACCAGATCAAGCGCAACGGCTCGGCAGCGCAGAAGCGGAAGTACCTGCCCAAGCTGATCAGCGGCGAGCACGTGGGCGCGCTGGCGATGAGCGAGCCCGGCGCCGGATCGGACGTCATCAGCATGAAGCTGAAGGCCGAGGACAAGGGCGGCTACTACCTGCTCAACGGCAGCAAGATGTGGATCACCAACGGCCCCGACGCCGACACCCTGGTGGTCTACGCCAAGACCGAACCCGGAGCTGACGACCCCCAGGCGGCGCCACCCCCCGACGGGGCTGGCCGGCCTTCGGGCGGCCGAGCGGCCGGCGGGGGCGCGCGCAGCATCACCGCCTTCCTGGTGGAAAAGACGATGAAGGGGTTCTCCGTCGCGCAGAAGCTCGACAAGCTGGGCATGCGCGGCAGCCACACCGGCGAGCTGGTGTTCAGCAACGTCGAGGTGCCGGCCGAGAACATCCTCGGCGGCCTCAACGGCGGCGCCAAGGTGCTGATGAGCGGGCTCGACTACGAGCGCGCCGTGCTCGCCGCCGGGCCCGTCGGCATCATGCAGGCGGTGCTGGACAACGTGGTGCCCTACGTGCACGACCGCAAGCAGTTCGGCCAGAGCATCGGCGAGTTCCAGCTCATCCAGGGCAAGCTGGCCGACATGTACACCGTGCTGCAGGCCGGCCGCAGCTACCTGTACACCGTGGGCAAGAACCTCGACCGCATGGGCGCCGAGCATGTGCGTCGCGTGCGCAAGGACTGCGCCAGCGTGATCCTGTGGTGCGCCGAGAAGGCCACTTGGATGGCCGGCGAAGGCATCCAGGTGTTCGGCGGCAACGGCTACATCAACGACTACCCGCTCGGCCGCCTGTGGCGCGACGCCAAGCTCTACGAGATCGGCGCCGGCACTTCCGAAGTGCGCCGCATGCTGATCGGCCGCGAGCTGTTCGCGGAGACGATGTAGGCGACGCGCAGCGTGCCGCCCCTGTCGCTGCCCGATTGAGTCGATGGGCGTCGTCGCCTTTGCCTGCGCGCTGCTCGTCGTGATGACGACGCTGGTGCACTACGAGGCGCTGGGTGGCCTCAATGCCTGGCTGGCGGCGTCGCCGATGCGCAACCGCGTCAAGGTGGTGGCGGCGCTGCTGGGCGTGTTCCTGGCGCACATCGTCGAGATCACGCTGTACGGCGCGGCGATCTACCTGCTGACCACGCACTTCCCGGTGGGCCGCATGTCGGGCGCCGAGTCGACGCTCACGACCTGCTTCTACTTCTCCACCGAGACCTACACCGCGCTCGGCATGGGCGACCTGATGCCGGTCGGCCCGATCCGCATGCTGGCCGGCGTGGAGGCGCTCAACGGCCTGCTGCTGATCGGCTGGTCGGCCTCGTTCCTGTACATCTGCATGGAACGCTTCTGGGCCGCGCCGCACGAGCGGCGCGCCAAACGGCGCCGCGACTCGGCCGGCGACGACGGGCCGCGGCGCTAGAGACGCCCGTCGCGGCGCCGATCGCGGCAGCCCCCTAAACTGCCGCCGATGCCGGCCGCCCCGAGCCGGAACGAAAAGGCCACGCCCTTGAGTCCCACCGCCCCCGACGACCGGCCCGCCACCGCGCCCGAGCCGATGGACGACCTGCTCGAACGCAACCGCCACTGGGCCGCCGCCACCGAAGCCCGCTCGCCCGGCTTCTTCACCGGCCTGGCGCAGCAGCAGTCGCCGCGCTACATGTGGATCGGCTGCGCCGACAGCCGCGTGCCGGCCAACGAACTGGTCGGCCTGGCGCCGGGCGAGATGTTCGTGCACCGCAACGTCGCCAACGTCGTGGTGCACAGCGACTTGAACGCGCTGTCGACCATCCAGTTCGCGGTGGAGCACCTGAAGGTCGAGCACATCATCGTCGTCGGCCACTACGGCTGCGCCGGCGTGCGCGCGGCGATGCGCGGCATCCGCGTCGGCCTGGCCGACAACTGGCTGCGCCACGTGCAGGACGTGCGCCTGCGCCACCGCAAGCGGCTGGATCACTTGCCGCCGGAGCAGCAGGAAGAGGTGCTGTGCGAGATGAACGTCATCGAGCAGGTCGGCAACGTCGCCTTGTCCACCGTAATCCAGGACGCCTGGGCGCGCGGCCAGCGGGTGGCCGTGCACGGCTGGGTCTACGGCCTGCGCGATGGCCTGCTGAAGGACCTGGACGTCACCATGGACCAGCCCGACACGGTGGTGACCGTGTTCGGCGCGGCCATCAAGCGCTACCCGCGGGTGGCCGGCGCCGGCGCCGACACCGGGTTCGGCGACGACCTGCAGCCCGACGACGGCGACGACGACGAAGACGACGGCCGCGCTTGACCATGTTCCCGCACAAGCTGACCGACCACCGCGCCTTCGGCGTCGCCCAGGCCATGCTGGAGGGCTTCAACCGCCACTACCGGCTGTTCCGCGCCACCAGCGCCGCCGCCAAGGCGCGCTTCGAGCAGCGCGACTGGCACGGCCAGCAGCACGCGCAGGCGCAGCGCATCGAGTTCTACGACCAGCGCGTCAACGAGGCGGTGGACCGGCTGCGCAACGAGTTCCGGGTCGACGCCTTGTCGATGGACAGCTGGCAGCAGGTCAAGCTGCACTACATCGGGCTGCTGACCAACCACCACCAGCCCGAGCTGGCCGAGACCTTCTTCAACTCGGTGACGGCCAAGCTGCTGCACCGCAGCTACTTCAACAACGACTTCATCTTCGTGCGCCCGGCGATCAGCACCGAGTACATCGAGAACGACAAGCCGGCCGCCGTGCCCACCTACCGCGCCTACTACCCCACGCGCGAGACGCTGCACGAGACCATGGTGCGCATGGTGCACAACTTCCAGCTGCGCGCGCCGTTCGAGAACCTCGACCGCGACGTGGCCGCCGTACTGGAGGCGCTGCAGGCGCGCGTGAACCTGCGCTTCGCCGAGTGGCGGCTGCGCGCCAACTTCCAGATCCAGGTGCTGTCCAGCCTGTTCTATCGCAACAAGGGCGCCTACCTCGTGGGCAAGGTGATCAACGGCTTCACCGAGATCCCGATGTGCCTGCCGCTGGTCTACGACGACGGCGGCCAGCTGCGCATCGATGCCGCGCTGTTCCACGAGGACGACCTGCTGCTGGTGTTCAGCTTCGCGCGCGCCTACTTCATGGTCGACATGGAGATCCCCAGCGCCTACGTGCAGTTCCTGCGCGCGCTGATGCCGCGCAAGCCGCGCAGCGAGATCTACAGCGCCCTCGGGCTGCAGAAGCAGGGCAAGAACATCTTCTACCGCGACTTCCTGTACCACCTGCGGCACAGCTCCGACGCCTTCCGCATCGCGCCCGGCATCAAGGGCATGGTGATGCTGGTGTTTGATCTGCCGAGTTATCCGTACGTCTTCAAGGTCATCAAGGACTACTACCCGCCGCAGAAGGACACCACGCGCGAGCAGATCAAGGGCAAGTACCTGCTCGTCAAGCAGCACGACCGCGTCGGGCGCATGGCCGACACGCTGGAGTACAGCAACGTGGCCTTTCCGCGCCACCGCTTCGAGGACGAGCTGATCGCCGAGCTCAAGCAGTTCTGCGGCAGCCAGGTCGAGGAGGACGGCGACCGCATCGTCATCCGCCACCTCTACATCGAGCGGCGCATGATCCCGCTGAACATCTACCTGCAGGACGCCAGCGAGCAGGGTGACGGCGGCGCCATCGAGCGTGCGGTGGTCGAGTACGGCAACGCCATCAAGGACCTGGTGGCCGCCAACATCTTCCCCGGCGACATGCTGTGGAAGAACTTCGGCGTCACCCGCCACGGCAAGGTGGTGTTCTACGACTACGACGAGATCGAGTACATCACCGACTGCAACTTCCGCCGCGTGCCCGAGCCGCGCACCGAAGAGGAAGAGATGTCAGGCGAGATCTGGTACCACGTCGGCCCCAAGGACGTGTTCCCCGAGACCTTCGGCCCCTTCCTGCTGGGCAACCCGGGCGTGCGCGAGGTCTTCATGAAGCACCACGCCGAACTGCTGGACGCCGGCTTCTGGCAGACCCACAAAGACCGCATCAAGGCCGGCCACGTGCACGACGTGTTCCCCTACGACCCCGGCAAGCGCTTCGCGCCGCCGCGCGTGGACCTGGCCAACGCGGCCGCTGCTGCCACTGCCGCCCCCGCGGCCGAAGCAGCGGCGGATTGACGCGGGCGCAACGCCGCGCCCGATCAGCCCTTTGCCGCCGGGAACTGGAACGCCGCCGGCTGCTTGTCCAGGAAGCGGCGCACGGCGCCGCGGTGGGCCTCGGTCTCGAAGCACAGCGCCTGGTCGGCGGCCTCGGTGGCCAGCGTGCTGCGCAGATCGGTCGCCAGGCTCATGCCCAGCGCGTCCTTGACCAGCGCCACCGCCAGCGGCGAGGCGCCGCAGAAGCTGCGCGCCAGCGCCTGGGCGCGCGGCAGCAACGCTTCGGCGGGCAGCACTTCCATCGCGATGCCGAGCTGCAGCGCCTCGGCCGCCGCCACCTCGCGCGCCGACAGCATCAGCTCGCGCGCGCGCTGCACGCCCACCACGCGCGGCAGCGTGTACAGCGCCGCGAAGTCGGGCACTAGGCCCACGCGCATGAAGCTCATGCAAAAGCGCGCGCGCGGGCTGGCCAGCACGAAGTCGGCCATCAGCGCCAGGCTGAAGCCGGCGCCGTAGGCGGCGCCGTCGACGGCGGCGACGAGCGGCTTGTCCAGCTCGACCAGCGCGCGGATCCAGGGCTGCACCGCGCGCATGCGCTCGCGCCAGCCTTCCACCGTCATCTGCTCGCGCGCGGCTTCCATGCCGCGCAGGTCGCCGCCGGCGCAGAACACGCCGCCGGCGCCGGTCAGCACCACGGCGCGCACCGCGGCGTCGGCGGCCAGCTGCGGCACCACCGCGGCCAGCTCGTCCTTCATCGTGGGCGACAGCGCGTTGCGCGCGTCGGGGCGGTCCAGCGTGAGCGTGGCCACGCCGTCGTCGATGTTCAGCTGGAGGGCTTGCAGGGCCATGGTGCGAAGGCTTCAGTGCTTGTGGGACTCGCCGGCCGGCGTCTTCAGCGCCTTGACCGGCGCCTTCAGCTCGATTGTCTCCTGCTTGCCGTCCTTGCCTTCGACGACCAGCGTCACCGGCACGCTGTCGCCTTCCTTCAGCGGCTGCTTCAGGTCGAGCAGCATCACGTGGTAGCCGCCGGGCTTGAGTTCCACGGCCTTGCCCGCCGGCAGCTCCAGCCCGCCGCTGAGCGCGCGCATCTTCATCACGTTGCCGTCCATCGACATCTCGTGGATCTCGGCGACGCCGGCCACTGCCGAGCGCACGGCCACCAGCTTGCCGCCCTGCGCGGAAGTGATCTGCGCGAACAGCCCGGTGGCCTTTTGCTGGGCGACGGTGCCGCGCACCCAGGCGTCCTTGACGGTGGTCTGCGCCTGCGCGGCGGCGGCCGCCGTCAGGGCCAGCGCGGCGGCGATGAGTCGGATCGGGGTCATGGCTTGGTCTTTCGCAGCAGGCGGGTTCGGGTGGGGGCGGGCAGGCCTGCAAGCTGCCGCAGCACCCTTCAAGCAACAGGTTACGCAGTTCTCATGGTCAGCGCTGCAGCCAGCGCTGCAGCGCCGCGAAGTCGGTCGTGCCGCTGAAGGCGCGCATGGCGCCGGCGGCCTCCAGCAACAGCGTGCGCGGCAGTTCGCCGCCCCAGCTCGGGTCGATCGAATAACGCCAGCGTTCGTCGGGAAAGCCTTGCACGGCGTAGTGGTGTCCGGCGCTGACGCCGAGCGCGATGCCGGCGCGGCGCAGCGTGGCCAGGATGCGCGCCGGGTCGGCCGGCTCGACCTCGATCATCACCACGCGCGCCTGCGGCTGGCGCGCGATGAAGGCGGCCCAGCGCGACAGCTCGTCGATGCAGGGCGCGCAGCTCAGCCCCCACAGGTGGACGATGGCGCGCCGCCCTGCCAGCGAGCGGCGCAAGGCCGGCCATCCGCTCAGTTCCAGCGTCAGCAGCTCGGTGGCGGCGTGGCCGGCGCCCGGCAGCAGCGCGGCGGCGAGCGCGGGCGCCAGCCGCAGCACGTCACGGCGCTTCATGGGGCGCTCCTCAGGTCTTGCAGGCGCAGGCCTTCGTCGTGCGTCAGCCAGCTCAGCATCGGCGCGTCGCCGCGCCAGCCCAGCAGCGGGTGGTCGCTGTAGCCGGCGCTGGCCAGCCGCGCCTGCGGCGCCGCCCAGGTGCGGCCGGCATCGCGCGAGCGCTGGACGAACACGGTACTGCGCTGGCCGTCGAACGACTTCCAGGCCAGCCACACGTCGACGCCGCGCGCCAGCACGGCTGGTCTGCCCGCGCGCGCCAGCGCGGCCGGTCTGCCCGCGCGCGCCAGCACGGCCGGGCGGCCGGTGCCATCTTCCGCGCGGCCCAGGCGCATCGGCGCGCTGAAGCGGCGCCCGCCGTCGGCGGAGCGGGCGTAGAACACGCCCTGGCGGCGCCGGCCCTGCGTGTACCAGGCCACGTGCAGCAGGCCTTGCGGGCCGACGGCCAGCGCCGGGCCGTGGTGCGGGCAGGCGTCGATCTGCCAGTCGTCGACCGCCACGCGGCGCAGCGGGCCGGGCTCGTCGGCGGCCGCGAAGGCCAGCAGCGCATGGTCGCGCACGCCGGGCGCGGCGAGGTCGCGGAACACCAGCACCGGGTGCCCGACGGCCGGCAGCGCGGCGCCGATGCGGCAGCATTCGCAACTGCTGGCATGCGCGATGCGCGCCGGGCCGAAGTGCTCGCCGCCGTCGGCCGACCAGGCGTAGGCGATTGCCGCGCCGGCCACGCGGCGGCCCTGGCGCGCCGCGGCGGCGACCAGCCGCTTGTCGACCCAGGCGATGAACAGCGCGCCGTCGCTCGCCAATGCCAGCGCCGGGAAGCGCTGGCTGGCGTCGTCGTCGGACACCGGGCGCGGCGCGGCGAAGCTGGCGCCGCCGTCGTCCGACGTCGCCACCAGCACGCGGGCGTTCCACTGCTCGTCCTTGAACACGCCGAAAGCGACGATCACGCGGCCGCCGGCGCCGACCACGATCTGCGGCCGCGCATCGGGCCCGATGTCGGCAAAAGCGCCGTAGCGGCCGACGACGACCGGGCGCTGCACCGCGCCGCTGCCGTCGGGCGAGCGCGCGACGACCACGTCGCCGTTGGCCACCCAGGCCAGCCACAGCGCGCCGTCTGGCCCCCACGCCGGCGTGGCCGCGGTGGCGCAATCGAGGCCGTTGCCGGCACATTGGAACGGCGACATCGCGGCATACGCCGCGCCATGGCCTTGCGCCAGCGCGGCGGACGCGGCGCCGAGCAGGCCGAGCAGGCCGAAGGCGGCGGCCCGCACGAGGCTCCTGCATAACCCGCTACGCATGAGGATCCGGTGCATGGTCGTCCTCCGTGTCAAAACAGCTGCCGTAGCCCGGCGGTCAGCGTGCGCCGCGGGCCCAGCGCCGGGATGCTGCTGGTGGCGACGGTGCCGCCTTCGATGGTCGTCACCGTCAAGCCCTGGTCGTAATAGCGGCGGTCGCCGAGGTTCTGCACGCTGGCCCACAGCGCGAGGCCGGAGCGCAGCGTCCAGTTCAGGCCGACGTCCAGCAGCGCGGCACCGTCGTTGCGCTGGGTGTGCGCGGTGTTGTTCCAGTACGGCGGGAAGGCCTTGCCCTGCAGCGACAGCGTGAGACCCGGCGCCAAGCGCCATTGCAGGCCGAGGTTGGCGGTCCACGGCGGCACCTGGCCGAGCTGCTTGCCCACCGGGTCGGGCGGCGTCGCGGCCGGCGTCGTGTACGCTGAATTCGTCAGGTAGGCGCTGGTGCGCGAGACGCCGCCGTCGATGGCCAGCTCGGGCGTCGCCTGCCAGCGGCCCAGCAGCTCGGCGCCGCGCAGCCGCGCGCGGCCGGCGTTGACGTACTGGTTCACGCGCGTCACGCTGCCGGCGGCCAGCCCGCTGCCGGCGATCAGCGGGTTGCAGGTGGCGGCCGTGGTGCACAGCGGCGCGAATTCGATGAAGTCGTCCAACCGGTTGTCGTAGGCCGTGAACGAGACGCTGAGCCCGGGGCGCTGGAAGTCCCAGCCGATCTCGGCGCCGACGTTGGTCTGCGCTTTGAGCGCCGGGCTGGTGGCGGTGTAGCTGCTGCCGCTGACGAAGCTGCGGTACATCTGGTTCATGCCCGGCGCGGCGAAGTTGCGGTAGGCGGCGGCGCGCAGTGCCCAGTGCTCGTCGACGGTGTACTTCAAGCCCAGCCGCGGGTCGAAGCGCTGCGTCGAGGTGTCGGGCACGGGGTTGGCCAGCGTGCTGCCGTTGCTGATGATGCGGCCGTCGACGCTGGCCGCGCGCGCCTGCCACAGGTCCTGGCGCAGGCCGATCGTCAGCTCCAGCGGCACCTCGTCCAGCGGCCGCCAGCTGCCTTGCGCGAAGACGCCCAGGAAGCGGTGCTCGCCGCGCGCGACGATGGCCGCGGTCTGCGCGCTGGGGCCGTACAGCGCGAGATCGTCGTCGGCCGCGATGCGGCGCGCGTCGACGCCGATCTTGAGGTCGCTGACCGGCCCCAGCCGCGTCTGCAGGAAGACCGAGCCGCCGGCGTGGCGGTAGCGCGCGGCCTCGATCTGCGACACGTAGGGCACGGCGGCGGCCGGCGCGGCGTTGCTGTAGGCGGGGCTCTGGCCGGCGTTGGTGGTGTCCATCGCCGAGCGTCCGAGCCAGGCGTTGGCGTTGACGCTGCTGCCCGGCGCCGCCAGCCGCCAGCTGGCGCCGGCGCTGAGCTTGTAGCTGCTCCACGCGTTGTGCGCGAGGTCCCACACCAGCGACGATTCGCGCGCGCGGTGCGCCGACAGCCGGGCGTCGTAGCGCGCGTCGGCGGCGGGCGTGAAGACGGCGCTGAGCTGCAGGTCGTCGGAGCGCGAGGCGGTGGGCGCCATGCGCGGGTTGCGGTAGGCCTCCGGCGTGGGCGGGTCGCCGTCGCTGCCCGAGGCGCCGGCCAGCAGGCCCAGGCGCAGCGTCTCGGTGGCCAGCAGCGTGAGGCCGGCGTCGGCCGACCAGGTGCCGAAGCTGCCGGCGCTGAGGCTGACGCGCCGCTCGCCGCCGACGGGGTCGCGGGTGACGATGTTGACGATGCCGCCCATTGCCAGGTTGCCCCACAGGCTGGAGGCGCCGCCGCCGCGGATGACCTCGATGCGTTCGATCGCTTCTTTCGGGATCTGCCGCCAGTCGATGGTGCGGAAGTAGGGGTCGTTGGCTGGCACGCCGTCGACCATCAGCAGCGTGTTGACGTTGGTGGTGGTGCCGAAGCCGCGGATGCTGAAGACCTGCGAGGTGGGATGCAACTGGCCCGAAGGCTGGTTGAGCGCGAACACGCCGGGGATGCGGTTGACGATCTGCTCGACCGTGGTCTCGGGCGCCTGCTCGATCTGCTCGCGCCGCAGCACGGTGGTGCTGACGTCGAGGTCTTGCAGCCGCGTGCCGCGGGCGGCGGTGACGGTGACCGTCGGCGCGGCGGCCGACGGCGGGGGTTCCTGGGTCTGGGCTTGAGCCTGGGCGGCCAGCGCCAGCGGCGCCAGCGCGCACCAGACACGCTGAAAGGAATGCACGGGAAGTCTCCTGATCGCCGGCGGCCCACGAAGCGCATGGGGCGGCCGGCCACGGACAAGGGATCGACCGCGCGGGCGCCTTCAGTGCAGGCGCCGGGGCGATCGGGCTTGGCGGATCAGGCGATGACGGGTGGCGCGCGCGGCTGTGCGCTGGCCCAGGCGTGCAGCGTGCGCGGCGCCTGTAGGAAAAGCGGCGGCGGCGCCGCGCCGCGCAAGGGCAGGCTGACCAGCGGCGGCACGGCCGGCGGCGGCGCCAGGCCGGCGCCGGCCAGCGAGCAGAAGCTGCAGGGGTCCAGCGACAGCGCCTGGGCCGGCGCTGATGCCGGCGCGCCGCCGCCATCGGCGTCGGCCGCGGCCGTCGACACCAGCTTCAGGCCTTGCGGCGTGCAGACCTCGGCCCAGGCCGTGCCGTTGCCGGCCGCGAAGGCCAGCGCGCGCGACAGCGTCGGCACCAGCGCAAAGGCCAGCATCGCGGCAAGCGCGATCCAGGTGCTCAGGCGGCGATGACAGCGGGCGGCGGGCACGGCCGTGCAGTGTAAGCGCGCCGATAATCACTGGATGGCCATCCAGACCGACGACTTCGAGCCCGCGCGCCGCGTGGTCAGCGCCGCGCCGGCGTCGCCGGGCGAGGAAGCCATCGAGCGCGCGCTGCGCCCCAAGGGCCTGGCCGACTACGTGGGCCAGGCCAAGGCACGTGAACAGTTGGAGATCTTCATCCACGCCGCGCGCGGCCGCGCCGAGGCGCTGGACCACGTGCTGCTGTTCGGCCCGCCGGGCCTCGGCAAGACCACGCTTAGCCACATCATCGCCGCCGAGCTGGGCGTCAACCTGCGCCAGACCAGCGGCCCGGTGCTGGAAAAGCCCAAGGACCTGGCGGCGCTGCTGACCAACCTGGAGCGCAACGACGTTCTCTTCATCGACGAGATCCACCGCCTCTCGCCCGTGGTCGAGGAGATCCTGTACCCGGCGCTGGAGGACTACCAGATCGACATCATGATCGGCGAGGGCCCGGCCGCGCGCTCGATCAAGCTCGACCTGCAGCCCTTCACGCTGGTCGGCGCGACCACGCGCGCGGGCATGCTGACCAACCCCTTGCGCGACCGCTTCGGCATCGTCGCGCGGCTGGAGTTCTACACGGCCGAGGAGCTGACGCGCATCGTCACGCGCTCGGCCGGGCTGCTGACGGTGCCGGTCGACGCCGCCGGCGCGCTGGAGATCGCGCGCCGCAGCCGCGGCACGCCGCGCATCGCCAACCGGCTGCTGCGCCGCGTGCGCGACTACGCGCAGGTGAAGGGCAGCGGCCGCGTCGACGCGCTGATCGCCGACCGCGCGCTGCAGATGCTGGACGTCGACCCGCAGGGTTTCGACGTGATGGACCGCAAGCTGCTGGACGCGGTGATCCAGCGCTTCGACGGCGGCCCGGTGGGGCTGGAGAACGTGGCCGCGGCGATCGGCGAGGAAGCCGGCACGATCGAGGACGTGATCGAGCCCTACCTCATCCAGCAGGGCTACCTGCAGCGCACGCCGCGCGGCCGCGTGGCCACGCAGGCCGCGTACCGCCACCTGGGGCTGCTGCCGCCGGCGCGCGGCGGCGAGTTGTTCTGAACGAGCGGCGCGCGACTGCGACTGCGACTGCTACGGCTACCGCTACTGCGTGCGCGTGACGCAGCGCGCCGCGTAATTCGCCTCGAAGCGGCGCAGGTCGCTCACCTCGCCGGGCGTCAGCGTCGCCAGGCGCTCGTTCTTGGCGGCGATGATGCGGCGCATCTCGACGCACTGCGCCATGAACTGCTGCTGCTGGGCCTGGTCGCGCTGCGCTTCCAGCCGCGTCTGATGCTGCTCCTCGCGCTGGCCCTGCTTGCCGCGCATCTGTTCCTGGCTCCAGCGCTGGCGCGCCTGCGACTCGTTGGCCGAGCAGCGGCGGTTGTAGTCGTCGCGCAACTCGGCCTGGGTCGACATCGCCAGCCCGCGCTGGCCGGCGGTGCGCAAGCCGTCGTTCAGGCTGGCGCATTCGCTGCTCATGTAGCTCAGATAGTCAGGGGCGCGCGCCGCCGGCGCCGGCGTCGCGCTGCGGCGCACCGGCGGCGCTTCTTCCACCGGGCCGTAGCCGCCCAGCCGCGTGCTGCCGTCGGCCGGGCAGGGGCGGTTGCCGTAGACGTTGTTGCGGCCGCCGCTGTTGCAGCCGTAGGGCTGCGCCTGCGCCTGCGCCGGCGGGGCGAGCGTCAGCAGCAGCACCGACACGAGCGCCGGCAGGGCGGCCAGCGGCCTGCCGGGGCGGAATGGAAGCTCGAACATCGGGGACTGCAACGCGGCGGTTGGGACGGGCCGCAATTGTGCGGGTTTGTGGGCGTTGGTGGGGGCTGGCGCCCCTCGCCTGCGGGGCCCGGCGGCCGATAACGGGGAGGACCGCGCACGTTCCGAGACGCAGCGGCCGTGACGAATGTCATGGCCCTCGGCGACGCAGGCCCCGCGTAACACCTGCAAACGCCCAGCCGCTCAAGTCGCCGCTGCCAATGGCCGATAGCGCGGAGGAACAGGTGAGGACCCTCGCGCGCAGCCGGCTTTTCGGCGCTGCTGGTGCATCGGGCCCCGCCGGGAAGGCTGCCCATGCTGATCGACACCCTCTGCCGCAACGCCCGCCGCCGCGCCACCGCCAGCGCGCGCGGCTTCACGATGATCGAAGTGCTGATCGTCGTGGCCATCATCGCCATCCTGGCGGCGGTGGCAATGCCGTCGTACAGCGCCTACCTGCAGCGCGCCAAGGTGCCGGCCGGGCTGGATGCGCTGCAGTCGTACTTCACGCGCATGGAGCAGCGCTTCCAGGACACCGGCAGCTACAAGAAGACCACCGCCGGCGTCGATGCCTGCGCCATCGACCCGCCCAACTCGGTGACCAACTACACGGTGACCTGCGAGCTCGTCGGCACCGGCTACAAGGCCACCGCCACCGGCAGCGGGGCCATCTACGGCTACCAGTACACGATCGACGCCACCGGCACGCGCAAGACCGCGGCCCATCCCAAGGGCGCGCCGACGGCCAACTGCTGGTCGATCAAGGGGGGGTCATGCGACGCCTGAAGTCCCGCTCGCGCGGCATGACGCTGATCGAGCTGATGGTCGGCCTGGCCGTGATGGCCGTGCTGGCCACCGCCGCGGCGCCGTTCCTGGGCGACATGGTGGCCAATTCGCGCCTGCGCGAGGCCGGCAACCTGCTGTTCGGCGAAACGCTGCTGGCGCAGAGCGAGGCGATCAAGCGCAACACCACGGTGCGCGTGTCGACCAACGGCAGCAGCGTGCAGACGCTGGACATGACGGTGCCGGCCACGCCGGTGGTGCTGCGCGCGCGCACGCTGCCGGGCGCCGTGCAGGCGCCGGCCAAGACCTTCGATTTCGGGCCCGAGGGCCGGCCGGCGCCGTTCGGCACCGCGGTCTCGGTCAACCTCGCCGCCGCCAGCGCCACCTGCTCCGACGACCTGCGCTGCCCGGGGCTGCGCGTGGACGCCGGCGGCGCCGTGCGGCTTTGCGGCAACTACCTGGTGAGCTGCCCATGACGCGCGCCCGCGCCTCCCGGCGGCAGCGCGGCGTCAGCCTGATCGACGCGCTGATCGCCATCGCCATCCTGTCCTTCGGCCTGATCGGCATGAGCCGCATGCAGGGCCGCATGGTCAGCTCGGCCACCGATTCGCAACTGCGCACCGCGGCCACCGCGCTGGCCGACGAGCTGCTCAACACGGTGCTGGTGGATAACGCCAATGCCGCGTGCTACACGCTGCCGCAGGCCGGCGTCTGCGGCTCGGCCGCGGCCACCGCGCGCACCACGGCCTGGGCCGCCAAGGTGCTGGCCACGCTGCCCGGCACGGTGACCAGGGCCGTGGCGCTCGACGCCGCGACCGGCCGCATGACGGTGAGCGTCGGCTGGACCTCGCGCGAGCAATACAACGGCGCGCCCGACCCGCGCCAGATCCAGGTGGTGACCGATGTGCGCTGAACGCCCGCTCTCGCCGCGCCGCCAGCGCGGCTTCTCGATCATCGAGCTGATGGTCGGCATGGTGGTCGCGCTGATCGTCGGCATCGCCGCCTCCAGCAGCGCCATCGTCTTCACCGCCTCGCAGCGCCAGGGCATGGGCGTGGGCGGCGTCGCCGTCAACGTCACCACCGTGCTGGCGGCGCTGAAGAACGACGCCGCCAGCGCCGGCCTGGGCTTCTTCGGCGAGGGCGTCTACCTCTGCGACAAGATCAACATCTCGAAGGGCGTGACGGTGCTGTCCGACGGCGCCGCCTTCGTGCCGGTGCGCATCTCGCGCGTGGCCGGGCTCGACCGGCTGGACGTGATCCAGGCCTCGCGCGTGCAGGCCGGCGCCAGCGCGCGGCTGCAAATGCCGACCACCGGCGCCGACGCCGCGCTGGTGTCCAACCTGCCGGGCAACGTCGGCGACGCCGTCGTGCTGTCGCCGGCCGCCCCCGGCGACCCCTGCCTGCTGCGCAACATCACCGGCATCACGGCCGCCACCAGCGACGACCCGCAGAAGCTGGCCTTCGCCGCCGGCGGCACCTTCAACGACGGCGGCTTCGCCACCAACCCCACCTTCAGCGCCGCCGGCGGCAGCGTCACGCTGCTGGGCGGCGTGGGCTGGAGCCGCTACCGCCTGAACGGCACCGACCTCGTGCTGGACCGCGTGCTCGACGGCGGCAGCGCCGTGCTGGCGCGCAACGTGATGGCCTTCCGGCTGCAGTACGGCGTGTCCACCGGCGTGGCCGGCAGCAAGACGCTGCAGAACTGGGTCGACGCCACCGGCGCCTGGGCCACCGTCGACTCGACCACCATCGCCCGCGTGCGCGCGGTGCGCATCGGCGTCGTCACGCGCAGCCCGCAGCGCGACAAGGACTGCACCGGCCCCACCACGGTGGCCGACCCGCTGGAGCCCGCCAACACCATCGCGGTGGACGTGGCCGACCCGCAGTGCTATCGCTTCCGCAGCGTCACCGTGGTCGTGCCGCTGCGCAACCTGGTCCTGGGGATCAAGGCATGAGAACCCGACGACATGAACGCGGCGTGACGATGGTCGTCGTGCTGATCCTGCTGACGGTGATGCTGCTCGGCGGCCTGGCGCTGGCGCGCATGACCGAGGTCGGCACGCTGGCCGCCGGCAACGCGGCGTTCCGCGAATCGGCGGTGCAGGCCTCGGAGGTCGGCATCAACACCGCGTTCGCGTCGGTCGCCGTGCTGGCCAACGAGAACACCGACCAGGGCAACTGGTACCGCGCCGCGACGCTGGCCGACGATGCCAGCGGCCTGCCGACCTTCAACTTCGACAACGCCGCGCAGGTGACGGTGGGCGCCTACACGGCCAACTTCCTGGTCGACCGCCAGTGCGGCGGCGTGATGCCCGTCGTCGACCCGATGCGCCAGTGCCTGGTCAAGGTCGACATCGATCCGGAAAAGCCCGAGACCAACGACCCGAACAAGAAGGTCGACCCGCCGACCACCACGCAGTACCGCATCACCGCCCGCATCACCGGGCCCAAGGACACCCGGGTCTGGGTGCAGTCCCTGGTCAACAAGTAAGCACGGCGCTGCCGCCTGCCATTGCCGCCCGCGAGGTCCGCCATGAAGATCGCCCTCAATTTCGTCGTCTCGGTGTTCGCGCTCGGCGCACTGCTGGGCAGCACCGCCTCGCAGGCCACCAACGTGGCCGAACTGCCGCTCAAGGCCTCGGTGCTGGCCAAGCCCAACGTCATCTTCGCGATGGACGAGTCGGGCTCGATGGACGCCGAGGTGATGATCGACGGCACCTTCCAGGGCTGGTTCTACGGCAACTACCAGAGCACCGACCTCTACCCCAACGGCACGCGCCGCACCGGATCGGCCACCTACGACTGGGCGCTGCTCTACCTGTTTCCCAACGGCACCGGCGCCGGCAACCGGGTCTACGGCGATCCCGACAAAGCCTACGGCTACGCGATTCCACCGACCAACGAAGTGGCCTGGACGCGCTCGGCCGACTACAACACCATCTACTACGACTCCAACAAGACCTACGTGCCCTGGTCGCCGGGCTACATCAGCGGCACCACGGTCACCAGCTTCGGCGCCGCCAGCACCACGTCGGCGCGCTCGCACCCGGTGCTGGGCACGACGACGATGGCGCTCAACGCCGACCTGACGGCCAACGCGACCGACTGGAAGTTCACCTTCCTGGCGGGCATGACCATCCCGGCGGGTGCCGCCAACGTGCAGTGTTATTTCGCCGCCTACCCGGGCGGGCTGCCGTACACGGTGCCCACCAGCCGCGGCCTGTGCACGGCCACGATGACCTACTACCCGGCCACCTTCTGGAAGAAGGAGGCCTGCACCCTCAACGGCAGCAGTTGCATCAGCAACTACGACGGCGCCACGCTCAAGCGCTACGAAATCAAGGCCGGCAACACCTTCCCCTCGGGCCGCGCTTACGCCGCCGAGCTGCAGAACTTCGCCAACTGGTTCACCTACTACCGCAAGCGCCGGCTGATGCTGGGCGCGGCGATGGGTGGCGTGCTGGAGAACATGACCGGCCTGCGCATGGGCGTGGTGCCCTTCAACAACAACGTGGCGCCGACGATGTACGACGCCGACGCCACCGCGGTGGCGTCCAACCGGATGGCGGTGATCGGCAAGTTCTACACGGCCGAAGGCGACGGCGGCACGCCCACGAACACCACGATGGCCTACATCCGCAACCAGTTCAACACGAACACCAGCATCGTGCAGTACGCGTGCCAGCGCAACTCGTCGTTCATCATCACCGACGGCTTCGCCAACGACGGCCTCGTCGCGCCGCCCGCCTACAGCCAGGCGACCTACGGCGCCGCCACGCCCTATCAGGTCATCACCGCCGGCTCGCTGGCCGACAAGGCGCTGGCCTACTTCACGCTGCCGCTGCGCACGACCACCTCGCCGCTGCCCCTGGGCAAGGTGCCGCTGGGCAACCAGACGGTGCAGAACCCCGACCCCAACCCCAACCTGCACCTGACCACCTATGCGCTGACGCTGGGCATGAAGGGCACGCTGTGGCCGAGCGCGACCAACCCGTTCACCTCGCCGCCGGTCTGGCCGGTGCCGGTGTCCAACACCGCGTCGATGATCGACGACCTCTGGCACGCCACCATCAACGGCCGCGGCCAGATGTACGGTTCGAGCGACGCCGAAGGCACGGCCAACGCCATCCGCTCCGGCCTGCAGGACATCCTCAGCCAGGTCGGCGCCCAGGGCGGCGTGGCGGTCAGCACCGTCAACCTGCAGCGCGGCGACTCCAAGGCCTACTACGGCACCTACAACCCGGCGGGCTGGACCGGCGACCTGACGGCCAACCCGATCGACAAGGCGACCGGCGTGGTCAACACCACGGCCACGTGGTCGGCCGGCTCGCTGCTGCTGGCGCGCAACTGGACCGACCGCGTGATCGCCAGCTTCAACGGCACCAACGGCGTCGGCTTCACCGCCGGCGCGGTCGGCAGCCTGGTCAACCCGGGCAACGCCTGGGGCAACACCAACGATGTGATGAACTACCTACGCGGCGACCGCAGCGGCGAAGGCACGGCCTTCCGCACGCGCGTCAGCCTGATCGGCGCGGTGATCAACTCCGAGCCCGCCGTCGACCGCGACACCAACGTGGCCTACGTGGCGTCGGGCGAAGGCATGCTGCATGCCTTCGACACCAAGGGCGATCCGGGCAAGGAGCTGTGGGCCTACGTGCCGCGCGCCGTGCTGCCCGACATCGGCCAGACCACGTCGCGCTCGTACTCGTTCAAGACCCAGCTCGACGGCACGCCGGTGGTCGGCAAGAGCGGCGCCAACAGCAAGCTGCTGGTGGCCGGCATGGGCGCGGCCGGCAGCTCGTATTACGCGATCGACGTCAGCAGCCCGAGCGGCCTGACCGAGACGCAGCTGGCCGGCAAGGTGAAGTGGGAGTTCCCGCTGGCCGGCGACGCCAGCACGCAGAGCAAGGTCGGCCAGACCATGGGCAAGCCGGCCGTCGTGCGCCTGGGCAACGGCAGCTACGTGGTGCTGGTGACCTCGGGCTACAACAGCAGCTTCGACGGCAAGGGCCGGATGTGGATGCTCAACGCCGCCACGGGCGCGACGATCTACGAGTTCGTGACCACCGGCGGCACGCTGGGCGACGAGGGCGGCCTCGCCCACATCAAGCCCTTCTACGAGCCCGACGGCTCGGTGCGCTACGTCTACGGCGGCGACCTCAAGGGCAACCTGTGGCAGTTCGACCTGCAGGCGCAGACCACCCCGTCACTGGTGGCCGTGCTCAAGGACGGCAGCGGCAACGCGCAGCCGGTGACGGCGCCGCCCGAGCTGGTGTCGTACAAGAACAAGCGCATCATCCTGATCGGCACCGGCCGCCTGCTCGACATCGGCGACTTCGGCAGCTCGGCGGTGCGCACCTTCTACGCCATCGCCGACGGCACCACGCTGCCCAACGCCCGCTCCGGCCTGGCCCAGGTGGTCTACACCAAGGGCACCGACACCATCACCGCGCCGACGGTCGACTGGGCCACCGGCCGCGGCTGGTACATGGACCTGCCGGCCGGCGAACAGGCCAACACCGAGCCGGCGGTGGCGCGCGGGCTGGTGGCCTTCACCACCAACGTGGCCGGCGCGACCGACTGCTCGGCCTCGTCGTACCTGTACGTGATCAACCTCGTCACCGGCGACAAATCGACCGCGACCAACTTCGTCGGCACCACCATCTCGGCCACCGCCAACAGCTCGCGCGCCAGCCTGTGGCTGACCGAGACGGGCGACGTGGTGGGCACCGGGCAGACCACCGACGGCAAGCCGTTCAAGGTGAACGTCACGCCCAAGAAGATCATCGCCCCCAACAAGAACGCCTGGCGCGACGTGCGAAGGTAGGCGCTCGCGGCCGCGGCGCGGCCGTCAAGGTGAATAAGTCGCTGGACGCCGCCGCCGCCGCCTCGCTACGCTGGCCCTGCCCCGTATCGCCATCGGCGCGCGGGGCTTGTCCGGAGCAATGCGATGAAGGCTGTTTCGCTGCAGGTTCTGCCGGCCGCCGACGAAGCCCCGCCGGCCGTCAACGAGAAGATCGAACGCTGGCTGGCGCCCGCCGCGCTGGCGGTCGTCGCGCTGGCGCTGCTGTCGGTGCTGTTGTTGTAGACGAGGCCGCGCGCGCGGTCAGCCGCCGTCGGGCTCTTCGTCCAGGTGGCTGGTGTCGGCCCAGCCGACCAGCGTGAAGCCGGCGTCGCTTTGCAGCAGGCGGTTGACGCTGGCGTTGCCGATCTGCCAGCTGCGCGGCGCGTCGGCCGCGGCGCGGGTGGCGGCGCGGTACAGGCAGTCGAGCACGCCGCCATGCGACAGCAGCAGGATGGTCTGGCCGCGATGCCGTTCGGCCAGCGCGGCGCAGGCGCCCACGCAGCGGGCGTTGAACTCGGCCAGCGTCTCGCCGCCGGCCGGCGCGAACTGCGGCTCGCGCTTGCGCCAGCGCCGCGCGTCGTCGGGCCAGCGGCTTTCGATCTCGCTGAAGCTCAATCCTTCGAAAGCGCCGAAGCGGCGCTCGCGCAGTTCCGGCGCCATCTGCACGTCGAGGCCGGCGGCGCGCGCGAAGGGCGCGGCCGTGTCGCGCGCGCGCTGCAGGTCGCTGCTGTAGATGGCGTGCACCGTCTCGTGCGCCAGCGCCAGCGCCAGCCGCTCGGCCTGCCAGCGGCCGCGCGCGTTGAGCGCGATGTCGGTGTGGCCCTGGATGCGCGTCTCGGCGTTCCACGCCGTCTCGCCGTGGCGCACGGCGATGACGCGGGTCGATGCCGCGTGGGCCGCGTCGGCCACGCCGTTCAGACGCCCCAGACGATGGGCTCGCCGGCGGCGGCCGAGCGCTCCATCATCTGCACCATCGGCCACACGCGCTGGCGCAGGCCGACGCCGGCTTCGAGCTGCGGCTGCTCCTGGTCGTCGCCGTCGCTGCCGCCGTTGCCGTTGCCGTCACCGCGCTTGCCGGCGGCGGCTTCGGCCTCGGCCACCGCCGCTTCCAGCCGGCGCTGCAGGGCGGCCAGGTCGGCCACCTCGAAGATGCCGCTGGCCGCCGGCTCGCGGCCCAGCAGGCGCAGCAACTGGTCGCCGTTGGGCCCCAGCATGATCAGGTCGCCGGTGGCCTTGCTCTTGAACTTGTAGATCATCAGCCTCGCCTCGACGGCGGGGAAAAGGGCCGCCGTCAGCGCTGATTGTGCGCCGAGCTTTGCGCCAGGCGCTGCGCTTAACCCACCGCCGCGCCGCCGCGCCGCAGCAGCCGCTGCTCGAAGCTCAGGCTGTCCAGCGGCGCCGAGAACAGGAAGCCCTGGAACTGCGCGCAGCCCTCGGCCTGCAGGAAGGCGCGCTGCGGTTCGGTCTCCACGCCCTCGGCGATCACCTGCTTGCCCAAAGCGCGCGCCATCTGCAGGATCGCGCGCACGATGCCGGCGTCGCTCTCGTCGTCGGGCAGGCCGCGCACGAAGCTGCGGTCGATCTTGAGCTTGTCGATCGGAAAGCGCTTCAGGTAGGCGAGGCTGGAGTAGCCGGTGCCGAAGTCGTCGATCGACAGCCGGAGCCCCAGCCGCGACAGCGCCTGCAGCCGGCGCAGCGCTTCGTCGGCATGGCGCACCAGGATGGATTCGGTCAGCTCCAGCTCCAGCAAATGCGGCGGCAGGCCGCTGACGGCCAGCATGCTGGCCACGCGGTCGATGAAGTTGATCTGCTGGAACTGCAGCGCCGAGACGTTGACGGCGATCGGCATCGGCGTGCCGCGCTCCTTCCACAGCGTGGCCTGGCGCATGGCCTGCGACAGCACCCAGTCGCCGATGGCGATGATGAAGCCGGTCTCCTCGGCCACCGGGATGAAGCGCGCCGGCGAGACGTCGCCCAGCTCGGGGTCGCGCCAGCGGATCAGCGCCTCGGAGCCGACCACGCGGCCGCTGGCCAGGTCGACCTGCGGCTGGTAGTTCAGCCGGAAGCGGCCGCTGACCAGGGCCTGGCGCATCGCGTGGTCCAGCCGCATGTGCTGGCGCAGGTCGTCCTCGACGCGCGGCTGGTGCAGCCGGAAGTTGCCGCGGCCGGCGTCCTTCACCTCGCGCATCGCCGCCTCGGCGTGGCGCACCAGGTCGTCCAGCGTGCGGCCGTGCTGCGGGCACAAGGCCACGCCGATGCTGCAGGTCAGCGTGAACTGCGCGCCGTCGACGTGGCTGGGCTGCGCCACCGCGGTCAGCACGCGGCGCGCCAGGGTCTCGGCGGTGGCGCTGTCGGCGCCGGGCAGCAGCACCGCGAACTGGTCGCCGCCGACGCGCGCGATGTCGTCGCTGTGGCGCAGGCAGCCCTGGATGCGCTGCGCCGCGGTGCGCAGCACCTCGTCGCCGACGCCATGGCCCAGGCTGTCGTTGATCTGGCGGAAGCGGTCGAGGTCGATCAGCATCAGCGCGAAGGCCTCGCCGGCGCGGCGCGACTGCGCGGCGGCTTCCAGCACGCGCTCGGACAGCCGGCTGCGGTTGGGCAGCCCGGTTAGCCCGTCGGTGGTGGAGAGCTGCTCGATGCGGCGGTCGGCGGCGAGCTGGCGCGTCAGGTCGCGGAAGCTGTAGACGCGGCCGGCCGGGCGGCCGCGCTGCCACAGCGGGCGGCTGACGCGCTCCAGCACCTGGCCGGCGTGCAGCCGGAGCTGCTCGCTGCTCGACAGCAGCGCGGCGTCCTGCACCGCCGCCAGCCGGCGCTGGTAGGCCTCGGGGTCGTCGACGCTGCGACGCATCCAGTCGTGCACCTTGGCGTCGTCGCGCACCTCCAGCAGCGACTCGGGCATGTTCCACAGCTGGGCGAAGCGGTGGTTGAACGAGCGGATGCGGCCCGCCAGGTCGGTGACGAGGATGCCGTCGGCCGTGGCTTCCAGCGTGGCGCGCAGCTCGGCGGCGGCGGTCTCGCGGTCGTCGCCGGCCTGCTGCTCGGCGCTGCGGTCGCGCAGGCTCACCAGCAGGTGGCTGGCGGCCGCCGCGCCGGGCGCGGTGACGGGGCGGATGCAGCGCTCCACGTGCAGCAGGCGGCCGTCGCCGGCGCACAGCAGCGCCTGCGAGTGCAGGCTGGCGGGGGCCTGTTCGTCCAGGCCCTCCCAGTAGCTCAGGTCCTCGGGCGTGGCCAGCAGGCTGGCGGCCGGCGCGTCCAGCAACTCGGCCAGCGGCCGGCCCAGCAGCGCGCAGGCCTGGGCGTTGGCGGCCACCACGCTGCGGTCGGCCAGCGCAACCACCCAGGCGGCCAGCGGCAGGCCTTCCAGCACCGCCATCCAGGGCGGGGCCGGGGGCGGCGGGAGCGTGGCGACCACGTAGGGCGTGCTGCGGCGCAAGGCGGAGGACATCGGGTACTGCTGGGAACGGCAACGGCAACGGCAACGGGCACGCGTCAATGCAGGGGCGGCGGCGGCGCGGTGGCCGCCGGTGCCGGCGCGTCGTCGGCGGCCGGCTGCACGTCGAAGAAATAGGCGACGCGCCCGCGCGGCGCCAAGTAGGCGGCGGCCGCCGGCGGCAGCTTGCCCGGCTGCAGGCTGCGGCGGATGCCGAGGTCGGGCTGACGCTCCAGGTCGAGCAGCAGCGCTTCGTCGCGCGGCACCTTGGGGTCGTGCACCAGCACCCGCGGCTTGAGCGGCCGCGCGCTGTTGACCTGCATGACCATCGCGTAGCGGTCGTCGGTGAGCTGCACCACCGAACCGGCGGGGTAGACGCCCATCATGCGGATGAAGCCGCTGAGGATGGGCATGTCGAACTTGCTGCGGCTCTGCGCGAACAGCACCGACACCGCCTCGTGCGGCGTCAGCGCCGTCATGCGCGGGCCCGGGTTGCACAGGTTGTCGTAACGATTGACGAGCGCCACCAGGCGGGCCGCGGCGCTCATCGCGTCGAGCCCCAGGCGGGCCGGGAAGCCGCTGCCGTCGGCCAGCTCGTGGTGCTGCGCCAGGATCTGCAGCACCTCGGGGCCCAGCGCCATGCGGCGGCCGCGCGCGACGCCCAGGCTCACGTGGTCGCGGTAGGCCTTCAGCTCGGCGGCGGAGAAGGCTTCGTCGGGGTGGTGCACGCGCACCGGCAGGTCGAGCTTGCCGATGTCGTGCAGCAGCGCGCCGGTGCCCAGGTCGAGCAGCTCGGCCTCGGGCAGGCCGAGCGCGCGGCCCATCAGCATGGAGACCACGGTGACGTTGAGCGCGTGCGCGGTGATGCGGTCGCCGCCCTGGGTGGACAGCAGCCGGATGCACAGCTCGCCGTCGCCCAGCATCTTGTCGAGCATGGCGCGCGCCAGCGCCTGCGCCTGGCGCGCGGCGGCGGGCGGGTCGGGATTGAGCAGCCCGTTGACCTCGTGCAGCGCCGCGGAGGCCTCGTCGTACTGCGCCTCGCAGCGCTGCAGCGCGTCGCGCTGGCGCTGCAGCAGCGCGCGGCGCTCGGCGGCCTGCGCCGCGGCGCTGGCCGCGGCGGCGGCGCCCTCATCGGCCGCGGCCGCGCCGCCGGCCAGTGGCACCACGCCGTCGGCTACGCCGCCGGCCGCGCCGTCGTCGTCGACCAGCTCGCTCTTCTCCGGCACCCAGATCACCTGCTTGAGGCCGAGGCCACGGATGGTGGCGATCTGCTCGCGCGAAGCGATGCGGAAGTTCGACAGCGGAAACGGGTGCGACATCCAGCCCAGTTCCAGGCGGACGAACATGCCGATCTTCAGGTCCTGGACGGCGATCGCGGTGGACATGGGCGAAGTCTTGAAAACGGTGCACGGCAACGCCGCGCTTGGCTGCGCTTTCGGCATCGCGAGGCCGCGACTTGAATCGCGCCGCGTGGCGCGGCGGCAGCGCGGCGCGAAACGTGCAATCGGTCATGCCGCGGCCGCGCCGCCGGCGCCGCTAGCATTGCCGTGAAAACCCAGCTGGAGACGCCCGTCATGACCACCCCACAAGCCTTCATCTGCGATGCCCAGCGCACGCCTTTCGGCCGCTATGGCGGCGCGCTGTCGTCGGTGCGCACCGACGACCTTGGCGCACTGCCGATCCGGGCGCTGATGGCGCGCAACGCTAAGGTCGACTGGGAGGCCGTGGACGACGTGATCTACGGCTGCGCCAACCAGGCCGGCGAGGACAACCGCAACGTCGCGCGCATGGCCGCGCTGCTGGCCGGGCTGCCGCAGGCCGTGCCCGGCGCCACCGTCAACCGCCTGTGCGGATCGGGCCTGGACGCGCTGGGCACGGTGGCGCGCGCGATCAAGGCCGGCGAGCTGCAGCTGGCCATCGCCGGCGGCGTGGAGAGCATGAGCCGCGCGCCTTTCGTGATGCCCAAAGCCGAGAGCGCCTTCAGCCGCAGCAACGCCGTCTACGACACCACCATCGGCTGGCGCTTCGTCAACAAGCTGATGAAGGAGCAGTACGGCGTCGATTCGATGCCCGAGACGGCCGAGAACGTGGCCGCCGATTTCAGGATCGAGCGCGAGGCGCAGGACCGCATGGCGCTGGCTTCGCAGCTCAAGGCCGTGGCGGCGCAGAAGAGCGGCTTCTTCGACGCCGAGATCTGCCCGGTGACGCTGCCGCAGAAGAAGGGCGATCCCGTCGTCGTGGCCCAGGACGAGCACCCGCGCGCGACCAGCCTGGAGGCGCTGGCCAAGCTCAAGGGCGTGGTGCGCCCCGACGGCAGCGTGACCGCCGGCAATGCCAGCGGCGTCAACGACGGCGCCTGCGCGCTGCTGGTGGCCGGCGAGGCCGCGGCGGCGCGCCATGGCCTGACGCCGCGGGCGCGCATCGTCGGCATGGCCACCGCCGGCGTGGCGCCGCGCATCATGGGCATCGGCCCGGCGCCGGCCACGCGCAAGGTGCTGGCGCTGACGGGCTTGAGCCTGGCGCAGCTCGACGTCATCGAACTGAACGAAGCCTTCGCGGCGCAAGGCCTGGCGGTGCTGCGCGACCTCGGCCTGGCCGATGACGATGCGCGCGTCAACCCCAACGGCGGCGCCATCGCCTTGGGTCACCCCTTGGGCGCCAGCGGCGCGCGGCTGGCCACCACCGCGGTGAACCAGCTGCACCGCAGCGGCGGCCGCTACGCGCTGTGCACGATGTGCATCGGCGTCGGGCAGGGGATCGCGGTGATCCTGGAAAGGGTGTAGGCGTCAGCGCCCGAACAGGCCCAGCCGCTGCGCTTCCAGCGCCGCCTCGGCGCGCGAGCTGACGTTGAGCTTGCGGTAGATCTGCTTGACGTAGTCGGCGATGGTGTGCCGGCTCAGGCCGAGCTGCACGCCGATCTCGGGCAGCGTGTAGCCTTTGGCCACGCGCAGCAGCACTTCGCTTTCGCGGTCGGTCAGCGAGACGTTGACGAGCTGCGTGTTGACCTGCGGCTTGGCCTTGTTGGCGAAGTAGGCCATCACGCGGCGCGCGATGCTGGGCGACAGCGGCGGCTCGCCCTGGCTGATGCGCTGCAACTGCTCGGTGATCAGCTCGCGCGGCTGCTCCTTCAGGATGTAGCCGAAGGCGCCGGCCTGCAGCGCGGGGAACAGGTGCTCGTCGTCGTCGTGGATGGTGACGACGACCGACTGCGTCTCGGGCTGCACGTCGCGCAGCTTGGTCACCACGTCGACGCCGGAGCCGTCGGGCAATCCGAGGTCGACCAGCGCGAGGTCGAACTTCACCGCCGTCACCAGCGCCAGCGCGTCGGCGACGCGGGCGCTCTCGGAGATCTGCGAGTCGGGGAAGACCTGCAGCACCAGCTTGCGCAGCCAGGCCCGGATCTCGGGCAGGTCTTCGAGCAGGAGGATGGTCTTCATGGCGTCCCGGCGGCAAGGCCGCAGCAATTCATGCTACGGCTTATCGGCAGCCGATCAGGAAGCTTCGAGGGCGCGATCGAGCGGAAGCGTGAGGCGTATCACGGTTCCGAAGCCGGGCCCCGATTCCACCAGGCACTGGCCCTGCAACTGCTTGGCGCGCTGCTTCATCGTGGCCATGCCGTGGCCGCGGTCGAGGCGGCCGTCGGCCTCGCTGCTGATGCCTTCGCCGTTGTCCTGCACGACGAGCTGGAAGTCGCCGTCGGCCACCTGGCATTGCACGCTGCAGTAGCTGGCGCCCGAGTGCTTGATGATGTTGCTGGTGGCCTCGCGCAGGATGCGCGTGGTCTGCACGTAGGCGCGCGCCGACAGCGTCTGCGGCAGGTCCTCGGGGGCCGACCAGTCGGCCTCGATGCCGGCCTGCGCCAGGCGCGACACCACCTCGGCGCGCCAGTCGCCCAGGGCGTCGGCCAGGCGCACGGCGCGGCCGGTGAGGCCGCGCACCGACAGCCGCATCTCTTCCAGCGCCTCGCGCGCCAGCGTGCTGATGCGGTCGTTCTCGCTGGTGTGCACGATGGTCAGCAGCTTGGCGCCGAGGTCGTCGTGCAGGTCGGCGGCGATGCGCTTGCGCTCGCGCTCGGTCACCTGCTCGATCTTCAGCTCCGAGAGCTGGCGGAAGTTGCGCTCGATCTCGGCCGTGGCCTCGCGCACGCGCTGCTCCAGCAGTGCGCGCCCGGCCTCGGCCTGGCGCAGCGCCTGGCCGTGCTGCTGCACCAGGCGCAGGCCCATCAGCACCAGCAGCAGCGGCGTCATCAGCTGCGCCAGCCGCGCCAGCATCGACGGCGTGCTGACGCGCTGCGCCCAGACCTCGATCAGCGCCGACACCGCCATCGCCGCCAGCAGCGCCGCCATCAGCCAGAACGACGCCGAGCGGCCGCGCCATTGCCGCCGCAGGTGGAAGACGGCGGCGGCCACCGCCTCCAGCGCCAGCAGCGCGGCCCAGGCCGTCACCAGCGGGTACAGCCACGACGCGCCGGCCAGCGCCAGGCTCAGCGGCATCAGCAAGGCCTGCAGCGGCAGGCCGACGTCCACCCAGCGCAGCCGGGCGCCCGCGTAGCGCAGCAGGAACTGCACGCCGGCCCAGGTGACCAGCGGCAGCAGCGAAGCCAGCAGCAGCTCGGCCGCGGGCTGCGGCAGCGGCCAGTCGCGCAGCCACAGCCGCGCGCCCAGCAAGGCCCAGCCGACCGACAGCGCGCCGAAGTAGGCCAGGTGGCTTTCGCGGCGGTTGAAGAAGCCCAGCACGAACATGAAGCCGCCGGTCAGCAGCAGCGTGGCGCCCAGCGCCTGCGGCATCGTCACCTGCACGGCGGTGCGCCAGCGCTGGCGCGCCTGCAACTGTGGCAGCGGGCCCAGCGCCAGCGCCGACAGCGCGCCCGCGCGGTGGCGCGAGCCGACCTGTGCCAGCGGATAACCCACCACCTTCAGGTCCAGCTGGTTGACGCCGGCGCGCAGCAGGGCGGCGGGCAGCGTGACGAGCTGCGGGTGGTCGCAGTCCATCGTGTAGGGCTCGTCCATCTGCGTGCCGCGGTGCACGACGTGGCCGTTGAGCTGCACCTCGAAGCTGGCGCAGACATGCGTGGCCAGCAGCGCCAGCGGGTCGTCGGCCTGCGGCGCCGGCGCGGCATTGAAGCGCACGCGGTACCACACCGGCCCGCTGCTGCCGGGGTGGCTGCGCGACCAGTCGTCGGGCAGCGCCACGGTGCGCGCCGGCGCGCCTTCGGGAAAGCGGCTGTCGTCGCCTTCGGCGCTGAGCGCCGAATCGATGTGCAGCGCCTGCGCGGCGGCCGGCGGCGGCGCCAGCGCCAGCAGCATCCCCGCCAGCAGCCACAGCCCGATGGACAACAGCAGACGGGTCGACGACGGGGGGCTTCGGCGGCGGGGCATGGCGGCAGCGGCGATTGTGGCGGCGGCCCTGCGCGGGCACGGCGCCGTCGCAGCGCGACAATGCGCACTTCTGCCGCCGCCAAGCCCTCGCACCCACCGCCGTGATCCGCCGCCACACCCTGCCCGGCACCGACAACCGCCGCCTGGCCCACGTCTGCGGGCCGCTCGACGAGAACCTGCGCCGCATCGAAGCCGCCTGCGGCGTGACGCTGACGCGGCGCGACCAGCAATTCCGCATCGACGGCCCGCGCGCCGCGGTCGAGCGCGCCGCCGCGCTGCTGGACGCGCTGTACGCGCAGGCCGCCCAGCCGATCGACGAGGCGCAGCTGGCGCGGCTGCTCGCCGCCGACGGCCCGGCGGCGGCCGCCGCGGCCGGCGACGACGCGCCCATCGTCCTGCGCACCCGCCATGCCGAGCTGAGCGGCCGCACGCCCAACCAGATGCAGTACCTGCGCCAGATGTTGCAGCACGACATCACTTTCGGGATCGGCCCGGCGGGCACCGGCAAGACCTTCCTGGCGGTGGCCTGCGCGGTCGACGCGCTGGAGCGCCAGGGCGTGCAGCGCATCGTGCTGACGCGCCCGGCGGTGGAGGCCGGCGAGCGCCTGGGCTTCCTGCCCGGCGACCTGGCGCAGAAGGTCGACCCCTACCTGCGCCCGCTGTACGACGCGCTGTACGACCTGATGGGCTTCGACCGCGTCGGCCGCGCCTTCGAGAAGGGGCAGATCGAAATCGCGCCGCTGGCCTTCATGCGCGGGCGCACGCTCAACCACGCCTTCGTGATCCTCGACGAGGCGCAGAACACCACGCGCGAGCAGATGAAGATGTTCCTCACCCGCATCGGCTTCGGCAGCCGCTGCGTGGTGACCGGCGACACCAGCCAGATCGACCTGCCGCGCGGCGTCGACAGCGGGCTGCTCGACGCCGAGCGCGTGCTGCAGCGCGTGCAAGGCATCGCCTTCACGCGCTTCACCGCCGCCGACGTGGTGCGCCACCCGCTGGTGGCGCGCATCGTGCAGGCCTACGAGCGCTCCGACGCGCTGGCGGCCAAGGCCGCCAAGGCCTTGCCGCCGGGCGACGCCGCATGACCCCCGCGCTGCAGCTGTCGCTGCAGTTCGCCGACCCGCGCCACCGTGCCGAGCTGCCGCGCCACCACGTGCGGCGCTGGATGCGCGCCGCGCTGCAGGCGCCGGCGCAGATCGCCGTGCGCATCGTCGGCGAGGACGAAGGTCGCGCGCTCAATCGCGATTGGCGCCGCAAGGACTACGCGACCAACGTCCTCACGTTCGACTACGAACGCGAGCCCCTGGTGCTGGCCGACCTCGTGCTCTGCGCCCCGGTGGTCGAGCGCGAGGCCGCTGCCGAGGGCAAGCCGCTGCAGGCGCACTACGCCCACCTGCTGGTGCACGGCGTGCTGCACGCCCAGGGCTGGGACCACGAGCGCGCCGCCGACGCCCGCCGCATGGAAGCGCGCGAAAGCGAGATCGTGCAGGCGCTCGGCTTTGCCGATCCGTATCGGCGTTAGCTCATGAAGACGCCGCGCCCACTGATCGTTGCGCTGGTCGGCATGACAGCAGCGGCCGCCATCGCCGCCGCGCCGCCGCCGCCCGCGCTGCAGGCGCAGCTGGAGCAGGCCGTGCAGGCCCACGAAGAAGGCCGCCTCGACGCGGCGCGCCGCGCCTTCGAGGCGCTGGCCCGCCGCGGCGTGCCGGCGGCGGCCTTCAACCTGGGCGTGATGCACCTCGACGGCGAAGTGCCCCACGCCGATGTGCAGCAGGCGCGGCGCTGGTTCGAGCGCGCCGCGGCCGCCGGTTTCGTGACGGCGCAGTTCGCGCTCGGCCAACTCCATGAAAGCGGCCGCCTGGGCCGGCGCGACCTGGCGCAGGCGCTGCAGTGGTACGAGCGCGCGGCGCTGGCCGGCAGCGTGCCGGCGCAGCTGGAGATGGGCACGGCGAGCTTCCTCGGTCGCGGCCGGCCGCAATCGGCCGCCGAGGCGGCGCGCTGGTACCGCGAGGCGGCCAAGGGCGGCGACGTGGCCGCGCAATACCTGCTGGCCTCGATGTACGAGCACGGCGACGGCGTCGAACGCGACCTGCGCCTGGCGCGCTATTGGTACGAGGCGGCGGCGAAGAACGGCGACGAGGCGGCGCCGGGCAAGCTGAAGGCGCTGGACGCGGCCGGCGCCGCGGCGGCTACAGCACCACCTTGACCATCGGGTGCGAGCTCAGCGTGCGGTACAGCTCGTCGAGCTGTTCGCGGCTGGTGGCGGTGATGGTGATGGTCAGCCCCAGGTAGTGGCCTTCCTTGCTGAGGCGGCGCTCGACGGTGGCGGCGTCGAAGCCGGGGTCGAAGCGCCGCGCCACGTCGACGATGGCCTCGGCGAAGCCGTCGACGTTGGCGCCCATCACCTTGATCGGGAAGGCGCTGGGGTACTCGATCAGGCTTTGTTCGGGCGGAATGTCGGCAGCCATCGCGGGACTCTCGCTTCCTTCAGATCGACATCGTGCGCTTGGCGGCCTGGTAGGCCTCGTACAGCCGCGCGTACACCGGACCCGGCTTGCCGCGCAGCGCGCCGTGGCCCACCGGCTGGCCGTCGATCTTGGTGACCGGCAGCACTTCCTTGGTGGCCGAGCTCAGCATCACCTCGTCGGCGGCCAGCACGTCGGCCTCGGAGATGGGGCGCAGGTTGTAGGCGATGCCGGTTTCCTCGCACAGCTCGCGCAGCAGCTCGACGCGGATGCCTTCCAGCACATGCTCGCTCTTGGGCGGGCCCAGCAGCGCGCCTTCGTGGACGATCCACACGTTGCTGGCCGCCGCCTCGGTCAGCCAGCCGTCGCGGAACATCAGCGTCTCGGTCGCGCCGTGGTCGGCCGAGATCTGGCGCGCCAGCACGTTGCCCAGCAGGCTGGTGCTCTTGATGTCGCCGCGCTCCCAGCGGAAGTCGCGCGCGGTGACGCAGGCCACGCCGTGGTGGCGCTGCTCGGCGCTGGCCGGCTTCATCGGGTTGCACATCATGAAGACGGTGGGCGTCACGCCCTCGGGCATGACGTGGTCGCGCGGCGCCACGCCGCGGCTGACCTGGATGTAGACCACCTGGTCCTCGGCGCCGGTGCGCTCGTGCAGCGCGGCCACCAGGCGGCGGCAGCGTTCGAGCCACTGCTCGCGCGTGGCGGGGTTGGCGATGCGGATCTTGGCCAGGCCGCGCGCCATGCGCGCCATGTGTTCGTCGAAGCGGAACAGCCGCTGGCCGTACACCGGCGTCACCTCGTAGATGCCGTCGCCAAAGATGAAGGCGCGGTCGAGCACGCTGACCTTGGCCTGCGACAGCGGCAGGTACTCGCCGTTGAGGAAGCAGAGGTTGTCGTTCATGCGAAAGATTGTGGCACGCGCCCTTGCTACACCGTGGGTTTACGCCGCCGTGCGGCGCAGCACCTGGCCGGCGCGCGCGTCGGTCCAGCGGCCGCCGTCCAGCGCCAGCTGCCCGTTGACCAGCACCTGGCGGATGCCTTGCGGCAGCGTGGTGGGTTCGTCGAAGCTGGCGCCGTCGATCACGCGCGCCGCGTCGAACACCGTCACGTCGGCGGCCCAGCCGGGCCGCAGCTCGCCGCGCGCCGCCAGGCCGAAGCGGCGCGCCGTCAGCCCCGTCATCTTGTGCACCGCGGCTTCCAGCGCCAGCACGCGGCGTTCGCGCACGTAGTGGCCCAGCACGCGCGGGAAGCTGCCCCACAGCCGCGGGTGCGGCACGGCGTCGTGCGGCAGGCCGTCGGAGCCGATCATCGCCAGCGGGTGCGCGAGGATGCGGTCGACGTCCTCGTCGCTCATCGCGAAGTAGATGGCGCCGGCCGGCTGCAGCCGCTCGGCCAGCGCCACCGGGTCGACGCCGCGCTCGGCGGCCATCGCCAGCAGCGAGCGGCCGGCCGCCGCCGGCTCGGCGCGCGACCAGGTGATGCGCACGTCGGCCGACTGCGCCACCCGCGCCGGCAGCAGCATGGTCGACGAGGCGACGTAGGGATAACAGTCGAAGCAGACGGATTGCTGGCGCGCCGCGGCCTCGATCAGCGCCAGCGTCTCGACCGAGCGGCCGTGGTTGCTGCGCCCCATCAGCTTGTGGTGCGACAGCACCAGCGGCGCGTTGACGGCGCGGCCCACCGCCAGCGCCTCGCGCAGCGCGTCGTCGATCGCGTCGGCCTCGTCGCGGATGTGCATCGTGATCAGGCCGCGGCCGTCGCGCAGCGGCTCGGCGACGGCGATCAGCTCTTCGGTCGTCGCCGCGCGCGCCGGCGGGTAGTAGACGCCGGTGGACAGGCCAATCGCGCCGGCGTCCAGCGCCTCCGCCAGCGCGGCCTGCATGCGCGCCGTCTCGGCCGCCGTGGCGGCGCGCGACAGGTCGGCCACGTGGCCGATGCGCAAGGTGGTGTGGCCCACCAGCGCGGCGGCGTTGAGCACCGGCTGCGCGGCGCGCAGCGCGGCCAGGTAGTCGGCAAAGCGCGCGTGGCGGAAGCGCTCGCGGCCCATCAGGTCCAGCGGCGGCGGCGGATCGTCGGTGACCAGCGGCGCCAGGCTGACGCCGCAGTTGCCGGCGATCACCGTGGTCACGCCCTGCGCCAGCTTGGGGTGCGGCAGCGGGTGCTCCAGCAGCAGCGCGTCGTCGTGCGTGTGGCAGTCGATGAAGCCGGGCGCGACGATCTGGCCTTCGGCGTCGATGCGGCGCCGCGCCGCGCGGCCTTGCAGCGCGCCGATGGCCGCGATGCGGCCGCCTTCGATGGCCACGTCGGCGCGCTGGCGCGGCGCGCCGCTGCCGTCGATGACCTCGCCGCCTTCGATCAGCACGTCGAGCATCGCCGGCCTCCGCGTCGTCGCTACTTGATCCAGAGCCGGATGGCGTCCCAGGCGCGGCCGAAGATGCCGGCCAGCTCCACCGGTTCCAGCACCGTCAGCGGCACCTCGGCCACCGTGCTGCCGGCGGCGGTGGCCACCTTCAGCGTGCCCACGCGCTGGCCGGCCGCGAGCGGCGCCACCAGCGGGTCGTTGCGCTCGATGGTGGTCTTGAGCTTGTCGCCTTCGCCCTTGGGCACGGTGACGTAGATGGCGCCGGGCGCGCCCAGGCGCGCGGTGGCGCTCTTGCCCTTCCACACCGGCGCCAGCTGCACTTCCTTGCCGGCCTCGAACAGGCGCAGCGTGTCCCAGGCCTGCCAGCCCCAGTTCAGCAGCTTCTGGCTTTCGGCGGCGCGCGCTTCGCGCGAGGCCGTGCCCATCACCACCGACAGCAGCCGCCGCTTGCCGGCCGGCGTGTCGCGCGCCGCGCTGGCCACCAGGCAATAACCGGCAGCTTCGGTGTAACCGGTTTTCATGCCGTCGACCGTGGGGTCGCGGCCGAGCAGCATGTTGCGGTTGTCTTGGCGGATGTTGTTGTAGCTGTACTGGCGCAGCGAGTACAGCGGGTAGAACGTCGGGTGGTCGGTGATGATCTTGCCGGCGATGGTGGCCACGTCGCGCGCGCTGACGTAGTGCCCCGGCTCGGACAGGCCGGTGACGTTCTTGAACTGCGTGTTCTTCAGCCCCCAGGCCTGGGCCTGGCGGTTCATCATCGCGACGAAGTTCTCCAGCGTGCCGCCCACGGCCTCGGCCAGCGCCACGCTGGCGTCGTTGCCGCTTTGCACGATCATGCCCTTGAGCAGTTCGTCGACCTTGGGCGTCATCGTGGTGTCGATGAACATCAGCGAGCCGCCGCCCTTGCGCTCTTGCCACGCGCGCAGCGAGACCGGCAGCGTCTGCTCCAGCGTGAGCTTCTTGTCGCGGATGGCGTTGAACACCAGGTAGGCCGTCATCAGCTTGGTCAGCGAGGCGGGGTCGGCCTGCGCGTCGGCGTCGCGCGCGGCCAGCACCTGGTTGCTGCCGAGGTCGATCAGGATGTACTGGCGCGCCGCGATTTCGGGCGGTTGCGGCAGTTGCGCGTGCGCGGGCACGACGGCGGCAAGGGACAACAGGGCTGCCAGCAGCAGGAGAAAGCGTCGCATCGGAAGAAGAGGAGAGTCGAAGAAGGGTCGAAAGGAACGGTCAGCGCCAGGCGCCGACCACGATCTGCTTGAGCAGCGCGAGCTGCCCGTGGAAGAAGTGGCCCGCGCCCGGCACCACGGTGACCGGCAGCGCCTGCGGCCGCGCCCAGTCGAGCACGGCGGCCAGCGGCACCACGTCGTCGGTCTCGCCGTGGATCAGCAGCGTGTCGTGTGATACGGGCTCGGCCGGGAAGTTCACGACCGCCGGCGCCACCAGCACCAGGCGCTGCGGCGGCGCGCCGGCGGCCGCCAGCCGCGCCGCGGCCTGCGTGGCGATGGCGCCGCCGAACGAGAAGCCGCCCAGCGCCAGCGGCAGCGCCGGCGCGCGCAGGGCCTCGATCACGGCCAGCGCGTCGTCGACCTCGCCGCGGCCGTGGTCCCAGGCGCCGGCCGAGCCGCCGACGCCGCGAAAGTTGAAGCGCACGGCGCGCCAGCCGATCTGCACGAAAGCGCGCGCCAGCGTCTGCACGACCTTGTTGTCCATCGTGCCGCCGTGCTGCGGATGCGGGTGGCACAGCACGGCCACGCCGCGCGGCGCCGCGCTACCGTCGGCGGCGGCCGCGGCCGCCGGCTCGTCGACGGCGCATTCGATCGCGCCGGCCGGGCCGGCGATGCTGCGCCGCTGGGTGCCGGCGTTCATCGGCCGACGTTGGGGGGCAGCAGCAGCCGCTCGACGACCTCGCCGTGCTGGAGGTGGCGCTCGATGATCTCGTCGATGTCCTGGCGGTCGACGTAGGTGTACCAGGTCTCGTCGGGGTAGACCACGGCCACCGGGCCGCCGGCGCAGCGGTCCAGGCAGCCGGCCTTGTTGACGCGCACGCCGCCGGGGCCGGCCAGGCGCTCGGCCTTGATGCGCGACTTGCAATGCTCGAAGGCGCCTTGGGCGTCGTGCTGCGCGCAGCTCGCTTCGCCGTTCTTGCGCTCGTTCAGGCAGAAGAAGATGTGGTGTTTGTAGTAGCCCATGGCGCGATTCTAGGAAGCCGGGAAAGCCATGCCGCGGTCAGTCGCGCGGCGGCCGCGCCAGGCCCGTCAGCAGCCAGACGATGGCCGCATACGGCCACAGCAGCCCCAGCCATTGCGTCAGGCCGTGGAAGTGCACGAAGCGGCCCTGCTCCCAGTCCTGCAGGTTCTGCGCGAAGTAGGGGTCGCCGCCGGCCTGCGGCACCAGCACGACCAGCGCCGTCAGCGCCACCAGCGCCAGGCCTTGCACCAGCCGCCGCGGCAACGGCGCCAGCAGCAGCGCCAGCACCGCAGCGGCGCCGGCACCGTAGGCGGCGGCCGGCGTCATCCAGGCCAGCGCATGGGCGGGGCCGAAGTTGAGCAGCGTCGACAAGGTCATCGCCGTGAAGCCCAGCACTAGCGCGCCGGCGGCCAGCACCAGGCGGCGCAGGCCCGGCAGCGTGACGGCGTAGGCCAGTAGCACCGGCGCCAGCAGGCCCAGCGTGGAAGCCAGCGGCTCGGCCAGCGGGCCGCGCACCGGCGCCGCGTCGGGCGCGGCCAGTGCGCGCGCCAGCGGCTCGGCCCAGCTCACGTCCTGCAGCACGTCGAGCACGGCTTCGCGCAGGCGCTCGCCGACGGCGCCCAGCCCCCAGGGCACGGGGGTGGGGAACAGCAGCCCGAAAGGCCACAGCATCAGCAGCGCCAGCGCGCCGGCGCTGTGGCCGGCAAACCAGCGCTGGCGCACGCGGTGCCAGCGTTGCAGCCAGCCGCCCAGGTACAGCAGCGAGGCCAGCGCGGCGCCGCTGCCGGCGCCCAGGCTGTTCATCGCCCAGTCTTTCAGCGACGGGTGGCGGCTGGGCAGGAAGTGCTGCGTGACCTCGGTCGCGTAGGCCAGCGCCGAGGCGCTGAACATCGCGACGGCGAGCGCCGTGGTCACGTGGCCGCCGCCGCGCAGCACCGCGATGCAGATCAGCAGCCCCAGCGGCAGGTAGCCGAAGAAGTTGAAGGCGTCGTCGAGCGGCGTCTTCCACGGCGGCCAGGGCAGCAGCAGCAACTCGGGCAGGCGATGGCCCGCCGGCCAGCGCCAGCCGGCGAAGGGATACAAGCTGGCATACAGCACCAGCGCCGTGAAGGCCAGGGCCAGCGGGACGGCCGAACTGCGATGGCCGGTGTACACGCGAAGCGTCCGCTCGGAAAGGCTAGAAGGGCTTGACGACCACCAGCACGACGATGGCCGTGAACAGCAGCACCGAGGTTTCGTTGAACACGCGGTACCAGCGATGGTTGCGCTTGTTGGCCAGTTGCTCGAAGTCGCGCAGCAGCCGGCGGCAGACATGCTGGTAGCCGATGGTCGCCAGCACCAGCAGCAGCTTGGCGTGCATCCAGCTGTTGCCACGGCCGAGGCCGACGCCGTAGCCCAGCCACATCAGGAAGCCGAGCAGCAGCGCCACCACCATCAGCCCGTTGGCAAAGCGGTAGAGCTTGCGCGCCATCAGCAGCAGCCGCTCGCGTTCGGCGTGGCTGTCGGGCGCCACCTGCGCCAGGTTGACGAAGATGCGCGGCAGGTAGAACAAACCGGCAAACCAGCTGGCGACGAAGACGATGTGGAACGCCTTGACCCACAGGTACGAACTGCCCATCGATCGATTATCGGCGGCTCATTTGGCGTGCCATTGGCCTGCACAAAAAAAGAGGCCCCGAACCAAGTCGGGGCCGGCAAGCCTTATCGCTGTCATCACGGTAAGGCACCTGCTCAGGGAGGAAAAGCAGGGAACGACAGCCTCGCAGCTATCATTCGCCGACCACTCTAGCAGACGTTCCGGGCGCGCGCCATGGGGCGAACGACAGCGTCGGCGAGCCGCCGGCGGCGCCGTTCGGCATTGGCAAACCGACGCCGCGACCGTTGTCGCTGGCTTTGTCGTTGCTCCCCGCATGCCTGCCGCCGCGCCCGAAAGGCCACGCCTCATGCCCGTCCCCCATCCCCATGCCGCGCAAGCGCCGTTCCCCGCCAACCGGCCGCGGCGGCTGCGCCGCGACGGCTTCACCCGCGCGCTGGTGCGCGAGGCAACGCTCGCCAGCGACGACCTGATCCTGCCCGTCTTCCTGCTCGACGGCCAGCGCCAGCAGCAGGCCGTGGCCAGCATGCCCGGCGTGCAGCGGCAAAGCCTGGACTTGCTGTTCGGCGTGGCCGAGCAATGCCTGTCCTTGAGGGTGCCGGTGATGGCGCTGTTCCCGGTAATCGACCCGGGATTGAAAACGCCCGACGGCCGCGAAGCCACCAACCCCGACGGCCTGGTGCCGCGCGCCGTGCGCGAGCTGAAGAAGCGCTTCCCCGAGCTGGGCCTGTTGACCGATGTCGCGCTCGACCCCTTCACCAGCCACGGCCAGGACGGCCTGCTCGACGACAACGGCTACATCCTCAACGACGAGACCGTCGCCGTGCTGCAGCAGCAGGCGCTGGTGCAGGCCGAGGCCGGCGTCGACATCGTGGCGCCGAGCGACATGATGGACGGTCGCATCGGCGCCATCCGCAGCGCGCTCGAAGAACGGCGCCTCATTCACACGCGCATCATGGCCTACAGCGCGAAGTACGCCAGCGCCTTCTACGGCCCCTTCCGCGACGCGGTGGGCAGCGCCGGCAGCCTGGGCAAGGCCGACAAGAAGGTCTACCAGATGGACCCCGGCAACAGCGACGAGGCGCTGCGCGAGGTCGGGCTGGACCTCGCCGAAGGCGCCGACATGGTGATGGTCAAGCCCGGCATGCCTTACCTCGACATCGTGCGTCGCGTGAAAGAGCAGTTCCGCGTGCCGACCTTCGCCTACCAGGTGAGCGGCGAGTACGCGATGCTCAAGGCCGCTGCCGCCAACGGCTGGCTGGACCACGACGCGGTGATGATGGAGTCGCTGCTCGCCTTCCGCCGCGCCGGCGCCGACGGCGTGCTGACCTACTTCGCGCTCGACGCCGCGCGCCAGCTGCGCGCCGCCTGAGGCGCAACCCCGGGGCCCGGCGCGATGCGCGTGTTCCTGATCACCGCCGACCGCTTCACCCCGCTGGACGATCTGCCCGAGGCCTTGCCGCCCAGCGGCTTCATCTGGGTGGGCAGCGGCCGGCGCGAGTTCGAGCTGCGCAACGCCGAGCTGCAGGCCGCGCTGCTGCGCTGGACCGGCGGCCAGCTGGTCGACCTGCACGTCTCCGACCTGCTGAACAACCAGCTGCCCAGCCACTTCGACGACACCTCGTGGTACGACCTGATGGTGTTCCGCCGCCTGGCCGCCGGCGCCGGCAGCGAAGGCTTGTTCGTCGACGACGAGCACGGCACGCTGGCCTCGGCACGGCAGGCGCTGGAGGCCATCGACACCAGCCCCGTGGGCTTTGCCATCTTCGACCGCGTGCTCGTCACCGTGCACCCGGCCGACTGCGCGGTGCGCGAGTTCTTCGCCCAGCGGCTGCAGACCATGGCCTCGGGGCAGGAGCAGCGCGGCGCCTCGCGGCTGCCGACCAGCCCGGCCGACCTGATGCTGCGCATGTGCAACCACATGGTCGACGGCTACCTCGACCTGCGCCGGCTGCTGACGCGCCACTTCGGCACCCTGCAGCACGAGCTGCTGGACCCGCGCGGCCGCTTCAACGACTGGCGCGTGCTGCTCGACGCGCGCAACACGCTGCACCTGCTGGACGACCTGTGCGAAGACCAGCGCGCCGCGATGCAGGAGTGGATCGACGCCATGGACGAATGGCCGACCGAAGGCGACCCCGCGCGCCGGCGCGAGCGCGAGCTGCTGCGCGTGCGCTCGCGCGACGTGCTGGAGCACGTGGAGCGCGTGCTGACCCACGTGCGCCGGCTGGAGCAATCGGCCGAGGCCGCGGTGCAGATGCACTTCTCCGCGCTCGGCCACCGCACCAACGACATCATGCGCACGCTCACCGTGCTGACCGCCGTCTTCCTGCCGCTCAACCTGATCACCGGCTTCTTCGGCATGAACTTCGACGGCCTGCCGCTGATCCACTCGTCCACCGGCATCTGGATCGCCGCCGGCATGATGGTGGTGGTGTTCGTCGTGCTGGTCGGCTACTTCTGGCGCAAGCGCTACCTGGGCCGGCTGCCCCGATGAGCTTCACGCGCCGCCAGCTCGTCCTGCTGGTGCTGCTGACGCTGGTCTGGGGCTTCAACTGGCCGGTGATGAAGGTCGCGATCAGCGGCTGGCCGGGCGCCCCCGACCCGTACCCGCCGCTGGCCTTTCGCGCGCTGTCGATCGCGCTCGGCCTGCCGCTGCTGGCGCTGGCGCTGCGCCTGATGCGCGTGCCGCTGGCGGTGCCGCGCGCCTACTGGGGCGAGCTGCTGCGGCTGACGATCAGCAACATGCTGGTCTGGCACCTGGTGCTGGTGGTGGCGCTGCAGGCGCTCAGCTCGGGCCGCGCGGCCATCCTCGGCTACACGATGCCCGTGTTTTCGGCGTTATGGGGCGCCTGGGTGTTCGGCGAGCGGCTCAGCGCGCGCCAATGGGCCGGCGTGGCGGCCGCCGGCCTCGGCGTGGTGCTGCTGCTGGCGCACGAGTTCACGCGGCTGGCCGGCGCGCCGCTGGCCGCCGGCGCGGTGCTGGCCGCGGCCTGCGTCTGGGCCTACGGCACGCACCGGCTGCGCCGCAGCACGCTGCCGGTGCCGATGCCGGCGGCCGCCTTGTGGATGACGGCGATCAGCGGCGCCGGCGTGGCGCTGGCGTCGATCGCCTTCGAGCAGCCGCAGTGGCGCTGGCCGCCGCCGCAGACGCAGTTCGCCATCGTCTACAACGCCATCGGCGTGTTCGCGTTCGCGCAAGTCATCTGGCTGGTGCTGGCGCGCAGCCTTCCGCCGATCGCCAGCACGCTCAGCGTGATGCTGATCCCCGTGCTCGGCGTGTTCAGCGGCGCGCTCGCGCTGCGCGAGCCGCTGCACTGGCAGGACTTCGCCGCCGTCGCGCTGATGGTGCTGGCCATCGCCGCGGTGCTGGTGCCGCGGCGCGAGCGCTGACAGGCAAGCTCGACTCACGCCCGACCCGCCGCGCCCTTACGATGGGCCATGACGACCGGGCTCGATGCCTTGCTGGCCACCGCCGCGCTGCTGGCCGCGCTGGCGCTGCGGCCCTGGCGCGCGGTGGGCGCGGGCGGGCCGCCGTGGCCGTGGCTGGCCTGGGCGGCGGTGATGCCGCTGCTGTGGGTGGCCGACCGCTTCGTGCACGTGCCGCTGATCCAGCCGCTGTCGGGCGCCTGCCTGCTGGTGCTGATGATGGGCTGGCCGCTGGCCATGCTGTCGCTGCTGCCGGTGACGCTGCTGGCGGCCTTTGCCGGCGGCCTGGCGCCGGCCGACGCGCTGCACCGCGCGGTTTGGCTGGGCGTGGTGCCGGGCACGCTGGCACTCGGCTTCGGCATGGCGCTGCGGCGCTGGCTGCCGCACCACCTGTTCATCTACATCCTCGGCCGCGGCTTCTTCGGCACCGCCATCTGCACCGCGCTGGCTGGCGTGGCTTCGACCTGGCTGCACGGCACGCCGGGCGGCCTGGGCGCCGCTGACCTGATGCTGGGCCGCTGGCTGGCGGCCTGGGGCGACGCCTGGTTGTGCGGGCTGTTGGCGGCGATCTTCGTCGCCTACCATCCGCAGTGGCTGGCCACCTACGCCGACCGGCTGTACCTGCCGCCCAGCCCTCGACCCTGACCCGCCCGAAGGAGGCTTCGCATGGCCCGTCCCGCCGACTGCTCCGACGCCGAATGGCAGGCCCGCCAGGACCTGGCGGCCTGCTACCGCATCTTCCACCTGCTGGGCTGGACCGAGATGATCTACAACCACATCTCGCTGCGCGTGCCCGGCCCCGAGCGCCACTTCCTGATCAACCCCTTCGGCCTGCACTACAGCGAGGTCTGCGCCAGCAACCTGCTGAAGGTGGACCTGCAGGGCCAGGTGATCGGCGACAGCGCCTACAAGGTCAACGCCGCCGGCTTCCACCCGCACGCCACGCTGCACGGCCAGATCGACGACTGCCACTGCGTGATGCACACGCACACCACCGCCGGCATGGCGGTGGCGTCGTCGGCGGCGGGGCTGCAGATCACCAACTTCTACGCCGCGCAGCTGGGTGGCCGCGTGGCGTACCACGACTTCGAAGGCATCACCGTGCATGCCGACGAGGGACGGCGCATGCTGCAGGCCATCGGCGACAAGCCCGCGGTGATCCTGCGCAACCACGGCCTGCTGGCCTGGGGGCCGCGGCTGCCGGGCACGCTGTACACGCTGTGGATCCTGCAGCGCGCCTGCGAGATTCAGCTCGCCGGCGCCGCCTTGGGCCCGGCGCTGGAGATCCCGCGCGAGATCCAGCTCAAGTGCCAGGCCGACGCCAAGGTGGTGAACACCAACCCCGACTTCGCGCGCGAGAACTTCGACGCCCTGGTGCGCCTGGTCGACCGCCAGGACCGCCGCTGGCGCGACTGAGCTAACGCTTCATCAAAGCGGCGCCAGCGGGATGCCGCCGCCGTGCTCGTCGGCCTGCAGCACGGCCAGCAGCGTGTCGAGGTCGGCCTCCAGCCGCTGCAGCGTGGGCGGGTCCAACTCGGCCAGCGCCGCCGGCAGCACGCCGGCCAGCGGGCCCGGGGCCTTGCGCAGCAGCCGCTCGGCCGGCGGCAGCAGCCGCAACTGCACGGCGCGGCGGTCGCTGCCCTTGCGCTCGGCCACCACCAGCCCGGCGGTGGCCAGCGCGCGCACCAGGTTGCTGGCGGTGGTCTGGTGGATGTCCATGCGCTGCGCCAGGCCGGTGACGCCGATGCCGGGCTGCTCGGCGATCAGGCTCAGCGCCCACACCTGCGCGCCGCCGATGCCGGCCTTCTTCTCCACCTGGCGGAAATGCGTCTTCACGGTGTTGAAGATGCGGCGGAACTGGCGCAGCACGCGGGTGCTGGCCACGCTGCGGTCGGCGGCGGCGGTCATGACGGTGATGGCGGTGATGGCGGTTATGGCGCTTATGGCGGAACGGGCGAGCTTCGTGGATCGTTGGGCGTGCCGGGCCGCGGCGGGTTGCCGTCGGCGGCCAGGCGGGCCAGCAACTGTGCCACCTCGGCCGGGTTGCGCAGCGCAAAGCGCGCCTGCGTGCGCGCGCCGGCGCGGCCGACGCGCACCGTCAGCCACGGCGGCGGCGCGCGCTGGAACACCGGCTCGTCGTTGACGTCGTCGCCGGCGAACAGTGCGCTGTCGCAGCCGCTGCGCTGCAGCAGCGCGTGCAGCGCGTCGGCCTTGTCGGGCGCGGCGGCGGCCACCACGTTGAACACCTGCTTGCCGCCGTAGCCCTTCAGCGCCGGCGGCAGCGTGGCTTGCAGCGCCTGCAGCAGGCGCAGCGCGCGCGCCGGGTCGGGCGCGCCGCGGTAGTGCAGCGCCAGCGCGGCGCCCTTGTCTTCCACGCGGATGCCGGCGGCGTCCAGCGCGGCGGCCTGTGCCGCCAGGCCGCCGTGCCATTCGCGCAGCGGCTGGCTCCACGCGGCGACGGCCGCGCTGCCGTCGTCGGCGCCGTGGCAGCCCACCAGGTATTGCGGCTCGAAGCCCAGCCGTGGCCGCAGGTCGCCGCGCGCGCGGCCGCTGATCACCGCCACCGGCCAGCGCAGGCCCAGGCGGCGCAGGTCGTCGGCCACCGCGGCGGCCAGGCGCACGCCATCGGGCCGCGGCGCGATGGGCACCAGCGTGCCGTCGAAGTCGAAGGCCAGCAGCGGCCGGCCGCTGCACAGCCGCTGCAGCGCGGCCAGCCCGGCGGCGGAGAACAAATGCGCCGGCGGCGGCGGGCGGCTAGACATTCACGTCGTTGGGCTGGTGGCGGCGCACCCGCGCCTCGATGCGCGCGCGCAAGCGCCAGCGGCCGGCGTCGGCCAGCATGCGGCCGGCCCAGCGGTAGACGTTGAACTCGCGCACCGTGCTGCGCAGGCTGGCCATGCGTTCGCGCTGCTCGGCCGCCGGCATGGTGGCGGCGCGGTGCAGCGCGTCGGCGGTTTCTTCCACGTGGTACGGGTTGACGATCAAGGCCTCGGGCATCTCGCGCGCGGCGCCGGCGAAGCGGCTGAGCACCAGCACGCCTTGCAGGTCGTCGCGCGCGGCGACGAACTCCTTGCACACCAGATTCATGCCGTCGTGCAGGCTGGTGACCACGCAGATGTCGGCGGCGCGGAACAGCTCGTTGACGGCGTCGGTCTCGTGGTGCGTGGCCAGCAGGTGCACCGGCTGGTAGCCGGGGCGGCCGAAGCGACTGTTGATGCGGTCGGCGGTCTGCTGCACGCGCTGCTGGAAGCTGCGGTATTCGTCGAGCGCGCTGCGCGTCGGCGCGGCCACCTGCACGAAGACGAAGCGCTCGATCCACTCGGGGTGCTTGTCGAGCAGCCGCTCCACCGCGTTGAGCCGCTCCAGGATGCCCTTGGTGTAGTCGAAGCGGTCGACGCCGACGGCCAGGCAGGCGGTGGGCGGCAGCTGCAGCCGCTCGATCACGCGGCGCCGGCACTCGGCCACCGGCGGCATCGGCGCCGCGTCCTGCAGCGCCTCGTCGGGCCAGGCGATGGAGATCGGATAACTCTCCACCAGCGTCTCCTTGCCGCCGAAGGCGATGGTCGAGTGCTCGTGCTCGATGCGCGCTTCCAGGTGGCGGTCGACGGTCTCGATGAAGTTCTTGCAGTGGTAGCGCGTGTGGAAGCCGAGGATGGTGCTGCCCAGCATGCCTTGCAGGATTTCGCGCCGCCAGGGGCAGATGCCGAAGCTCTCGGGGTTGGGCCAGGGGATGTGCCAGAAGGTCAGGATGGTGGCCTGCGGCAGCTTCTCGCGCACCATCGCCGGCAGCAGCGCGAAGTGGTAGTCCTGCACCAGCACCACGGGGTCTTCGCTGCGCGCCTCGGCCACCACGGCGTCGGCAAAGCGCTGGTTGACGGCGCGGTAGGCCTGCCAGTCGCTTTCGCGGAACACCGGCCGCACGTGGGCCACGTGGCACAGCGGCCACAGGCCTTCGTTGGCGAAGCCGTAGTAGTAGCCCTGCTCCTCCTCGGGCGTCAGCCAGATGCGGCGCAGCCAGTAGTCGTCGTGCCCCGGCGGCACCGCCACGCGGTCGCCGCGGTCGACCACCTCGCGGTCGGCGCTGCCGCTGCCGTGGGCGATCCAGGTGCCCGAGCAGGCGCGCATCACCGGCTCGACGGCGGTCACCAGGCCGCTGGCCGGGCGGCGCACGACGATCTGGTCGCCTTCGCGCTCGTGCAGGTAGGGCTCGCGGTTGGAGACGACGATGATCTGGTCGCCGCTCAACTGCGTGCGCAGCAGGCCGCGCAGGCGCTCGGGCGTCCATTCGCGCTCGGGGCCTTGCGAGCGGCGGTACTCGTCTTCCAGCTCGCGCAGGCGGCCGCGCAGTTCGCCGGCCAGCGGTTCGAGCTCGGGCGCCGCCATCGCCGGCGAGAACGGCGTCAACAGGCCTTCGCCGCGCAGCAGCGCGCGCGCGCCCTTGACCCAGCCGCGCCAGCTGATCTGCGCCACCACCACGGTGATCAGCGCCATCGCCAGGCCCAAGGCGGCGAGCAGGCCGATCAGGTAGCGGCGGCTGTCCTGGCTGCGGCGGTCGATGAAGCTGAGGTCGTGCAGCAGCACCAGGTGGCCGGCCAGCACCGGCGGCCGCACATCGGCGATGGCCGCGCTGGCCGGCGCTGCGGGCGCGACCGCGGGCTCGATTTCGCCCGGCGCCCAGTCGGGGCCGGGGCCCTCGGCGGCGGCCGGCGTGCCCGGCGCCGCGCCGTAGACCGGGTGCACCGTCACCAGCACGCGGCCGCCGGCCAGCGTCACCTGCGGGTCGGTGGCGGCGGCCCGCTCGCGCCAGTTGACGCAGCTCGGCTCGGTCGGAAAGCGCTCGGTGCGCTGCAGCAGCCGGTCGTCGGCGCTGCACAGGCCGATGCCGACCAGCCGCTCGTCCTGCGTCGCGCGCTCGAACAAGCCCTGCAGCCGGCCGGGCCTTCCGGCGGCCAGCGCATCGGTGATCGAATCCGACAACGCGTGCGCGACCAGCAGGCCGCGGCTGCTGAGGTCGCGGCTGAACCAGCGCAGCGTCATCTGGTCGAGCAACGGCACCGACAGCACGGCCGCGGCCAGCAGCGTCAAGGTCAGCGGCAGCAGGAATCTCAACTGAAGGCGCAGGGTCTTCAGGGCCATGAGGGGGGGAGAAATCGCATTTGCATTGCCACAAATGTATAACCATGGCTGCCACCGCCCGCCGAGGAATCCCCACCGTGAGCATGCCCACTTCGCCAACCCCGCTTTCGACGGCGCCCGCGCGCGCCCGGCCCGCCGCCCTGGCGGCCACCGCCGCTTCGCTGGACCTCGCCCTGGTGGGCAACGGCAGCGTCGGCGCGCTGGTGGCGGCCGACGGTCGCATCGTCTGGTGCTGCCTGCCGCGCTTCGACAGCACGCCGGTGTTCGACGCGCTGCTCAACAGCCGCGACGGCCTGCCGGCGGCCGGCAGCTTCGCCATCGAGCTGGAAGGCATGGCGCGCCACGAGCAGGCCTACGACCCCGGCACCGCGGTGCTGCGCACGCGGCTGTGGGACGCCCAGGGCCAGGGGCTGGAGATCTGCGATTTCGCGCCGCGCTTCATCCACCACGACCGCCTGTTCCGCCCGGCGCAGCTGGTGCGCCGCGTGCGGCCGCTGGCCGGGCACCCGCGCATCCGCGTGCGGCTGCTGCCGCAGGGCGACTGGGGCGCGACGGCGGCGCTGGTCACCCGCGGCAGCCACCACCTGCGCTACGTGCTGCCCGAGATCACGCTGCGCCTCAACACCACGGCGCCGCTGACCTACGTGGCCGAGGGCACGGCGTTCGAGCTGTCGGGCGAGCTGAGCTTCCTGCTCGGCCCCGACGAGACGCTGGCCGGCGGCATCGACGAGACGGCCGGCGACTTCGAGTCGCGCACGCGGCTGCACTGGCAGCACTGGACGCGGCGCTTGGCCGTGCCGCTGCAGTGGCAGGACGCGGTGATCCGCGCCGCCATCACGCTCAAGCTGTGCCAGTACGAAGACACCGGCGCCATCGTCGCCGCGCTGACCACCAGCATCCCCGAGGCGCCCGACAGCGGCCGCAACTGGGACTACCGCTTCTGCTGGCTGCGCGACGCCTTCTTCGTGGTGCGCGCGCTCAACAGCCTGTCGGAGATGGGCACCATGGAAGGCTACCTGCAGTGGCTTTACAACGTGGTGCGCGGCGCCGACGGCGGCCACGTGCAGCCGATGTACGGCATCGGGCTGGAGCGCGCGCTGCCCGAATCCATCGTCGCGCAGGCCGCCGGCTACCGCGGCATGGGCCCGGTGCGCGTGGGCAACCAGGCGCACGAGCACTTCCAGCACGACGTCTACGGCAGCATCGTGCTCGGCGCGGCGCAGGCCTTCCACGACCACCGGCTGTTCCGCCGCGGCACGGTGGACGACTTCGCGGCGCTGGAGCTGATGGGCGAGCAGGCCTGGGCGCTGCACGACAAGCCCGATGCCGGCATCTGGGAGCTGCGCACGCGCGCCCGCGTGCACACCTCGTCGGTGCTGATGTGCTGGGCGGCGTGCGACCGGCTGTCGCGCATCGCGCAGGCGCTGGGCCTGCAGCCGCGCGCCGCGCTGTGGACGCAGCGCGCGGCGCACATCCGCGAGCTGATCCTCACGCGCGCCTGGCACGCCGGCCGCGGCGCCTTCGTCGAAAGCCTGGACGGCGAGTTCCTCGACGCCAGCGTGCTGCTGATGGCCGAGGTGGGCTTCCTGCCGGGCCGCGACCCGCGCTTCGTCAGCACCGTCGACCGCCTGGTTGAGGTGTTATGCGACGGCCCCTGCATGCGCCGCTACGAGGCCGCCGACGACTTCGGCCGCCCCGAGGTGGCGTTCAACGTCTGCTCGTTCTGGCTGGTCGACGCGCTGGCCCGCATCGGCCGCCGCGAGCAGGCGCTGGAAGCCTTCGAGGCGCTGCTGGCCGCGCGCAACCCGGTCGGCCTGCTCAGCGAAGACCTGGCCCCGGCCAGCGGCACGCTGTGGGGCAACTTCCCGCAGACCTATTCGATGGTGGGCATCGTCAACGGCGCGATGCGTTTGAGCGCGCCCTGGGACAGCGTGATCTGACCGGCGCCGCGCCTATCGGCGCCAGAAGCTGGGGGTGAACAGGACGAGCACGGTCAGCAACTCGAGCCGCCCCAATAACATGGCAAACGTGCAGACCCAGGTCTGGAAATCCGTCAGACTGCCGTAGTTGACGGCCGGGCCCACCTCGCCGAGGCCGGGGCCGATGTTGTTGACGCAGGCCAGCACGGCGGTGAAGGCGGTCACCGCGTCGAGGCCGCTGAACAGCAGCAGCATCGTCAGGCCGACCAGCGAGGCGCCGTACATCATCATGTAGGCGATGACGCTGTGCATCACGCGCTCGCTCACCGCCACGCCGCCCAGCACCACCGGCGTCACCGCGCTGGGGTGCAGGATGCGGATCAGCTCGCGGCGCGACTGCTTCAGCAACAGCAGCATGCGAACCATCTTGATGCCGCCGCCGGTGCTGCCGGCGCAGGTGGCGAAGCAGCCGAGCAAAATCATCAACAGCGGCGCGAACAGCGGCCACTGCGCATAGTCCAGCGTCGTGAAGCCCGAGGTGGTGGCCACCGAGACGACGTGGAAGGCCGTGTGGCGCAGCGCCTCGCCGAAGTCGGCATAGGCGCCGTCGACCGTGAGGTAGCCGGCGATCAGCAAGATCGTGCCCAGCACCGCGCCGACGAAGGCCTGCGCCTCGGCGTTGCGCAGCAGCGGCAGCAGCGAGCGCGCGCGCCAGCTCACGAAGTACAGCACGAGGTTGACGCCCGAGAGCATCATGAAGAACATGGCCACCGCCTCGATGGCCGGCGAATTCCAGTGCCCGAAGCTGGCGTCGTAGCGCGAGAAGCCGCCCAGGCTGACGGTGCTGCACATGTGCAGGAAGGCGTCGACCCAGCTCATGCCGGCGGCGTGGTACGACCACAGGCAGGCCAGCGACAGCAGCCCGTAGCTGACCCAGATTGCGCGCGCCGTGTCGGCGATGCGCGGGGTGAGCTTCTGGTCCTTCATCGGGCCCGCCGTCTCGGCCTTGAACAGCTGGCTGCCGCCGACGCCCAGGATCGGCAGGATGGCCACCGCCAGCACCACGATGCCCAGCCCGCCGACGAAGGTCATGAAGCAGCGCCAGACGTTGACCGACAGCGGCAGCGCGTCCAGCCCCGACAGCGCGGTGGCGCCGGTGGCGGTGAAGGCCGACGCGGCCTCGAAGTAGGCGTCGGTGATGCTCAGGCCGGGAATCGCCAGCCGCAGCGGCAGCGCCCCGAACACCGGCAGCAGCAGCCACACCAGCGTGACCAGCAGGAAGCCGTCGCGCGGCAGCAGCTCGCGGCGGAAGCGCCGCGTCGCCAGGCTCATCGCCAGCCCGGCGGCCAGCGTGATGGCGGCCGACAGCACGAAGGCGTCTTCGGCGTCGTCGTGCTCGTGCATCGCAAAGGCCAGCGGCACCGCGAACAGCAGCGAGAACATGACGACCAGGCGCCCGACCAGCGCGATGACGGCAAGTGCGCCCATCGGTTGCGGCGCCCGTCAGAACATGAAGGTCGCGCTGACCTGGAACAGCTTCTCGACCTGGCGGATCAGCCGCTTGCGCGGCACGAAGATGATCACGTGGTCGTGCGCCAGCACCGTGGTGTCGTGGTGGGCGATCAGCACGCGCGGCTTGGCATAGCCGGGCTCGACCTCGCTGCCGTCGGCCAGGTGCAGGCCGCGCACGAGGGCGCCGATGTGCGTGCCTTCGGGCAGCGCGATCTCGTCGACGCGGCGGCCGGCCATGCGGCAGGTCTTGGCGTCGCCGCGCACGATGCCTTCCAGCGCCTCGGCGGCGCCGCGGCGCAGGCTGTGCACGGCCTCGACGTCGCCGCGCCGCACGTGCGCCAGCAGCTCGCCGATCACCGCGTGGCTGGGCGAGATGGCGATGTCGATCTGCGTGCCCTGCACCAGGTCGGCATAGGCGCGGCGGTTGATCACCGCCAGAACGCGCCGCGCGCCCAGGCGCTTGGCCAACAGGCAGGCCATGATGTTGTCTTCGTCGTCGTTGGTCAGCGCGAGGAAGAGGTCGAGGTCGGCCACGCCTTCGTCGCTGAGCAGGTCTTCGTCGGTGGCGTCGCCGTTGAGCACCAGCACGCTGCCCGGCAGCTCGGTGGCCAGGTAGTCGCAGCGCGCGCGGTTGGGCTCGATGATCTTCACCTGGTAGCGCCCGGCGATCTCGCGCGCCAGCCGCAGCCCGACCTTGCCGCCGCCGGCGATCATCACGCGCTTGACCGGCCGGTCCATCTTGCGCAGCGCGCCCAGCACGGTGCGGATGTGCTCGGTGGCGGCGAGCACGAAGACCTCGTCGCCGGGCTCGACGCGGGTCTCGCCGCCGAGCTGCGGCAGCGCCTGGTCCTGGCGGTAGATGGCCACGATGCGCATGTCCACGCCGGGCACCAGGCGCGGCGTCTCGGCCAGCGTGTGCTGCACCAGCGGCCCGCCGGCCACCGCGCGCACCGCGATCAGGCTGACCAGGCCGTGCGCGAACTCCAGCACCTGCAGCGCCTCGGGGTATTCGATCAGCTTGCGGATGTAGGCGGTGACGCTGCTCTCGGGGTGCAGCACCTTGTCGACCGCGAAGCCCTGCTTGCCCAGCAACTCGGGCCGCTCGTCGAACTCGTTGCTGCGCAGCCGCGCGATGGTGGTCGGCACGTTGAAGACGTCGTGTGCGATCTTGCAGACCACGAGGTTGGTCTCGTCGGCCGGCGCGCAGGCGATCAGCATGTCGGTGTCTTCGGCGCCGGCATCGCGCAGCACGCTGGGCTGGATGCCGTTGCCGACCACGCCGCGCAGGTCCATGCGGTCCTGCAGCGCGCGCAGGCGCACCGGGTCGGTGTCGATCATGGTGATGTCGTTGCGTTCCGACAGCAGGCTCTCGGCCACGCTTTCGCCGACGCGGCCGGCACCGAGGATCAGGATCTTCATGAGGGCTGTGCTTGTGCAGGGGCCGCGACCGGCGCGGCGGCGGGGTAGAGCAGGGCCAGGCTGCGCCGCGCGGCGCGCGCCAGCAGCGGCGCCAGGCGGGCGGCCAGCGCGGTGACCTCGGCATCGGGGCTGCCGTTGCGGTCGGGGCCACCGTCGCGATCACGATCACGACCCCGATCGGCAGGCGCGCCGGCCGCCGACTTGCGGCCGGCCCACGCCGCCTGCAGCGCGGCGGCCTGCTCGTCGAGCGCGCCTTGCACCACCTCGGCCCAGTGCGGCGGCGCCTCGCCCTCGCTCCAGTTGCCGCGGCCGCGGCCGAAATGCGCCACCGCCAGGTAGCGCAGCAGCGCGGCCTGCAGCAGCGGCGTCAGCGCGCCGTCGTCCAGCGCCAGCCAGCTGCGGTCGGTGCCGCGCACGACGTTCAGCCCGCGCGCGACGCCGGCGCCGCCGAGCGCGCCGATCAGGCCGCCGGCCAGCATGCCGCCGCCCAGCGTCAGGCCGCCGGCCGCCAGGTCGGCCGCCAGCCCGCCCAAGGCGCCGCTGACCAGCCCGCCCAGCCAGGCGGCGCGGTCTTCGGCCACGTGGTGGCGGGCCTGCACCTGCTCGGCCACGCGCTGCAGCACCAGCGGCGCCGCGCTGCCGGCGAGGTGGTGGATCTGCAGCAGCCGGTCGGTGCCGGCCTGCAACTCGCGCGCGATGCGCTGCGACAGCCGCGCCTGCGCGTCCTGCAGCGGCCCGCCGGCGTCGCCGCGCAGGCCGAGCGCCGAGCCGGCCTGCTGCAGCCAGCCCTTGACGCCGGGCGGCGCCTCGATCGGCTCGCGCAGCAGCGCCAGCCGCGCCACGCCGTCGGCCAGCGCCTGCATCGCGGCGTCGAACACCGCCTCGTTGCGCCGCGCCCAGGCCTGCTGCAGCGCGGCCATCGCCGGCTGGCGATCGGGCGGCAGCGCGTCGTGCACGGCCTGCCACAGCGCCGCCTCCTGCACCCAGCAGCGGGCAAAGGCGTCCAGCGGCAGCACCGCGCGCACCAGCGGCCAGGTGCGCAGGTGATCGGTCCACACCCTCAGATCTGCGGCCTCGGCCGTGCCGGCGCGCGGCGGGCCGAGCTGGTTGAGCAGCACCAGCACCGGCTTGCCGACCCAGGTCAGCAGTTCCATCTCGGCGGCGACGTAGGCGGCCGCGGCCGGCGGTTCGGCGGCGTTCACCAGGTACAGCAGCGCGTCGCTCGAATCGCGCACGTGGCGCAGCACCTGCTGGGCGGCCCAGAACGGCCGGTCGCGCCAGCGGTCCCACACCTGCGACAGGAACCAGCCCATTGGGTTGGCCGACTGCCGCAGCCGGCGCAGCAGGCGCACGCTGTCGCCGAAGCCCGGCGTGTCCCACAGCGTCAGCACGTCGCCGTCGTCGGTGCGCAGCAGCTCGTGTGCGTCGTTGAACTCGGTGACGTGCGGCGCGTCGCGCACCTCGCCGACATCGCGGCCGAGCAGCGTGCGCGCCAGCGTGGTCTTGCCCACGTTGGTGTGGGACACGAGGCTGAGGGCGATCGTCTCGGGCATGCAAATAAAAAAAGCCCCGGCGAGCCGGGGCTTGGATCATGGCACGAGGCCAGATCAATACGTTCAGCGAGCCTTGCGGCGGCGGGCGGCCGCGGCGCCGGCCATGGCCAGGCCCAGCAGGCCCAGGGTGGCGGGCTCGGGGACGCTCGGGGGGGTGACGGCATCGTCGAAGGTGACGGCGAAGTTGTCCATCGACAAGTCCCAGCCGGCCGCGCCGTTGATCTTCAGCGTCAGGTTGCCACCGGCGGCGATCAGCGCCGGGTCGATGCTGAAGCCCACGACCTTGTTGATCGTGTTGCCGTCGATGCTGCTCGACAGCAGCGAGGTGCTGCCGAGCAGGAACTCGACTTCGGTGGGGTTGCCGTCCGATTGCAGGATCAGCGACGAGAACTTGAAGTTGGTGGCGCCGGCCGGGAAGCTGAAAGCGCTCAAGGCCCAGGTCAGGATGACCTCGGAGTCGTCACCACCGCCGTTGGTGATGTCCAGGATGCCGGTGGCACCGCCGGTCACTTCGACGGTGTTGGACACCGGCGGCGTGGTCGACGACAACATGTTGGTGCTGATCGTGCGGTTGCCCAGCGTGCTGACGACGGCGGTGCCGTTGACCGTGGTGTCGCTGATGGGGCCCTGGGCCGCGGAGAAGTCATCAATGATGACCGTACCGGCCTGAGCCAGGCCCGCCGTCATGGCCAGGGCTGCTGCTGCCAGAAAATTGAGAGTTCGCATAGAAGCTCCGTTTGAAGTCATGTGGACGCCGGATTCGGCGTTCGCCCGTCAGGGAGCAAGCGCTGTGCCACGCCATCTAAGTCATTGATTCCGCTAATCATCATTAATGATGATTTCTGCGAATCGACAGATGTGACAAATTTTTCGACACCCTCACGCCAATGACTGGCCGAGCGCCGCCCGCAGTTCATCCGCCGATGTGCCGAGATCCACCGCCAGCAGCGGCGTGCCATGCGCATCGGCCAGTTCCTGCCAGGCCTGCCGGCGTTCGTCCAGGCGGCCGCCGGTGGCGGCCAGGCGTTGGCGGAAGGCGGCTTCGTCGACCAGCAGCAGGCGGTGCGCGCCGGGGGCGGCGGCGGCCAGGCGGTCGAGCAGCCGGCCGTGGACCTCGGCCTCGGGCGTGCTGGCCATGTCGACCAGCAGCAGCACCGCGGCAGCATCGGGCGGCGGCGTGGTGGCGGCCGGCTGGTCTTCGTCGCCATAAGGCACGGGCGGCGCGGCCTGCAGCCGGGCGCGGCCCTGGGTCAGGCCGTCCAGCGCGGCCTGCAGCGCCAGCGCCGTGGCGGCCGGCACGGGCACGGCGTGCGGCAGCAGCCAGACGCTGCCGGCCAGGCCGCCGGCGGGGCGCAGCCATTGCTGGAACCAGGGGTCTTGCAGCGGCAACGGCAGCCGCCGCTGCAGGCGCCAGACCTGGGCCCGTGCCAGCGCCGCCAGCACGAGGCGCGGGCCGATCACGAACAGCCCCAGCGTCGCCGCGTAGAGGTGCAGCCAGGGCGCGGCCGGCGCTTGCGCCGGCTTGCCGGGGCCGACCTGCATCGCCGCCAATTCGCTGGCGCTGGGCACCGGGATGCCCGTCAGCAGCGAGGCCGGCGCCAGCGCCGGCGCCAGCAGCGCATGCACGCTGTCGGCGCCGAGGAAGGTGCTTTCCCAGCCGGCACGGTAGTCCAGCACCAGGCCGCGCAGGTACAAGCCGCCCAGCAGGCCCAGCGCCAGCGCCGCCGCGCCCAGGTGCAGCACGAAGGCGGCACGGGCGCCATTGAGCGGCGCCGCGGCGCGCAGCCAGTCGGCGCGAAAGCGCTGCAGCGCGCCCTCGCGCCCGGCGCGGCCCTTGCGCCCGGTCGGCGGTTGCCAGGCGGCGGCCAGCCAGCGCCGCACGCGGCCCGGCGGCCGCGCCGGCAGCAGTGGCCGCAGCAGGATCAGCACGATCACCAGCAGGTTCCAGACCACCAGCACCCAGATCGGCGGCGCCAGCAGGTTGATGCGCTGCGCCGGGCCGATGTGGTCGACCACGGCGCCGACCACCAGCCCCAGCAGCACGGCCAGCGCCGCCCAGGGCCGCAGCGAGACGCGCGTGTCCAGCGCCGCGCGCACGCCGGCCTCGCGCGGCGCCAGGCGCTGCATGGCGTGGCGCGTGCGTTCGGCCAGCAGGCGGCCGGGGCGGTCGTCGTCGCCCAGGCTGGCACGCGCCACGCGCGTGGCCCATTCACGGTCGGCGGCGGTCCAGGCGGGGTCGTCGGTGGTTTCGTAGGCGCGCAGCAGCAGCATCTCGCGCGCGCTGCGCTCGTTGATGGCGAAGTCGGGGCGGCGGTCCATGGCGTCGGTCGGGCCTTCGTTTCGCGCCGCTCAGGCCAGGGCGCGGCCGATCAGGATTTTCTGCACTTCGCTCGTGCCTTCGTAGATCTGCGTCACGCGCACGTCGCGGTAGATGCGCTCCACCGGGAAGTCGCTGACGTAGCCGTAGCCGCCGAAGACCTGGATCGCCGCCGAGCACACGGCCTCGGCCATCTCGCTGGCGAACAGCTTGGCCATCGCCGCTTCCTTCAGGCAGGGGCGGCTGGCGTCCTTCAGGCTGGCGGCGTGCCAGATGAGCTGGCGCGCGGCCTCGATGCGCATCGCCATCTCGGCCAGCTTGAAGTGCACCGCCTGGTGCTCGAAGATGGGCTGGCCGAAGGCCTTGCGCTCCTTGGCGTAGGCCAGCGCCGCCTCGAAGGCCGCGCGCGCCATGCCGACCGACTGCGACGCGATGCCGATGCGCCCGCCTTCCAGCCCCGACAGCGCGATCTTCAGCCCCATGCCTTCGTCGCCCAGCCGGTGGTCGGCCGGCACGCGGCAGCCCTCGAAGACGATCTGCGCCGTGTCGCTGGCGTGCTGGCCCATCTTGTCTTCCACCCGCGCCACGGTGTAGCCGGGCGTGGCGGTGGGCACCAGGAAGGCGCTGATGCCCTTCTTGCCGGCGGCCTTGTCGGTGACCGCCATCACGATGGCCACGTCGCCGTTCTTGCCGCTGGTGATGAACTGCTTGACGCCGTCGATCACGTAGTGGTCGCCGTCACGCCGCGCCGTGGTCTTCAGCCCGCCGGCCTCGGAGCCGACGTGCGGCTCGGTCAGGCAGAAGGCGCCGAGCATCTCGCCGCGCGCCAGCGGCTTCAGATAACGTTCTTTCTGAGCGTCATCGCCGAAGGCCATCAGGATCGAGCAGACCGGACAGTTGTTGACGCTGATCACCGTGCTGGTGGCGCCGTCGCCGGCGGCGATTTCTTCCAGGATGACCGCCAGCGCCAGGTAGTCGAGCCCGGCGCCGTCCCACTCGGCGGGCACGGCCACGCCATAACAGCCGAGTTGCGCCAGGCCGCGCAGTTGCGCTTTCGGGAACTGGTGGCTCTTGTCCCAGGCCGCCGCGTGCGGCGCGATTTCGGCCTGCACGTAGGTGCGCACCGCGTCCTGCACGGCCAGGTGGTCGTCTGACAGCAACATGAGTTCACCACGCCAGCGGCGTGCCGTCGAAGTTGAAGAAGCCGCCGTGGTCCTGCGGCCGCGCCTCGGCCAGCACGCGGCGCATGCCGGCGGCGCTGCTGGCCACGTCGATGCCGGCGCCGGCGCCGCCCATGTCGGTGCGCACCCAGCCCGGGTGCAGGCTGAGGCAGATGGCCTTGCCCGCCCAGGCGATGGACACGTCCTTCAGCACCGAGTTGGCGGCCGCCTTGGAGGCCCGGTACAGCCAGTTGCCGTTGTTCTCGCGCAGGCCCATCGAGCCCATGCGCGACGACACCAGCGCCAGCCGCGCGCCCGGCGCCAGCGCGTCGGCCAGCTGCGGCAGCACCGCCATCGGCCCCAGCACGTTGGTGTGCATCACGGCGTCGAAGTCGGCGACCGTCGGCGTCTGCAGCGCCGGCGCGCGCTCGCCGATCACGCCGGCGACGAAGAAGACGATGTCGAAGCGCTCGCCGTCGATCGGCCACGCCAGCGCCCCGGCGGCGGCCGGGTCGGCCACGTCCAGCCGCAGCGCGGTGGCGCCCAGCTCGCGCAGGCGCGCCAGGCCGGGCCCGTCGCGCGCTGTGGCGGTGACGGCGGCGCCCTCGGCCAGGTATTGGCGCGCCAGCTCGAAGCCGATGCCGCGGCTGGCGCCGATGATCAAGGTGTTCATGGCCGCATTGTGCGGCGGCCCGGCATCACGGCCCGGCTGCTTCGGCCAGCACCTGCTGCAGGTACAACTCGCCGGCGCGCTGCGTGACGGGCCCCGGCGCGCCGCTGCCGATCACGCGGCCGTCGACGCGTACCACCGGCGTCACGCCGCCCAGCGTGCCACTGCAGAAGGCCTCGTCGGCGGCGTAGACCTGGGCCAGCGTGAAGTCGCATTCGCGCGCCGTGGCGCCGGCGGCGCGCCAGGCGGCGATCACGCTGGCCTGCGTGATGCCCTTGAAGCTGTAGGCGCCGGTGCTGGTCCACAGCTCGCCGCCGCGCACGATGAAGAAGTTGGTGCTGTTGCAGCTGGCGACGAAGCCACGCGGATCGAGCATCAGCGCCTCGTCGGCGCCGGCGTGGATGGCCTGCAGCAGCGCCTGGATCAGGTTGAGCCGGCTGTGCGAGTTGAGCCGCAGGTCGAACACGTCGGGCCCGCTGGTGCGGAAGGTGCTGGTGAACAGGCTCAGGCCGCGCGCCTTGCTCTCCGGCCGCGGTGTCTTGAACTCGGCGACGATGGCGATCGTCGGCGGCCCGAGCGCGAAGCGCGGGTCCTGGTTGACGGTGCGCTTGAGGCCGCGCGTGACCATCAGCCGCGCGTGCGCGCCGTCGTGCATGCCGTTCTTCGCGAACGTGTCCATCAGCGCCTGCGCCATCTGCTCGCGCGTCAGGCCGATGTCGATGGCGATCGAGCGCGCGCCTTCGTACAGCCGGTCGAGATGGGCCTGCAGGCTGATGACGCGGCCGTTGACGAGGCGCAGCCCTTCCCACACGCCGTCGCCGAGGCCGAAGCCGGCGTCGAAGATCGACACGCGCGCTTCGTCGCGCGGCACGAAGTTGCCGTTGAGGTAGACCATTACGTGGTCGTTACGCGGGTCGGCCAGGTAGCCCTGGGCGCTGTCGGAGGTGGCTGCGGCGGTGGCGACGGTGCTCATGGCTTCAGAACTCGAATTCGCGGTGCCGCGCCAGGAAGGCCTGGGTGCGCGGCTGCGTGGGGTGCTTGAGGATTTGCTCGGGCGGGCCCTGCTCGTGGATGCCGCCGTCGGCGATGAACAGCACGCGGCTGGCCACGTGGTAGGCGAAGCCCAGCTCGTGCGTCACCAGCAGCATGGTGCGGCCCTCGTCGGCCAGGCTGCGGATCACGCGCAGCACCTCGCCGACCAGTTCGGGGTCCAGCGCCGAGGTGGGTTCGTCGAACAGCAGCAGCTCGGGCTCCATCGCCAGCGCGCGGGCGATCGCCACGCGCTGCTTCTGCCCGCCCGACAGCCGCGCCGGCCAGGCCTCGGCCTTGTCGGCCAGGCCCACGCGGTGCAGCTCGGCCAGCGCCTTGGTGCGTGCTTGCGCTTCGGGCAGGCGCTTGACGGTGCGCAGCCCTTCCATCACGTTGGCCAGCACCGTCATGTGCGGGAACAGGTTGAACTGCTGGAACACCATGCCCACGCGCTGGCGCACGCGCGTCAGCTCGGCTTCGGTCGTGCCGATCACCTGCCCGGCCAGCGACACGCTGCCGGCGCTGGGCATCTCCATGAAGTTGAGGCAGCGCAGCAGCGTGCTCTTGCCCGAGCCGCTGGCGCCGAGGATCGCGATGCGGTCGCCGCGCGCGACGTCGAGGTCGATGCCGCGCAGCACCTCGTCGGCGCCGAAGCGCTTGCGCAGGCCGCGCACTTGCAGCAGGGGAGCGTCATCCATCGTTAGTGGTCTCCGCGGCCGAGGCGCCGTTCGAGGGCATAGGTCGCCTGCACCAGCGGAAACAGGCACAGGAAGAAGATCGCCGCGATCACGGTGTAGGTCTCGATCGGGTTGAAGTTCAGCGAGGCCAGCAGCTTGCCCTGCTGCAGCAGTTCGACGTAAGCCACCGCCGAGGCCAGCGTGGTCATCTTGAAGATCTCGATGCCGCGGTTGGTCAACGCCGGCAGCATGCGGCGCAGCGCCTGCGGCAGCACGATGCGGCGCATGGCCTGCGCGCCGCTCATGCCCAAGGCGCGCGCCGCCTCCCACTGGCCGCGGTCGATCGACGCGATGCCGCCGCGCACGATCTCGGCGGTGAAGGCCGCCGAGTTCAGCGAGATGCCCAGGGCCGCCGCCGCCAGCGGGCTGATCTCGAAGGGCAACAGGATCGGCAGCGCGAAGAAGAACCACAGGATCTGCACCAGCACCGGCGTGTTGCGGAAGAACTCGACGAAGCCGCGCGCCGGCCAGGCCAGCCAGCGCCGCGGCGACGAGCGCGCCAGGCCAACCAGCAGGCCCAGCAGCAGCCCGGCCACGGCGCAGATCGCGAACAGCCGCAGCGTGCCGAAGGCGCCTTGCAGCAGCACGTCGGCGTTCTCCAGCAGCGGCTGGAAGTTCCACTGATAGGTCATGTGAGCCCCTCGGGCGACGAGTACGTCGCCCGTTCCCCCGAGGGGATGGCGGGCCGGCTTGGGAGCGGCCCGGCGCTCGGCCCGCTCATCGCTGCATCCCTTCGCCGCTGACCGCCAGCCGCCGCTCGAACACCTGCGCGACCTGGCTGGCGCCGAAGATCACCACGAAATAGATCAGCGCCGCCACCGTGAACACCTCCAGCGGGCGGAAGGTCTTTTGCGCCACCTCGTTGGCCTGGAACAGCAGGTCGGCGTAGCTCACCGTGGCCACCAGCGTGGTGGTCTTCATCAGCTCGATCGCGCGTTCCAGGAAGGCCGGCAGCATGCGCTTGACGGCCTGCGGCAGCACCACGCGGCGCAGCGTCTGACGATGGTCCATGCCCAGCGCGCGCGCCGCTTCCCACTGGCCGCGCTCGACCGAGACGATGCCGCCGCGGAACACTTCGGCGAAGAAGGCCGCCGACTGGATCGAGAAGGTCAGCGCCGAGGCGACGAAAGGCGTCATCTCGACCTTGATGAGGATGGGCAGCGCGAAGAAGAACCAGAACAGCTGCACCAGCGGCGGCGTGGTGCGGAAGACCTCGATCACCAGCCCCGCCGGCCAGCGCCACGCGCGCCGCGGCGACAGCCGCATCAGCGCCAGCGCCAGCCCCAGCGGCACGCCGAAGGCCAGCGCGGTGCCGGTGACCTGCAGCGTGTGCCACAGGCCCAGCAGCAGCAGCTCGGCGTTGGCCCAGACGGGGCCGAAGTCCCAGCGGTGCATGGCGCGCGCGCCGGCGTCAGCCCTTGCCGAGCATTTCCTTCATCACCGGCGGTGCGGTCTTGGGGTCGAGCCCGAAGCCGGCCAGGAACTCCTCGTACCACTTCTGCGTCTGACCGCTGGCGTAGTAGCCGGCGATCGCCTTGTCGACCCACTGCACGAAGGACTTGTCGTCCTCCTTGCGCACCGCCACGCTGGACGGCTGCGACAGCACCGGCGTCGGCACCACGATCTTGCCGCGGCCCAGGCGCTGGCGCGCGGCCAAGAGCGGCGGGTGGAACAGGCACACCGCGTCGGCGCGGCCGGCCTGGAACGCGGCGATGGCCTCGGCGTTGCCGGGATAACGCTGGATCTGCGCCTTCGGCGTTGCCTCGCTGACCTGCTTGTCCATGCTGCTGGCCTGCGGCACGGCGATGCGCACGCTGTCCTTGTTGAGGTCGGCCCAGCTCTGCACCGCGAGGTCGTCGCGCGCCAGCACCGCCATCGAATAGAAGAGCAGCGGCGAGGCCGGGAAGTCCACCGCCTGCGCGCGCTCGGGCGTGGCGTCCATCATGTACATCAGGTCGATCTTGTTGCCCTGCAGCGCCGCCACCGCGGTGCCCCAGGTCACTTCCACCGGCTCGAACTTGACGCCCAGCGCGGCGGCCATCGCACGGCCCATGCTGACGCCCAGGCCCGTGTTCCATTCGCCGCTCTTGGGGTCCTTGCTGTACCAGGGCGGCGCCTGCGTGACGCCGACGCGCAGGCTGCCGCGCTGCTTGATCTGCGCCAGCGTGCCGCCGGCGGTCTGTGCGAATGCGCCGCTGGCCAGCGGCGCCAGCGCCAGCACTTGAACGAGTTGACGGCGGGACGGGTTCATCGGGAGCCTCCGGTGCGGGACGTTGACGGGGAAGGGAACAGGCTGCGCAGGAAGCGCTCGGTCTGCGCGGCGCCGCGCTGCATGTGCTCGCCCAGCTCGGCGCGCATCGCGTCGAGGTCGTCGCCGAGCGCCAGCTTCACGTAACGGTCGTGGCTGTCGCGGCGCGGGCCGCGGGCGCCGTGCGCGCGGTGGTGGGCGGCCCAGTACAGCTGCAGCCGGCCGCGCAGGCTGGCCCAGGTGTGCTGCAGCAATCGGTGGCCGCTGGCCTCGTAGGCCAGGCCGTGCAGCGCCAGCTCGGCGTCGATGCAGGCGGCGGCGTCGCCGCGATCGATCGCGGCGGTCAGCGCGGCGTGGCGGCGCTTCAGCTCGCGGCGGAACGCGGCGTCGCGCCGCGGCCAGGCCTGCTCGAAGGCGAAGCGCTCCAGCGTCACGCGCATCGACTGGATCTCGTGCAGGTCGTCCACCGACAGCTCGGTGACGCGCGTGCCGGTATAGGGCACCGAGACGATCAGCCCTTCCTCGACCAGCTGGCGCAGCGCCTCGCGCAGCGGCGCGCGGCTGACCTCGAATTGCAAGGCCAGCGCCGTCTCGGTCAGCGGCGTGCCGGGCGCCAGCTCGCCGCTGAGGATGGCCAGGCGCAGCCGGTCGGCGATGTGGGCGCGGAACGTGGCCTTGGGCACGCGCGCCAGCAGCGGCAGCGGGGCGGCCTTGGCGGGAGCGGCGGTGGCGGCGGGCATCGGGAAGGGGCGCGGTGCGCCGTGTGGGCTCGATGATCGATTGTCGACAATCTAGCTGGTGCGGCGGCGGCTGGCAAGCCCGGGCCGATCCTGAGCCGCGACGCCGCGCTCAGCGCTCCAGCACCACCGCGCTGCGCAGGCGGTCGTCCGAACTCGCCAGCAGCAGGTGCGCCTCGGGGATCGGCGGCTCGGTGTCCGCCCGGCGCAGGCTGCCGGCCGACAGCGCCATCTGCAGCAGCGAGGTCGCGCAGCCCACGTCGCCGCTGACCAGGGCCGGCGTGACCGGCTGCCAGCCCGGCGCCAGCCGATCGGCCACACGCAGGCAGGTGAATCCGAACGAGTCGGCGCGATAAGGCTCGCCATTGAGGTCGCAGAAGACGCGGGCGACGCTCCGGCCGGCCGGCAGATGCTGCAAGGCTTGTTGCGCCGCCTGCGTCCAGCCCTGCCCCGTGCAGGGGCGCGCGTCGGTACGCAGCACGGGCTCGTCGGCCAGGCCGAGGCCGACGAGCCTGCACCAGCCGCCGGGCTGCTGGCTCAGCAACACGGCGGCGGCCGCTTCGCCGGGAATGCGTCCGTAAGGGTTGCGGTGCACCGCGCCACCGTAAGGCTTGCCGGCGCCGTGCAGCAGGTCTTGCGACTCCAGCCAGCGCAAAGCTTTGGCGTGCAGCCAGGAGTCGACCGCGAGCACCGTCACGCCCGCCGTGCCTAGCGACCGCGCCGCGCGCTCGACGGCGAAGACTGCCGCGGCGTGACCGCCTTCCAGGACCTCGACGGACTCGAAGGCCAGGCCTCGATGCCGCAAGGCATCGCACAGCCGTTCGGCCAACTGTCCGGGCACGCCGGGGCGCCCGGCGGGCGGCAACACCAGCATCAGGCGGCCGCCCGGGCAGGCCGCGGCTGCCGGCGGCGGCAACTGCGCCTGCAGGTCCAGCAAGGCCGACCGAGCCAGCACCACCCAGGGTTGCAGTTCATCGGTGCCCGGCTGTCGGGGGAAGTACGACACCGGCACCGCCTCGCCGCAGCGATCGACGAAAAAAGGGTGCCGCCGGTGCAGCGAAGTGCCGGTGACCAGCGCGATGCGGGCCAGCGCGAGGCCGGGTCCGCTGGCAAAGACGCAGCCGGCCGCCGCGATGCTCGCGCCGGACGCTGGCGCCGTGCCGCTCACGCCGCCTCGATGCGCACGAGGCCCAGGCGCGAAGCCATCGCCAGGCCCAGGTTGACCAGCGAGCACCAGGCCTCGGCCGGCGCTGCCAGCTGGCTCACCACCACGTCGATCGCCTGGGGACCGGCGCGCGAGGTGCTGGGCTGGTCGAGCAGCGGCTCGTCGATCGCCTGGTCGACGGCCGTGAAGCCGCCGGTGTAGGCCAGCGATCCCCAGTCCTTGACGCGCTCGCCGAAGGCCTTGACCTCGGCCGAGCCGAGCTTGCGCGCACTCGTCAGGCGCAGGTCCAGGCTGTCGCCGGTCAGCGCGTCCTCGTCCAGCGCCAGTTCCACGCCCGCCGGCGGCGCCATCAGCGTCGGATAGGGCTGCAGCAGCAGGCGCCGGTCGGCGTGCCAGCCGGAGGCCTGGTCAAGGGCCTGCAGCGCGAAGTCGTCATAGGGCTCCATCTGGCGGCAATGCGCCAGCATCTGCACCAGCACGCGCCAGGTGCCGGGGTGCAGACCCGAAGCCGCCACCTCGGCCTGCAGCCGTCCGCGCCGGCGTCGAACGTCGATGGCGATGCTGCCGGCGCCGAAAGCGCCCGTGGCCGCGAAGCGCACGAAGTAGGACAACAGTTCGGCGGTGGCGTCGAACTCCGCGCCATCGTCGGCGCCTTGCAGCAGCAGCGAACCTCGCCACGGGCTGCCGCGGTCGTCTGCCGGCAGTGGCAAGGCCATGAGCTTGGACGCGAGCCGAGGGGGCATGGAGGATTCCGGGTCGTTGTCGATAGGGGGATGCGGCTGCGGCGGTCAGTCGTCGAAGCGGGACAACCACTGATCGGATGTTTCACGGTCGGCGCTATAGCTGCCCGCCGGCGGAAGGTCAGCCGGGACTTCTTGTCCCGGATCGGCGCCAGCACGCGCCCCACCTGTTGGTAGTAAGGGCAGTCCTGCTGCGCGTTGGTGTCGCCGATCTCGGGAGCCGGGCCGGCCTGGATCATCAGGCCGTTGGGCAGATCGGTTATTTCCACGCCGGGCAGGCTCAGCGCTGCGCCCAAGGCCGCGCGGCCACCCATTCGCTGGACAAAGTTGGGATGCAGGAAGGTCAGCCAGTTGACGCCTTTGATGCCCTGGCCGGCGTGGTGGGATAGCCCTGGATAGATATCTAGGCCGACGTGATGCCTGCTCAGTCCGTATAGGTGCGGCTTAGAGGCGGTATAGCCGTAGTCCTTTCCCCTGCACAGGCCAAAGCCAGCGATGCCGCTGCAGAACTCAAACCTCCCCGCCAATTGTGCGCAGAGATCGCGCATCTGCGCTGGCTGAGACTCTGCCCACTCTGCGGGAAGGTACAACTCGACACCGCCGCCGCCGATGAAATCCTGTCCTTCAAAATTCAAGCGAACGTCCGTCGCTTCCGGATCCCAGGTCTTCTTGAAGATGTCCATCAACGCCATTGCCTTGGGCGCATTGGCGGGGTCTTCCAGCCACGAACGCAGGATCTGCCCTTCTTTCTTGAACTTGCCTGGTACGCCGCGCTTCTTGTTGTCTCTGAAATGCGTCACGTGCGGCGCGATGTTGGGCCAGATGATGTCGAAGTACTTCAACAGGCCCGGCGCATGCTCGGCCAGCGGGCCGATCCAGTACAGGTGAAGCACGAAACACAGCTTGATGTACTCGAGTTCGTGAATCTGCTGCTTGGTGATGTCGCGGCTCGGATAGACGTGAAACGGCTCGATGAAGGAATACCGAGCTTTGAAGTTGCTTGCCTTCGTGTCGAACGTCATCAGGACGGGTGAACTGCGTTTGCGCCGATCAGTGGTCGAAGCGCGACAGCCATTCGCGTGTCGTCTCGGCGTCTGACATCGTGCTGCCTGGCGGACCGAAGAGCCCTGGGAATTTCTTGTCCCGGATCGGCGCCAGTACGCGCCCCACCTGGTGGTAATAGGGGCAGTCCTGCTGTGCGTTGGTGTCGCCGATCTCGGGCGCCGGCCCCGCCTGGATCATCAGGCCGCTGGGCAGGTCCAGCACCTCCACGCCGGGCAGATCCAGCGCCGCGCCAAGAGCCGCACGTCCGCCCATGCGCTGCACGAAGTTGGGGTGCAGGAAGGTCAGCCAGTTGACGCCCTTGATGCCTTGACCGGCGTAGTTCGTACAGGCCGCGCCTGTCGCAGCGGTATTCAACCCGCGACCGTCTGGACAAGCAGATGCAGACGATCGTGCAAAGCGGCAACGCGGCTCGTCCACTCGGCCGACCAATCCAGGCGCTCCGAGATGAGCTGCCGCAGTTCGGATCTGCGCGTGGCGCCAACGGCGTCGACGCAGCTCAAGGCCCGCTCGACGAGGCTGCGACGGGCGCCTTTTGCCAACTTGCGAGCCTGCGCCTTTAGGTCGGCGACTGCTTCTTCGTCCACCACCAGTTCGGTGGCAGTTCCATCGAAGATCGACGCGGTGATTGCGGCCGCGGCCAAGGCCGCAGCGCCTTCGGTCACTTCGACGTAGTCCTGCTCGCCATGCGCAAGCACCTCGTCGAAGGCGTCATTCAAGGATGCGATGGATGGTTCGTCCAAAAAGTCCGAAAGCCAGTCGGCCGCGTCGTCGTTGTCTTCGAAATTCGATCCCCAGATGCTCATGTCGAACGCACCTTGTAATTTTCGTGATTGCCCTTCACGAGTCGATCGACGATGACTCGAATGAGCGCTTCACTAGAGATGGCAACTGACCAGATGTTCATTCCTTCTGCCTGTTCAAACGTCATCTGATGCTTGACGCCTTGGTGGGTATAATAGGGAACACCGCCCATTGTCCAAGCATTGGCATCACGTACATAGCACGTCGCCATGGGCGGAATGGATTGCTCGGCAGGAGACAGCGGCTGAATATCGACGACGGGCCAACCACTGGTTTTCAGGATGTGGTTGCCGATACATTGATAGAACGAAATGCGTGCACCCAAGAATTCCCGCACCTTGGGTCTGACGCTCGTCAGAACATTAAGTATGGCCAGATCGCCGTCAGCCAGGATCTTTGCATAGCAGAGTTGGCCGTCAGGCAGCGGGATCTCCACGATGGCGCCCGGCGGGTAATTCTTGCCATGCGGCCATCTGAATTTCTTAGTAGTCATTTGGCACCCTTGCTTTGTGCGCAATCGAGGTAATCCTGCTTGCGCTTGTTCCTGTCGCTGATTGGCTCAGTCTGCTTCGACGTAGAGTGCTGGTCTTTGAGGATCTGCTCGGCACCGCGGACGCCTGCGTAGGAATCCGTTTCAAATAGTTCTTCCAAAGTTCCCAGTCCTTTACGGTGGTGATTTGATCTTCTTCTCTTCAGAATCGACCTCGTCGACTCATCGGGGGCTCCACTTGTTCTGCCCACATAGGTTCCGATCTTATTGCCGTTGGCGTCAAATTCGTCAGCTTTGTAGACGACATACTTTTTCTTCTTAGCGTCTCGCGGGTGTTTGCACGGATCCTTGCTCTTCTTCTGCTGCTTGCCCTTACCGTACGCACCGCCACTACCACCGGCCTGCTTGCCGTGCTTTGCGGCCGCTTGCGCGGTCTGCCGCTCGGCTGTTTCCTTCGCAGCCTTCTCTGCAGCTTCCCTGGCGGTCTTCTCAGCGGTGTTCTTCACCAACTTCTCGCCGAGCTTCACCCCCTTCCCGCCCGCGCTGGCGACTTTGCCGAAGGGGACGAAGTCGATGATGTTGGTCGGAAAGAAGACCTCGACGGCGCCCTTGATGACGACGCCTGCGCCGGAGGCCAGCGCGCCGCCGCCCAGCGCCTGCACGCCCTGGTCGACACCGCCCTGCACCCAGCCTTTGGCGTCGTTGAGCCTCTTGATCTCGCCCTTCTCCAACAACCCGGCAGCCTTCTGCAGCAGGCTACTTTCCTCGGCGGTTTCGGTCCGGATCGGTGGCGCCGAACTCGATCCCGAGAGGTTCGGTTCGGTCTTGGGCACGATGACGCCGGGCGCGTTGCCCAGCGGCCCGGGCGGCGTCTGACCGCTGGGCTTGATGCGGGCTTTGCGGGTTGCCATCGGCGTTTTCCGGCGCGCGCTCGTCAGGGCCTCTTCCAGTTCATCCACATCGCGTCGCCCGTGCGAACGGCGGAACGCCCGTTGATGAAGACGTTGGCGCTCTTGGCGATGTTGTGGCTGATCTTGACGTTGACTTGGCTGATGACGCCGCCGCCCTTGCCCGGCTCGTCGCCGTGGACGTTGTCGACGTAGCTTTCGTTGTCCAGGTAGACCGGCTCGCCCTGCTGGAAGACGTTGGCGCTGCACTGCCGCGCTTCGTCGAGCTTGTGGGTGATCGGATAGGGAATGGGGTAGCCGGTTTTGCCGGGCGTCAGGCACACGTCGGGCGTCAGGCAGACGACGACGAACTGTCCATCGCGCGAGACCAGGTGTTCGAGGGCCATGATCGGTGGCGGCGTTGAGTGATCAAACAGGCGGCGGCTACGGCAACGCGGTGCCGAACGACACTTCGGCGTCATCGCCCCAGGTGCCGAGTTCGAGCTTGCGCACCGGCTCTCTGGCGCTGACGCAGGCACGCCGCACCACCGACAGCGTGGCCGCGGCCACATCGACGATGATGGTGTCGATGTGCATATCGTTCAGCGCCAGCGGCCCGGCGTGCAGCCGCACCAGAAGTCTCATCGATTGGCGCGGTAGCTTGAAGGCGACCAGTTCATGCGCCGGCAGCAGGTTGCCCATTGCCAGGACCTCTCCGCCTTGCGGATAGTCGATCTGCTGGTCGTCGGGCGCGCAGTTCCAGTAGCGATAGTCGTGGTCCATGGGGCTGCGCGGCCATTGCGTACGACGCCAGGCTTCATCGTGCGTCCCCGCGCGTTCCAGCCGCGGATGCCACCAGCGGCCGATGGGCCCCAAGCCGATGACCGGGTCATCGGCCTGACCGCGACAAGGGGGCTGCCAGGCTTCGATCTGCGGCCCTGGCACGCCGCTGACGGTGGCGCCGATGGCTTGTTGTGCGCGCACCCAATCCTGCGGCGCCAGGCCGCAGCCGATGGGATTGGGCAAGTGGGGCGACGGCAGGTGTTTCAGGAGCTGCGCCGCGGCCTGGCGCCGCGCGCCGTCGGGGGCGGGCTCTTGCTGCAGGGCTTCGAGCCGGTCCCGAGCCCGCACGAGGTTGGGGCCGCCGGCAGCGAGCTCATAGACCAGCGGCACTTCGACGGCGGCCTGCGGCTCGCCCAGGCGCCAGCCGGTGATGCCGCGCTCGAAGCGGCGCGGGCCGCAGACGTGGAAGCGCTTGTCGATGGCCGGAGGCGACCCCGGAAGCCCGAAGCGCAGGCCAGCCGGCCAGCGCCGCAGCGGCTTGCCGCCAGGCGCATGGGCGCTGACGTTGACGACGAGCACGTCGCACAGCGGCTTGTAGGGCGCAAAGTCGCTCTCCTGCAGCGTGGAGCTGGCATTGGGCTCGGCCAGGAACTGATCGGCCTCGCACAGCGGCGTCTGTTCCTCGGGCGCCATCAGGCGCGGCTCGGGCGGCGCAGGTCCCTCGTGGTCCAGGCCGCGCAAGTCGTAGCTCATGCGGCAGACCAGCACGTGAAAGCCCTCGCCGCGCGGGTCCACATGCTGGAAGTACTGAGCCGGCCAGGGCGTGTGGTTGACCACCTCGGGCAGCGGCGCGGGCTGCACCGGGCTGGGCAGCACATGGGCGGGGCGGTCCATCCAGTCCTCGCGGCGGGCTCAGTTGATGTCGATGCGCTTGGACTCCAGCCCGATGTGGCTGGAGCCCACCGCATCGAGGGTCTTGCCGTTGATGGTGATGGCACCGTCCTTGGCCATCACCAGCACCGACTCGCCCACCTGCAAGGTGATGGAGTTGCCCGCCGTGATGACGAGGTCGCTGCCCACCTGCACGTCGTGGTTCAGCGCGGTGACGTCGGAGCGCTGGGCGCCGACGAGGGTGGCCATCAGCCCGCCGACGTTGACGTTATAGGCCGCGCCCACGTTGAGCATCTTGGCCAGCCCGATGCTCTCGGCCTTGGCCAGCGCAACGGTCTCCGTCTTGGCGCCGCCGATGCTCACGCTGCGGTTGGCGCCGATGGCGATTTCTTCGTTGGCGCCCACGCTTTCGCTGCGGTTGGCCCCGATGCTGACGGTCTCGTTGGCGCCCACCGTCTCGGTGCGGTTGATGCCGATCGAGATGGTCTCGTTCAGGTCCACCGTCTCGCTGCGGTTGTGGTGGATGGTGATGGTCTCGTCGAGGTCGACGGTCTCCGTGCGGTTCTGGTGCACGGTGATGGTCTCGTTCTGGTCGACCGTCTCGGTCCGGTTCTTGTGGACGACATTGGTCTCGTTGCCGTCGATGGTCTTGCGGCGGTCGTTGCCGACC